>Ga0163144_10020646_pt1 | contig 13153 bp, 10 predicted proteins | sample OliLak19BULKMAT1_FD_123175 | JGI IMG/M metagenome (GOLD analysis project Ga0163144, IMG submission 123175) | Freshwater microbial mat bacterial communities from Lake Vanda, McMurdo Dry Valleys, Antarctica - Oligotrophic Lake LV.19.BULKMAT1 | ecosystem: Environmental > Aquatic > Freshwater >... | reverse complement strand
CGTACACAAAACCAGAAACCGGCGTCATCAAGGCAGTGGTGGAGCTGGGGTAGTTCGCCGGAAAGACGATCGTCCAGATCGATTTTGCGATTGAGCCGATTCGCAGGAGTGGTAGAATTACAAGACAAGCATAGCGGGATTGCGAAATGTTGCCCATTGTGCGTTTTATTTTCGCTTGCGATGCGGCCATCTACGATTTGGCCTCCAGTAAGTGGTCCATCACGAGCCCGTGGCACACCGTACGCATGCCGAGAGGCGTCACGAAAGGGCACGGGCAGGAAGAACTTTGGCTTTACGCACAGTTAGCCGATGGATTGGGTGAGTTTGAATTTGGCGTCGAATTGCGATATTTCGAACCGACCAAATCGAACGGACTGGTCCTCGGTCGAAGTCAAGTTGAACGGCCAGTTTTTTCCCACAAACTCGAAGTCCACGAGTTCGTATTCAAGATGTCGCGGGTTCCGTTTCCACGAACTGGACAGTACGATTTTCGGCTGACCTGTCGTGGCCAACCACTCGAGAACGGGATTGCCTTCTTGGACGTCTTGCCCGGGAGAGGAACATGAACGAAGAAAATATCACCTACGGACGGTTCGAGAGAGAGATGATGAACGGACCGGCTCTGGAGGTCGAGTGCAACAATTGGGACACTCTCGGTGAAAAAATCACTTATGGCCGATTCGAAACCGACGTGGTCACTGGACCGGCCGTGGAAGTTGATTGCTCCGAGTGGGATCAACGGATTCTGCGAGTTCAGTTCTCCACGGATCAAGCGGACTCCGAAGAAATCGTGTTGTCGAAACTGATGCCGATCATGGAACTCGTGAAGGCTTGCGGTTTCGATTGGGATCGATCGTCTTCAGATAGCGAACCCGGCCAATTCACGATTCGCGTTGTGCCGACAAACGCGGCGGCCTCCGAGCGGCAAGAATGGCTGGCGGAACAACTGCGGCCGCTCTTCTCCACTATCCGCGGTGTGACAAAATCGCACGTTGAGCAATTCAACCCATTCAAGGCTTAGTGGCACCGTGTGTCTCGTAATAGCCTAAGTTTCCTTTCATTGCTCAATCACGCCCATCGCTTTGCCCCGTTTTTGGAACACTTCCAACCACACCCGGAGAAACGCGTCGCTGATTGTTTTCGATTTCTTCAACTCCGCCATCGGCGTGCCCCAGTAAAAGCCAATCACTCCGGCAGCATGTTTCTCCGATTGAATCAAGAAATCCTCAAACTGATCGATCGGGGCCTTCAGCGGAAATGTCTCCTCGATCACGACCGGTTTTCCAACGTTGAAGGCTTCCAACGTTTCGATGGCTTCTTTCACCTTGCCCTTCTCCGGGTAGATGTGAACACACAGGAAATCGAGATCGCCCGCGATTTCCTTGGGGACAAAGCCCGATGAAAGTCCGGGGCGATCCAGGCTCCAATCGACGAGGCCAACGGTGATGAGGTGTTTGTCGTCCACCCGGCGAATCGCTTCCGCAAGCTGCTTGATCCAGGCCTTCGCGATATCGGTCCTCTTGCGGCCAGCCTGATCGAGCGAGATCCGCTGCACGAAGTGTTTGTCTCCGAATGCAGGCCCAAGCCAGTCCGTGTTTTTCCCTTTGCCAGCCGGTGAAATCGGCTCGTTCATCAGGTCGTAACAGAAGATTGCGGGGCTATTTTTGCACGTCGTGGCCACCGCTTGCCAGAATTTAGCCTGGGATGACCAGCGATCGGATTCATTCAGCCGGTCGTACCATTCCGGCACGTCTTTCTTGTGGTAACATCCCAAGCCGGTCAGATCGATGTATAGCCCGGTCTCCTCGGCCAGCTTCAGCAACTTGGCGAGCCGTTCAAGTGCTTTGGCGTTCGGCTTATTGGTATCGATCATGAACTTGCCGAACTGAATATGCACGCGAACGACGTTCGCGCCGATGGCTTTCATCTCGGCAAAGTCCCCCTGGATGGCCTCCCACTCGCCGTCCCAATAATCCTCGATCAGCCGGCCCTTGGCATCGTGATCGTAGTTGAAGCCCCAAGGGGTGAACTTCTTGCCCGACGGTTCGAGTGAAAAGCCCTTGCCGTCTTTCGACACGCGGACCGCTTCGAGTTTTTTGGGCTCGCCGGCCAAGGCAATTGCCGGGTAGAGTCCGAATCCAAGGGCCAAGGTCAGGAGAGTTTGGAGCGACATGGCAGTTCTCGCGAAAGGGTGGTTGCGGTTCAGGGTCGAAGATGATTCATTAGCGAAGGCAGCGGCTGGGAAATCTACTCATCTCCATTTTGTAGGTTGTTGCATCTCCGTGAGGCATCTTGCCAGAATGACTCACCAAAGACATTGTAGTGTACAAATAGACACATGTCAAGCTTCGAGCACAAGTTTTTTCAAGATTCTCTTCGGGGAGAAATTGGGGCCTGTCAACGGTGGAACCAAGCTCCGAATCCGAACGTAGCATTCACATACAATTAACGATGAAACCTTCGCTATGGCCCACGACTGCGACCTCGGGGAAGCAAGATGAAACTCTGGATTGTCGTCGTCGTACTCTTGGCTTTGGTCCTGGCCGGCGTCGGATTCTTCGTGCTTCGGAAGCCCAAGCCAGGCCCGGAACCTGAGCCTGCTGACGAAGCCGGTGCCTGGTTCGAGGACGTGACAGCACGAGTGGGCGTGGATTTTGTCCATGAGGCCGGCGATCCCTCGCGCTTCTGGCAGCCGCAAATTCATGGCTCCGGGGTTGCCTTGTTCGATTACGATGGCGATGGCCGGCTCGACTTGTATTTGCTGAATTTTGGTGGCGAGAATCCGAAAGCGACCAATCGTCTCTATCGCAACAAACCCGATGGCACTTTCGAGGATGTCAGCGTTGCCTCGGGTCTGGGAATTCCAGGTCACAACACCGGCGTGGCAATTGGCGACGTCAATAACGATGGCTGGCCGGATGTGCTGGTCACGCAATACCTCGCGGTGAAGCTGTTCCTGAACAACGGCAACGGCACCTTTCGCGATGCGACCGAGGCTTCCGGCTTGAAGAATCCTCTTTGGGGCACTTCCGCCAGCTTCTTCGACTACGATCGCGATGGCTTCCTCGATCTGGTGGTTGTGAATTACCTGGAAGATGAGCCTGGCCATCGGTGCTACAACCCACGGCAAAAACAGGATTATTGCGGCCCGACGCACTTCCCCCCCACGGTCAGCAAGCTCTTCCGAAATCTCGGCCTCGCGGATAAAGGGCTCTCGCCCAAAGGTGTTGCCGCGAGTGTTCGGTTTCAAGAAACAACGTTGGCGGCCGGCATGGCGAAATCGCCTGGGCCGGGGCTGGCCGTGTTCACGGCGGATTTCTCCGGCGACGGCTGGCCGGACATTTTGATCGTCAATGACAACGCGCCCAATTTTTTGTGGATCAACCAAAAGAACGGCAAGTTCAAAGAAGATGCCCTGCTTCGAGGAATTGCGGTCGATTCAATGGGCAATGCCCAGGCCGGCATGGGCGTTGCCATCGGCGATGTCGATGGCGATGGCTTGTTCGATGTCTACATGACCCATCTAAATACGGAGCGCAACACCCTCTGGAAGCAGGTCCCCAAGCGCGGCGAGTTCGCGGACCTCACCGCTCAGGCCGGGTTGTTGGGTTCGGACTGGCGTGGCACGGGATTTGGCACGCTCATGGCCGATTACGACCAGGACGGCTGGCCGGACATTGCCGTCGCCAATGGCGGTGTCACCCAGGGGTCATCCACGCCGAACCCGGCACTTGGCGAGCATTATTCCCAACACGGCGAACGAAATCAGCTTTTTCGAAACGAAGGCAAAGGGAAGTTCCGCGATCTGTCCAAGAAGAACAGGGCTTTATGTGGCACGCCCAATGTTGCTCGCGGCAAGGCAACTGGCGATCTGGATGGCGATGGAGCTTTGGACTTGGTCGTCACCAACGTCGCCGGCAAACCGCTGATTCTTAAGAATGTCGCCCCGGATCGAGGGCACTGGCTGATCGTGCGTGCCCTGGATCCCAGGCTGAACCGCGATGCCTATGGCCCGGAGATTCAACTTCGCGCCGGTGGCCGAAACTTGTTGCCGCTCATCAACCCAAGCGATAGTTTTCAAAGTAGCAGCGATCCACGGGCTCATTTCGGCCTGGGTCAGCCGGCTCGTTACGATGATATCCACGTTCTTTGGCCTGATGGCCTCGCCGAAGTTTTTTCAGGCGGCGTGGCGGATCGTTCGATCGTCTTGCGACGCGGTGAAGGTAAAGCCGAGAATCGCCCGTAGCAGATGCTCCCGGAGAACAATTCGATGAATTTCCGTCGGCTCGCAATCGGCTTGCTCTTGCTGGGCGCGCTCGTGGGCGGATGGTTCGCTTGGGATGCTTACAACACGCCCAAGGCCCCTTCTCTTTCCGATGTTGATCTCGACGGGGTCGATAAAGTGGCGGCGGATGTTGTGCGCGAGGCCCTGGATGCCATCCGCCAAGACCCGCAATCCGGACCCGCCTGGGGCAAACTCGGCATGGTGCTTCAGGCGCATGGCTTCAGCGAATATATCTCTCGTTGTTATGAAGAAGCCGAACGGCTGGAGGCAAACAACCGATCTTGGCCGTATCTGCACGGCATACACTTGATGGAAGTGAACCCGAACTTGGGTATTCCTCGCTTACAAAAGGCTCTGGCACTGAATCCCAGCCCGGAAGAGCAGGCGGCCATTTGCTATCGCCTGGCCTCGGTCTTGATCGAGGAGGGCCACCTCGATTCGGGAGAAGAGCAGCTCAAGGTTCTCCGGCAACTTGATCCAAAAGACCCGCGCGTAAGTTTTGGCAGCGGCGTGTTGGCACTCGCGCGAGGCGATCGCAATCGGGCCCGAACAGAACTCAGTTCCCTCACCGAGAATCCCTTCATTCAGAAGCGTGCCTGCAACCTGCTGGCGAGCTTGGTCGATGAGAAGCAATCGCGCATCTTGAAGGAGCGGGCGTTGCAGATGCCCCTGGACCGACCGTGGCCCGACCCACTCGAAGAACGGATGAAGAGCTACAAAGTGGACCGAATGGACCGATTTCAGCCGTTCCGGGCCATGCAGGCTCAAGGGAAACACCAGGAGGCGTTCAATATTCTTCGCGCATTGGTGGCCGAGTCGCCCGATCGGGAAGCCTGCTATTTGTTGGGGCTTGAGCACATGAAACGGAACGAGTATGAGGCGGCCGAGACCATGCTCCGAACCGCCATCCGCCATGAGCCGACGAATGTGAAGACCCATGTGCTTTTGGCACTCAGTCTCTTGCAACGGGGCGAGCAGAAGTTACTTCAACCGGAGGGGAAGTTGGCGGCAGTCGAACTTTCCAGGAAGGCATTGGTGGCAGCGGACGACGCGTTGGCCCTGCAAAAAGAATCCTCCGATGCACTTCTCATTCGTGGCCCGGCCTTGCACCGCCTGGGTCGAACAGACGAAGCGATTCAAGCTTTACGCCAAGCCGTGATTATCAAGCCCGAGTCCCCCGATTCTTACTTGCAACCTGGAATCACACTGGCGGAAGCGGGGCAAATCGAGGACGGCATCGCTCAGCTTGAAATTGCTGTGCAATTTGCTTCCGCGAACGATCCGAAACCTAATGCCATGCTTCAGCAATGGCGTAAGAAAGCCAAGACTCCCAAGGCCGAAAAGTAGGAGTGAGCCGGGCATGAACATGTTGACTCGCAAGCGGGTTCTCCTCGGAATTGCCTCGATACTCGCGATCGGCCTGATCGTCTTGTTCGTCCTCCTCGGCAATGCGCAAGGGGATCGACTTTTGACGGAGGCCCGCTCGGCCGTCGAACAGCGCGAGTTCGAGATGGCTCTCAATATTCTGGATCCACTCGTGAATTCGAATACAGGCGACACGGAGGCACTGTTGCTGGCGGCCCAAACTGCACGGCGGGCGAATGCGTACGCGCGAGCCGCCAAGTTCTTGCGCAGCTACGAACAGAATGGAGGCGCGCGTGAGGAGGTCCGCAACGAGGAACGTCGTGCCAAGGCTCAGACGGGCGACAAGGAGGCTGCGGAAGAACTCATGCGCGATTGTGAGCAAGAGCCAGGAGCCCCGTCGAATTTCCTGAGTCTGGAAGCGATTGTCCAAGGTCTTGTGCCTTTCTTGGACTCGATTGTAGCCGCGGGAGGCCGGGCTTCGGAGGGGCCCGAACTGCAGTGGATATTAGGTGCTTTAGATGCATTACTGATGGTTCCGATGGGGACCGCCGATCGAGCGGAGGCCCTCTATTGCAGCGGTAAGATTCATCACATTGCCTCGCGTCATTCGCGCGGCGTCGGGGAATTGCGCCAGGCCTTGGAACTCGCCCCTCACCACTTCGAAGCACGCAGGGCTCTTGCGCTCGCCATCGCCCAGGCTTCTCCGGCCGAAGCTCGGATTCATCTGGAGATTCTAGCTCAACAGCGACCCGGAGATGGCCCAACCTTGTATTCGCTCGCTTTGGTGCATCGTGCGTTGGGTGACACGGCCGACGCTGGCAAGATCATGGATGAATTGCTGCTCGCTCGTCCGGAAGATGTCCAGTACCTGGTGGAACGTGCCCTGATCGAACTCGACGCGGGACGTCCGATTGAGTCAGAAGCCCTCTTACGCCGAGCCGCCAACCATGCGCCGAATAATCGGGAGGTTCTGTTAGCTCTCAGCAAGGCCTTGCGCATTCAAAATCGCCCCGCTGAGGCCGATCAATTTCTAAAACGCTGCGTCGAACTGGATGCTCAGTCCAAGCGAAAGATGGAAAGCATTAAGCCGAAGTCTAAATAATCGACAGGCGGAACTCGTCCTATCCCGGAGATTGTCCATGTCTCGACTATTGCTCATTTCAGTTGGCATCGTGATGTGCGCCGTGGTCGGTTTTTCTGTCTGGCATTGGGGAATCAAGGCTTCGGTCGATGATCCCGAGCCGCTGGGGCCCATCGAGCCGAAACCGTCTGTCCTGGCACCTCCGAAGGCCGAAGGCCCGTTGCTGTTTCGAGACGTGACATCAAGCACAGGCGTGAACTTCACCTATCGAACCGGCGAGGACGCGGAGCAATTCACCATTCTGGAGACCCTGGGAGGCGGTGTCGTGCTGATCGATTTCGATCGCGATGGGCTGCTGGACATTTTCCTGACCGGTGGCGGAACTTTCGCCGGTCCAAAAAAGACTGAGATCAAAGGCCTGCCCTGCAAGCTCTATCGCAACTTGGGCGATTGGAAATTCCAGGATGTGACGTTGTCACTTGGACTCGATGGGATCGCGTTCTACTCTCATGGCGGTTCGGTGGCCGATTTCGATCGGGATGGTTGGCCCGATCTCTTGGTGACGGGCTACAAGAAGCTCGTGTTGTTTCGGAACACGGCGAATCCGGAAGGAGGCCGACGGTTCGTCGATGTGACCGAACAACTCGGCTTGAAAGATGAATCGTGGTCTACGAGCGCGGCCTTCGCGGACGCCAATGGGGATGGCTATCCGGATCTGTACGTTTGCCATTACGTCGATTGGTCGTTCGACAATCACCCGCATTGCCCGGGTGGATTGCCCGGGGTGAAAACCCAGGTGTGTCAGCCGCAAAAATTCAAGCCGTTGGTGCATGCTTTTTTCTGGAACGAAGGGGGTAAGAAATTTCGCGATGCCACTGCCGAGCAAAAATTCGAGGCTGTGGGTTGTGGTCTCGGCGTCGTGGCGGCAGATCTGAATGACGATGGCAAGCCCGATTTCTACGTCGGCAACGATGCAACGAACAACCAACTCTATTGGAATCGGGGTGGGAGATTGGAAGAGCGCGGCCTGACTTCGGGGGTCGCACTGAACGATGAAGGTCGTTATGACGGCAGCATGGGCGTGGACGTCGGGGATTTCGACGGGTCAGGAAGACCTTCGATGTGGGTGACGAACTTCCAGGGCGATCTACATGCCCTCTATCAGAATTTGGGCCGAGAGGTCTTTCAGCACCGATCGCGATTTACCGGCATTGCCGCACTCGGCCAGCACTATGTCGGTTTTGGCACGGGCTTCGTGGACTTGGATCAAGATGGCTGGGAGGATCTCGTTATTGCCAATGGGCATGTACTTCAACATCCCGTTCTGAGCGCGACTTATCGCCAGCGACCGGTGCTGATGCACAATCAGGAGCGAAATGGTCGTCGCTATTTCGTGGACATTTCCTCCCGTGGTGGCCCGTTCTTCGACACGGCAACGCTCGGACGGGGATTGGCCATTGGTGATCTCGACAACGATGGTTGGCCAGATCTGGTATTCTCCCACTCCAATAGCCCTGTCGCATTGATGCGGAATACGGGAGGCGAATCGAGTCCCAATCGCTGGCTGGGACTTCATCTGACAGGAAAGGGCAATCGTTGCCTGGTTGGCTCAACGGTCAAAATTCAAGCTGCAAACCGGAAAATCACGCGATTTTTGAAGGGTGGCGGCAGCTATCTGTCGAATAACGATTCCAGGCAGCTGATCGGCTTGGGTCAAGACTCCGGTCGTGTTTCGGTTACGGTTCAATGGTCGTGGGGTGCAACCGAGACCTGGGCAGGTCTTGAAGCTGGAAGCTACTGGAAATTGACGGAAGGAGCGTCAGTCGCGGGCTTGCCGGTGAAATGAAGCCACGGCGCAACTATTCGATCCTAGAGTTATAAATTGTTATTCTATATATCTTTAAGTCCATACCTCATTGCAATGTGCCGATTGAGTAACGCGGAAATTGGAGATTTGGTTCGGATTGCTGTTGAGGTTGAGATTCGGGATCAAATAAAAAATAGAGGCTGTACGGGTTGGCCGTTCGGACTGTACGGAATGGGGGACAACCCCCTAAATGAAAATTCCGAGTTTTTTTCACTCGCTTTTTGATTTCGCCCGGTGTATAAGGAACTGTGCGCCCATTTCCTTTTCTTTTTCTTTTGGCTCGAGGAGAACCAGTAATGCATTCGAGTCGTAGTTTGGTTCGTCGGCGGACAGGTTTCACGCTGATCGAATTGTTGGTCGTCATCGCGATTATCGCGATCCTGATTGGCCTGTTGCTACCTGCGGTCCAAAAGGTCCGCGAGGCTGCAAACCGGATGAAGTGTTCGAACAATTTGAAGCAGATTGGTCTAGGCATTCACAACTATGCCTCCACCAATCAGGACAAGCTTCCTGGGCAGCTCATCTATTCGCAGTTCCCAGGCTGGCAGCCGTTCTTCTACCAATTGCTCTCCCACATTGAGCAAGACAACGTTGCTCGCATCCCGATGAATGGCACTGCCAATGTCCAATCATGGGGTAACGGTGCTCACAACCGACCGATCAAGACCTACGGTTGTCCTTCGGACTCCACCTATGGGTCTGGTATCCATCCAGTGGGCTGGGCTCATACGAGCTACGCCAGCAGCGGCGAAATGTTCAGCAAGAGGCAGAATGAAGTGGGCGTCGGCGATGTGCCGAAGGCCCTCTACGACATCGGAAACATCCCAGACGGCACCTCGAACACGGTTGGCGTTGTCGAGCGGTTTGCCAACTACAGCGTCTATGGCTGGGGTGGCTTGTGGAATCACCCAGCTTCTAGCTGGCACTGGGGCTGGAATCAATGGTCGAGTTCGTTCGGTCACACCGGCACGAACGGAACCGAAAGCTCTTGGCCTCAAATTACCGGTCCAGTGACTAATTTTGCTCTCCCTCAGTTCGGTGCTCGTTCCAATGTGGCTTTCCCGACGGGTGCTCACCCTTACCTGGTGAACTCCGGTCACTCCGCCACGGTTAATGTCCTGTTAATGGACGGTAGCGTTCGAGGCGTCGGTCAAGGTCTCAATCAGGCGCAGTGGAACAATGCCATGAATCCTGCTGATGGAAACGTCCTCAACTGGTAGTGGTGAGGTCTTCATTAATGGGATTCACGAGGTGTCTTGACCTCAATGAATACCGAAAAGTCCAGCCGGTGCTGCTTCCGTCCTCGGGACGGTCAACATCGGCTGGCCTTTTTTCTTTACCCGCTCAATTGCGTCCTGCTAAACCTTTCCCCCTTTATTTCAACTGGAGAACCTCTCGATGAATTCTGGCAACTTGATGACACCTCTGACGAAAACGCGTATGGGTCAACTCTCGGCCCTATTCGTTCTGGGACTTGGTACCCTATTTTCCACAGGGTGCGACAAGAAGGGAGATGGCTCCTCAGCCGCCGTGACTGGCAAGGTCACATTGGACGGCAAGGCAGTTGCGGGAAGCGTTATCTTCATTGGCGCGGATGCAAAAGAGTTTAATAGCCTGCTTCTCCCCGATGGCACATACTCGATCACAGACCTTCCAGCTGGCGATTATAAAGTGGCCGTAAAAAGCACGGGAGGCGCGGCACCAAGCAGCAAAGGCACTGGAATTGATATGGCTGGTGGCACGGGAGCGGTGCCTCCACCGGCAAAATACGGTAATGTAGCGACCAGCGGTTTGACCTTCAAGCGAGCGACCGGCAAGCAGGAACACAACATTCCGCTGACACCTTGATCGCCAGCTTCGAATAAGACTACAAGGGGGCTGCGGCATTTGTCGAGGCCCCTTTCCATTTCACATCACTTCTCTCGATAAACAACCGGGGCCGCGATCAGCCCACCCGTGCCCAATTCATTCACGATTTCTCGTGTACACCACAGGCTGATGCGATTCTCGCCATCCTTGATCGCCGCCGAGATGTCGAACGAGGCTGGCTGGCAATGGCCTGTGAACGAATCCTGCTTCATCCCTTTGGCATCGATGTGTTGAATGTGCTGGCCGTTCACAAAGACTTTCACCCGTCCATCCGTGGCACCAATCCAAAGGAAAGTCTTCTTGCCAGCCGCAGCCTTTGAAAGGTTCACACTCTTCCGATACCACACCGATCCCATGTAGTTGTGCATCCCCAAGGCCGACCATGTATCGACGGCCACGTCAGTCGCTTTCCAGGCTCCGTCCGCGAAATCCGCCTTGGCCCAGCCGTTTGCCTCGCCCTTCTTGTCCTGATCTTTCTGGTACTTCCACGTTCTCATGGGCGGTATGGTTAGCACGTCGAACTTGCTGGCGATGCGGGATGCGTCCTCGTGCGTTTCCTTGTAGAAGGCATCGAAATACCGCACGTTCAGCGTGTTTTTCCCCGTCCAGCCCATTCGCGAGAAGGCGTATTCCGCTTGATACTGCTCGCCCAGGTCGATTAGCAGATCCCGATATTCAGACACTTGGTTTGTTAGCGTTCCCCACTCGCCAGCCGCCAGATCGCGACGCATCTGCATGAATTTTTCAAACAAAGTTAGCGACCAGGAGGCTAGTTGAACGCGGTCCCGTTCCCGCTTGGTGCCACATGCTTTTTCTGCCTTGTCGATAAACTCCCGGGCCTGCTTCAGCCTCTCGGGAGTCCAGCGACGAAGATAGCCAAACCCGCAGCCGGCGTATTCCGGGGTTTTAACCCAAACATCGTCGATGAAGTGCCAGTAGCCCGCCATCTCCTTGCTGGCACGTCCGTAGAACTTCGCGTGCAATTCATCGATGATATTTTTGGGATCTTGCGTCGTGTCCCACGCCATTCGCAGGCCCAGGTAGTGCGCGTGCATGCAGCTCTCGAAATTCGCCAGCGTCTCCGGCTGCCAGTACTTGCACTTGCCGTGCTTGTAGATGAAGGGAATGTCCACGGACCACTTGCCGATCATCGGATTCGGCGCGGAAACCTCCGCCAGGTAGAAGGCGTAGAAGTAGAAACTCGTGGCATCGACCTTGGCTGCCCAACCTTTGATAAGGTCGCGTAGGATCTTGTTGTTGGGCTCGCCATCGTCGGTCATGGGCTGAGCCCGACTAAACGTGATCGGGGCGATTTGCGGGACGATTGAAGGATGAACTTTCTCACGTACCGGAGCCCGAGTGTAATCGACATAAGCCAACATTCCGAATCTCACGTCCGGATGGGCCGCACTCACTTTGCTGGCCACGCGATTGGCGAGAACCATCAACCGATCGGCCTTGGCCACACAGTTCAGAATCGGATCGTGATCGCCTGCATCGTGCTTGGCGTCGTCGGACTCGTCCCAACTCGCTCCGTCGTCCGGCGAGAGTGAATAGGTTTTCAGTTCCGGATCCTTCTTCAAGGCATCTAGACAGGCATTTGACAAGGCGTCGGCCACGAGCGGGTGCGTCCACTTGATCAGATGGTCGTGCGGCTTACCGTTAATAATCGCCTTGATTTCCGGGTGTTTCGTGCGCAATTCCTTGGGAACCGCGAACTCGATGTTGTGCCCGGCTGAAATAGCCAATCCGCCCAGTCGATTCCGCCGGCCAAAATCGTTGTCGCAATACCACAGGCCTCGGTAGATCGTGCCGGGGCCGGTACTCAGGTCTTGCTGGTGAATCTTCAGCGTGGGAAGTGTCGGCAACACCTCGCCCATTGGGCCGGGAATGAACCAGCGGCAACCCAGTTGATCGAGCAGCGTGTAAATGGCGTACCTCGTAGCCAGGTCTGATTCACCACTCAGGCTAACGCCAGTTTCGGAAGCGACGATCCGAAATCCCTGTGCATACGGAAACGCCTTCGCAGGCTTGGCCGTTGCCAGTTCACCGATCAGAATCGGCACTCGAGTATCACCCTTCGGAGGCGGCCCGACGGCGATCGGCACGGCCACGCCACTGACACGCTCAAGAATCGCGGCCAAATCGCGAACGGATTCCCGCAAACGCCGACGATTATCCTCGGCCTTCAAGCTGGTCCAAACCGAAGCAGGCTCCGGGGCCTTTGTGGCGTCGTCCATCACGCGGGCCGAAACATAGATGGCGGCCTTTGCTTTGCCATCTTGAACCAAGACGGCGTCGGCAGCAAAGGCAGCGGTGGAGCATAAGACGCAGGCAAGGGAAGCGAGCACAGCGCGAATCATGAGAGATTTCCTTACATTTCTTATCCGGTTGGAAGAGAGTGTAAGGAGGGAGAGACGACTAGTCCAACCACGACCTCGGATAACTTGGATCGTCCATCTCCAACGCCTGCCGCGTTACGCCAAGTGGCCGGAACGTATCGACCATCACGGCCAGTTCGTCCGTGCGGGTCATCTCGCGGCTGGCGACAATCGTGCCGGGGTGTGGTCCGTGTGGGATGCCTCTTGGATGCAGCGTGAATGATCCTTCTTCCACGCCTCGCCGGCTGCCGAACTTGCCGCGGACGTAGTAGAGCACTTCATCCGATTCGACATTCGAGTGCGCG
>Ga0163144_10020645_pt1 | contig 13154 bp, 9 predicted proteins | sample OliLak19BULKMAT1_FD_123175 | JGI IMG/M metagenome (GOLD analysis project Ga0163144, IMG submission 123175) | Freshwater microbial mat bacterial communities from Lake Vanda, McMurdo Dry Valleys, Antarctica - Oligotrophic Lake LV.19.BULKMAT1 | ecosystem: Environmental > Aquatic > Freshwater > Lake... | reverse complement strand
TTCGAGTCACGCGGGCGCTGCAGGCGATCGACGCCGCCCTGGATGGTCTCGACGGAGTCGAGGATCGCGAAGCGATCCTTGCGGGTCTCGCAGTGCGAGAGCACCGCGTCGTGGACCGCGGCGGAGGTCTGGCCGGGGACCGCGACGATCGCGATCTCGTCGATCTCCTCGAAGCACTTGAGGCCGGTGCGGGCGCCGGGGCCGCCATCCTTGCCGATGTAGAGCGCGTCACGGCCACCGCCGCCGACGGCCGGAGCCGCAGCCGCAGGCGCCTTGTCGTCCTTCTTCTCGCCTTCCTTCGCGGGCGCCGCCGCCTTGGCGCCAGCGGCCTCGACAGGCGCGCCGACGTTCACGACGAAGCAGCGCGAGCCGCCGTTGTTGAAGAAGCCGTAGATGCCGTGCGCGAAGTGCTCGGAGCACTCCTTGAAGTCACCGAACGTCTTCACGAACTGCGACCAGTTGGTGATGAGCACGGCCTCGTTGAGCGGGCCCTTGGCCGACTCACCGAGGAAACCGACGGTGTTGGTGCCGACGGCCTCGATGGGCTTGGAGCCGCGATCGACTTCTTCGACGTAGACGCCAGGAGACAGGTAGCTGGTAGCCATGGTGTGTAGAACCTTTCTTGTTCAGTCCGGGGACGGCCTTCGTGTCCCCACTCGAGAGGTGATTATTGGTTAGTGCAGCTAGGTAGTTCGTTATTGATCAGCGACGGCCGCTACCGCCTCCGAGATCGAGGCGGCGGGCAAACGGGTTCGGGCTCGGGCCCGTCTCACGGACCTTGGGGTCGTGGATGTTGCGGTACTCGAGCGAGCGCTGCTCGACGCGCTTGAACTCCTCCATCTTCTCCGGGAGGATCGGCACGGTCGTGAACACCTGCACCGCCGGGCGCACCGGCTGGTTAAGGCTGCCCCAGAACCGCGCGAGCGTGCCTTCGTCGAGGCGGCTCGACAGCTGGATCGGGACCTTGAAGTCCTCCTCGAACAGGAACGACTGACCGCGCAGACGCTCGCCCGCGAGCTCGCAGTTGTCGAGCGTCGTCCGGATGATCAGGCCGATCAACAGCTGCTCGTCCTCGGGCGTCTGGGCCCACGCGGAGATCAGGTAGTCGAGGCGGATCCACAGGCGACGCCGCCGCATGAACTCCTTGATCGTGCCGTCGGGCTGCGGGACCTCGACGACCTCTTCGACGACGTTTCCGTCTTCAGAGAACGGGTCGAGCGCGATCTGGTAGAGGTACAGCGAGACGGCGGGTAGCTTGCCCTCGACGGCGTCCGGCTTCGGCGCGGAGTCGATGACGTGCACGCGCTTGTAGCCGTTGCGCTTGAACTCGTCCTGGAGCAAGCGCGACAAGGAGTCCGAAGTCTCCTTGATGATGTGGTGCTGTGGCGTCGACAAAGATGTCCCCGTTCGAATCCCCGCGAACGGAGACGCATGGTGGTCCACCACCCGACGCCCGACAAGGACCTTCGTCGGATTTTTTCTTCGCGGTAGAGTCGCCGCGATGCCCCCTCGCCGACACGTGTTCGTCTGCACCAACACGCGTCCGGAAGGCGGCAAGCCCGCGTGCGCGACGCGCGGCGGCACGGACCTCGTTGCCGCACTGCAGCGTGCCGTCTCGATCGACGCGCAGCTCGTCGGCGCCGTCGCGGTCACGCCGTGCGGCTGCCTCGGGCCGTGCTTCGACGGCCCGAACCTCGTCATCTATCCCGAGGGCGAGTGGCTCGCCGGCCTCGCCGTCACCGACGTGCCGGTGCTCGTCGACTACCTGCGCGGCGGCCCGCCGCTGCTCGAGCGGCGCTACGCCTGGCCCGACGACGAGTAGGCAATCCGGAGCGGTGTGGCATTCGGGAACCCCGTGCGCTCACCCGACGGCGGGCGCGATCACGGACCTGACCTTGCCCAGCCAGTCGCGGATGAACATCGCGTACTCGGCGGCCAGCTCCTTGGTGTCCGGCACCGGGAACGGCGTGCCGGCGAACGCGACGTTCTTCGCGACGACCGCGTCGTAGACCTTCGAGACGAACTTCGCGGTGTGCTGGCCGATGAAGCCGTCGACCGTCAGCGGCTCGAGCTCGACCGCGCTGGCGAAGTTGTTGAGCTCGCGCTGCAGCGCCTCGAACTCGGCGTGCGCGGCGCCGGCGCCGTACGCGATCGCGCCCTTGACGTTCCAGTCCTTGCCCTCGCCGAAGTGGAACCGGCGCAGATCGCCGAGCCCGAGCGTGTCGCGCGCGGTGGTCTCGAGCCACGTGCGCGCGTTCTCGCCGTGCTTCGCCAGCTCCTCGGCGGTGCCGGGCGGCACCATCGAGCCCGCGAGCATCGCATTCGCCTTGGTGACCGCGGTGTAGACCGCGCGGAACGCCTCGACCGTCTGCGGCCCGAGCTGGCCGTCGACCTTGACGTTGGGGAAGCCGACCTTTTCGGCGAAGTAGTTGAGGTCGGCCTGGATGGATCGCGCGAGGGTGTCGGACATGGTGTCCGCACCCTACCTCTTTTTACGCAACCGCTCGGCGCGCCGGCCGAAGCCCTGGTCATGAGTCACGAGAACCGGACGTGCTCGACGAGCGTCGCGCGAGAGCTGGCGCTGTGGGTGGACGAGGTCCACGCGCGGACGCTGCTCGCGGTGGCCGAGCCGCGATCGGACGGCAGCCAGGACCTGGCGGCGCGCGTCGCCGAAGCCGAGCAGCGTCGACGAGGCGACGGGATCGGCGGCTTCCCCTGGTTCGAAGATGGAGTCGCGCTCGACGCAACCCAGCTCGAGTTCTTCTGGATGGCCGCGGCTTACTCGTCGGATCCCCGGATCGCGGTCCACGCGGAGGCGCTGGCCGGGCCCCTCGCCCGGCGCGGCGTCACCGCGACGTTGCACGCGCGGCTGTTCGCGCCCGGTGGCGAGTCTGGTCGGGCGCTCACGGTCTGGCTCGCGCAGCCCAATCCGTTCACGAGCCACGGTCTCCTCGTGTCCGCCGACGAGCTGGTCACCCCCGCGCTCCGGCCCTACGCCGTCCCGTCGACGGTCCTGGCTCGGCTCCGCGGTCACGACGTCGCGGATCCGGCCATCCGTGCCCATTTCACCGCCGATGAGCTGATCTTCGACGAGCCACAGCGGCGAGTGATCGCCGAGCTTCGCGCTGCGCTCTCGCCGGACTCGACCGCGCTGGTCACGTTGTGCGGCCCGCTCGGCGCAGGCCGGCGGACCGCCCTGGCCCACGCGGCGGGTCGGCCGTTGATCGTGCTCGACGGGGAGCGCTCGACCCGATCGCGGTTGGCCGCGGACCTGGTGGCGTTGCGCCGCGAGGCGATGATCGGACGAGCCGTCCCCGTGATCGCCGACGTGGAGACCTTGCTCGATGACGACCGCCGCGCGCTCGTCCGCGAGCTCCTCGCCGGGATGCCCGGGCCGATCGGCGTCGTGACGCGCGATCCCGCGATCGATCTCGCGACGGAGCGTCCCGTGATCCGGCTGCAGTGGCCGGCGCCCGACACCACGTCCCGCCGACGGCTGTGGGCGACCGCCGCGGGCACCGGGAGCTCGGGGGCGGAGCTCGACGCGCTCGCGATGCGGTACCGCGTGGGTCCCGGCACGATCGCGAGCGCGGTCCGCTCGGCGCAGACGCTCTCGCCCACCGTGGACGGCGCCGCCCTCGAGCGAGGCCTGCGCCACAACATCGCCGAGCGGATGGGCGGCCTCGCGCGACGGATCGAGATCACGCAGTCGTGGGACGAGCTCGTCCTCGGAGACGACACGCTCGATCAGGTGCACGGCTTGGTCGCGCGGGTCCGCTTCGCCCATCAGGTGCTCGAGACCTGGCAGTACGAGCGCAAGCTCGGCCGCGGCACCGGCGTCGCCGCGCTGTTCTCGGGCCCGCCCGGGACCGGCAAGACGATGGTCGCGGGGTTGGTCGCGCGCGAGCTCGACCTCGAGCTGTACCAGGTCGACCTGAGTCAGATCGTCTCCAAGTGGGTCGGCGAGACCGAGAAGCAGCTCGCGCGGGTGTTCGACGCCGCCGAAGAAGGGCACGCGCTCCTGCTGTTCGACGAGGCCGACGCCCTGTTCGGCCAGCGCACGGGCGAGGTCAAGAGCGCGGTCGACCGCTATGCCAACCTCGAGGTGAACTACCTGCTCCAGCGGGTGGAGTCGTTCGGCGGTATCACCGTGCTGACGACCAACCTCGACACCAACATCGACCGCGCCCTCAAGCGCCGGCTCGCCGCGCACATCGTGTTCGGCGCCCCGGACGAGGACGAGCGCGCGACGCTGTGGGCGCGCCTCGCCACCACCGGCGCGGCGCCGCTGGCCACGGACGTCGACTTCGACGAGCTCGCGCGCGAGTTCGCCCACATGACCGGCGCGAACATCCGCAACGCCGCGCTGGGCGCCGCCTTCCTGGCCGCCTCCACCCGCTCGGCGGAGATCACCCAGGAACACTGCCATCGTGCGGGGCGCGCCGAGTATCGCAGCATGGGTCACGTGCTCGCGGAGCGCCGTTCGGGCAACCTCACCGGCAGAAAGTCGTAGGAGCCTCATGAAGAGCGAGCAGATCGCGCAGTCACAGACGGACGACGACGTGAACCTGGTCCCGCCGGCGTTCGACGACGAGGAGGATGTAGCCGGCGCGAGTCGCCGCTCGGGTGCCGCCCTGGGCGCCGAGCTGGACCGGCGATCGGCGGGCCCGGACGCCGCCAGCGGCGCGATCGAGCTCGCGCCCGCGTCCGCCGCGTTCGGGTCGGTGAGGCTTGGCCAGGAATCGAGCCGGACCGTCACGGTCCACAACCGCTCCGACGAGGAGGCTGCGATCCGCTCCGTCGAGTCGGACCACCCCGCGTTCCAGGCGGAGCTCGCCGGGGCCGAACGCCTCGGCGCCGGCGGCTCGAGCGCGGTGCTCGTCCGGTTCGCGCCGTTGATCACGGTCGGGCCGCTCGAGGGCCGGGTGACGCTGACGATGGCCGATGGCGAGACGATCCGCTTCACCGTCCTCGGCGTCGGGCTGGAGGCCTCTGCGCTCGCGCCGCTCGACGCCGGATCCGAGCCGGTGCTCGACGAACCCGACGGCGGCGAGGACGAAGCCTCCGAGTTGCCCGCGCTCGACCTGGTGCCGTCGCGGCCGTTCTTCCCCACCACGCGGCTGGGCACGCGGACGTCCACGGTCACGACGTTGCTCAACCGCGGCGACGAGCCGATCGCGATCGACTCGATCGAGGCGCGCGACAACCCCGCGTTCGCCGTGGACGGCCTCCATGGCAGCAACGTGATCCCCGCCGGATCGTCGGTGAGCGTGGTCCTGAGCTTCGCGCCGATCGCCGTCGGACCCGCGATCGGGTCGATCACGGTCGTGACCCAGGACGGCACCGGGTTCACCAGCTCCGTCGAGGGGACCGGCGAGGCGCCGTCGCTGATCGGGTTGTCCAACGCCCACGATCGCGAGCCCGAGGACATGTCCGAAGGCCTCGGCGAGGTCGAGCGAGAAGCTCCTCCGGCGCCGGTTCCTGAACCGATGCCCTGGGTCGAGTACGCCCTCGCGGTCACCGCGCCCAGCGACTTCACGACGATGGCTGGACGTCGAACCATGCCGCAGGCAATCCGGCTCGCGAATCCCAACGGTCATCCGGTGCTCGTCCGGGCCACCATCGTGGGCAAGGATGAGGCGCCGCCGTTCGGCGTTCCGTCGGAAGATGTGCGGATCCCTGGCCGCGAGACCGGCGGCGAGACCGGGCGCGAGTCCATCCCGGTCACCTTCGCGCCGGGCGCCGCCGGTGACTTCGAGGCCGAGCTGGTCCTCTCGTACGGCGACTTCGTGGAGCGTGTCCCGCTCCGCGGCGCCGCCCTGCCCGCGCCGACCAACGCCGAGGGTGAAGAAGTGGCGCTCGATCCGGATCCGCTCGCGCCCGCCGCGCTCCCCGAGGCCCACGCGGCCACCTCCGAGGAAGCGCGCGCGATGCTCCTCCAGGCCGCGGACTCGCTGTCCGCGCTCGCGCCGTCGTACCAGCGCCAGGTGCCCCCGATGCGAGACGTCGCCAGACACTTCGTGGGCGAGTGTGCCGACGCCGCGGCTGGCTTCAACACCAGCCTCGTGCAATGGCTGACCGAGGAGGCCAACTTCCAGCTCGGGTCGTTGCAGGGCGACCACGCGCGCGCGTTCCTCGAGTTCGCGGTCAGCCAGCTCACGATCCCGAACGCGGCGGCGGGGGTCGTGCTCGACGCCGCGCTGATGGGCCTCGCGATGCACGAGACCAGCGAGACCAACGAGAAGAGCGCGAAGGGACAGGCGCAGACCGGCTTCCTCGGCGAGTTGCTCGCGGAGCACACCGGCGGCGTGACGCGAGCGGCGGTGGAGGGGCTGTCGAGGGAGGTGGGGGAGTTCGGGGTGGCGGAGGGGCACCTGAGCCATGCCGCTAGCCACTCCATGGCCGACCTAAAGGACATCAGCGAACTACTCACCAGCGAAACCTTCACACTGAAGGCTGCAGACGCAACCTACCGTGGCGCCAGGACCGCCGTCGACGACTTCGCCTCGCACTTGGAGGATCTCGGTCGCGCGACTCGTGCGATCGCGACGACTCGCAACCAGCTCACTACGGATCTGCCAACGACCCTCTCCGGGCTGAAGGACCGGTACCTCGAGTACATCGTGACCGGCGGAAAGCCCGAACAGTCGTCCCCGCTGATGGCGCGGGTGGTCGGGTGGGTCAGCGTCGTCGGAGAACCGCCCACGGTGCCCGAGATCCAGACGTACCCGGACCAGATCTCGTTCGCGTCGCTCGGAAATGACTTTCCGTCGAGCGTGACGTCCGTCAATCAGTCCGACCTGAGCCCGACGATGGGAGCCCACGCGCGTGCCAAGCGCCCTGCGGATCTGCCTGGATGGGCGGTCACCTACGAGCTCACCCTCGCGACGCGACTGGGCTCGTCGGAGATGAAGTTCCACCGCAAGCCTGACGGCTCGCGAGACCAGGAGGTCACCGACAGCGCCGCCAAGGACCTCGACGAGTCCGGCGGCATCGCCGAGGTGTGGCGGCGGCTCCTGGCCAGGCCGCTGGGATGAGTCGTCAGCTGGCGTTCCTATTCATGGTGACAATTGCCGGGTGCGACTCGCGCGATGCGCCGCCGCGCGTGCTCGACGCATCGCTCACGGCCAAGCCACCGATCGATGCTCGTAAGCGCCGCCCGGCGATCGGGAACCTCGAGGCGTTCACGGCCGGGATGATCCAGATTCCGGAGGGCGAGTACCTGACCGGCTGCGTCCTCGGCCCCAAGCAGAAGTGCCGCGGGAGGGCGCTGCTTCGAGCCCGTCACCTCCCCGAGTTCTACATCGATCGGACGGAGGTCACGGTCGAAGCGTTCGAGCGCTGCGTCGCGGCAGGCAAGTGCGCCGCGCCCATCCCCACCGAGCACTGCACCGCCGACGCGATGAACTGGGGTAAACCCGAACGGTCCGTGCACCCGATCAACTGCGTCAAGCCACAGCAGGCTGCGAAGTTCTGCGCGTATCGTCGAATGCATCTGCCGACGGAGCACCAGCTCGAGAAGGCGTCGCGTGGAACCGACGGCAGGGTCTACTCTTGGGGCGACGCGCCCCCCGACTGCGAACGTGCCGTCATCGCCCACTCGATCGCGGACGCCTCGGAAGGCTGCGGAAAGCGATCGACTTGGGCGGTCGGGTCGCGCCCAGACGGAGCGAGCCCGTACGGCGTTCTCGACCTCATCGGCAACGTCGCGGAGTTCGCCACCGATGGTGAAGGCCCGCTCGATCCAACGGCGATCTCTGACAAGGCGTTCCACGCTACTGGCGCCAATGCGGAGGGGAATTACGAGGGCGTGAACGCTTGGGGCGGCGGGTTCCGGGAGCCGCCGGACTCATTGGAGCTGAATCCTTGGTCGAGCGACACCGGCGAGATCTCGCCTACCCACGGCTTCCGCTGCGCCTACCAGCCCTCGTTCGAGTACTGACGACGTCAGTACGTGAGCAGCTCGTCGAGGTGGCGGCGTTCCCACGCGCGCGCGTCGTGGAAGTGCTCGAAGCGAGCCTCGTCGGCGAGGAACGCCTTGGAGTGGAACTCGCGGCGGCCGTTCTTCACCTTGATGTCGTGGACCTGGTGAAGCATCTCGTGGAACACGATCCACTCGACGAACGTGCGCGGCACGAACTCGCGATCGAGCGCGCGGTGGATGCGGATCAGCCGATCCTCGACGGAGTAGCTGCCCATCTTGATGCTGTTGCGACGGCGCGGGCGGCCGGTGCGCGGGCCCCACGTGATCGCCGCGTCGATCTGGCCGTCGAAGTAACGAGCGTTGACCTCGTCGTAGATCGCGCGGAGATCGTGCCGCTCGCCCTGGGTGAGGATCACCTGCATCGGCGTGCGGCGCGCCTGGCCGCGGACGCGCTCGGTGTTCGCGTCGATGAACTCGCCGAGGATCCGCGACGCCTCGCGATCGTTGTCGGTGACGTAGCGCGCGAGCGCGCGCGTGATCACCGGATCGGCGTCGATGAACATGTGGTGGAGGCGGACGTCGTAGCGGCGCTCGCGCGCTTGGCGGCGCACCGAGATCATCGTGTGGCGGTTGTCGGTCAACGTGACGCGCACGCTGCCGCGCGCGACGTGCGCGCGGATCCGGCGTTCGAGGCTGGACTGGGCGTCGGCGAGCTCGGGGCCCGGCGGCGCCGCCGGATCGCGGCGCAACCGGCGCAGGCTCTCGGTGATCGCCGCGGCACGCGCAGCCGCCTCGTCAGGGACTCCGTCCCGCAGCGGCGCGCTGCCGGATGTCGGTTCGGAGCATCGAGAGGCACTGCGCATGGGGACGAGGTACGTAGCCTCGGCTAGGGACACCAGGCTCAACTCACTCTCCTATATAAGCAGATGGATAGGTCGGGGTCGATCGCGCGGACGGGTGGCGTTGGCGCCAGGTCGATGCGATCCCCAAGTGTGCGAAACAGATCGGCTTTTGGGATTCGGGCAGGACCAGCGGCCACCGCCATCACGTAAGGAAAATGCTAACCGGCCCCTGCTGGGTGGATCAACTTATCCACAGACACGGGATCGGATCCCGTTCGGAACCGCTGGAGATCGTGGGCGAACGCACGTGTGGCCGCCCTCGAGACGAATGTGATGCGTTTCCTTGCGGCCTCCAGAACGGGGGGCTAGCGTGGGTCCGAAAACGTCGCGCTGCCCCGAGAGAGGAGGCGCGCAAACGGAGGAAGCCTTGTTGAAAAGACTAGCGGCCCTGTCATCCATCCTGCTCTCGTTCGCCGCCTGCGGCGACGACAGCAATCCCTTCCGCCCCGACGCCAACGGCGGCGACGACGTTGACGCCAATCCTGACGATCCGGACGCCGAGATCGCCACGACCACGCACTCTGCGACGATCTCGATCCTCGATGTCCGGGTCGACACCGGGGACCCGACGGTGAGCGCCGGCCTCGGCTCGGGCGGCCAGGTCGTCGCGAGCTTCCTCGCCGCCGACGGCGATGTCCCGGGTGTGGTCGATGCGGTAGGCCAGATCTTCGACGATCGGAACGCGACCGGCGTTGGTTGCGCCGCGTTCGTGTGGGACTTGACCACCGCTCCTCCGCAGCTTCCCCCGAGCGACGAGGGCCACGGAACCCTCACCATCACGGGCAGCACGCAGACCATCCCCGCGTGCAACTTCTTGGGCGGCGACTACCTCTGCCTCGGCGTCAACGGCGTGGGCACGGCGACGACCAGCGCGATCACGCCGAACCCGGTCGTGACCGGCACCGCCCTCGACCAGAATTTCTCGTCGATCACGATCCCGGGAGCGACCTTCAGCGCCGCCGATGTGGGGCGGTACGTGAAGGTCTCGGGCGCGACGGCGTACCGTAACAACGGCGCGTTCCCGATCATTGGGTTCACCGGCACGCCCGCCGAGACGTTGATCTTCGTCAATCCCCCGGCGTCGGCGCAGGGCCCCGACCTGAGCGGAGTCTCGTACCAGATCGTCTCGGGCGCTGGTCCGGTCGCGACCGGTCCGGAGTTCCTCGCGGACAGCGACTCGATCACCGTCACGCTCGACGCCCCGGCCGCTGATCCCTTCCTCGACTTCACCACCGCGGCGACCGCGGTCGGCGACAATTTCTCGCTCACGCCGGCGGCGCAGACGTTGATCCGCTCGATCCCGATCGACGGTTCCGAGATCGTCCTCGGCTGCAACCCGAACGTGTTCACGCACGCCGCGGCGGCCACGTTCACGAAGGCCGGTAGCAACGTCACCATCACCGAGACTGGCATCGGCGCGAACACGCGCGTCGGCGCCGAAGTGACCATCGCGGGCGCGACCACGGCCGGGAACAACGGCCCGGCGCCCGGCTTCACGATCACTGCGAGGGACGCGAACTCGATCACCTACGTCAACGCGAACGGCGCGACGGAGTCGTTCGACGGCGCCACGACTGCGGTCGTGAGCGATTGCGGGATCTCGGTCCTCACCGCGGTGAACATCGACTTCAGCGACGCAACCCTGACGAAGTTCATCAGCAGTGGGTCCGGCGTTGGCCCGACGTTCACGGACGGCGCCGGGACGTGCACGGTCACCCACCCCACCATGTTCCAGGCGGGCCTTGCGGGAGCGTTCGCGACCGTCTCCGGCGCAACCTCGGCTGGCAACAACGGCACGCGTCAGATCGCGAACTCGAGCGCGGACACGATCACGCTCGCGGGTGACTGCACGTCCGAGGCGTTCCTGGCGGCGACTGCGTACGAGGTGTTCGACGACATCTCGGGCGTGTCCACCGGCTTCCTGATGCCGGATCCCGCGACCAGCCACGCGACCAAGATCGGCCACATCCAGTGCGCCGCTCTTGCGAGCCAGACAGTGACCGTCTCCGCCGGTGCTTCGGCCGCGCTGGACATGGTCAATCCCGCCCGTATCCGGTCCGTGTTCGTGCGCGGTGGTCTCGCGCAGGAGCAGGCGACGAACCCGACCAACGTCATCGTCGGTCACGCGGTCGTCGGCTTCACGACCATCGACTGACTCGACGCCCTCGAAGTATCAACGGCCGGCCCTCGGGCCGGCCGTTTCGTTTTCGGCGATCACCGGAAGATGTAGACCGCGCCGGCAACAAGCGCGCTGTTGTCGACCTGACTACCGTTGAGGCTTTGCGCTGCGGAGTCCTCTCCCTGAGCCGAGAACACTGCTGCCTCCGATGAGATAGCGACGCGGAAACCCCCAGAATCGTTCGCCTCGGTGTTGGATGCCTTCAGGTACGCGTCCTCGATCCACGTGGTTCCGAAGCGACTGAAGAGGTACGAGGCGCCCGCGCCTGGTGCCGAGTTGTCAGTAGGATCTCCGCCGCTGCCGGTCCCGCTGCCCGCCTCTCCCCTGGCGCCTACGATGAGCCGATCTGCGATGAGGTCGATCGACCATCCAAAATAGTCGCCGGCGTCGGAGTTCGAGGACTTGATGAAGGCTTCTCGGACCCAGTTCGTGCCCTCGAATCGGAACACATGCACCGCCCCTGAGTTGGCGTCGTTGGTGTTGTTCGAGACGGGATCGATCCCGGTGCACTGGCAAGCGTCAGTGCTCGCGCCGACCACGATGGTGTCCCCTAAGATCTCGACTTGTTCACCGAACTTGGAGCTCGGCGAGATCGGCGTTTCAAGGAGCGCTTGCCCCTGCACCCAGTCGGTACCGTCCCATTCGAACACGTGTGCTCGCGCCGCCGAGAAGCCCGGGGCTCCCACGACCGCGCGATTCCCCGAGACTCCGACATCAGCTCCGAACCTATCGAGGTTGACTCCCCCGCCCCCGAGCTTCACCTCGTCCTCGAGCAACCACTCGCTTCCGGCGCGCCGATAGAAGTACACCGTTCCGCTGCTGCCATCGCTTCCGCCGATCGCAATCACGTCGCCATCGATCGCCACGGACGTCCCGAAGTACGCCGAGGCAAACGGGTCGGGAGCGCGCAAGAGCGCGCGCTCGGACCAAATCTCTCCAACGCGGGCAAAGACGTAGGCGGCGCCGATGTCCGTTTGGTTGCCGGCGGCCCCATCCTCGCTCGGCGCACCGACCACGAGCACATCGCCCTGCAGCGCGACGCTCTGTCCAAACGCGCTCTGGGTCCTTGCGTTCGAGGCCTTCACGTAGGCCTCCTGCTGCCACTGGTTACCAGCGCGCCGAAGCACGTAGACAGCTCCGGCCTGGCCCGCCAGATCGTTGTCGGGCCCGTTGATGGTCGTCGCATTCGACTCTTCACCCGGCGCGCCCACCGCGAGCGTGTCACCGGAGAGCGCCACTGCTGCGCCGAAGGCGTCGAACGCCCCGGCGTTCGACGCCTTCCCGTACACGTACTGCTCGATCGCCGCGGCGCCGCGATCGATCGTGAACGTGAACGTGCGATGGGCATCGCCGGCCTCGACCTCCAGCGTGAGCGTGTTCGCGCCGAGCGCGAGCGCGACAGGCGCCGAGGGCGTCGCGTCCGCGAGGTCCGTGTCGTCGAAGCGGGTCGCGGTGGCGGCCGGCGCAGTGACGGTGAGGGCGGTCTGCTGGATCAGCGTCGAGACGTCGAGGTCGTAGGCGAGGGTGTCGACGTCGAAGGTGAACGGGATCGGGGCGGACAGCGTCACGTCGACGGCGGGGCCGGTGCACTCGATCGCCAGGCCGTCGACGTTGGCGTCCTCGACCATGCCGTCGCCGGCGACGGTGCAGTCGTGCGCGTCGGGCGCGGTCGCGACGGTGACGGTGAACGCGGTCTGCTCGGGCACGAGGGTGGCGAACGTGAAGTCGCCGTTCGCGTCGACGGTGAGGGTCTCGTCGAGCTCGCCGGCCTGCAGCCGGAGCGAGACGCTCGCGCCGTCCCACATGCCGGCGACGGAGCCGCCGACGGAGTAGGTGAAGGGCACGTCGGCGGGGTCGGAGAAGCAGGCGGCGAGGAGGCAGGTCGACACGAGGGATAGGGCGCGCACGGATCGACGGTAACACCCGGCGCTGCGAGCTTCGGTGGCATTGGTCATGCCGAGTCAGCTCGACCATCGCGCGCCGGGGTTGCGCACTTTCTACTCCGCCTGACGGCGCGAGCGATCCTGCGGCGTTGCGCCGTGGCGGCCGCGACGGGCCGGGGTTGCGGCGCGACGCGGTGCTAGGATCGCGAGGCTGCCATGGTCGTCTCCGCGAAGCGCCGAGCTACCTACGACGACGTGCTCGCCGC
>Ga0163144_10020644_pt1 | contig 13154 bp, 13 predicted proteins | sample OliLak19BULKMAT1_FD_123175 | JGI IMG/M metagenome (GOLD analysis project Ga0163144, IMG submission 123175) | Freshwater microbial mat bacterial communities from Lake Vanda, McMurdo Dry Valleys, Antarctica - Oligotrophic Lake LV.19.BULKMAT1 | ecosystem: Environmental > Aquatic > Freshwater >... | reverse complement strand
GAGCGGGGTCACGCGGCCGGCGCCGACCGCGCCGGCGCCCGCCCGCTCGACGCGAGTCACTCGCCACGCCGGCGCCCGCCCGCTCGACGCGAGTCACTCGCCACGCCGGCGCCCGCCACGCCGGCGTCCGCCAGCGGCGATACCCCGCCCGGATCGTCCGACTGGCGGACGGCCAGCGCGCATCGTCCGCCACGTGCACGATCGGAGCGGGGTCACGCGGCCGGCGCCGACCGCGCCGCGCTCGCCCGCTCGACGCGCGTCACTCGCCACGATCGCCGCTGTGTCGTGGGTGGCCGCTGCCACGTGACGGTCATGCCACGCTGCTCGGCGACGATTGGATGGAGTCGATGCCAGGGGTGACCGCACTCGGGTTTGGGCCGCCCGGATGTGCGTTGGACGCGGGTCGCGGACGGGCTACCATCGCGGCCATGACCACCATCGATCGACTCCCGTTCACCGGCGACGACGAGGCCGACCGCCTGCTCGTCGCCGATCCCCTCGCTCTGCTCATCGGCTTCGCGCTCGATCAGCAGGTGACCGTCCAGAAGGCGTTCAGCGGTCCCCTTGAGTTGTCGCGGCGGATCGGCCATCTGGATGCGGCGCGCATCGCGGCCATGGATGGCGAAGCCCTGGCCACCGTCTTCCGGACGCCGCCGGCCCTGCACCGCTTCCCGGGCTCCATGGCCGGCAAGGTCCAAGCCCTGTGCGCGACCATCGCGACGGACTACGGCAACGACGCCGCCCGCGTGTGGGGCGAGGCGAGTGACGGCAGGAACCTCCAGCGGCGGCTGCTCGGCCTGCCGGGCATCGGCGAGATGAAGGCCCGCGCGATCATCGCCATCCTGGGCAAGCGCCTGGGCTACGCCGTCCCCGGCCTGGACGAGGTCATGCCCACGACCCCGACGCTCGGGGATGTGGACTCACCGGCGGCTCTGGCCGACTACCAGGCCGGCAAGCGAGCCAAGAAGGCGGAGATGCGCGCGACCGAGGGCGGCTGACCGGGCCCCCCGGCCCCCCGGACCCCCCCCGGCCCCAGAGCCGCGCCCGGCCCCAAGGCCGCGCCCGGCCCAAGACACGCGACGACCCCGGTGCAGAGACCGGGGTCGTCGATGCCCGGGTGGGAGTCGACGCCGTAGCGCAGGGCAGCGAGCGCCAGAAGCCCGAGCGGCCCGATGACGAGCGCGATGAGGAGCGCCAGGGTGGCGACGACCCCGGAGTCCAGTTGTCATCTGGCCTTGACAGTGGCCTGATGTGGACGCATCATGCCGGGCATGAACGACCAGACCAATAACCAATCTGTCCGAAGTGGACTGAGACGGACTGCAGCGGTATCCGCTGGCACGCTTGTGGCCGTCCTGGGCGATTGGTCCACCGGCGCAGATCCCCTCAACGAACAGCTCGCCTCGGCGATCGCCCGGGCCATCGAGCTCGGCGACCTGCCCGCCGGCACGCGCCTGCCGGCGGAGCGCGAGCTGTCCGGTGTGCTCGGTCTGTCACGGACGACGATCGTCGCTGCCTACGAGCGCCTGCGCACCGCCGGGCTTGTCCGCAGCCGCCAGGGGAGTGGCACGCGGGTGATGACCCGTCGACCGGGTCTGAGCCAGGCATACCTGGACGACGACGCCATCGAAGGCGGCCTGAGCGCGACGTTCGGCATGAGCGCGTCCCGCAGCGCGACCTACGGCGCGCCCGCCAACCATACCCGTCCACGCGCGGCGGATCGCTCGTCGGCGGCGGCCCTCGACGCCGTTGGGCTGCTCGTCCCGGAGATCGAGGACGCGGTCAAGTTGACCATCGGGGCCATGCCGGCCGCACCGGCGGTCGCGACCGCCGTCGCCGCCGCGGTCCGCGATGACCTTCCGGACCTCCTCGCGACGGAGGGCTACGACCCGTTCGGCCTGCCCATGCTCCGCGAGCGCATCGCGGCCCACCTGCAGCGCCTGGGGATCCCGACTGATGTCGACCAGATCCTCGTGACGTCTGGCGCCCAGCAGGCGCTCGACCTCATCGCCACCCGGCTGGCCGGCCCGGGCGCCACCGTCGCCATCGAGAACCCCACGTACATCGGCGCCATCGATGCCTTCCGCGCCGCGAGTTGCCGTCTGCTCTCCCTGCCCACCGACGAAGACGGCGCCCGACCCGAGGTCCTCGGCCTCATCGCGGCGGGCGGCCCGATCCGCATGGCCTACGTGATCCCGACCTTCCAGAACCCGACCGGTGCGGTGATGCCCGAGGCCCGCCGGCGCGACCTCGTGCGGCGTGCCCTGGACGGCGGGTTCCAGATCGTCGAGGACCTGACGCCCGACGCCACCCTTGGGCGTGGGACGCCGCCACCGCTCGCCGCGCTCGATCCGTCGGGCACGGTGTTGACGGTCGGCTCGTTGAGCAAGATCGCCTGGGGCGGCCTGCGCGTCGGCTGGGTGCGCGGGTCGCGCCCCGACATCGAGCGGCTCATCGCCGGCAAGATCGTCGCGGACCACGGCACCAGCGTCATCACCCAGGCCGTCGCCGCGCATGTCTTCGACCGGCTCCAGGAAGCCGCCGACGACTCGCTCCTCCGCGCCGACGAGCAGCGCGAGCTCCTCCTCCAGCTGCTGCGCGATCACATCCCGGACTGGGAGTGGACCGCGCCCAAAGGTGGCCTGTCGCTCTGGGTCAGGCTGCCGGGTGCCGACGCGATCACCTTCAGCCGACTCGCCGGGCAGTACGGCGTGGTGGTCCGACCTGGCAACCTCGCCTCTCCGGACGGCGGGTTCCGAGACCACATCCGCATCGCGTATGGGGCCACACCGGACCGCCTGATCGAGGGCGTCCTGCGCCTGGCCCAGGCGTGGGCCGCCTACAGCCCAGCCGTCCAGCGAACCCGCCCGGCCCTGTCGTTCAGCGTCTGAACGGTCTTGCCTTCGCGTGGCGAGCGGCGTACGATGGTTGCTCCAGCAACTACCAACGTCGCGATAGCGCATCACACGGAGCACGACATGGATCCCGCCATCACCCAGGCCCTGGCCACGGGCCAGGTCATCGACATCACGACCACTGGCCGCCGGACCGGCGAGCCACGCCGGATCGAGATCGTCTTCCACAACATCGACGGGCGGATCTACATCACGGGCATGCCTCGGGCCGATAGCGTTCGTGCCTGGCTCCGCAACCTGGAGGGCGATCCGCGCCTCACTTTCCACCTCAAGGGCGAGGTTCGCGCCGACCTGCCGGCCACCGCCCGGATCATCACCGACCCGGCCGAGCGGCGTGCGATCTTCGACTGGATCACGGCCAACGCCTGGCGCCAGGACCCCGCACAGATGCTCGCGTACAGCCCGCTGATCGAGGTCACCCTGGAGGACGCGGCGGCCTGATCCGGCATGGCGGACTAGACTGACCGCCCGTGCCCGAACCCAGCGAGTCCAAGCCGCCCACGCGCCAGCCCACCGCCCGAGTTCGACAGCGGCCTCGCTTCTCCCTGCCGGTGGACCACGAGCAGGACGCCGGCGTCAGCGAACGCATCGAAGCGTTCATCGACGGCCGACCGCCCGTTCGCCGGACGAAGCGACGTCAGCCGAAGCCCGAGGCTGCCCGCCAGGCCACGCGGCCCAAGAAGCTCGACACCCGGACCGACTGGGACGACGCCCTCCATCACGAGGACGCCCGCGTCGCCCGCTACGGCCGACCCGCCAGCGTGCTCGTCATCGCCATCGAGGGAGCGCCCGGGCCGATGGCGGAGCGCGCGGCTCCGGCGGTCGGCAGCGCCATTCGCAGGGCCGCCCGCGAGACGGACCGCGTCGCGCGCACCGGACCGGGCCGCTTCCACGTCCTGCTGCCGGAGACCGAGGAGGCCGAGGCGACCGCCGTCGCCGAGCGCATCCGGTCGGCGTGCGGCGAGACCAAGCTCCATGTCGCTTCGGCCAGCCCGACCCGCGGCCAGACCCTCATCGATGCCCTGGCCCTCGCGGTCGCGCGCATCGACCGACTGCAGCGCGGCGACAAGCCCTAGCTGAACGGCACTGAGCGGTCGTCCCTGGCGGACGAACCGAGCGGTCGTCCCTAGCGGACGAACGCGTCGAGCAGGCGCCCGAGCTCGGCCGCCGGATCGTCGGTCAGGCCGGCGTGCACGGGCGAAGCCTGGATGACCGTGCTGGCCGGCGCGACCAGCCAGTGGAAGCGCCCCGCGATCGACAGCCGCGCGATCGGCCCGCCAGCCGGATCACCACCGGCCACCCGCTCGATGGCGGTCAGGTGCGACCGGATGGCCGTCACGTCAGCGTCCGGGGCGAGCGCCAGGAGTCGAGCCTCGTCGAGGACGACGGCCGCGCCGATGTACGCCCGCGAGCGGCACAGCAGGACGATCCCGGCGTTGAGGAACTCACCGCGCTCGACCCGTGGCACGACGCGCACGATGGCGTACTGGTATGGGCTACGCGCTTCGGCGGGCACGTTCGGCCTCCTGCGTGAAGGTGTCGCGCGCATCGAGGCGCAGGTGCAGGTAGCGGACGTAGGCCGCACGCTGGCCCTCGGCGTCGCCCGTGACCGCATCGTCCGGCAGCCACGCATCGGGCAGCGCGTCGACGAGCTCGCGCAGGAGCGTGTCGGTGATGCGCCCGGCGAGGCGCTCGGACGCGTCCTCGATGGAGCCGGCGTATGGCAGCAGGACGTGGTCGCGGATGCGCTCGAACGGGCGGACGGCATGCTCGTCCGGGTCGCGCCAGGTGTGATGGACGTACAGCGCCGCGCCGTGATCGATGCACCAGGTCCGGCCATGCCAGACGAGCAGGTTCGGGTTGGCCGCGCTCCGATCAGGGTTGGTGGTCAACGCATCGAGCCACACGACGTCGGCCGCGAAGGCCGGGTCGACGGGATCCGCGACGGCGGGGTTGAAGGTCATCGAGCCCGGCAGGAAGTCGACCCCGAGGTTCAGCCCGGCGCTGGCGTGGACCAGGTCCTGGATCTCGCCGTCGGGCTCGGCGTCGCCCAGGCCTCCGTCGACATCGATGGCCACGAGGTCCGGGACCGGCAGGCCGATCGCGCGCGCGAGCTCGCCAGCCAGCCACTCAGCGACGAGCGCTCGCGGACCCTGCCCCGCGCCACGGAATTTCACGACGTACAGCCCGTCGTCGTCGGCCTCGACGAGGCCGGGCAGCGAGCCACCCTCCCGGAACGGGGTGACGTAGCGGGTCGCGCTGACCTTGCGCATGGAGGTGACCATCGGCGGCATGAACAGAGCCTAGCGGACCCACTGGACGCCCGACTGACCACGCGGACCATCCGGTCGCGCGGGTGGCGCGTACCCATGTCGGCCGCGGTGAGCGCGTGCAGGTGCGCATGGGCTTCACTGGCGGGTATCGCCGCGCCGGGCTACGCTTCGACGAGTCCGTCCGTCCTGTAGGAGCCCCATGAGCGACGAATTCCGCCTTGAACCCGGCCAGGAGCTGTCGCCTGAGGCGTCACTCGAACTCGATAGCATGCTGCTGCATGAGCTGGAGGACGAGGCCGGCCGGCTTTATGACCGGCATGCGTCGGTGGCGGTCGAGTGGTTCCCGCACGACTACATCCCGTACCGCCTTGGCCGCGACTTCGACAAGGAGCCGTGGACACCCGACCAGCCGCGCCTGACCGGCGTCGCCCAGACCGCCTTTGAGATCAACCTCCTGACCGAGGACAACCTGCCCTCGTACCACCGCCTCATCTACGGGATGTTCGGGCGTGGCGACGGGGCGTGGCTCAACTGGGTCGGGCGCTGGACTGCCGAGGAGGGTCGCCACGCGATCGTCCTGCGCGACTATCTGACGGTCACCCGCAACATCGATCCGATCATGCTCGAGCGCGGGCGGATGAACCAGCTCCAGAACGGCTATGAGCGGCCGTCGTCGTCGACGCTGCGCGGCCTCGCTTACGTCACGTTCCAGGAGCTCGCCACGCGCATCTCGCATCGCAACACCGGGCGCTACTCCAACGACCCGGTCGCGGACAAGATCATGATCCGCATCGCCGCCGACGAGAACCTGCACATGGTCTTCTACCGCGACATCCTGGCGGCGGCCATCAAGGTCCAGCCGTCGGCCGCCGTCCGGGCCATCGTCGACGAGGTCCTTGCCTTCGAGATGCCGGGCGCCGGGATCCCCAACTTCCTGCGCAAGGCCGCGCTCATCGCCAAGGCCCGCATCTACGACCTGCGCAGCCACCGCGACGAAGTGCTGCTGCCGGTCATCAAGCACTGGGGCATCTTCGAGCTCCAGGGCCTGGACGCGGCCGCCGAAGACGCCCGTCGACGCCTGGCCGAGCACCTCGAGAAGCTGGACGTCGCGGCCAACAAGTTCGAGGCCAAGCTCCAGGCCCAGGAGGCCCGGGCGCTCGCGATCGGGTAAGGCATCGGCGGGGTTCGCGGCTGCGGCGCCGCGGGAGGTCCACAGCTCCGCCGTCACCCTGGAAGGCGGGGCGACCCAAGGGCTTGCAGCCCCAGTCGGCGCAAGGCCGGATCGGCGACGAACTGGCATGGACGCGCCCGAGATCGCCAGGGCCCATCAGTTCTGGCGCTGGCCGGGGCCCTCGCTCCCACCCTCGCGCAGGAAGCGCTCGATCTCGCCGATGAGCTCGTCGCCCGATGGCAGGCGCTGCTCATCGACCATCGCCTCCAGGCGTTCCACGTAGGCTCGCGTCGATTCATCGAGCGCGGTCGCGCCATCGAGGCGCTTGCGCAGCTGCTGCGACTCGTCGACGAGGTCGCCGGCCGGCAGGATGATCCCGAGGTGGCGTCCGAGCGCGCTGAGGAGTTCGACCGAGGCACTCGCGTACGGGCCCGAGACGTAGTGGGGGACCTGGGCGAAATAGCCGACCGACGGCACGCCCGCCTGGACCATGGCGTGCTCCAGGACGGAGATCGCGGCGGCTGGGACCCGCAGCCGCCCGGCCGGGCCGGGCAGCACATCGCCGCGCAGCAGTGCCGGGTCCGAGGCAGTGCCCATGATCGGCACGGGCCGCGTGTGGGGCACGGCCGCCGGGATGGCGCCCAGGCTGATCCACTCGACGACGCCGAACGTCTGCGCCAGCTCCACGACCGCGGCACTGAACGTGCGCCAGCGGTCATCCGGCTCGGGCCCGGTCAGGATGAGCAGGTCGCGCCCCTCGATGCGCGTCCGGCGCAGGTGCAGCTCCGGCCAGCTCAGCAAGCTGATGCGGCCGTCGACGATCTCCAGCGTCGGCCGGCGGGCGCGGTAGTCGTACAGCTGGTCGGGGTCGAAGGTGGCCACGATGGTCGCGTCCCGGAGGAGTTGCTGGGCCGCGGTCGTGGCCGCGGTCCCGGAATCGACCCAGCCGTCGAAGGCGGCGATGAGCGACGGCGCGATCAGCTCCGGCAGCGGGTCGTCGGACGGGTCGGGCGAGGTCAGGGTGTACAGGGTCACGGGCACAGGATACGGCCTCGCCCGGCGACATCCGCGAAGATGTGCGACCCTCCGCCGGCAACGCGGGTCCGTCGATTCAGATTTCTGAATCAGATGCGAACCGGAGGAGGGTTGCCGAAGGGCCCGGCGTTTGTCAGATTCCGCGCCGTCACCATGTCCGCTGCGCCCGCGTGGCGCATCCAGCCGCACATACAGGAGGGTGCCCCTTGCCGAGGAGGGTCGCGCGTCGAGCCCGAGTGGCCGTCGCTATCACGTTCGCTTCGTTGGTCCTCGGGACCCTGGTCCCGTCCGTCGCGGCCGATGACGGCCTGGAAGTGTCGACGCCGTTCCCGTCGGTCGCGGTCGCGCCCGGTGACGACGTCAGCTTCGAGCTGACCATCACCTCGACCCTGTCGGCCATCGTCGGCCTGTCGCTGTCGGGTGTCCCCGACGGCTGGGGCGCGAGCCTGCTCGGTGGCGGCAACGTCGTCGAGGGCGTGTCGGTGACCCCCGATGTCGACGGCGCGGTGCGCCTCGATGTCGATGTCCCGGCCGATGCGGCTGCGGGCAGCGCCACGATCAGCGTGCGCGCGAGTGGCGGCGGTGCGACCGACGTGCTGCCGATCACGATCCGCGTCGACGCCGATGCCGCGGGCGACATCGCCCTCACGACGACCACGCCGAGCCTGACCGGCTCGACCGACGCGAGCTTCTCGTTCAGCCTGGAATTCCGCAACGACACGGCGCAGGATGTGACCCTCTCGGTCGGCGCCCTCGGCGAGGTCGGCTGGGACGTCACGGCGACGCTCACCGGTGAGGCCCAGGCGGCTTCCACGGTCGTCGAGGCCGGTTCCACACAGGGCGTGACGGTCGCCGTCATCGCTCCCACGGACGCGGCCGCGGGCACCTATCCGATCACGGTCGAGGCCCGCGCCGGCGAACGGACCGCCAGCGCGGAGCTGGCCGTCGAGATCACCGGCTCATTCTCGATGACGCTCTCGACGCCGGACGACCGGCTCTCCGCCAGTGGCTCGGCCGGCTCGCCCACGACCCTGGCCTTCGAGGTCACGAACACCGGCACGGCCGCCCTGAGCGCGGTGGAAGTGACCGCGACCCCGCCGACCGGCTGGGACGTCACCTTCGATCCGACCGTCACCGCGACCATCGCCCCGGGCGAGACCGGGACCGTTACCGCGACCATCACCCCGTCCGGGGAGGCTGTCGCCGGCGACTACGTGGTGTCGTTCACGGCGGGCGCCGCCGAGGAGGCCGCCAGCGGTGCGGCCACCGTCCGGTTCACGGTCGAGACGTCGCCCCTGTGGGCAGCCGTCGGGATCGGCCTCATCGTGTTGATCCTGGGCGGCCTGTTCTACGTCTTCCGCACCTACGGCCGACGATGACCGCGACCGCACGCCCCGCATCGACGGCCACGGCCGCGGCCGCCGACAAGGAGGCCCGTCCCGACCCGCGCGTCATCCGGACCAAGGGCCTGACCAAGGTCTACGGCGACCTCGTGGCCGTCGACCACCTGGATCTTGAGGTCCGGGCCGGGGAGATCTTCGGCCTGCTCGGCCAGAACGGCGCGGGCAAGACGACGACCATCCTCATGCTCCTGGGCCTGACCCAGCCGACCTCCGGTGCCTCGCGGGTCATGGGCCTGGACCCCGCGCGCGGCCCGCTGGAGGTCAAGCGCCGGGTCGGCTACATGCCCGACCAGGTCGGCTTCTATGGCGACATGACCGGCCGCGAGAACCTGCGCTACACGGCCAGGCTCAACCGCATCGCGGGTGACGCGGCCGAGACCACCATCGACGAGGTGCTCGGCCAGGTCGGACTGGCGGATCGGGCCGATTCGCTTGTGGACACCTACTCGCGGGGCATGCTCCAGCGGCTGGGCATCGCCGACGCCCTGGTCAAGGATCCGGACCTGCTCATCCTTGATGAGCCGACCACCGCCATCGACCCGCTCGGCGTGGTCGAGGTCCTGGACCTGCTTCGACGCCTGGCCCACGAGCGTGGCCTGGCCATCCTCCTGTCCAGCCACCTGCTCAACCAGGTCCAGTCCGTGTGCGACCGGATCGGCATCTTCGCCTCCGGCCGGCTGATCGGCCAGGGCACCCTCCAGCAGCTGGCCGATCGCTTCGGCGATGGCGCGGCGCAGCTGGAGGTCGGCTTCGAGGTCGGCGATGCCGTGGTCCAGCAGCGTGGTCGCGACCTGCTCGCGGCCGTGCCCGGCGTGGCCTCCGTTGACGCCCTGGCCGACAGCGGGCACACGCTCGCGACCGGCGCGACGCCGTGGATCCTGACCATCGAACCGGGTGCCGACCCCGCCGTCGTCCGCCGGGCCGTGCTCGCCGTCGTGGCCGAACATGCCCTGCCGCTGCGCTCGATCCGGCCGGTCGTGCCCTCGCTCGAGGACATCTATCGCCGCGCGGTGGCCCAGCCGTTGCCGCCGCGGACCGTGGCCGAACGCCGCCCGCCGTCGGCCGCCGGCACGCCGTCCGCCAAGGACCGGCCGCGGCCGGTCATGCGTGGTCGACCGCGCCCGCACGGGACGGCGGGGAGCCGCCCGGCCGCCGCGGCCGCCGCGGCCGCCACGGCCGCCACGGCCGCCCCTAGCGCAGGCGCCGCGGGAACGCCCACCGCTCCCGCGGCGTCGGAGCCCGATGATGCCCCGGAACCCGTGATCATCAAGGAGGAGGGTGCATGAGCGCCGCCGCTGAGGCCCCCCGCCGTCTCGAACGCGGCGTGCCCCGCGCAGGCTGGATGGTGGTCGGTCGCAAGGAATTCGGCGACCACCTGCTGTCCGCTCGGTTCACCGTCCTGGTGGTCGTCCTCGGCCTGGCGGCAGCCATCCCGCTGTACTTCGCCGCGGCGGCCATCCGTGACGTCGCCTCCTCGGTGACCGATTCGCAGGCCGTGTTCGTGGCCCTGTTCTGGCTCGCCCCCGACGTGAGCGATGGCATCACCCTGCCGTCGGTCGTGGGCTTCATGGCCTACGTGGCGCCGCTGCTCGGGCTCGCGTTCGCGTTCGATGCCATCAACGGCGAGCGAGCCGACGGCACGCTGCCGCGCCTGCTGTCGCAGCCGATCCACCGCGACGACGTCGTCAACGGCAAGTTCTTCGCCGGCCTGGCCGTGATCGGGCTCGTGCTCGTGGCCGTCGTCGGGGCCATCGCGGCATTCGGCCTCATCCGCCTCGGACTCGTGCCGGCCCCGGCCGAGGTCCTGCGCATCGTGCTGTGGGTCATGGTCACGTTCATCTACGTGTCGCTGTGGCTGGCTTTCGGGATGCTCCTGTCGGTCGTGGTCCGGCGGGCGGCCACCTCGGCCCTCATCGGCTTCGGCGTGTGGATGCTGCTGACCGTGTTCGGGGGCCTCATCGTGTCGCTCCTGGGCGGCGTCCTGGCCCCGCTCAGCGGGACCGTCGAGCAGCAGCTCAGCAACAACGCCCTGCGCGAGACGATCACCCGGCTGCTGCCGGACACGCTCTACCGCGAGGCGTCCCTCGTGCTCCTCAACCCGCAGGTCACGACGGTCTCCACGCCGGCGACCATCGGCGGCTACGAGCAGGCCTCGCAGCGCATCCCGTCGCTCCTGTCGCTCGACCAGAGCTTCATCCTGATCTGGCCGCAGGTCGTCGGCCTCGTCGCGATCACTGTCGCGCTGTTCGCCCTGGCCTACGTGCAGTTCATGCGCCAGGAGGTCCGCGCCTAAACGGCGCTTGTACCGCGCGGGCGTCTCTCGTACGAGTTGTACGACTTGACAGGTTCATCCGAGGTCGGCACGATCATCCGATGCAAGAGCGGAACTACTCCGAGGCGCGCGCGGATCTCGCCAACCTCCACGAGCATGCCCTGCGACACCTTCCGACGCGGATCACCCGCCGCCGTTCGGAGCCGGTGGTCGTGGTGTCCGAGGCCGATTTCCGCGCACTGTTGACGCCCTACTCGTTCCATCCCGATGTCTTCTTCGACGGGCCCACTGTTGCAATCTGGTTGCCCGAACTCGCCATCTGGGGGCGTGGCGGTTCGTTCGCCGACGCCAAGGAGGATCTCCTCGATGAGATCGAGCAGCTCCTGGCCCTGCTCGAGAGCGATGAGCGGGCGCGGCTTGCGCCGAACATGGTGGCGAGGGTGCCCTGGATCTACCGGCTGATGGGTGCGGCATCTGACGACGAGCTGATCGAACTCCTGTTCGCCGAACCCGCGTCCGACGCCCAAGGGCCCAAGCTCGCCGCCGTCTGACCAGTGGCGACGTTCAGGGACCTGTGCCTATTCGTCACCAATGACGGATGGAGTGAGGAGCCCAACCTCGCTCGAGGCCGTCGACGAACGGGTGACCACCGGCGCTACGCTCGCGACCTTCCGGACGGCACTCGCCTCCGCACGAAGGTCTCCCACGACGAGCACGCCGAGATCGGCAAGGACCTGTTTCGCCACATCCTGGGCGATCAGCTGCGCGTGACCGAAGAGCGGTTCTGGGAGGCCGTCCAGGGGCGTGTGGAGCGACAGCCCCAGGTCGGCGAGTCCGCCGAACCGATCCCTGGTTGGCTCGTGACTCGTCTCCTGTTCACCGTCGGGCTCCCGGAGCTCGAGGTCGCCGGGATGACCGCAGAGGAGGCCCTGGCCGAGTGGATCGAGTACCAGACGCGGTCGCTTGGTGACGCAGGCTAGGACTCGGTGAGCAAGTGCTGCCCGAGCCTTCCCGCCGACTACTCGATCCCGGGGGCCTGATGAGTGCTCGACATCGCTTGATCGGCCCTCCTGACCGGCAATCCCGACCCGGAGCGGATCAGCACGCGCAACGTCGAGAGCCAAGACCTGACCATGTGGAACGTCGGGGCGACTACTGGCAGCCCTGAAGGAGCTGCGGACCGGCCTGCCGTGCGAACTGGATCTGCAAGCCCGACGAAGACTGGAACGTCGCAAAGCCCTCACTCGTGATGGTGAAGGTGCCCGGAAGGTCGCTCCTGGCTTCCTCTGGCAAGTTCGAGTCAACCGGTGCCCACATCGATCCGTCGACATCGACACCGGACGCGACGCCACAGTGCCCGAGGCCTACGGCGACCTCGGGACCCTACGGCAAAGCTGCCCGGCTCACATCTCCGCGCACCCATGCAGTCGAATGTAGCGACCAGCCGTTGCGCTCCGTGCGCCCGACGAAGATCTGCCCGTGACGGCTCTCGATCCTGGAACCGGTGACCACACTGCCGAACTCAACAAGCCCTGGGTTCGGCAGCAGGGGTGCGGTCAGTGTGCCTGTTGGCTCATGTCGGACGGCGCACCATCCCAGCGAGCGCCGGTCCGAGGAGAAAGATCTTCGTCCTCGTCTGGCCAGACGAGACCAGATAGCCCCTCATCTCGGCAGCACGCAAGTCACGAGTCGCGCTGTTCTTGCTTCGACCGGTCACCCGCACGTAGTCGGCGGGTCTGATCGATCGGTTGATCAGGGCGTAGCCGAGCCCATTGATCATCGCGGGGGGGAGAGCGCCGGACGCGATCTCTTGGCGGATCACCACCATCGCCGCACCGAGCTCGCGGATCCGAGCGAGCACGTGATCTGCCGAGTTCGTGATGCTGTCGATGAAGTACGCGACGAACGGGGTCGCATCGTAGGGGGGATCGTAGGCTCGGCCGATCGATGCGGAGATCGCCGCGAAGTAGGGGTCGCGGTCCTGGTCGAGATAGGCGTCGAGCGACACCAGACCCTCGAGTGCGTAACCGCCACGCATCAGAAAGAGCCGTCCGAGCGCGCGGGCAGTCCGTCCATTGCCATCGT
>Ga0163144_10020642_pt1 | contig 13155 bp, 11 predicted proteins | sample OliLak19BULKMAT1_FD_123175 | JGI IMG/M metagenome (GOLD analysis project Ga0163144, IMG submission 123175) | Freshwater microbial mat bacterial communities from Lake Vanda, McMurdo Dry Valleys, Antarctica - Oligotrophic Lake LV.19.BULKMAT1 | ecosystem: Environmental > Aquatic > Freshwater >... | reverse complement strand
GCGAAGAAAAAGAAGTGTTGGCGCATTTTAAAAAGTGGATTAATGATGAGTATCTAGATTTTAAAAATGGTGTGCATCCCAACCGCAAAATTCCTGGTCAGTTAAGTTATAATGATTATCGTTTGCACAGTAAAAGTGCTCTAGTTATTGGCGAAACTGAGCGTCCAGACATTACGACGTTAATAAAGGTTTCCAGCGCTCTTTTGGTTGGTATGGGAGTCACAGTTGCCGCTCGTAACCAAAGTAATTTTGAATGGTGGGATAAAGTTAAAACCTTTATGCATAATGGCGGTATTTCAAAAGAAAACTTTGATGTTTTCTTTGCTAGTGAAAAAGTTTTAAATTTAGCGCTGGAAGATGTGCAATACACTCATGTGATCTTTGATAGTCTTGATTCTAAATATTTTCCACAGATTAAAAATATGACCAAGAAAATTACGCCGCATGAAGCACCTAAGCTGATGGACTTTAAAAAGTTTTTAGAGGATTTTGTTTGGACCAGATCATTTGCGGTAAATACTATGCGCCATGGAGCGCCACTGGAGATTGACGTGGTATGAAAAAAAACTTTGTCATTTTAGGCTGCGGCAATATGACGAGCGCATTGTTTTCTAATGGCGCACCGGCAGGAGATTTCGCTTTTAAGTGTTATACGCCCACCATGAAACGCGCTGAAGACTTAGTGGCAAAAATCGGCGGCGAAATTTTACAAGAATTAAATTTCAAGTCACCAGATGTTTTATTCTTAGGTCACAAACCGCAAAACTTTTCTGAAATTGCAGAAAGTATTAATAAAAATGTTTCGAGTGACACTTTAGTTATTTCTATTCAAGCGGCCATTTCGGTAGAACAAATTCAAAAAAAACTAGGCACTAAAAAAGTTATTCGTTTGATGCCAAACACTCCGGTTAGTTTAAAGAAAGGCGTGGTACTTTTTTTCGCCAGCAGCGAAGTGAGTGAGTTTGATAAAAAGATGGTAATGGATTGGCTTAATGGAATTTCTCTGGTGGCCAATTTAAAAAGCGAAAAAGTATTTGATGAGGCGACGGTGATTACGGGCTCAGGCCCAGGACTTATCTTTGAAATCGCCAAAACTTTTCAAAAACATTTACTGGATTTAGGCATTAGCGAAAAAGAAGCACAGAAACTAGTCGCTCAAACTTTTTTAGGCAGCGGCCAAATGATGCTGAGTGAAACTGATTTAACCACGCTGCAAAATCAAGTTACTTCAAAAAATGGCGTAACGAATGCGGCGCTGGAAGAATGGCGAAAAAAATCTATCGCCGAAATTTTAAAGTCAGGTTTTTCGAGCGCTATTGCCAGAGGCACTGAAATTGCCTCAAGCTTAAAATAAAGTCTATGCGGGATTTTCTGAATCAATAAAATGACATTTAATTTTTAATTCGCGGCCAACTTTTTTCATTAAATTTTGAATGCCCCATTTTTCGGTGGCATGATGCCCGCCGGCAAACATATGCACGCCAGCTTCTTTAGCATCATGCCAATCATGTTCACTCATCTCACCAGTTAAATACGCATCCAGTTTTTGGCGCGCAGCAAGTTTCCAATCACTATTAGCTCCGCCAGTAATAATGCCAATAGTTTTAATCACCGCTTTAGGATTCGGAGTTGAAAGCAGTACTTTATGCGATAACTTTTTTTCCAATAATTTTTTTAATTCACTGGCGCTGTATTTTTTTGATAGCTCTCCGCTTACGCCTGTCGGCATTCCTTGGTAATCACCAAAACTCATAATCTTTTTAAGACCAATTAAATTTCCCACACTCACAGCGTTGCCGATCTCAAGATGAGCATCAAGTGGCAAATGATAGCCAAATAAATTGATGTTATTTTGAATCAGAGGTTTTATTCTTTTTGCCACTTGACCTACGATTGGTCGTGGTCCATGAAATTTCCAAAAGAGTCCGTGGTGAACGATTAAAGTATCGGCCTTAAGATCAATGGTTTTTTGAATTGATTCAGCTGTCGCTGAGACGGCAAAAGCGATTTTAGAAATTTCATCGCTGCCTTCAATTTGCAAACCATTAGGACAATAATCCGGAAAGATTGAAGGTGATAATAATTTTTGCAGATACTGATTAAGCGTTTGGCGATTAATGCTCATGTTGATGATAAACCTCTAAGTTTTTTTGAATCATTTCTAGTGTGCGCAAAATTTCTGGGCGATCAGGTGAGAGGATACTAGCGTTTAAAAATTCTTCATAAGCTAGAACATAATTTTGACGTTTTAAATAAACTCTACCGCAATTGATATAAGGGTATTCTCGTTGCGGAAAAAAACTAGCATGCTTGGCCTTGGCAAAAAATTTTAAGGCATCATCCAGTTTGTCTTCTTCTAAAAGATAACTGCCTAAATCGTTATAGGCCGGGCCATATTCAGCATCTAATTCAATCGCCCTAAGACATAGTGACTGCGCAATTTGTGGTTTACCTAAAGCGAACTGGCACCAAGCTTCAAGTGTAATAATCATTGGCGTCTCTTTAAAACGTTTAGCGTCGCGAATCACTGGCAATGCTTCTTGCATTTTTTTAGCCGCCACTAATTTTTGCGCTTGCTCAAAAAACTTTAAATACTTATCTTCACGGCGAAAATTTAAGGCTTCGATTGGTCCTTCCTCGCTAGAGATTTCTTCTAATTCAGATAATGCTAAATAAAATTCTGGCAAAAGATTGACCGGATTTTTCTTCGCCAGCAGCAGCTGACAGCGCGGCAGTACGATCTCCGTTTCTGGCGACTGTGCTTTGACCTGTTGGTGCAAGTTATGAGCGTTTCTATAAATGGTGTTGATGATATTAACCACATTTTCTAGCTCATGCTCTAGATCAATAAAAACAATTATATTTTCTAAAAGATGATGAAATTTTTGTAGTTCAAGACGACCACTAAGATGAGTCTTGGGCTTAATTGGCCAGGGTAATTTTAGGTTTAAAAAAAGTTCGGAAATATTTTGGTGCAGAGTTGTTGTAAGATCTTTTTTAGTAATGTCTTCGAGCGCGCGCCACAGCCTTTCTTGATAGTTTGTGGCCTGTAAAAGCTCGCTTATAAGTAAGGGACGCAAATTTTCTTTCATTAAAAAATTGTAGAAAATTTAGTACACTAATGAAAGTTTTAAATAATCTGTTCACGTTTTAGGCCCAAAATAACAACAATAAGCAGGTAAGAATGATTCCCCGAATGACATTTACAGTCCATGGTTTTTGTATTAATTGTTTCAAGCAAGCACCTCCTGTCTCACACTCAAAAATGCATACTTCATATTCTGTGCCAACAATTAGCGCTCGTTTTGCTATTTTCTAGAGTGATATTGGCCATATTGGTGACAAATTGCTACCGGGAGATGGTGCCTTACAGACCGTAGCTTAAACCAAAATAAATTTCTGGCCCGCCCAAACTGGTGATGTTGTGGGTTTGGGTGGAATTGCTGACTTCAATATTGTTGAGACTCGTGACAAAAAGTTTTTTAGTACCTAGACCTAAGTGTAAACCTAAGCGTTGATGAGTAAAAACTCGCGCCAAAGCGCCCAAGGTATAGCCCCAGCCTGCGCCATTAGTTACGGTATTTAGAGTTGATTCTTGCACTTTAATATCGCCGGTGGCCAAAAAACCACCATAAAAATCCAGACGAATGACGGGCGAGTTCCAAGGAGAGTAATAAAAATTAGTTTCAATCGTTAAAGTTTGTAATTGCAGGGTGCTTTGCGAGAGTGAGTAATAACCTAAACCCAGACTCCAATTAAATTTACGAAAAGGGGGACGATGCTCTAAATGAAACATAAATTCTTTTAGCGCTCCAGGATCACCATCGCCAGCGCCATCAGAAATTAAGCGCCAATCTTCGCCCGCACTTAAAGTTCCTAGTGAAATTCTAAAATGATTATTTTCGGCCAAGTTGTCTTCTTTTTCTTCTTCCAGATTGACTTGATAGCGATCTAAAATATCTTTTCTCTCTGTCACTTCTTTGTTATCAAAATCTTTTAAAATAAGATCATCAACTTTGATGTAACCAATTTTACCTGAAATCACGATAGGTAAAAGAGTGTCGTGCTCCCGGGTGACATTGCCCACTTTAATTTTTTTTCCTTGGCGCACATAGCCTAAGGGAACTTTCATATCCATATCGGCATAAACGATGGCCTTTCTAGACTTTACGATGGCAGCTTGGGCAGCTGAAACAGTATCAGCGCTACCCAGTAGTGTAAAAAAGAGCAAAAAAGGCAGACAAATCCAAAAAAATAAGGCATTCATTTAACTTTATTATCCTTTAATTTTTAGTGTTTTGCAAAACAAAGGCCTAAGAATGAAATTTCCCGGCAAAAGAAAAACTCAGCACTATTTTCCGGTGGGACAAACTCCTCGCACAGGTTTTGATTCAGAATTGATCGGCCATGACAAAGTTTATGTAGTGGGACTGGATCAACTCATCGTCGATATCGAAGCACAAGTTTCTGACGATTTTCTCTCTCAATTTAGACTTAAAAAAGGTGAATCAATTGTCGTTACTGACGCTATTTTAGAAGAAATGTATCAGATCATTAAAGAGCAAAAAAAAATCGTCGGAACATTTGCTGGCGGGGCCACAGGCAATACGCTACACAATTACTCGGTTTTGTCTGATGATCGCTCCGTCGCTTTAGGTGCCATCACGGGACAATTTACAGTGGGCGATGATGCTTTTAAATATCTTTGTTCCACAAATTCTCATGTGGATTTTTCTCATTTGATGCCAGTGCCAGGAAATATGGCGCGTGCCTTGTGTTTAATTACACCTGATAGCGAAAGAACTTTTGCGGTGGGTAAAGGCATCATGAATGAGCTTTCTCCTGAATTTATTCCGGAAGCGGTGGTTGCTGGTGCGGGCGCGGTTTTAGTTTCCGCCTATCTGCTGCGCGATGAAAAAGCGCCGATGTATCAGTCGTTTATTAAAACGGCAGAGCTGTGTTTAAAGAATGATATTCCATTGGTGATGTCGCTGGGCACTTCGATGTTAGTGCAAGAAAAAAGTGAAATGCTAAATACTATTATTAAAAAATACGTTAGCGTAGTGGCGATGAATCGCGCAGAAGGCGAGGCCTTAACTGGTTTTAAAACTTGTTTTGAAATTGGCGAAAAGATTTTAGAAATTTGTGATCTGGCCTTAGTTACCGACGGCGCGCGCGGTTTATTTATGGCCGGATATGTCGATGATAACTGGAAACGCGAAACCAAGCTTCCTCTGCGCGGTTTTAATCAATACGAATACAGTCGGGCACAAAGAAAAAAATATTGCGAGACACCCTTAAAGATTTATACTCATATAGATCCTTTTTTGGGCGGGCCAGAAGTGATAAAAAATACCAATGGTGCAGGGGACGCGGCGCTCTCGGCGGTGCTGCATGATTTATGCGCCAATGTTTATCATCGTTTAAATTTACCGCAGTCAGATAAGCATCGCGATAATTTTTTAACTTACTCATCAATTCATCAAGTGAGTAAGTATGCCAATCGTGTGAGTTACGAAATTTTAAATCAAAGCTCACCCAGACTCTTACATGGTTTGCCCATGAAAGATGAAAGTTTAGAAGACGGATATTGGGATTTATAGAGGTATTTATGACAGAAATTTTAAGCGACTTATCACGCGCTAATTTAATTGAAAGAGCAATCAAAGAAGGCGCTAGCTTAACTCAGGACGGGGCCCTTTTAGTTAAGACTGGAAAATTCACGGGCCGCGCCGCCAAAGATAAATATGTAGTCTTATCAGAAGAAACTTCAACTACCGTTTGCTGGGAAAATGAAGTCAGCAAAATGACGCCAGAAAATTTTGGCAAATTAAAACATATTGTGATTAAACATTTAGAAAATTCTTCCACTCAATATTTCATGCATCGCTCAGTGGGAGCAGACAGTAACTTTGCTCTGGGGATTTGTTTACACACTAATTCCGCCAGTCACGCGCTTTTTGCTTTAAATATGTTTAGACCAAAAATTGCGCATAGTGATTTTACTATTTTGCACGCGCCAGATTTAGAAGTGGATAAAACAGAATTTGACACTAAATCTGGCACCGTGATTGTCACTTCTTTTGAAGAGAAAATGGTGATCATTGTAGGGACTCGCTACGCTGGTGAAATTAAAAAATCCGCTTTCTCTCTCATGAATTATATTCTACCAACTAAAAAAACTCTGCCCATGCACTCTGGAATTTCCATGACTAAAGATCAGGAAGTTTCTATTTTCTTTGGTCTATCAGGAACCGGAAAAACCACTTTATCTACTGACACTGGTTTGTGTTTAATTGGTGACGATGAACATGGATTAAATGACCAAGGTGTATTTAACTTTGAAGGCGGCTGCTACGCTAAAACTTATAAATTAGCGGCAGTGACTGAGACTGAAATTTTTAAGGCCTCTAATCGTTTTGGAACGCTATTGGAAAATGTAATGATGAATCCAGAAACCAGAACAGTGGATTTTTTTGATGCTAGTATCGCCGAAAATGGCAGATCAAGTTACCCATTAGAATTTATTCCCGATTATGTGGAATCAGGCAAAGGCCCAACTCCTAAAAATATTTTCTTTTTAAGTGCTGATGCTTTTGGAATTTTACCTCCTGTGGCAAAATTAAATCGTGAACAAGCGATGTTTTATTTCTTATCTGGTTATACTGCTAAATTGGCGGGGACTGAAATGGGAGTAGTGCATCCTCAAGCGGCTTTTTCCGCCTGCTTTGGAGCGCCTTTTATGCTTCGTCATGCGGCCGTGTACGTTGATCTTCTAGGACATTACTTAGATCAATTAAAAACAAATGTATGGCTTATTAACACTGGTTGGACTGGTGGTGCTTACGGCGTTGGTGAGAGATTTCCTTTAAAAGTAACTAGACAAATTATTCGTGAGATTCAAAAAAATGGATTAGCAGGGACGCAATATTCTGACGATCCAGTTTTTGGTTTTGCTATTCCAAAAAGTGTTCCAGGGCTTGATGAGCAGGTTTTAGTCGCCAAGAGTACTTGGAAAGACAAAAGCGCATATGATGCTGAGGCCAAAAAATTAGCGCAAATGTTTATTAAAAACTGTGAAAAGTTTGGATCTGATGCTCAAAAGTTCTTAAAAGCTGGCCCAAAACTGTAATCTGAGGCGCAAACTACTTGCCAAGTTTAGGTCAACCTCTCTAAAATAACATTAAATTATTGGACCGGGAGGGACCCATGGAAAATGAAGTTTTAGCAGTAACATCAAAATTAAAAAACTATGTAAAAGAAAAACACCAATTAAATACAGCGGGAAATGTTCCGGAAAAAGTGAGCGAACATATTCGCAAAATTCTTGATGCAGCGGCCGAGCGCGCTAAATCAGATGGCCGTAAAACGCTAATGGACCGCGATTTCGAATAATATTATTCAATTTTTGTATGCTATGGGATGGGGCCGATTTTTTTTGAAATTAACAATCAAAAATAATTTTAAGCCCTGTCTGCCATTGATAAAAAAAGACACCATTATCGAAGCGCTCGTTTGCATCTCTTGAAAGACAAAAACATTGGGCATCTGGAAAATCTTTTTTATAATTGATTAGAGATTGAGCGTCTTGAATTGTAACTTTTGTGGAAGATTTAATTTCTATTAAAAATTTTACAACTCGTGCACGTTCAATAATAAGATCTATTTCTGAGTCTTCATCAGCATTAATGTAGGAAAAATCAAACATCTTTTTCATATAAAAGTTTAATCGAAAAAATTCATTTAATAAAAATCCTTTTTTATACTTGTTCGAAGCCAAGTCGATTTTCCTGATCCGCGAGGTCCAAGTAAGATGAAACTATGATTTGGGAGATGAGGCAATCTATTGAACATACTCAATAGATTGCCTCAGTGATATTAAAAGTCATGATTTATTTAAGATAATGGAAAAACAACAAGTTGCTGCGGACTTCTCATAGCAATTCAAATCAACTTATTCAAATAAATTGGGTAAAGACTCAGAACGGCATACTAGTGTTGTTCTAGAGTTTTTATCAAACAAAGCTATAGTTAATTTTTTTCCCGCCACGTATTCTTGACGAACTTTTGTTCCCGTCGCCGCTTCACGAATTTCAAAATACATTTTATTTTTAAGTCCTGGTACTACATTTACAAACATATCGTTAGTTTTTGGAATGGTGAAAAAATTAATTTCTATCAAGTCCTCATCCAGTGACATTTCGTGTAGAACATAACCTTTAGTCTCTGTTAAGGGATCAAATTTACCGTGATATAAAGTGCAATCAGCTACTGTGCTGGCAAATGATGCGATTGAAGATACTAATGCAATTAACGTAATTAATTTTTTCATGTGACACCTCTTTTTTACTTACTATAGAGAGTGGAGTAGTAGGTGCAAGTTTTAGGTAAAAAATTCTTAGTATGTCTCGTTAGATATTAGTATCCGTTGTACCAGGTTTATAAGATAAATAGCTAGTAATGCAAAGCTTTGTTCGATAAAATCAAACAATGAAATTTAATATATATGACCGCTATTTCCTCATCAGATTAATTTCAATGGTCTATGCCATTTTTTTGGTTTATCAGTTAGCTATAACTTGGCCAGAAATCATTGAAACACAAAAGCAATATAGTTTAATGGTTCTGAATAAAGTCGTTTTGATTGTTTTGATTTTAATTCCGAATAAAATTTTTATAAATCGCCCTTTTACATTTTTTTCGAAGACAGTATTAACCGTAGGTTTATTATTGTCCCAATTTGTACTTGTAGCTTTTCTAATCTATCGTGGAATACTTAATCAAAATTATATTGTAGTTTTTTATGCTTTACTGCAAGTTCTCATGCAAGTGGCCGTATTCTTGGCCTCTTATTTATTTATTGATAAATTAAAAAGTAAAAAGCCTTAGGGGAATTGGTTCGCAAATAACTTTAATGATGTGCTTTGCTAAGTTCTGCAATGGCAAGGTTCAAATCTTTCGCCTGAGTTAGGCTTCTGCCAATCACTAAATAATCCGCACCAAGTTTAAAGGCCTCGTCAGGTGTGAGCACTCTTTTTTGATCGTCTTTATTATCACCAGGCAGGCGGATACCGGGGCAAATTTTAATGATGTTGTGAAAAAAGGCGAGATTAAAATTTCTAAGTATTGATAGATCTTGTGCCGAGAGAACCATGCTAGAGACGGTGCTTTCTTCAATTAAGTGAAATAATCTTTCAAAGTTTTTTGTTGAACTCTCAGGATTAAAACCAAAAATTTCAGTCATATCGGTTTGATCAAGAGAGGTTAGGAAAGTTACTGCAGTTAGATTTGCACTGGGAAGAAATTTTGCTCGGGCCGCTTCGGCGCCTTTTAGCATCGCTGTGCCGCCGGTGGTGTGGAGAGTTAAAAATTTAATCTTAAGCCCTTCAAGGGATGCCACCGATTTTTCTACAGTGGCCGGGATGTCGTGCAATTTTAAATCAAGAAAAATTTCGATGTTATGAGTTCTGGTTAAATCTTTAAGCAGAGTGGCACCATACTTTAAAAATAACTCTAATCCTACTTTATAAACTTCAAAATGATTTTTCGTTTTTTCTACAAAACGATGGGCATCTAATTCATTGTTGAAATCGAGGGCGGGAATAATGCGAGTTAATTTTTTGTTAATAACCATTAATCATTTCCTTTGCCTCTTGCAGTGCCAGCGGTTTTAATTCTGCGCCATGGGTTCCTAATAAACATTCAATGACTGCTTTAATATTTTCATCGCGGGTAAAACAAGGGATGGCAAAACTGATGGCGGTGTTGCGAATTAATTCACCGTCTGATTTTGAGTAAGTGATTTCGTTTGGAGTATTAAACACTATACGAATATTTTTTTCTTTAATCGCTTCCATTAAGGTTAAACCTTTTTCACCAATTTTGGCGGTGGTGATACAAGGGTAACCAGCTTTGGTGATAAATTTGGCGGTGCCTTCTGTCGCCATAAATTCGTAGCCGGCGTCCAATAGTCCTTTTAAATAAGGCAGTAGTATTTTTTTAGAGTTTTCTCTCAGTGAAAAAAGTAAAATGCCTTTTTTATTTAAATCAGGATAATTTCCTAAATAAGATTTTAGCATGGCAAATTCGCGGTTGGGATCAAGACCCATGGTCTCGCCGGTGGAGCGCATTTTTGGTCCCAAGATAATATTATCTAGAAGGAAGCGATCAAAAGGGAAGGTGCTTTGTTTGACGCAAAAAATGGGTGAGGTTTCTTTACAAAAGCTTTGAATGGTCTCACCTAACATCGCGTTGACCGCTAATTCTGGCATATTTAAAAAATAGGCCTTACTTAAAAACGGAATGGTGCGAGAGCCGCGCGGATTGGCCTCGATGCAATAAATTTTATTATTTTTTATGGCAAATTGAAAATTAATCGGTCCTACGATTTCTAAGCGGCCCGCCAAATCTCCTGTGACTTTTTTAAGCTCATGATAAAGATTATGAGTGAGCGCTAAGGCCGGAGTACACATGCCCGAATCCCCCGAGTGAACACCAGCATGTTCAATATGTTCACAGACGGTAAAAACTAAATTGTTGTGTCTGTCTCGAACGACATCGACATCGTACTCGTGAGCATCTTCCAAATATTCTTCGACTAAAAAGCGACTCGAAGATTGCGCTAATTGCTCTTGCAGCGTTTCTGGCAATTGTTCAATGTCATTCATGCTTCTAAAAATATACATAGATTCGCCGCCAATCACAAAGCTGGGACGAATAATGACTGGGAAACCTAAATCAGTTAGAGCATTCATTAATTCTTTATGATTTCTCACGTCGCGAGATTTCATTTTGGATAATCCCGTCTCATCAATTAATTTAGAAAACTTTTCGCGGTCTTCTGCTAAATGAAGTGCGGTGAGTGTTGGTCCCAAGAAATTTGTTTTAAAATATTGATCGCGAAAAGAGTTTTCAATATGCTCACGAATGCCAATTCCGGTTTGCCCAGAAAAAACACTGATGACGCCTTCAATTTGTTCATGCTGGAAAATATCAAATAAATCTTCTGAGTAAAGTGGACCAAGATACAATCTATCTGATGAATCATAATCAGTAGAAACCGTCTCAGGATTTGAGTTAATCATAATAGATTTGATATTTTTCTTTTTAAGCGTCATACAGGCCTTGACACAGGAATAATCAAACTCAATGCCTTGACCAATGCGATTTGGCCCACTACCTAAAATAATCAGTGAACGCTCGTTTTTATTTAAACGTTCTGCCTCATTAAATTCTTGGAACGTAGAGTAGTAGTAAGGAGTTTGTGCTTTAAATTCTCCCGAACAAGTATCGACTGCTTTATACACTGGAAAAATTTTGTGGCGCGATCTTAATTCAAAAACTTCTTCTTGAGTTTGCTGCGTTAAAAGCGCTAAGTATTTGTCACTTAGACCTAAAGATTTTAAGTACAATAAATATTCTGGATCACGAATCAGCTCCGCTTTCTCTTTAAGCTCTTCTTCAACCATGGCAATTTCACTAATCTGGCGAATAAACCACGGAGTAATATGGGAGTGTCCATAAATTTCTTGAATGCTCATGCCTTCGCGAATGGCCTCCAGACAAGTTAGAAGCGACAACTCTTGCGGATGCTTCAAACGATTAGCGAGATATTCTTTACTTAATTTATAAGGTGTATCTTTTAATTGTCTTAAACTGGGAATTTCAAGTCCGGTCTCTAATGATCTTAACGCTTTTAAAAAGGCCTCATTAAAAGATCCACCGAGTGCTAAAACTTCACCCACTGATCTCATTTGCGGCCCTAGAATTCTGGAAGAACTAGGAAACTTTCCGAACGGAAAAAGCGGAATTTTTACCGCCACATAATCCAAACTTGGTTCAAAGGCGACCGGCGAAGCTTTGGTAATATCATTTATTATTTCTTTTAAAGTATAGCCGATAGATAAAAGCGCAGAAATTTTAGCAATAGGGTAACCGGTGGCCTTTGAGGCCAGCGCACTTGATCTAGAAACTCGCGGGTTCATTTCAATTACAGTAATATCGTCTTCATCAAGGGGATTAATGGCAAATTGCACATTGGCGCCGCCCGCTACCACGCCCATATGTTTGGCGATGGTTAAAGTCATGGTGCGAAGTTGTTGGTAGCAGCGATCTGAAATGGTTTGCGCTGGCGCGACAGTGATACTATCTCCCGTGTGCACGCCGCAAGCATCAACGTTTTCAATAGAACAAATGATCACGCCATTTTGTTCACAATCTACCATGACTTCCAATTCTAATTCTTTTTGGCCAATTAAAGATTTTTCCATGGTGATGGGATAGGTGACATCAGTGGTGGCGAGTAAATGTTCAAATTCATCAAAACTATGAATTAGTGCCGCACCTTTTCCACCCAAAGCAAAATCGCGGCGAATAATTAACGGTAGACCGACTTGAGATTTGGCCATCGCAATCGCTTCACGAGCGCCAGTTGCTTCAAATCTTTTTCCGGTTTTATAACCTAATTTATCTAACTCCAGTGCAAAAAGTTTTCGGTCTTCCGTTTTTTTAATGGTGTCGACATTAGCACCCAATAAGGCCACGTTATGCTTTTCTAAAAATTTTTCTTCTGCCAGTTCTACACAAATATTGAGCGCTGTTTGTCCGCCCATGGTGGATAAAACCGCATCAACTTTTTCTTTTAAAATAATTTTTTTTAAAACTTCTTTAGTGATGGGCTCTAAATAAGTGCGATACGCCATCTCGGGATCTGTCATGATGGTAGCAGGATTAGAATTTAATAAAACAACTTCAATGCCTTCTTCTTTTAAAGATTTTAAGGCCTGAGTACCTGAGTAATCAAATTCAGAGGCCTGACCAATTTTAATGGGGCCAGAACCCACAATTAAAATTCTTTTATACGGAGTAGGTTTTTTTATGCGCTCTTTTAATTTTGGCAGCGGCGCTAATTGATTTTCTTTAATGGCAATTGGCGTATTATTTTTTAAGAAATTTTTTATTTCATCAAAAAAAGTCGAGGCATCAACAGGGCCGGGGTGCGCCTCAGGATGATGTTGTACAGTTTTTAAGGAATGATCAAGAGCGGTGATACCTTCGATTGATCCATCAAAAAGTGACATGTGAGAAATTGCTAATTCTTTTTGCAAGAAATTATTTTTTAAAATATTTTGTAATGATTTTTCATCCACGGCGTAG
>Ga0163144_10020640_pt1 | contig 13155 bp, 9 predicted proteins | sample OliLak19BULKMAT1_FD_123175 | JGI IMG/M metagenome (GOLD analysis project Ga0163144, IMG submission 123175) | Freshwater microbial mat bacterial communities from Lake Vanda, McMurdo Dry Valleys, Antarctica - Oligotrophic Lake LV.19.BULKMAT1 | ecosystem: Environmental > Aquatic > Freshwater > Lake... | reverse complement strand
TCGGACAGTTTTTGAAATTGCAGTGTGAAATGGTAGCATAAAACTGTGGTATGAAATTGTCGTAGAAATTTATTTTACTGTTTTACAGTGCAATCTTATCTATTCACGCGCGCACCACTTCCAAAATCCGAATCACATGTCAACAGGGGTGCAATTCGGAAAATCATAATTTCAAATTGCAGCACAAAATTGTAGCATGAGATAAATTTATCCGACAGTTTTTGAAATTGTAGCATGAAATTGCAGCACAAAACTGTTGTATGAAATTGTGGCATAAATTTGTGCGACATGGTTTTGACCGTTAGGCACGCCCCTGCAGCTTGTTGCCCAAATAAGAAATTGTCCTCAAAGCAGTTCGATTTCAGGATGGTTGCAACAGAAGCTAGAGGTTGTGAGCTGCGCTTTGCTCATTGCTCAGGAGGGGTGCAGCAGAAGCTAGAGGTTACAAGCTGTGCTTTGCTTGTTGCTCAAGCTCCTGCCCTGTGCTTTGCTTTGCATCCCAAGCATGGAGACCTGGAACAGTTTCCGTGCCGGTGTGACACACTTTGTTAAGCACTGCTCCAATTTGAACCTCGGTGTGACAGGGAACTTCATGCGATCCAAATTGTCAATCCATGTCTGTAAGAACTCAAAGCACAGGTTGGAAACATCTTGTCTACAAGCATGTGTGTGCAATTGCACTGGTTTGTTTTAACACTGTTTTTGATGTGACATTTTGGCTCCCTGCTGAACTTGTGAAATTGACTAGCATGTGCTGTTTTTGCACAGTGAGGGCCTGCAAAAAAATTCAGAAGCAGCCCCTTTACAAATCCCCTCCTTTAAGTTGTTTAAAAATTGAAGGGATGTTGTGTTTACTGTTTATGGTTAGGTGACCAGAAGATCTGAGCACCTTTCCGCTCATCCACAGCGCCCACAGGAGCGATGGGGAACATGTGAATCGACGATTTCGCATGACTCATTGTCAAATGGCATTAAATGTTATTCATCGTTAATAAATAAATAAATTCATTTAACCACTTTCTTAAACAGTTATGTACAAAAAGTGCTAGAAACAACATTTGTGAGTTTGACATTTGTTAACGACGTTCAATGATGATTGATGTTTTTTGTCAAATCCACGAAAAATCTTTAAATTAATGTTTGAGTCATGTTACCCACCACTCCTGCATGCATGTGCACTGTGCAGCATATGCCCTCTCTTCAACATGATAACAGTTCTCAGCAGCGCTACAACATGCAACTAGCTAACTAGCATTCAGTCTGTGCATGCAAAAGGTCGCCCAAGCCGCTATCCACACAGAAACTATGTAGAGTTGTCTCAACCTGACATTAGGTTTGAGAAGATGAAGCTCTTCCAGTTTGGACCAAAAAGAGGAGGAGATCTTACCAATGGGATAGAAGCTCAGTCTGTGCCAGAGCCAGTGACAGATCTGTTGTCTGGTCAAGGGGCAACTACCGAGAGCAAAAGAATGCACGCAGATGCAGCATTTTTTTATCCACTCGCAATGACCTTGTTGAAAGTAGCACTTCACTGCTTTCAGATGAGATGAATGCTAAGCTTTGCAAGATTCCCAAGCTTTGACGGCAACCCACTGGCTAGAACCACTGGCTAGGCTATGCAATGACCAACAAGGATGTGTGCATGCACCCAAAGAAAATGTGGATCGTGATGCATGTGGGCATTGTCATCTCATGATGAAGTGTTCCTGGATCATTCTTTATCAAAAATGCAAACGCAAAAAGCCCATCCATAACAAAAGAAAATGACTCGTGAAACCAGAGCATGCTCCAAAGGTTGCAATGGATTGAATCCCAAAATTTTCTATCCCAACGCATGCCAATGCACCTGGCACGGTGCGGATTGAAGCTAATTGGGTGCATCTCTCGCGCTTGGTTTTAGGCGAGGCTGGGTCAAGGGACAATGTGGTGCTAACAAGAGATTGGGAACAAGTTGCACTGGAAAAGATGAAGCAGACACAAGAAAGAAGTTGAAAGAAGCTGCTTCACAAATCGGTCATGGCTCCCCACAATGCATTTTCACATCAAAGCTGAGTGCCGTTTTAGTCTAGAAAATTAGACTCAGAGACCCGTTGAAGGAGAAGCATTTCATGGACATCTATTTCTAATGACTGAAAGACAGGGAATGACCTAAATTGGCGGTTGGTGAAGAAACAGGAGATCTGTACTCAGTGCCTACAGCAAGACAAACCGAAACCTAGCAATCAGCAGACAGTGAAAGACAAGAGATTTTTTTGTGCAAATTGTCTACACCACACACGGTGAATTAGTTTTCTTGTTTTCTAACACTACCCAGTAGTTTGTTTAGGTGCTTTCACTGCTGTGAAGTCAGCGCCGAGAGGCAAGCCCCAAGCGAAGCCACTTCTTCATTCGGGGTTGCCAAAAAGTGGCTTCAAGTTTTGCGATCAAAAACCAATCTTCAAAAAAGAACCCAGGATGTCACATTGTGAACAAATCAGATCACTCCATTTCTTCCATTTTTGGCAACCCCAAAATCATGTTTTCAGTTGCACTCAAACTTGGAACAAATTCTCGCCATCGAAGCTGTGTAGCGATTTAGCTACATTCCAGCAGCAGCTGCTGCTGCTAGCTAGAAGTAACATTCTATGTGCTAACTCAGCTGTTGCTAGTAGCTAGCTGCAGCACTGTCAGCCTCATTTGTTAACCATCCGTAGCATTTTCTACTGTGTCCTACAGCATGCAGCACACATTTTTGAAGTTCAAGTGCGATCGAAAACTGCGATTGATGGTTTGCTTCGATCATGCTTTTCGATTGTAGCAAATCGTTCACCAATCAGCACTGAACACTTAATGTGGCATCAGCAGCGTTCTCATTCCGCAAGATTGATTTTTCGATCGCAAAACCTGAAGGGAATTTTTGGCAACCCCGGCTATGTCTACCGGTACGAGGTAGTCCTTTGTTAGCCACAAACGGAGTGAAGACATTTGAACAAATGTGCGCTCTTTTGTCTAATTACCGGAACCTCTGGGATCTGATGTGATGCATACTAGTAGTAAGTCGCACACATCCAAGTCTCAACCCTGCACGAGTAAAGCATTATTCGCACAAGGTTTAAATGTGGCAAGATTAGTACGAACGGTGCCAGTTAAGCAGTCGGATCTGCATCATGAAGTATGTTCTGGGGATGGAATGCCCTCATAAATCAAATCTTTCGACAACAACAACCACTAATTCGCAACCATGAAGCTCTTTCTTTTCTTTTTGACAACCCTTGCTTACATGAACCCTAATGCCGTCGATGCGCAGGCCAGCGCGTATAACTGCTACGATGAGCCCTGTGTTGAGTCCTTCGAAGAATCCTGTGATCAACTTTTGTATAATTACAATTGGGAAGGCTCCTGCTGTTCCCTTGCAGACAATGAAGCGGAGGGATGTACCTTGACCGTTGCCAATGGTGATTGCACCAGTGTTGGCCGGACGTACATTTATTTTATGGAGTCGGCCGATGATCCGTTCCTTATCAGCGGGCTTGGCAATTCGTTAGAGATGAGAGATAGCATTGTCGTTGATGCCACGGACATGATGGAGTGCCCTGTCTCGGAATACGATGCTTTTGCTCGTCCCAAGTCCGATGACGACATGAAAGCGGGCTTGTCCATCACTTTAAGTGGAATGAGTTCGCCTTTGACGTTTGATCAAACCGAAGAATGGCGCCAGGTTACCGAAGCCTACATCGTCGAGACCTTTGATGAACAATACAATTTGATTGTCCAATTTTCCATGCCACCCGAAGATTCTTTCCCCATGGAACTGAATGGCAATGGCGAGCTGGAAATGGTATTTCTCGCTCAGGTGTCGTGGCGCAATTACCTCAACGAAACGGATATCGATATCATGACCTTTTTGGAAGGTGCCTTGAACCAAAGCGATGCGTATCTTGCTGCTTTGCAGGCCACAGAAACGTTTGGCGTTGTGACTGCTGCAAGCCCGCTCATTGTGTTGCCCGTCCCCAGTGACGAGCAGGCAGCTGGAACTTCCAGCGGCGGCGACAGCGTTGAGAGGGGAGGCCACCTCCGCCGCCGTTAAAGGTAACGAAGATGCCGGTGAGGTAAGTCTACAGCTCGGCACATTTGGCATTGTCAAAAGCATTGGCTGTACTGGAGTTGCGCAACAACCAAATTTCCATTCAACTATAATTATTAGAAAAATAGAACTAAACTAAACCCGTGAATACAGATACAGCGTCTGCAGAGGTTCGGATCACATAATTAAAAACTGCTAGCTTTTAGTGTAGGGAATGAAGTTTAGGTCGAGGGGGCTGAATACGTACGGGAAAGCATCCCCGCTATAGAATTGTCTGTCTCACTCTCTAATGCACGCTTACTGTCCTTCTCGAGCTCTAGTAGTACTTTTCCAGCTAGTGGCAGTCAGCTGCTACTAGTTGGGCGCTTTGGCAACACAGGCGACTGGCGACCCTCACTTTTAGTAGAGGAAGCATATTCAAAGATCTGTCAATTAAGACGGAGCCTGCAACGCTACTTTCTAAAAGCAACCCAGGACTTCTGCTCGACAAAGGCAAAGAAGAACAAGTAAGTCGCTAACAAAAAAATAGGGCATGCTGTACTGCAGGGCGTGAGGCTAGGCTATCGTGTGATTGTGGAGCTAGCCAAAATTTTGGGCACTGAAATGCTGCGCTGAAAACCAAAAAATTAGTAAGCAGTTCGGTTCGGTTCAAATTGACCAGCCTTTTCGTGATGTGAAGGCGTTGTTTGACAAAGCTATTGTGGGACTGCATAGGTGTGGTCTCCGCAATTTAGCAGGATTGGCATGTCAGTGCTTTGCTGAGTACGCCCTAGAAAAAGGTGATCAAGAGTATGCTTCGGATTATATGAAGAGGGCACAGGAAGCCTACACAGGTAAGCTTGGCCTTTTGTGCACCGCTCTTCTGTTTTATTCTTCGTTGTCATTGCTACAATTGCCATTGCATTCGGTTCTCTTCTTTGTATGCTAGACTGGGGAGCGGAGGCTGCAGTGTCGTGCTTGACAAAGAAGTACGACGACTAATTAAAATTTGAGCGAGTGAAGGCCACTAGCGGTTGGTTTGACAAAAGCAGTTTCACCAGGGAATAATCATATGTAAATTTTATTTCAAATCTAATTTTCTTCCTTTCCGGCCGACCAAGATCCTTTGGCGGAAAGTCCTCGTGGGGCTTTCCTGTCGTTTCATCTGTATCGTAGCCATGGGACGGCATTCGATTGGGCAAGGCGTGTCTTCCGAACGAATACTACTAGTAGCTAGCTAGTTGCTACCAGTACTAGCAATCTAGCCCCTAGCTAGTTAAGTAGTAGCAACGAACGCACTACGGCATGAGCTTCGTTGGCACCCTAATACGTACTACTACTGTAGCTAGTAAACGAAAACGCCTGCAAGAGGCCGAGCCGGTGCACGCCCTAGAAGTGTTGCCCAACCACGAATGGAAAAACAGCAATTTTTGAAAGTCGTTGACGAAGCTATCGCGAGCCAGCGCGTCAAACGTCTCGTGCTCTCTGCCTTTTACTACTAGCTACCAAGCTAGCTAGCAAACGCCTCCCTACAATCCAACAAGCAGTAGTGGACTTTGTTTTTTCACTTCCCGTTTGCGACTCCCCAAACTCGGTGAATAACAAAGGCAGAAGCGATTCAAGAGCCACTACGCCGACAGAACTTCAAAGCAGCATTGGGACTCGCAAAGACGATGGCTCCCAGCAGTGATTTGACGCTCGTCCTTTCGTGGCCCGTGAAACTCGGACCAAGCAAACACACGATTTCATACGACCTGTGTTTGTCCACCAAGTTCTTGCTGCATCGTAAAGTGGTGTGCGAAGGACCACGCCCCAGCCTCGTTCTTCAGGCGCTTCTTTCCGGCAAGAGCAACACAGAAAAATGTTTCCGCATCGAAATTGATGCTACTGAAGAGGAGTGCAACATGTTCCCACGATTACTCGACTATGTGTACCATGGTACAAAAGTGGACCTTGGGGACGGCGAAATGACGAAGTCGCTCCTGCATTTGGCTACTAAATTCGGTGTGGCCTACCACGTCGAGGAAGTCCAGGAGGAGAAGGAAGAAGTATCACAGCAAGAGCTTTCCGGTGCACGATTTTTAGGCAAGCATCAAGTTGTCGATTTCGAACAGGAACAACGACGGGAACAAGAACGACGACGAACACGACGAAATCACGAAAAGAATTCAGAGCAAGAATGCTCCGGGGCACACAGTCTAGGAAAATATGATCTTCCGACGTTCAAGGATCTTCCAACTCTTCTCCAATCCGTCCAAAAAGAAAAATATAGCGAGGAACGGACGCTGGCCGAGGATTCCATCGGAAAACTCTTGGCACAGTCTGATCTAGACGCGGTGGCTATTGCGGACACCGGAACCATTCCCTACCTCTTGCAAATCCTTTCGGACGACCAATACGAACCTTTTCATCTCAAAACAGCAAAGCTTGTTCGTCAAATTTCAAAGCACTCAGAGACCGTCGCGAATCGACTGGTATCGTGTCTTGCCGTCGAGACGTTGGTAACTTCCCAGTTGGTCCATAAATTTGATATTCGCAAGTATACTCTATACGCCCTTGGACATATTGCAAATCACTCCGCGGCTCTCTGTCTTGCTGTTCTCGGCAAGGGCGACTGCCTGCCACATGTCCTCAGGGCCGTACCTAATCTCGATCTCATGAGTGCCGCACTTTTCGTCATTGCCCAGTTTTGTTTGTATGTTCCGAGACAAGTTTTATCAAACCCACTGATTGAAGCCATTGGTCAGGGCTTGTGGCCTAGCTCAACCGATTCCAATTTCAAGCAAGCAAGCAAAAGCTTGGTTAATGTGGTCAACGCAATGACGAAGGCTGACAGTCATTCTATTCAATTGAGAGCTGTCATGGGGAGGCTTCTCAACGATAATCACAAGGTGCTCAGCTTGCGAGCCCTCTTGCAAGTAACTCAACACGGTTTCATCCTGCACACAATATTATTTCACACCCACCTGAAGCCATTCGCAAACCTCTTGAATATGCTGTCGTTTGGCGATGACCGAGAGTGCCAGGCACTGGCATGTCAAGTCACGGCACGGTTGATCCGATACATGCGGGTGACAGGCGTCAGCGCAATCGAAGATTATCGTAGTAAAAAAGACGACATCGCTTCCGTACTGAGCAAGCTTGTATCTGATGGCGGCAAGGCAAAGATACCAGCAGCAACGGCATACGTGGAAATGCTTCGGTATTCCGGGTTGGAGGAGTTCACCAGAAGCACTGGTTCTATTTCTGCCCTCTGCGATGTCATGAGAGATAGCATGGTTAGTCAAGAGCACAGCCTGCTTACACAAGACATCATGTTGGCGTTGCAGAGGATCTTGGCGAGTGAAATCCCTACTACTAGTAGCAGAGATGAGATGCACGTTCTCATTGGCGTCAAACTTGCCGGAGCCATGACCTGTGCACGGGAACAGTCCAACGGAACAGAGATTTCTCCGTAAATTTGGCAGATTTCTGACTGTAGAAACCACTTGTTCTCTGAAACACAGCAGCAACTTCTAGAGATGTGATTGAGATTGTTACCTACTTCATATGAGATTGAAGAAGGACACAAACATAAGCTGCCAATAAGTCAATAAAGCCATGTTTTCTCCTTGTGAACATTGCAATAATCATGTCATGCACACATAGGTTGTAGCCTCACGTTCAATGTTGGATTGTCATCCCCATCTATGAAGTTCAAATATGAGGAATATTGTTGGCATTCCTCAAAGTAGAGTCAAAAGAAATAGAGAAAAGTTGTGGGCTTTGAAAGAAACATATGTGCTTGACTCAATCTCCCTCCAATGCACTTCTGAATCAAAACCTAAATCCATCTTAGAAATTGTTGTCACTGTTTATTTATTTTGTTTTGTTTTGTAGCACTTTCTTGTTCTTGTTATTGTTATTGTACTGTCTTTGTGCAATGCATGTTCAATTGTTGATGTGTTTTAAGGATTCTGCTATGTACAGGAATTGTCAATTCACTTGCAAAGAGCATTAGTTGTTCTTTCCCCTTTTCCTATTTCTTGTTCCTTAGGAACACTTGAGGACTTTCTCTACTTCCCTGGGGAGTTGGGATCAGAGCAACATTGTTGTTTTTGCTGTCAGCCAAGATTGGGCAAAATGTGTGTGTTCTGTGATCATCTTTCACTTTCACCCTAATCACTACTAACAACAACTCATTCTTGGTTCACAACCTTATGAAAAACACATGGACTGCTTGTCCATTTTTGAAAACAAAGGGCAGCTAAAAACTGATGGCAGGACACATCATCTGATCCCAAGTTGCAACCATGAAGTAGCACTGAACTCTCTGGTTGCACAGTGATGCTGAGAACTTTTTCTTCATTTTCTGGGGGAAGCAAAGCAGGGAGCTCCGTTCCTGGGAAATTTCAGGGGAAGTGGCAAAAGGGAAATTCCCAGAAAAAACATGACTAAGCAAGGCTGACATTTGCCATTAAATCATGCAGCATTTGTAGCAAAATAATTATCAAATGTATCTGCAAAACTTTGTGTGGTAAGATTGGTCATGAAAGTGTGGTTAGAGGGTGAAATGTCACCAGTGGTCGACTGAAAGAGCGTGAATGTCATTTGTCTGTCTCTGTCTTGTTCGGATTGTGACAACTGGACAATCAAAAAAATTGAACCACTCTTGTTGTAGCCAAGATGACAGTGTAGAATAACAATAATGAACAAGAAAAGCTCACAAACAAATTTCCCCATCAGTTGGAAGCCTTACCAACATTAAAAAGGAGATTAATTTTGGTGAGCACTGCCATAGTGGGGAAGTGAACAGGTGCCCCCACAGATTGACAGAAAGACGCACACTTCATATTCGGCCTGGTCGTCGTGGGGAACAAGGCAATGTGATGGTTGTCAGAGTGCATTAAGATCGTCGTGATGATGAGACAGACAACACAGCAGGCGCCATGCATCACAAAAAATTAATCGCAAGGCAGGGACACCCACTTTCACCGTATCGACAACAAAAAGTACAGTATAGATCATGGCACAAAACGTCGCAGACATCTTAGGATGCCCATTGGACATGGCCCAAGGCCTTATGGAAGCAGCAGGTGGCGATGAATCTTTGGCCATTGAACTCGGGCTGGGGTCCATGGGTGGTGGTGGTGCCATGATGGATGATGACGGCCCTGGTGGTGCACCGGCGGAACAACAACAATCGTCACCATCCTTCCAACCACCCTACGCGCATTGGACTGCTATTTGGCCCGAGCAAGAACCCATTCCACCCTCTTGGAAGGATCAGCGTCTCGATGTTACGACACCCGAAGGGGGTGGCATCATTCAACCTCTCAACGGTCCCTGTGGTGTCCTCTCGGTGGTGCAGGGAGAAATCTGGTTGCGCACCCAGACGCTGGCGTCCTTTGAGGAGCGTCTGACCGCGGCAATCCATGCCATTCTTTCCCGTATCCTCGAACAATACAAACAGCCACATGTTACCTTGGCCGATGGGTCCACAAAATCGGTGGAGGAAGCGTCCAAGGACATTCGTACCGCCGTGGCATTGGTCGAAGCGGCCGCGTCGACGGCGGGTCCCAACAATTTGCGGTCCATGACGACACTGGTCGAAGGACCGCATTGGCTTTGTTCCTCGGATTTGATGTGTTTGCTCTTGCGAGGACACATTGGCTCTGGAAATTTGGGTGCTTGGAATCCAGATACACGCGAGAAATGGCAATTTTATGGCGACAAACCCCAAGAGTTGGGACTCTTGTCCATGATGGAGATCCAAGAAGGCATCAATGTTGCCGATGATCTCAAGTTTTCCAAGAAAAAAGTGTGGGTATTGCACACTGGAGATCATTTCATGACCATGAGGTTTGCCGAAGGAACTGACAACAAACTAGAAGTTTTCAATGGCCTCAAGCCAGTAGGTCCCATGACTCAATATTTCGTGCTTTCGGGGGACACGTCGCTAGCTTCACCAGCCGAGGAAATTCATGAGGAATCCTTTAAAAAGAAGCGACCAGGGCAAGCCGATGACATTGTACAGGCACGCAAAACGAACAACAACAATTATAAAGACTGGTCCTTTGAAGTAGTCCCCATGGTCGAAGACGAAAGCGTCCAAGGACCTCTCGATGACGATCCGAACGAACCCATTTACAAGTTTGACAATCCACCCACGGACGGAGGACCATGGCGGTGCGCATCCTGCTACTATACTCGCTTTTCGACCATGAGTTTTGGCCAAAACGATGGAGGTGATACGTGCGGTGCTTGTGGAAAGACGCGAAGCCAAGCCTTTTGGTCCCTGTGGTTGCCCTATTCGGAATTGTCGCCGCGCATGCAACGACGTGCTCGTCAGATGTATGCACCGAGAGTGGAGCTACTGATTAGCACGCTGTATCCACAGGCAGACATCGTGGAGACGTCCCCAGACGCGGTGCGAATGTTGTAGAGATGGTGTGCTGCTTGTCTCGAAACCATTCACGTAAAAATTGGTGCCGGGGAGGTGAGTTTGGAGGGGTTCCCCAGTTGGCCGGTCACCAGTGCTATGTGGGCTTCTTTGGACGAAATGCTCAAGAATGAGAGAGTTGTCCGCAAATAGGAAACTTGAAAAAGACCCAATCCAGCAGACATTTCATAGGAAATAAATTGAAATAATTGATTTAATCAAGCCTATTATTTTTTGATGGAACGTGTTCTTTCCGCCAGTAAAAAGTGAGTCTAGGAGACTACCGTGGCTTATACAAATGTTCGAGAGAGATCACATTCGACGCAGTCTTCTAATTCAAGCTACTTGTCAAAAAAATGTTGAACAATAACCAGCAACCGTCCATTTACTTGGATAAATATATCTTCATGAGTCTAAAACTGAAAAGATTAATCTCTAACATCACCTCCGTCCAAGGCCAAACACACCAACTTCATCATAACAACAATTTCCAACCTACCCACAAATGATTCAACTCCTCCTACTAGCAAAGCTAGCATATCATTCATGCACCCTGAAGCAGTTCTGTATTTCGTTCTCTGATTCAAAAACACCTTACAGTAGAATCCCCAAACTCAGTAGACTAGCTAGCTACTGATAGCCCTTCTCTAGCTAACTAATGCTTACTGGTAGACTATCATCAGAGTACGATCAGTTATCACGCCATAATTATTATAGTACACTATCCGGATAGCTCGTGATTCGCTTAGCAAAGAGAAAGCGTGCGTCTTTTAAAATCTGACACGCACGTACGTGTTCGATGCATGACCCATGGATTCGAAATGACACCTAAAATGTAGCAGTGCAATATCAGTACCAACTCAGTTCCGGTCCTGGTCACCTTTGTCGGCCACAAGGATTTTTTTGTTAGTAAACGCGACGAGCCAACACCTACCAGATCAAGAATAATAACGACAGGGACGGGAGCATCCAACTCAAAAGGAGGACTGTCGCAATTAACTCATCAGCCCATGGAAAGAAGCATCTTAACCCATATATTCATCCTCGATCCTCGCCGAGATACCACAGCATAATACAGTATCCCCATTACTGGCATCAAGTTTTCTTCCATCCATACACTTGTTTATAATTTTGGTGGGTCGTTGCTTGTCTTACTTTCGAGTGGAAGAATTGATTTGAATAGTTTTGTCGTTATCCCGGCATCCAACACACTCACAAGCGTCCTGGGTAAAACCAACCCCACAAACTGTCCTTTCTTTCTACTACTCCTTCTTTTAGTAAGGGTCACAACGAGTGATTCACTGAATTGATTTACTACATTTAAAAGTCTCTCTATTCCACAAGAACAACAGCCATCGCATTACAATTACACAATGGCCGACAAAAAAATCAAATGGTTCTGGACCAACTTGAACAAACCCAAAGATGGCAAAGTGAAGGATGGCAAAATTGAAATCAAAGTCGGAGGACAGACGCACGTCTTTAAAAAGGGCGCGGAAGACGACAAAGTCACGGCCAATGCGCCCTTTTATTTTCGAAAGGTCACCGGCGACTTTGAATGTACCGTCAAAATTACCAGCAAAACCAAAATGGATTGTTGGTTGGATCAATGCGGCATCATGTTTCAAGAAAAACGCGGCATTTATGCCAAATTGGCCTTGGAATTTCAAAAACCACCCCGCGAAGAAAACAACAAATACTACGTGGCGGCCTATGTTCACAGTGCCGATACACTGGAAAAAGAAGTGGAAAGTAAAACTCCGTATCCGGGTCAATCTTCGACGGGGGACAAGAATTATGCCTATGTCCAATTGGAAGACGATCAAGAAAAGAATTTGTGGTTGCGAATGTCGCGTTTGGCAGGCTTCATCGAAGCCGAATATAGTTTCGTGGGTGGGGCCGACGAGTCGAATTGGACACAATTGAAGGCCCAACGATTTTCCGATGCCGAGCAATTTAGTGTGGGTCTCTTTGCTTCGAGTCCACTGGCCGACCATGATGGATTCAAGGCGGTCCTGTCGGATTTTGATATTGAGGCAACGATATATGTTGACGATGATGATGAAGAGGGAGGTGGAGAAGGAGCCGTACCGGCAGAAGAGGTAGCAGCAGCAAATGAAAAGGATGATAGCGAATGAGTGAGCGAGCGAGCGGATGCATGAAGACTGGCTGGGGGCATCTATCCACAATTATATTTACAATCCATGGTTGATGCTCGATGAATGGCGAATGTTACAACAATGAATGGCTGGCGAATTCCTTTCTATGACCTACCAAACATAGGAATCGCACTAGTCCACACCTATTATAATTACTGTACGTTTTATTCACTGTTTTTTATTACAATACAACTCATCAGTAGCATAGCAGCATTGCTAAAGGCGTTTTATTAGTTTTCCGACAGATGTTTGGTTTTCCGGTATCCTTTAATTCCTTTTGCCTTTTTAAAACCAGCCCGCGGAATGTATCGCTAAGAGTGGTTCGTGTCTGACTGTCTTGTCTTGTTCTCTACTTGCTATTGCGATGTTCACCATTGACTTGAGTCGCATCATCCTCGTCCGAATCATCATCACTGTCTTGGTCCACGACTTCCGCTTCCATCATGGTCGCGGTCGTCATGGTCCACACAAACTCATAGCCCAAACATTGGACGATATGATCCAGTGCTCCTGGTTGTGACAGCAAGAGAGAT
>Ga0163144_10020639_pt1 | contig 13156 bp, 12 predicted proteins | sample OliLak19BULKMAT1_FD_123175 | JGI IMG/M metagenome (GOLD analysis project Ga0163144, IMG submission 123175) | Freshwater microbial mat bacterial communities from Lake Vanda, McMurdo Dry Valleys, Antarctica - Oligotrophic Lake LV.19.BULKMAT1 | ecosystem: Environmental > Aquatic > Freshwater >... | reverse complement strand
CGGAAATCATCGACGGGGACTTCCCTGCCCCGGTGCGCTTTGTCGCGGAATACGACAACCTTGTGCTGTCTCATGCAGACCGGAGCCGCGTGTTGCCTGAGGTGCACCGCAAGAAGGTGTTGCTGACGGCGGGCAGAGTTTCGGCGACCGTCCTGATCGATGGCTTTGTGGGTGGGGTTTGGAAGCTCGATCGGGAGAAGAAGCTGGTGAGGATCAGAGTGGAGTTGTTTGCCGAGCCGTCCAAGCGATTGCGGAAAGAGATCGATACAGAGGGTGCGCGGTTGCTAAATTTCGCCGCTGCCCACGAACTTGATGTTAGATGGATAGTATGACGATGCCCGGACGGCGACGGCAGGCGATTCTCTTCAGTGTTCTGGGGATCATCACCATTGTCCTCACCGTTGCGCTCAATATCAGTTGGGTGGTGCTGAATTGGCGCACCGGGGTGTTCTTTGTTTTTGGGGTGATTTTCTTTTTGCTGGTGATCGCTGGTATGGTGCTGAATACAATCTTTCTGGTGCGTGAGATCCGCAGGAACGAACAACATGATGCCTTCCTCAACGCGGTGACGCATGAGCTGAAGACGCCGGTGGCCTCGATTCGCTTGTACCTTGAGACCTTGCAGCGGCGTGACATTGCAGAGGATAAGCGGCGAGAGTTTTATCGCGTTATGCACGACGATACGAACCGGCTGATGGGGACGATTGAACAGGTGCTGGAGGCGAGCCGGGTGGGCAGCCGTAGTGGTCGCGGCACGCATAGTGTATCGCTGGCCGATGTGGTGGCGGAATGCGTCGATATGGCTCTGATGCGGCATCACCTTGCTGCGGATTCGCTGCGAGTGGAGAAGAAACTGCCAACCGGGGATGCGGCTATTGTGCGCGGGGATGCGCCTGAGCTCAAGAGCGCAGTGAGCAACCTGATTGAGAATGCAATCAAGTATTCTGGCGGCGAAGTGAAGGTGTCGATTGAGATGGAGCGGCTTGATCCGCGACGCGTTGCTGTGCGGGTGAAGGATCAGGGGATGGGAATTCCGACCAAGGAATTGAAGCGGATCTTTAGCCGTTTCTATCGTATTCCTGGCGTGATTACGCAGAAGGTGAAGGGGACGGGGCTGGGTTTGTTTATCGTTCGTAGTGTGGCTCGCAAGCATGGGGGACGGGTGTATGCCACTAGCGACGGGGCTGGATTGGGCAGTACCTTCACGATGGAACTGGAGAGCGAATTTCGCCCCAAGGGAGTGGTGAGCTGATGCATGTACTGGTTGTCGAAGACGAGCAACATCTGGCCGAGGGCTTGCGATTCAACCTTGAGGCCGAGGGCTTTGAGGTGACCGTTCGCGAGAACGGTGAGGATGCGCTGGCGGATTTTGAAGACAAGAAATCGGGTTATGACTTGCTGGTGCTCGATGTGATGCTGCCGGGAATCGATGGCTTTGAGGTGATCCGCCGCTTGCGCGAACAGCGGCAGTTTCTGCCCACGCTGATGTTGACCGCCCGTAGCCGGCCAGACGATGTGGTGAAGGGAATTGCGGCTGGAGCGGATGATTATCTGGCGAAGCCTTTTGATCTCGGGGTGCTGATTGCGCGGATCAAGGGCTTGATTCGGCGACGGGAATGGATGGGGGCGAGTGCGCCCATGCCTGCCGAACAAATCACGATCAATGGGCGGTTGATCGATTTCAAGACGCTTGAGATTGAGGTGGATGGGGAGCGTCAGCCGTTGACGTTGCTGGAAGTGAATTTACTCAAATATCTGATCGAGCATGAAGGTGAGGCCGTGAGCAGGGCCGATTTGCTCGATAAGGTTTGGCAGGTGCAGAGCGATACCGATACGCGTGCGATCGATAACTTTATCGTGCGGCTGCGTAAGTATATCGAGACGGATCCGGCGCATCCGGAATGCCTGCTGACTGTGCGTGGCGTGGGTTATCGGCTGAACCGGAATTAGCCGAAGACTTCTTTGAGGGTGTCGAAGAAGAGATCGATGTCGGTGCGGCGGGTGTGGATGTGCGAGGAGATGCGGATCTTGGGCCCGCGAAGGGTCCAGACTTTGCGCTGGGCGAGTTTGGTCCAGAGGGGGGTGTAGTCGGGGCGGTCCACTTCAAAGGCCACCATGCCGCCGTAGAGGCTGGGGTTGGATGAAGTCAGAACTTTCAGATAAGGGACTTGTTTGGCTCGGCTGTAGGCGTATTGCGCCAGGTTGTGGATGCGGTCGTAGATCTTTTGAGGGCCGAGTTCTTCGATGAAGCGCAGGGCTTCCAGGATGCCTTCGAGTTCGGCACGATTGTTGCAGCCAAGCAGCATGTACTTGACCGCGTCTTTTGAGTTTTGCCAACCGTCGACGACGATGGTGGGCCAGAGTTTCGATTGGAAGTTTTTGTTGACGTAGAGGACGCCGCAGCCGGGCGGGGTGAGCATCCATTTGTGCAGGCTGCCGGCGAAGACGTCGCAACCAAAGTCATCAATACGGAAGGGGACCTGACCGGCGAGGTGAGCGCCGTCGACAACCGTGATGACGCCTTTGGCGCGGGCGGCGGCGCAGATTTTCTGAATCGGGAAGAGCAGGCCGGTGTGGGTGGTGATCCCGGAGAACGAGATGACGCGGGTTTCGGGGCGGATCTGCGAGAGCAGGGCGTCGGCGATCTGATCGGAATTATAAGGCGGGATGGGTATCTTCGCCTCGCGCACTTTGATGCCGGTGCGGGCTTGCTTGAGGAGCCAGCAGCCGCGGCCGGAGGGATGTTCCTGATCGGTGATGAGGACTTCGTCGCCACTCTTGAGATCAAGACCGTTCGCGATGAGGCTCATCGATTCGGTGGCGTTGTGGGTGAGGGCGAGTTCTTCTTTGGTAGTACCAAGAAATTTGGCTAGGGCGATACGGTGCGAGTCCATTGGCTCGTAACCCCATCGCGGGTATTGGTCGGTTGCGTAGGTGGCACCCTGGGCGAGATAGTCGTTGGTTGCTTTAACTACGCGGTTGGGGGCAGCACCGACACTGCCTGTATTTAGGTAGGCTCGCCAGTCTGGCAAGGCGAATTGCTCTTTGCGGATCTTAAGCCATGCTGCGTCGTCATCAGCGGCAGGTGCGGGAGCGGCCAGGGCGAGAGACGAAGATTGAATAAATTGACGGCGTAACATCTATGAGACAATAAAAATTCTCTCACGGATTGGTAAGAATTCCATGGAAAACACTCTGCCGTTGAACCCGGATGAAAATCTGGAAACAATGGAAAACCTAGCGGACTCCGGCTTCGGAGACATCCTGCGTGAATTTGAAACGCAGAAGACGCCCGAGCGCGAAGATGTTGGACGCGGCATGCTTAAAGGCCAAGTCTTGCGTATTACACCCGACGGGGTGGTGGTCGATATCGGCCGCAAGATGGAGGGGATGCTTCCTCTCGACCTTGTGACCGGTCGCGATGGCCAGGTAATCGTGCAAATGGGTCAAAAGCTCGAAGTGAGCGTGGCCGGTCGCACCGATGACGGGTATTATCGACTCGCGGTACAGAAGGTAGAGGCCCCCAAGGACTGGAGCGGCATCGAGCAAGCCTTCGAGAACAAGATCACGGTCAGCGGTACGGTGCTGGAAGTTGTCAAAGGAGGACTGCGCGTCGACATCGGCGAGCGGGCCTTTATGCCCGCTTCGCGCAGTGGTGCTCGTGATGTAAGCGAGATGGCCAAGCTGGTGGGGCAGAAGATTGAATGCCGCATCACCAAGTTCGATAAAGAAAAGGAAGACGTGGTGGTGGACCGCCGCGTTCTTTTGGAAGAAACTTCAGCCCAGCGTAAGCAGGAAGCCTTTGCTTCGCTTGTTGAAGGCACTGTGCTGAAGGGTCGCGTGCGAACGCTGACCGACTTTGGCGCTTTTGTCACTATTGGTGAAGTGGATGGTCTGTTGCATGTCAGCGACATGAGCTGGACCCGGATTGCCAAGCCTTCCGATGTATTGAAGGAAGGCGATGAGGTTGAGGTAAAGATCCTGAAGATCAATGCCACAAATCGCAAGATTTCTCTCGGCATGAAGCAGTTGCAGCCTGAGCCCTGGGCCGCTGCGGCTGAGCAGTTGCAGGTGGGACAGCGCATTAACGGTAAGGTGATGCGACTGGCTGAATTCGGTGCTTTTGTTGAGTTGTTGCCTGGGATTGAAGGCTTGATCCGCATGATCGACCTGACCTGGGATAAGCGGATTCGCAAGCCTGAAGACGTGGTTAAGGTGGGCGATGTGGTTGAGGTTCAGATCCTCGACATGAAGCCGACCGAGCGCAAGATTGGGCTTGGATTGAAGCAGTTGATTGAAGACCCGTGGGCGGCAGCCAAGGCCAAGTATCCGATGGGAACGGTGGTAGAAGCCGCTGTTACCGACCTGCAGACCTTTGGTGCGTTTATCGCGCTGGGGCCTGGGGTTGAGGGAATGGTTCATGTGGCCGATATTACTCGCGAGAAGCGCATCGAGCATCCGAAGGATGTCTTGAAGGTGGGCCAGATTGTGAAGGCCGTGGTGACTGAGTTTGAAGTCGACCGCCGTCGCATTCGGTTGAGCATCAAGCAACTGGAGCCGACCAGTGCCGATCACTTTATTGCGGAAAACGCGGTGGGTGATCTGGTGACGGGCCGCGTGAGCGACGTCAAGGACAACAAGGTGAAGGTGCAACTGGCCGAAGGCGTTACGGGCGTTTGTTTGATGCCCAAGGCGCAGGGCGGCAGCAGCGAGAGTTCTGGTGGTGGCGGCAAGGTGGATATTTCTTCCTTGGGTGCCATGCTGAATGCGCGCTGGAAGGAAGGCACCGGCATCGATACGGACAAAGATCAGGTTCGTGTTGGGCAAATCCGTCAAGTTAAAATTATCGCGATGGATTTGGAGACCAAACGGATCGAAGTCTCGCTGGTCGACTAGTTTTCCCTTTGCGGGAATCAAATTTGTTTCGATTCCCGCGTTACGGATTTGGGTTTGAGCCGTCGAACTAATCGGTGAACTCTCAAAACACAGGGCAGGCGGCGATTGCGGCACCGCGCAGGCTGCCTCTTACACAAAAGTCTATGGACGAAGCCGCACTGATTCGCGCCGCGCAGGCGGGTGACCACGAAGCCTTCGAGAGTCTGGTGGTTGCATACGACCAACAGGTGCTGAGACTGGCCTTTAACCTGCTTCGCTCCAGTGAAGAAGCCTATGATATCTATCAGGAAGCCTTCTTGCGTGTTCACAAGAATCTTTCGAAATTTCGTTTCGATTGCAGCTTTCATACCTGGCTTTATCGGATCGTTACCAACCTTTGCCTCGACGCTTTGCGTAAGAAAAAAGTACGCAAAGAGGAGCAGGCTGTTATTGAGACGAGCGACGGGCCGAAGGACCGGCTGGAGCTGGCTGCCGAAGATCGCGCCGAACTCGACCCACAACGCAAACTGCTGAGTCGCGAATTGCGTGAGCGGATCGAAGGTGTTTTGTCCGGGTTTACGCCGCGGGAGCGCATGGTTTTTGAGATGCGGCACTATGAGGGGATGCGTTTGCGGGCGATTGGCGATAGCCTTGGGACAACCGAAGAAGCCGCCAAGAATTGTTTGTTTCGTGCGACCCAGAAGATGCGTGTGGCACTTGGGGATTTTGTATGAACTGCGACCAGATTACCGGGCAGGTTGAGCTTTACGTTTTTGGCGAGCTCGACTTTCACCAGGAAGAAATGTTTGAGGCGCATATTGGGACCTGCGAGCATTGCAAGACATTGGTGGAGGAGCATCGTGCGATTTTGCGCTTGATGAATGAGGCTGAGGTGGAGGCACCGCCGCTTCTGTTGAACCAGTGTCGTCAGGGATTGAAGCGGACCCTGGCTGCGGAGCGGATGAAGCCGGTGGGGTGGATGGATCGCGTTCGTGATCTCATTCCCGCCTGGCCTGTTTTGCTCAAGCCGGTGTTTGGTTGTGCAATGCTGGCGCTGGCGTTTTATGCCGGTCGACAGGCCGAGGAGCGGAAGTCTGTTTCAGCGGCCGGGCTGCCTACGTCGTGGATTCGGACGATACAGGGTACGGGCAATGGCATGGTGCAGATTGTCCTCGAAGAGCCTCGCCAGAGGATGATCGAGGGGGCGCTGAGTGAGTCTGGGATCGAACAGGCGTTGATGACTGCGGCACGGCAGTCGCCTGATCCCGGGACGCGCCTGGAGAGTGTCGATCTGTTGCGGAATCGCTGCAATCGGTATGATGTGCGCAAGGCGATGCTGCAGACTTTAGAGAATGACGCTAGTCCGACTGTGCGCTTGCGTGCGCTTGAGGCGCTGCGGCCGCATTCGAATGAAGTTGAGGTGCGGCAGGCGTTGTCGAGGGTTCTGCTGAAGGATACGAGCCCGAATGTTCGCGTGCAGGCTATTGATTTGTTGGTCGACCGGCCGCCAGCGGAGATTGTGGGTACGCTGCAGGAAATCATCCGTCGTGACGAGAATGATTATGTGCGCGCCCGGTGCTTGCGTGTGTTGAGCCAGATGCGGGCCTCGCCTGGTGTGTTTTAGGCAGACGCCGTTTCGGCACTGTATTCTTTTCAATGTTCTTTCCAATGGTTGAGACGATCCAAAGTGAAGCCCGTCGATAAAGGTATGAAGATGCAATTTATGATTTTTGCCAGCGCGTTGGTGCTGGCAGGTTTTGCTGGCGAGGCTGATGCTCAGGTTGTGAGTGGTGGCCCTGACGAGGTGATCTATCTGGGACAGATCACTCCTCCTTCACCTCCTGCGCCGCCGGCCGCGCCGCTGGCTCCCATGGGCGAGCTTGTGCGGCTCATGGCGATCAATGGCAGTTACCTTGGCGTTGGTGTGAGAGATGTAGATTCCGAGCGCAAGAAGGCCCTGAACTTGAATGAAGAGCGAGGCGCTGAGATCACGAGCGTAGAAGACGATTCGCCAGCAGCCAAGGCTGGCCTTAAGACCGGTGACGTGGTGCTGGATTACGCCGGCACACGAGTGGAGAGCATGGAGCAGTTTATCCGGATGGTGCGAGAAACTCCTGCCGGACGTGAAGTGAAAATCGGCTTGATTCGCGCTGGGTCGGCAACTATCATTAGCGTCAAGCCGGAGAATGGCCGTAATCGGGCAGCACGTACGATCGGCATCGCTCCGATGGCCCCGATCGACATTCGGGGCTGGGTTGGATCGATGGATAGCCCTCGTGCGGTCATGTACTGGAAGAGCAGCTCGCTGGGCGTTGAAGCCGAGTCGCTCGATAGTCAGTTGGCCGAGTTCTTTGGCGTAAAACAGGGAGTGCTGGTTCGCTCCGTCGGTAAGGAGACCGCAGCCGAGAAGGCTGGAGTCAAGGCTGGCGATGTGATTGTGAAGGTCGAACAGACAAAGGTTGGGTCTCCCAGGGAAGTAACCAGCGCAGTGCGAAGCGCCCGGTCTTCGAGCAAGACGGTCAACTTGAGCATTGTTCGGGACAAGAAGGAAATGGCACTGAAAGTGGCGTTCGAAGATGAGCAGCCACCGGCCGCACCCCTTCCCCGAAGCCGTTCTGTTCAGAACAAGTTCCAGGAGTAGTGAGCGGCTAGCTTGAAACTAGCTCTTGTGTACGGCCCTTTCGAGCTTCATCAGGAATTCCACTTCGGGTTTCGGGAGCGAAAGGGCCGCAGATATTTTTGTGCTGGACTCGCCTCGCTTCACCATCTCGATTGCCTTGGCCTTGGTTGAGCTGCCCCAGAGTGTAGAGGCTGATGCGGCAGCAGAGGCTCGCAGCGGGAAGGCCACTTCGGCTCTCAGCGGCACCCTTGGAATGAGGATAGCGTCTTCCTTTCGGACCGTCTGGATCCAGTTGCTGCGTTGCTCGTTGAGCTGGAAGCGGACTTGTTCGATTTCTTTCTGCCAGTTGCGCTCGCTGCGGCGCAATTCCATCTTGATTTGCAGTGTCAGGTAAAGCGAGGCGAGCAGGCCAAGGGCCAGCAAGAACATTGCGATCTGGTTTTCCATCTGAGTCTCCTAGTTGACGGTTCGAAGCCGGTCTTGCCTGCTTACGATTTGTTGGATTCGGACGCCGTAGTTGCCTTCGACAACCACGACTTCTCCACGTGCGATTACGCAGTTGTTGACAATCACCTCGACCGGCTCTGTCACGGCCCGGTTCAATTCCACGATGGAACCGGAGCTGAGTTTTAATACTTCTTTGAGCGGCACAAGGGCGCGCCCAAAGCTTACGCTTACTGGCAGCTCGACATCTAGCAGCAAATCAAACTGCGAAGTACTGGCGATGCTTTCGACCGGAGCGACCGGGCTTTGAGCGACGGGTTCTGCTGTTGGGGGAGGCTGCAGAAGTTCGGCCAGCAATTGAGCCGAAACCTGCACTGAGATCTTGGCCTCGCCATCACCTATCGGAAAGCGATAGCCCCAGGTGGAAGCAGCCGGATCAGAATCAGCACCGACGGCGGTGCTGTCTGTCTCCCATTTCTTGCCAGCCATTCCTGAAAGATCTGGTCCCCAGGAAGAGGCAGCTTGCGCCATTGTTTCCGTATAGGTACTCTCAAGGGTTGGATCGTCGAATGTATCGACGCCAGCGGCTTCGAGAATCGTTTTGCCGATCAACTTCCAGTCTTCAGCCGAGGCAAAGATGCGTAATTCTACTTGAGGAGCTGCCGAGTATTTTGCGGTCCAGCCGAGAAGGTCTCCCGTCTGTGCTTCCTGGTCTGGCGACTGGATGACGTAGCAGCGCTGGGTGTTGCCGGTCATTGCCTCCATTGCCTGGGCAAGTCGAGTCGACAAGCTCTCTTTCAGCTTGGTCAGGACCTCGTCTTTAGTAAAGATTGGCTTCATCGCAGCCTAGGCTCCCTTGACTACCGGCCAGCGCTTCTCTAAATAGGAGCGGAGTCGCAGAACAGCCTGACTCTTGAGTTGGGAAATGCGCGACTCGTGGAGATTCACTACCTTGGAGATCTCGCGAAGGGTAAGTTCCTTCTGGTAATAGAGACTTAGAACGGTTCGCTCAATTTGTGGCATGCGCTGGATTGCTTCGGCCAGGAGCCGTTCGAGTTCAGAACGCTCGACAAGATTGGAAGGCCAGTTTTCTTCCTTGTCGGCGATGAAGCGAAGCAGATCTCTGTTTTCTTCGTCGCTGCCGCCTGATTCGAGACTGCCGAGATTTACACCGCGCACCTCGACGAGCCAGTCGTGATACTCCTGAAGCGGAATATTCAGCTCGAAGGCGATTTCCTCTTCATGCGGTGCGCGCTTGAGCCGCTGTTCGGCAGCACAGATGGCTGCTTCAATCTGCTTTGCCTTCTTGCGCTGTTGCCTTGGTGCCCAGTCCAGGCCGCGCAAGCTGTCGAGGATGGCTCCGCGGATTTTGTACTCAGCGTAGGTCTTGAGTTTTACATTCAATGTAGGATCGAAACGGTCGATCGCATGGATCAAACCAAGGATTCCCGTCGAGACCAGGTCTTCGAGGCTCACGCTCTCTGGCAGTCGTTCGTGAATGCGACGGGCAATGAGGCGAACTTGGGGCAGGTGTTCGAGAATCATTCGTTCTCGATCCTCTGCGCCTATTACGGTTTGTGTTGGGGAATAGTACATTTCTTGGTCAGCTCCGATTGATAGCTCTTGCTCGCGTCTCATGTTTGGGTGCGCCTTCTTGGTGCTGTTGTCCTAGGCCGCGCTGGATTTCGGCGTGCCTGAAATCTGAGTCTGAGCGTCAGATTCATTGCGGCGGAATCGAGCCAGGATCGCTTCGATTGCAGTGCGGGCTGAAGCGTTTGCAGCAACTGCCACACTGTGCTTTTCGGGAGCAGGAATTTCAATCCCGGCAATCGCGAATCCTTCTTCGACGAGCGGAGGCGCTAGCATCGCCGCAGCCCGCTCGACGACTTTGCCCGCGTCCTGGAGATCTTCAGGTACCGCACGGCCTGTGCCACACCAGCGGATTGTCAGAGCACTGATATCTCGCATTTCGGGGGCGGCAAGATCCATCCGGGCCTCATCGAGATGAGTCGGAAGCAGATACTCCGGACGGAAGCGCGAGTAGGCCTTGCGGCATGCATTGAGATAGGTGGAAGAGTATGTTCCAGAAAGAACAAGGTGAATTTCCGGTTGGGACAGGGAGTCGATTGCCGCTTGTGTTTCTGTCGAGAGAACTTCGTTGCCTTCCAGCGCAGCCGTGTCGACAAGAACCAGATCGGCATGCTCAAACTGCTTCAAGGCGGAACGAAAGCCTTCCTGGCTATCAACTTCAGAAAACGGGATTCCGGCAATTTCGCAGTAGGACCGGACGAAATCAGAACCGCCAACCCGGCCGGTATCCCAACTCAAAACCGCCGGAGAGAGGCCAAGAGTGAACTTGGAATGAATCGCAATTTTTGAGCAGGCTGAGCTTTTACCCGCCCCGCTCGGCCCAACGAGGAAGATCACGCGGGCTGGCTGGATCGAGGCTTGGGCAGGAAGTATCCGGACAGTAGGAGACGGCTTGGCTTCTGCTGGCGGCAGCGCATCAGGATTGTCTGCTACGGCACAAACAACTTCGTATTTGCCGTAATGCCGAAACTCGGCAGGGGCCTCGCGAGTATTGAGAATAAGCGCTTCCTCGCCCATCTCTTTACCGGCGCTCTGTAGCGCCACGTCCATCGAATCTGCGTAGAAGGATTTGATTTTCATGGTCGTTTCTCTTTTCGCCTAGATTTGGCCTAACGAAGTGACGTGGATACCCGACGCAATTTCAGAATGGGAAATGACGGTCAGATTCGGGAATGTCGATTCGGTCAACTGTCTCAGAAAGAAACGGGCATTCGAACCGGTCAGGATCACACCCGAGGCGAGTGGATTTTCAAAGGTCTGCTTGAAACGGGAGAGGAGGTCGCGGACGCGGGCCGGAGGCGCAGTAAGGTTGCTGTTGAATTCGCCGTGCTCTACAGAAGATTCGAGCTCTTGCTCGAGTTCCGGGTTGAGAAGCCAGGCGTTAAGTTCGGTTCCGGCGCTGAGAAGCTGCTTGGTGATCGTGCGGCGGATCGCCTGCCGGACGAACTCCGTGATCAGGGTGGGGTTCCTGGTCATGGCCCCGCCTTCGCTCATCGCTTCCAGAATGGAAACACCATCCCGGATTGAAACGCGTTCTCGCAACAAATTCTGCAATATCTTCTGCACGGTACTCAATGGGAGCAATTTGGGGACCAAATCCTCGACCAGCTTTGGAGTCTCTTCGGCGACCCGGTCGACATAGCGTTTTGCGTCCTGCCGGGTGAAGATTTCCGAGGCCGAGCGCTTCATTGTTTCTGAAAAATGAGTGCCTAGAATACTGGCGGTATCGACGATCGTGCAGCCTTCGAGGCGTGCAGCTTCTACGTGGTCGACGGGGATCCAAAGGGCATCGAGTTGGAATGCCGGTTCCTTTGTGGGAATTGCACCCTGGGCCGTGAGGTTCGCGGTGAGCTGGCTGTGGTTGCGCTCTTTGGCATCACCTGGAAGCAAGGCAAGCTCGTAGCCTCGCTTCATTTCAAAGCGCGCCATCTCATTACCCTTGATCAGGATTCTGTATTCCGTTGCGCGAAGGGAGAGATTATCGGTAACGCGCACGGCAGGAAGGACGAAGCCGAGGTCTGAGGCGAGTTGCTTTCTTACGCCCGAAATCCGCTGCAAGAGCGTGCTCTGTCCGCCGCCCTCGACCAGACGAACCAGCCCGAGGCCTACTTCTACCGCAACCGTATCGACACGCAAGAGAGTTTCGATACTCTCCTTCGCTGTCGCTGCGGCTACTGCCGGCTCTGGCTTTGCCGTTGCCAGCTCATGCTTCTTTTCGAGCATTTTCTTGGCTGCGAAGATCGCTAGTCCACCCAAGGCCAGGAAAGGGATCTTGGGCAGACCTGGCACCATAGCGAGTAAAACCAGAACGCAACCGGCCAGTCCAACGGGTTCGGGTACAGCAAAGATCTGGCGACGGATTTCAGAATCCAGTTGGCCTTCGCTTGAGCCGCGGGTCACGATGAGAGCACCGGCAAGGGATATCATCAGCGCCGGGATTACCGTTACCAGGCCATCACCGATCGTCAGGATCGTGTAGGTCTCAAAGGCTTTTCCGATATCCATGCCGTACTGGAAGACACCGATAAGAAATCCGGCAATGATATTGATCAACAGGATCATAATTCCGGCGACGGCATCGCGCTGGGTGAAGCGGCTGGCACCGTCCATTGAACCGTAGAACTCGGTCTCCTGGGCCAACTTCTTGCGGCGTTCCCGGGCTTCGGTTTCGTCGATCAGGCCGGCGTTAAGGTCGGCGTCAATCGACATCTGCTTTCCTGGCAGCGCGTCGAGAGTGAATCGGGCCGTAACTTCTGAGATGCGAACCGCGCCGTGATTGATAACCACATACTGGATGCCGATCAATACAAGGAACATGACGAGACCGATGATGAAGCTGCCTCCAACGACAAATTGGCCGAAGGACTCGATCACGTCTCCTGCGGCCGCCGTGCCCATATTGCCGTTCATCAGAATCAGGCGGGAGGACGAAATATTTAGCGCCAACCGGAACATCGTCAACAGCAGCAGCGAAGAGGGGAAGATCGAAAACTCGGTGGGCTTGAGGACGTACATCGAGACCAGCAAGACGAGGAGGCTGACGGCGATGTTGGCCGAGATCAGCAGGTCCAGCAGCATCACCGGCAGTGGCAGGATCATCGCCATCAGGATTCCCAGCACCGCCACCGGCACACCGATCTCGGCTCGCTTGAGCATTTGCCAGTTAAAGATGGACGGGATTGAAACCGGCTTGATCTGGGAGCGCGGCGGCGCAGTAGCGGGTTTTTGTGAGATGGGCAGCGAGGGGTTCATTTGGATTCTTTAGCGGGTGCCGTTACGTCCGAGGACACGGTACACATAGGCAAGGACTTCGGCCACAGCCCGGTAGAGATGCATCGGGATTTCCTGGCCAATTTCGACGGACTTGTAGAGAGCCTGCGCCAGCGGCGGGTTCTCGATGATTGGGATCTCGCGATCCAAGGCAATTTTTCGGATTCGCAGCGCCACGTGATCCATACCCTTGGCGAGCACGACCGGAACGCTCATGTCATCGGAGTTGTACTGGATGGCGATCGCGTAGTGGGTTGGATTGGTGATCACCACAGTTGCCTTAGGGACTTGCGACATCATGCGCTTACCGGCAAAGTCCTTCATGAGGCGGCGGATCTTTGCCTTTACTTCCGGATT
>Ga0163144_10020637_pt1 | contig 13156 bp, 11 predicted proteins | sample OliLak19BULKMAT1_FD_123175 | JGI IMG/M metagenome (GOLD analysis project Ga0163144, IMG submission 123175) | Freshwater microbial mat bacterial communities from Lake Vanda, McMurdo Dry Valleys, Antarctica - Oligotrophic Lake LV.19.BULKMAT1 | ecosystem: Environmental > Aquatic > Freshwater >... | reverse complement strand
TTTCGAAGTTCGAGTAGGCGTGGACGATATACCATTTGGCTTCAGGCATGGGCCGAGAGCGCTCCTGTTGATCTGGATTCGCGGTAAGCACCCTCAGGCGCCCCGGACGAAGTTCACGAACATCGTTATGACGGTATCGGCCAGGAAAAGGAAGATTGCGATCAGGATCGACATGATAATCACGAAGATCGTCGCCTGAATGGTTTCCTGGCGGGTGGTCCAGGTCACCTTGTTTCCTTCCGCGCGCACTTGCGCGAGGAAAGTCAGGGGGCCTACCCCCTTTTTCTTCTCTTTCGGCGGTTGAGGCGCCTTGGTCGGCTTTTCGGCCATCACAATCACTCGTTTTTCAAAGGCGGGCGATTAGCCCGTTTACAGGCGCGCGTCCACGGAAAATGTGCAGGATGTGGCGCTGCAGTGAGATGTGGGGACGACGATCGGCGCTGCAAGGGCGGGAACGCGGGCGCCTTTGGTGCGGTTCAGCTCCTGCAAAACCGCAAAACTTCAAAAGTCGCGGTGAAAGCTGACCAGATCGCTGTCGCGGTCGCCCTTTCCGGTAACCATGCCGCGCAGCATCTGCGCGGCCATCATCGAGAATGTGATGCCATTGCCGCCGTACCCCATGGCGGAATAGCAATTGGCCATTCCCGGAATGCGGCCGATCGTGGGGGTGCCGACAGGGCTGTCGCCGAAGCTGCCGGCCCAGGCGTGGACCGGCGTCGCGTCGATATCCGGCAGGAGCGCGCCCAGTTTTCGGGAGAGCGTCCTGGTCTTTGCGTCGATCTTGGCGTCCCGTTCTTCCGGGTCGCTGATCTCTTCGTCCTCGCCGCCGCAGATGACTTCGCCGGCCGGGGTCGTGCGGATGTACAGGTAGGGATCATTCGCTTCCCAGATCATCGCGGCCGTCGGCCAGATGTTCCGGGGTTGCGGCTTCGTCGCAATCGACCAGCTCGAGATGATCTTGTTGCCCTTCCGGGGAATGCCTTTCATCATCTCGTAGCCGGTCGCGACCACGAGGTAGTCCGACGAAATCTGGCGGCCTTCATCAGTATGGATCAGGACGCCCGAGGCCGACGGCTCGACATCGGTCACATCCACCGGCGCATAGAGGCGGGCGCCGCGCTCGATCGCAACATTCAGATACCCCGCTGCCAATTGCCTCGGGTCAGCCGAATAGTTGCCGAAACCGATGATCGCATGTCGCCCCGCAATGCCGTACCGCGCCTTCACGGCCGCCGGTTTCAGCAGCTCGACCTCGAAGCCCGCATGGCGCCGGGCATCGGCTTCTTCCGCCAGCCCCTCCGCATCCAGCACGTTGCCGTTCAGATAGATCGAACCCCGGGTCGCCGTGTCCGCCTTGATCCCGAGCCGCTCGGTGCGCTCACGCAACGCATCCACCGCAAGCCGCGACCGGCGCCAGATCCGTTCGGTACGGTCGCGGCCAATCTCTTTCGCCAAGTGTACCATCGGCGTATCGAGTTCGTACTGCAGCATGGCGGTCGATGCCGGCGTCGAGCCGTGCCCCGGCCCGCGGCGATCAAGGATGACCACGCTCAACCCGGCATCACTCAGATTCTCGGCGATCAAGGCGCCGGAAATACCGGAGCCGATCACCACAACATCACACGTCAAATTCCGGGTCAGCGGCGCCGACGCAATCGAAGGACCCCGCCGCGCCATCCAGATGGAGCGGCCGGTCCGCAAGTCGCGGTGTTGTGTCAGTGAGGCCGTCATCGAGCCGCTTTCGTTGTAGGCGTTCAGACACGAAAAACGACCCTCTGCGCACGCTTGTTGCCTGCCAGAGTCATCGCTTTCCTGCGACACAACGATACAAAATGATAAAAGTTCCGAGTCCGGCGAGAATGCTTGATCAGCGAATGGGACCAAAACTACGCGCCGGAATACCTGGAATATCCACTGTGACGGCAAAAAGACTGCCCGACAGCGGCCGCGAGTCGAGCTGCGGAAAGCTGAGACCCGCCCGCGAAGTCGTAATGAACAGCGTGCGCATATCCTCGCCCCCCAGCGCGCAACCGGTCGGCAGAGGCGCCGCCAGAACGATCACCCGGTCGACCTCCCCATCCGGAGTGAACCGGACCACGCGGGACGCACCGTGAAGGCAGGTCCAGAGCCCGCCTTCCTGATCGACCGCAGAGCCGAACGGCATTCCGCCAAGTTCATGCGTAAAGGCGAATGTCCGCCGTCCAGCGATGGTTCCCGTTTCGGGGTCAAAGTCGTGCGCGAGGATTTCGCATTCGGTCGAGTCGCAGGTGTAGAAGGTCCGGCCATCCGGCGAAAACTCGAAGGTCCGGGACATCATGACCGACGGCAGGCGGATCGGCGAAATGATCCTGTCCGGGCCGTACCTGTAGTAATTCCCGGCCGGCTCGCGTTCTGCATCGTCTTCCGTCGCAAACCAGAAGGACCCGTCAGGCGCGACGCCGCCGTCGCTGGTGCGATTGGTTTCCGGCTCGCCCGCGACAATAGCGAGGCGCTCATAGACTTCCGTCGCCGGATCGAAGAACCCGATCTCCCGGTCCGCCGCCATCAGCAGCAAGCCATCGAAAAGGGCAATCCGGCTCGGGCGCACCGGAAGCTCATAGCGCCGCGTGTTGCCGGTGCGCGGGTTGTAGCGGTGCAGCTTGGCCCGCTTCTGATCGACCCACCACAGGAAGCCTTCGTTATGGCTCCATAGCGGCGACTGGCCGATGAGGCATCCGGTAGGCGCAACGCATTCGGGGGTAATGATCATCGAAGGTCAGGCTTCCTCACCAGTCACTGCGGGCCTTAATCCTCGCCGAGCAGTCCGGCAAGATCGGCGATTTCGAACAGGCCGTCCTGCAGGGCTTCGACCGCCGAGGTTTCCTCGACATCCGCCCCGAGCGCGTCCAGCGCAAATCCATAGGCCTCAAGCAGCGGTCCGTCCGCAACCAGCAACACTTCATCACCCGGATCATAGTGCGCGGCAATGTCGGCGCCTATCATCAGGCCCGCCAGCGCCGCCGCCTTGTTGCCGGGCGCCAGCGATCCTTGCCGGATCGCCGCCTCCACCGAGAAAACCGGCGGCGAATCATCGGTATCCAGCGCGCGTTCGATCCAGTCCTTGAAGACCTTCATGTCGAAGGCCTGCGCATCGGCTTCGTTCAGGGCCAGCGTGCCGTGCGACAGCAGAAGATCGCGCAGTTCTGCGGTCATCTCGGTCGAGAATTCCAGCAGCCGCCCATGCTCGACGACGCAGTGACGGGTATGGTGCCCGGCAATGCAGATCGAACCGTTGGCCTCGTCCAGGCCGAACAGCACCGTTTCCGCGCCGCAGGTCAGGTCCGGCGGGGAAAGCTGGCCGATCCAGGGTACCAGGTGGACCCCTCCCTTCAGGCCGAGATGGCTGGCCAGCTGCGCAAGCGCCACTGGCGCGTTGAGAGCGACATTGCCTGCACCTGCGAGGGCCGCCGAAACATCCCCGCAACCGATGACGGGCACTTCCGGAGAAAAGCCGAGCCACTCCGCCAGATAAAATTGCAGGCGGCCTGGCCAGTCGCTGTGCCCGGCGACCGGTTCCTCGCGGGTGTGGAAGGAGGACAGGATTTCGCCGTCTCCGTCGAAGGCCCAGGCGCGCAACTGCGTGCCAGACCATTCGAATCCGATCAGCGCCAGCTTGTCTTTCATACCCTCACCTTGCCGGCTTCGAGGCCGGCGAACAACGTGCCTGGAGATGGTCTCCCGTCTCGCGGCTGGCAGTCCATGTCAATCGCTTGTCCCCATGGCGACCGCAGCCGCTTGCGCCGCAGCCGGGGCCACGGCAAGACGAAAGCGAGCACCGGAGTGGCGCATGAACCGCGAGACAGACCGAACCGAAGACGCCGCGACCGCCTTTCGCGACCTGGCGCGAATCATGGCGCGGCTCAGGGACCCCGTCTCGGGTTGCCCCTGGGATCTCGAACAGGATTTCGCGACGATTGCACCTTACACAATCGAGGAAGCCTACGAAGTCGCCGACGCGATCGAACGCGCCGACATGGGTGAGCTGCGCGATGAACTCGGCGATCTTCTGTTCCAGGTGATGTTCCACAGCCGGATGGCGGAGGAGCAGGGCGCGTTTGCGCTGGCCGATGTGGTGGCTGCGATCAATGACAAGATGATCCGGCGCCATCCGCATGTCTTTGGCGGCGAAGGCGACGGACGCTCCGCAGACGAACAAACCGTCGCGTGGGAGGCGGTGAAAGCGGCGGAGCGGGCATCCAAGGCGGGAGGCGATGCGCCGCCCAGCGCGCTGGACGGGGTAGCGCGTGCCCTGCCCGCGCTGCTGCGCGCAGAGAAGCTGCAGAAGCGCGCCGCGCGGACCGGATTTGACTGGACCGAAACGCCGCCGATCTTCGACAAGCTCGAAGAAGAGATTGCAGAAGTTAAAGAGGCCATCGCCAGCGGTGACGCGGACGCAGTCGAAGACGAAGTGGGCGACCTGCTGTTCGTGGTCGCCAACCTTGCGCGGCGCCTGTCGGTCGATCCGGAACAGGCCCTGCGCAAGGCGAACGCAAAATTCGAGCGCCGCTTCCGGGCCATGGAGCAGGCGTCAAAGGCGGATGCGGTGGAGTTCGCATCGCTGACGCTGGATGAGCAGGAAGCCTACTGGCAGCGCGTGAAGAAAGCCGAACGCCGTTAGCTTGTCGCCGGCAGCAAACCGGGGAACTCGGATCTGAACTGACCCAGACGCTCAACCGACAGACGCACGACCAGATGGGACGCGCCGTCATCTTCGGTCCGCTCTGCGGTGACATCCCCGTTCTGGTGCAGCCATGCCCGGGCGCGCCCCGCTTCGGGCGCCAGCACAAGTTCGATTTCCTGCTGCCCATGGAGCAAGGATTTTTCGATGCGCTGGAGCAGTGCCTCGACGCCGTCTCCCGTCATCGCCGATACCGCGACAGCAGGCACCTCCGTTTGCGAGGCCGCGAGCGTCTTCAACGATTCCGCGTGCGCCGGCAGCACCGCGTCGATCTTGTTCCAGGCTTCGATAAGCGGCGGCAAGGTCATGCCGGACTCTTTCTCGAGCCGTTCAAGCACCTTCATCACATCGCTGGCCTGCTCGAGATCTGCGGCGCTCGACCGGTCTCGCACATGCACCAGAAGATCGGCCTGCAAGGACTCTTCCAGCGTTGCCTGGAAACTGTCGATGAGGTGTGTCGGCAGGTCCGAGATGAAACCGACCGTGTCGATCAGCGCGGCTTCTCCGAGCGATGGAAGCTGCAGCTTGCGGATCGTCGGATCGAGGGTCGCGAACGGCATGTCCCTGGCGAACACGTCCGCGCCGGTGAGACGATTGAACAGGGTCGACTTGCCGGAGTTCGTATAGCCGACCAGCGCGACGACGGGTGTGCCGGAGCGCCGGCGTCCAGCCCGTTGCACGGACCGGGTGCGTTTGACTTCATCCAGATCGCCCCGCAGGCGGATGATCTTGTCATCCAGCATCCGGCGGTCTGCCTCGAGCTGGCTTTCGCCAGGGCCAGAGAGGAAGCCGGAGCCGCCACGCTGGCGTTCAAGGTGGGTCCACGTGCGCACGAGGCGCGAGCGCTCGTACAGGATGCGCGCCAACTCGACCTGCAGGCGTCCCTCTTTCGTCCGTGCCCGGAGGCCGAAGATTTCAAGGATCAGCCCCGTCCGGTCGATGACCTTCATGCCGAGGCGTTTCTCGAGATTTCGCTGCTGAACCGGTGTCAGCGCGCCGTCGATGACCGCGAGCGTGCAGTTCTCGGTTTCGAGGTCTGCCGCCATGCGGTCCACGATACCGCCTGAAAGCAGGAAGGAGGGATTGACCTTGCGAACCTGGTCCGGCCGGACAAAGCCCAGCTGGCAACCAAGAGCTTCGACGAGGCCGGATGTTTCCCGCAACCGGTCCGGCGTCGGACGATCTGCAGGCGTGAACCACGGGATAACCACGCCGGCAATTTCCGGCGCCGGCAAGCGGTCAACGAACTTCTCGGTCAATACGGACTAGTCTCCGTCCATCTCTTCGTCGAAAAGCTGGACAGGTGCGCTCGGCGCAATAGTCGAGATCGCGTGCTTGTAGACGAGTTGCGGCGGCCGCCCGTCGCCCCGAAGCAGTACACAGAAGTTGTCGAACCAAGTAACAACGCCCTGTAGTTTCACGCCATTTACCAGAAAGACGGTGAGAGGCGTACGGGACTTGCGAACGGCGTTGAGGAAGGTGTCCTGCAGGTTTTGTTTCTTGTCAGCTGACATGCGTTTTGCTTTTCCTGCTAATGTTTTTGTTATGTCCCCGAGCTAAGTCCTTTGCTGCAGGTGCGCAAGGGTCAGCCCCGCCAAAAGCTCAGTGAAAGCGCAGGTAGCAAGGTCAAAATCTCCAGCCTGCCCAAAAGCATGGCAATGATCAGGAGGATTTCACTTGCCGGGCCCAGATTTGTATCAGACCCGGCGACCAGCCCGCCCGAAGAAGTCAGCCCGCCGATCGAAAGCCGGATGGCGTCGTCAAAGCCCAACCCGGCGAAACTGAAGCCGACCAGAAATACGAAGACGGCCAGCACATAAGCGACGAAGTAGACCCAGACCCCGATCACGCTGCGCTCATCCAGTTCCCGGTCCCGAAAGCGGAAGCTGACGACGGAGCGGCGATATCCAAGTTGCTGGAACTCCTGCCCGGCCCTCTGCCCGAGGACGACCACCCGCGCGAGCTTGATGCCCCCCGAAGCCGCCAGCGCCGAGCCGCCGATCAGGCAGGGCATCACATAGACCGTCAGCGGAATACTCGCGGCGGCGCCTGGCGCCCCCAGCGGTATGCCGGATGTCGAAAGGGTCGATATCGACCAGCCCAGCGCATCACCAAGCGCCAGACCGGCGATCATCGCAAAGCCCGCGAACAGAACAGCGAACCCGGCGAAGACCATGATCTCAGGGTCCTGGACGATGGAGGCCCAGGCGCGGCGGCGAAATGGTAGCCAGAAAGCGAGCCCGAGAGAGCCGAGCAGGAGCCCTGTCGACAGGACAATGGATACCGCTGCCGACCCCGGCGCCAGGGTCAACGCATCCGGATGCACCAATCCGGTCGTGATGACGCTGACCGCGTCGCCGAGCGCCCGGCCCGGCTCAACGCCCAGAACCAGCAGCGCCACAAAAATCAGCAGGATGCCGATCCCGGTCATGAGGGAAACAGGCCAGACGATCCGGGGCATGGCATCGAAGAAACTGGTTTCCGGAAGCGAGAACAGCACGGTCCGGTGCACGCCGGGTCCGCCAAGGTTCACCGCCGCGAACACGCCGGCAGCGGTCACGATCGCCGAAAGAGCGCCAAGCAGATGCAACGCGCCGCGCCAGTAGATGAGGCTTGCGGGCCAGTCGCCACCTGCCACGCGGATCACCGAATGGCCAGTCGTGGTCAGACAAGCGGCAGCTTCGTGGATTGCAGTGATGACCGAGCTGTTGGCCACGCCGAACACAAACGGCATGGCCGTCGCGAGGGGCGTCAGCATCCACCAGAGGATAACGACGGCAAGACCGTCCGAAGGGCGTGCCTTTCGCGCCGGCTTGGGCGTCAGCAGCAGAACGCTCGCGGCGGCGACCAGGATGCCCATCGCGGTGACGCCCAGCGAAATGACCTGCGGCGTCTCGCCCGACGCAACGGCGATGGCGGCGCCGAGTATGCCCGCGCCCGCCACGATCAACATGAGCAGGCTCAGGACACGGGCGACAGACGCGTAGTTCATGGCTCAGAAATAGTCCGGATTGACCCGGAAGAACTTCTCGACGCTGCGCACCATTTCCGCCTCGTAGAAGATCACCAGATGGTCTTCGGGGCGCACGATGACATCGGAATCCGCCATCAGGATCTGGTTGCCGCGCAAGACGGCGGCCGCCGTGACGCCCTCGGGCATGTCGTCATAACCCAATGGTTTGCCGATGAGAGACGAGGACTCAAGGGTAACGCCCTCGGCAACTTCTGCGAGGCCGTCTTCCAGCGATTGCAGGCCGAGAATGCGGCCCCGGCGCATGCGAAGGAGAACCTGCGAGACGGTCAGGGCGCGCGGGTCCAGCACAGTGTCCACGCGCATGTCGGCGGCCATGCTGGCAAGTTCGGGGGCGTTGATCAGCGCGAGTGCGCGCTTGGCGCCGGCGCGTTTGGCGAGGTTGCTGATCAGCAGGTTCGTCTTGTCGTCGTCGGTGATCGCGATGACGAAGTCCGCCCGGTCAACGCCGCCTTCGGCCAGGATGTCCGGATTGAGCCCGTCACCCTGGATCACGATGGACCGCTTGACCTGCGCCACGGCCTTGTTGGCGCGCTCTGCGCTGCGCTCGATCAACCGTACACGGATGTGGCTTTCTTTCTCGAGCACCTTGGCGACGTGCAGGCCGACATTGCCGCCGCCGATGATGACGACATGATCAAGCCGGCTCTGGTCCCGGTTGAAAATCGAGGTGAGACGCTCGGCATGCGTATCGAGAACAGCGATGTAGGCGCGGTCTCCGGGCTTGAGGACATCGCGTCCGCGGGGCGCGCGGATTTCGGCGCCGCGGCCAATGCCGATGACGCGCGCTGACAGGTCCGGAAACACGCCCCGCATCTGGTCGACCGGCAGGTCGATCAGGGGATTGTCCGCGCTGAGATCAAAGCCCAGCAGCTTGAGTTTTCCGCCCGCAAAAGCCGCGCTCATGATCGTGCCCGGTGTGCGGAAGCGCTGGAGGATCGCATCCCCCACTTCCGCCTCGGGCGAGATGACCATGTCGATGGGCAGGCCTTCACGCGAGAAAATGTTCTTCCACGCCGGGTCGAGATAGGACCGGTCGCGCACCCGGGCGATCTTGAACGGCACCGAGAAGATCGTATGGGCGATCTGGCAGATCACCATGTTGATTTCATCGAAGTGGGTGACGGCGATGATCATCTCGCAGTCTGCTGCGCGCGCGCGCTTGAGCACGTCCGGATGCGCCGCGTGGCCGACAATGCCCCGCACATCGAGGTCAATCGAGACCTGATCGACCAGATCCGCATTCTCGTCGATGATCGTGATTTCGTGCTTCTCACGCGCCAGCCGGCGGGCAATGCCCTGCCCTACGCGTCCGGCGCCGCAGATCAGAACGTGCATCTGTTCAGCCTTTCAGCCCGGGTATCAGCTATCGTGCCGCACGCCCGTTGTTATCCCCAAAGCCTTTAATTTTCGGTGGAGGGCGGAGCGTTCCATACCGATGAATTCAGCCGTCCGCGATATGTTTCCGTTAAACCGCGTGATCTGCAGGGTAAGGTATTCCCGCTCGAATTGCTCGCGCGCATCCCGCAATGACAGGCCAACCAGGTCAGCCGACCCGGACTGCGACGACGCTGAAGACGGCGTCCGGCCCGGATCGCGGGGCAACTCGTCCACGCTGATAGGCCGCGTGGAATCGGACGGCGAGAGAATCAGGATGCGTTCGACCAGGTTGCGCAGCTGGCGGATGTTGCCCGGCCACTCCATGGATTGGAGCACCGCGAGCGCCTCAGGCGTAAAGTTACGGCAGATCAGGCCCGATGTTTCTGCAATGCGCTCGCAGAAGTAGGCCGCCAGCTCCACGATATCATCACGGCGCTCCGAGAGAGACGGGACGCGAAGCGGCACAACGCTCAAGCGGTAGAACAGATCTTCACGGAAATTGCCCTTCTCGATCTCCGCGCGCAGGTCCTTGGTGGTGGCGGCCATGACTCGCACATCGACGCTGACATCCGACCGTCCGCCGACGCGCTGGAACCTCTGCTCGGTCAGCACCCGGAGTATCTTGTTCTGCGTGCCGATGGGCATGTCCGCCACTTCATCCAACAGCAAGGTGCCAGTGTGGGCCCGCTCGAACAGGCCGACGCGGATCGTCCGCCCCTGCGCATCCTCTTCCCCGAACAATGCATTTTCCATCTGGTCCGGCGCAATCGTGGCCGCGTTGACAACCACGAACGGTCCTTCCACGCGCGTCGAACTCTTGTGGATCAGGCGCGCCGCAAGCTCCTTGCCGACACCCGCTGGCCCCGAGATCAATACGCGCGAATTCGTCGGCGCAACTTTGTCTATGGACGCCCGAAGTGTGGCCGCCGCCTGGCTGTTGCCGATCCAGCGTTCCTCATCACCGGCCCGGTTGCGCAGCGCCGCGTTCTCATAGCGAAGCGCCGCAGATTCGATCGCGCGCTCCACGACCAGCATCAGACGGTCCGCCTTGATCGGTTTCTCGATGAAGTCGAACGCTCCGCGCCGGATGGCGGCGATGGCCGTCTCGATATTCCCGTGACCACTGATCACGATGACCGGCAGGATCGGATCGATCGATTTCAGGTATTTCAGCAGCGACAAGCCATCCATGCCGCTGCCCTGCAGCCAGACATCCAGGATCACGAGGCGCGGCGTCCGTGAACGGACTTCCTCCAGCGCGCGCTCCGCCGTATCCGCCGTGCGGACCGAATAGCCTTCATCGCCGAGCACACCGGCCATCAGTTCCCGGATATCCGGCTCATCATCTACGACTAGAATGTCCAGTGCCATGGCCCGTTTCCTCTACAAACTCATTGATCCGGGCAGATGCCCGCTATCGTGAACCAGCTCGCCCTCAGTCGTATCGACCGACTGCATGGTGAGCGCGCCATTCTCCGGAAGCAGCACACGCACGCGCGCACCCTTCAAACCATCCGGCCGGTTCTGAAGCGAGATCGAGCCGCCATGATCCGCTATGATGCGGTTCACGATGGCCAAACCAAGGCCTGTGCCCTTTTCGCGGGTGGTCACATAAGGCTCCAGCAGCCGGTTACGCACCTCGGCCGGAAAGCCCGGGCCATTGTCCTCGATCACGATTTCCAGCCCGCCCATATCTTTCGACAGCAGGATTCGGATTTGTCCGGACACGTCGTTTTCGATGGGCAAGCCTTCGATCGCCTCCGCAGCGTTCTTCAGAAGGTTTCCAAACGCCTGTGCCAGCAGCCGCTCATCGCCCAGGAATGGCGCTTCCAGCAGGTCCGTCTCGAGTTCCATCTCGATATCGGGCGACACGACACTCTGTGCGAAGCTGGCACCTTGCAGCACGGCGCGCATGTCAAACGGCGCAATGCTCGGCTTCGGCATCCGTGCGAAGTTCGAGAATTCCTCGACCATGCGCGCAATCTCGTCGACCTTGCGCAGGATGGTCTCGATACAGCGATCAAACACGCCGTCGGTATCGTCGATCTTCGAAGCATACCGGCGGCGAAGCCGCTCGGTCGACAGCATGATCGGTGTCAGCGGATTGCGGATCTCGTGCGCGATGCGGCGCGCCACATCGCGCCAGGCCAGCTGGCGCTGCGCCGAGATCAGCCGTGTCGTATCATCAAACGTCAGCACGCAGCCGCCGGTCGCTTCGGGCGCAGACTTCAGGCGTATGCTGCGCAGTTCGCCGTCCCGCGTCAGTTCAAGGCTCGCGTCCACGGCCGCGTTGCGCTCGAACGTATCGCGTACGATCCGTTCGAAAATCGGCGCTACATCGGCCAGCAAGGCCCCCTCCGGCACCTCGTCCAGCCCGAGGATTTCGCACGCAGACCGGTTGGCCAGCGTGATGCGCTCCTCCCGGTCCACCCGCATGACGCCCGCGCCGAGTTCTCCGAGCAAGGTCTCCACGAACCGGCGCCGGTCTTCTTCGTCTTTCCGTGCACGGATCAGTGCATTCTGCTGCCCGGACAGCTGCTCCGTCATCGCGTTGAACGAACTGCTGAGCGCGTGGACTTCATCCACAGGGCCGCTGACCGGCACGCGCACTTCGAGGTCCCCGTCCCGCACGGCATGCGCCGCCGAGGCGAGGCGGCCAATCGGTCCGGTAATCCGGCCGGCCGCTTCCAGCCCGAGGCGGCCCGCGAGCAGCAGGACCAGGCCCACGATCTGGGCGTAGCCAATCACGAAAATCGCCTGAAGGCGGCCGCTGTTGCGTTTGGCGGCGTTATATTCTTCCAGTGCCGTCTCGGCCTCGCGCAAGGACCGCGCGGCGTTCCGGTCAAACACTTTCACAGCATAGATATAGCCGTCCACCGGCGCGGATATCCGGATCAGCGCGGTCGCAATGCCTCGCCCCTCATACAGCGTCGTGGCCACCGCGCCGCCATCGGCTTCCTGGAAAGCCGCTTGCGGGGGCGACAGCAGGATCGCGTCCTGCACGCTTGCTTCGGCGATCAGGTCCACGCCGTCCGGCCCCAGGATGGCAATCGTCAGGAATTCCCGGATCGCGAGTTCGGACCGCAGACCTTCAAAGAACTCGGTAGACGCGTAAGCCGCGACTTCCGGTGTGCCGGTGCCGGCGAGGGACTGGTCCACCTGCTTGGCGAAGTTTTCCACATCCATTGCTGCGAGGCGCATGTCGGATTCGAAAGTTGTCTGGAAATTATCGACATAGGTCCGGAAAATTTCGGTGTTCTGCTCCATCAGCTGGTCAACGCGTTCGCCGATCCAGCGGTCGAGGCCGCGCGTGATGAACGCGCCCATGAACACGGCGACGACCAGCGACGGAATCAGCGCCGAAAAGCCGAACAGGAGCACAAACCGGCGCGCCAGCTTCCCGCCGCCGTCATTGCTGTCGCCGCGGATGGCGAAGTATTCGCGCACGACGATCACAGCGAGCACGATCAGCAGGACGAAGTTCAGCCCCAGCAGCCACGGCGTGGCCCCGGCGGTCGGATCGTTCGGTGCCGCGCCGGATATGGCTATGAAAGTCGCGAACACCGCGACGAGTGCCGCGATGATGAAAAGGCCCTCGAAGAGGGCCCAGCTAGCTTTGGTGGCGGTTGAATTTGTAGCTGTCGACACGCAATCCGGCTCAGTTAGGGCCCCGCCCCGTTGCAATCCGGACACACATTACGTGGCCTTAATGCAACACTGGTGCATTAAGGCCACGGAATGGGGCGTCGTCAATCAGTCTTCTGCAATTCCGAGCGCATTGATCTTCGCGCGCAGGGTGTTGCGGTTCATCCCCAGCAGCTGGGCCGCCTTAACCTTGTTTCCGGAGGTCACCGACAGGGCAAGCCGGATCAGCGGGCGCTCCACCCGGTCTATCACCGAGCTGTGGACCTGCGAATCGCCGCTCTCCCCGCCCGTCACCAGATCGCCCATGACATAGCGATGCAGCAGCGCTTCGACCTCCGCTTCGAAACCCGCATGCCCATTGGCCTGCTCGGACGCGCCCATGC
>Ga0163144_10020636_pt1 | contig 13157 bp, 13 predicted proteins | sample OliLak19BULKMAT1_FD_123175 | JGI IMG/M metagenome (GOLD analysis project Ga0163144, IMG submission 123175) | Freshwater microbial mat bacterial communities from Lake Vanda, McMurdo Dry Valleys, Antarctica - Oligotrophic Lake LV.19.BULKMAT1 | ecosystem: Environmental > Aquatic > Freshwater >... | reverse complement strand
GCCGCGGATGCGGCCGCGGATGCGGCAGGGTCCGCGAGCACCGAGAACCGCAGGGCACTCGCCAATCCCATGGCGGCCGCGACGCCGATCGCTGGGGCGCCCCGCACCGCCAGCGTGCGAATCGCCTCCGCGACCTCCGCGATGGTGCGCAGGTCGCGCTCGACGTACTCCCCGGGGAGGAGACGCTGGTCCACGATGCGCAGGGCGCCATCGGGAGCCCACTGGACGGTCCGAACGATGGGTGAGGACACGTCCGAATGTATAGATTCATCGCACGCCGCACGACAGCCGTAGGTCCCGAAGTACGCCCGCCGACCCTGGACAGCCGAGCCTCCGCCATGGACTTCACCTTCCTCAAGCTCGACGTCGCCGACCGCGTGGCGACGGTCACGATCGATCGCCAGGACAAGCTCAATGCGCTGAACGCGCAGGTGATCAGCGAGCTCGACCACATGTTCGCGGACCTCGCCGCGCGCGAGGAGGTCGGCGCGATCATCCTGACCGGCGCGGGGCGCGCCTTCGTGGCCGGCGCCGACATCGCCGAAGTCAATGAAGGGGCCGACAGCCCGGCCGGACTCGAGGCGCTCTCCGCGCATGGCGGCAAGGTCTTCACGCGCATTGAACGGCTCAGCAAGCCTGTGATTGCCGCGGTCAACGGGTTCGCCCTCGGCGGCGGTTGCGAACTCGCGCTCGCCTGCCACGTCCGCCTTGCGAGCACGACCGCGAAGTTCGGGCTCCCCGAAGTGAAGCTCGGACTCATTCCCGGCTACGGCGGCACGCAGCGCCTGCCGCGCTTGATTGGCCAGGGGCGCGCGCTCGAACTGATTCTGAGTGCCCGCATGATCGATGGCGAGCACGCCGCCGCCATTGGGCTCGCCAACAGCGTGCACCACCTCGAGAACCTGATGGATGCGGCGCGCGCCCTCGCGAAGGAGATGGCCGCGCAGGGTCCGCTGGCGCTCGCGCATGCGATTGCCGCGGTGACGGCGGGCGCCGGGATGTCGCTCGATGACGCACTCGCCATGGAGTCGCGCCACTTCGGCGACCTCGGTCGCTCGGCCGACATGCGCGAAGGCACGCGCGCCTTCCTCGAGAAGCGTGCGCCGACCTTCCACGGGGCCTGAGTGACCGCGCCGGCCGCGCCGATCGAGGCCCCGCCCGTTGCCCGTGCGGCGCGCCTCGACGCGCTCACGATCAAGGACTTCCGCAACATCGCGCACGCCGAGCTGACCTTCCCGCCGGAGGGAATCGCGCTCGTCGGTGAGAATGGGCAAGGGAAGACCAACTGTGTGGAGTCGATCGCCTACTTGCGACTGCTCCGCTCACTGCGCGGTGCACGCGACCGCGACCTGATCCGCTTTGGCGCCACCGCGTTCAATCTCACGGCGCAGCTCGGCGACCTCGACGCGCGCGAGGTGAGCGTCGGGGTCGACCGCGCGGGGCGCAAGAAGGTGATGCTCGACGGCGCCGAGCCCGAGAAGCTCACCGATGCGCTCGATGCCTTGCCCAGCGTGTCGTTCTCCCCGCGCGACGTCGACCTCATTGCCGGGGCGCCCGCGGAGCGCCGACGCTACCTCGACATCACGCTCGCCCTGACCTCGCCGAGTTATCTGCGGGCGCTGCGCCGCTACCGCGCCGCGCTGCTGCGCCGGAACGCCGCGCTGCGCGACTCGTTCAAGAAGGGGAGCTCCAAGCAAGGAGTGGGGGCCGTCGCCGCGTGGGAGCCCGCGCTGGCGGAACAGGGCGCCGTCCTCGTGCGGGAGCGTCGGGTATGGGCGGAAACGCATGCCACCTCCTTCGCCGCGCTCTGCGCGACCATCGGTGAGGCCGCGCCCGCGACGCTCCGGTACGCGGGGAGTACGGCCGAGGCCGCAGACCCGCGGACCGAGTTGCTCGCGCAGCTCGAAAAGCAGCGAGAGCACGATCTCCGCCGCGGGCTCACGCAGGCTGGTCCGCATCGCGACGACCTCGTGCTGGAGCTCGACGCGCATGACCTCCGCCAAGTCGGCTCGGCGGGGCAGCAGCGCACGGCGGCGATCGTGCTCCGCATGTTGGAGGGCGCCACGCACCGCGAAGCGACGGGCGTCATCCCGATGTTGCTGTTGGACGATCCCTTCGCCGAACTCGACCGTCGACGCACGGGGCACATCCTCGAACTCCTTGAGCAGCAGGGCGTGGGGCAGTGCGTCCTCTGCGTGCCGCGCGAGGACGAGATTCCGGCGCGCTTCACGCGCCTCGAGCGGTGGAGCGTGCGCGCGGGGAGGTTCGCCCGATGAATCGCGGACGCCTGCACGTGAGGACGTCATGAGCCGCAAGGACGAGCGCTCCGGCATCAACAAGTTGCGCCCCATCGCCGACGCGCTCTCGGAGATGATGCACGCGCGCGGGCTCGATGAAGAAGTCGCGCGCGTCTGGGTGTTGGAGGCCTGGGGGCGACTGGTGGGCACGCAGATCGCCGGCGTGACCCAGCCGCGTCTGGTGGCCGAGGATGGCACGCTGGTGGTCGGGGTGACGACGCATGGGTGGATGCAGGAACTCTCGTTGATGGAGCGTTCGCTGGTGGCGCGCATCAACGAATCGGGGGCCGGCGTCCCGATCAAACGGATCCGCTGGGAACTGCTCCGCTAGCGGAGGTGCGGGACCTCCCGAGCGCAAGGGCTAAGCGCTTGCCGCGGTGCCGTTTACGGCACGGGTTTTCCGTTGCATTTCCCTCTGAAATCGGCTAGTTTTGTGGGTCGTCCGCGCGCGCCTCGATTCGGCATTTCTTCGCGCGGTCCAACGCTCACTTTCAGCCGACCTATGGCCAAGACGAACGACGCCGCCGACTCGCAGTACGACTCCTCTGGCATTCAAGTCCTCAAGGGACTCGAAGCGGTCCGCAAGCGCCCCGGCATGTACATCGGGTCGACGTCGCATCGCGGCCTCCATCACCTCGTCTACGAGGTGGTCGACAACTCGATCGACGAAGCGCTCGCCGGCTACTGCGATACCGTCACCGTCATCATCCACGGCGACAACTCGATCACTGTCGAGGACAACGGCCGCGGCATTCCGGTCGACATGCATCCCACGGAGAAGTTGCCGGGCGTTGAGCTCGCGCTCACCGTGCTGCATGCCGGCGGCAAGTTCGACAAGAACACGTACAAGGTCTCGGGCGGTCTGCACGGCGTCGGCGTCTCCGTCGTCAATGCGCTCTCCGAAACGCTGAAGGTCTGGGTGAAGCGCGACGGGAAGGAGCATTACATGGACTTCATGCGCGGCGACACCACCACGAAGCTCAAGGTGCTCGGCAGCGTGAAGCCGAAGGAGACCGGTACCAAAGTCTACTTCAAGCCGGACGCGCAGATCTTCACCGAGCTCGAGTACGACTACGCGACCCTCGCCACGCGCCTCCGCGAACTCTCGTTCCTCAACAAGGGGGTGACCATCACCCTCAACGACGAACGCGAGGGGAAGGAGCGGGCCGAGACCTTCCATGCGAAGGGTGGCCTCCAGGAGTTCGTCGCGTTCCTCAACGCCAAGCAGAAGCCGTTGCATCCGGAAGTCGTGTACTTCGAAGGCGAGAAGGACGACATCGGCATTGAAGTCGCGCTCCAGTACAATGACGGCTACAACGAGAACGTCTTCTCGTTCGTGAACAACATCAACACGCACGAGGGCGGCACGCACCTCACCGGCTTCAAGTCGGCGCTCACGAGCGTGATCAACAAGTATCTCGACAAGTCGTCGTTCGCCAAGAAGGACAAGGACCTCAAGCTCTCCGGCGACGACGTGCGCGAAGGCCTCACCGCCGTCCTCTCGGTGAAGGTCCGCGAGCCGCAGTTCGAAGGGCAGACCAAGACGAAGCTCGGCAACTCCGAGGCCGAGTCCGCGGTCAAGACCAGCGTGAATGAGTTCCTCGCGATGTACCTCGAGGAGCATCCGCGCGTCGCGAACATCGTGATCGACAAAGCGCTCAGCGCGGCCCGCGCTCGGGAAGCGGCCCGCAAGGCGCGCGACCTCACCCGCAAGAAGTCGGCGCTCGACGTCGGCAACCTTCCGGGCAAGCTCGCCGACTGCTCCCTCTCCGATCCCGCCATGTGCGAGATCTACCTCGTCGAGGGTGACTCGGCAGGCGGCTCCGCCAAGCAGGGACGCGACCGCATGTTCCAGGCGATCCTCCCGCTGCGCGGCAAGATCCTCAACGTCGAGAAGGCGCGTATCGACAAGATCCTCGGCAATGAGGAGATCCGCACGATCATCACGGCGATCGGCGCGGGCATCAAGGAAGAGTTCTCCCTGGAGTCCGTGCGCTACCACAAGATCATCATCATGACCGACGCCGACGTGGACGGCGCGCACATCCGGACCCTGCTGCTGACGTTCTTCTTCCGTCAGATGCCGGAGTTGATCGACGCGGGGATGATCTACATCGCGCAGCCGCCGCTCTTCCGCGTGGCCAAGGGCAAGGAAGAGTACTACGCCTACGACATCGCCGAACGTGACGCGATCGCGGCCCGCATGGGCCTCGGCGAGGGCAAGACCAACATCAACTTCCAGCGCTACAAGGGCCTCGGCGAGATGAATCCCGACCAGCTCTGGAAGACGACCATGGATCCCGAGACGCGCACCATTCTCAAGGTCACGCTCGATGACGCCTTCCTGGCGAACGAGATCTTCCAGACGCTGATGGGCGATGAAGTGGAGCCTCGGCGTGTGTTCATTGAGGCCAATGCGAAGTTCGCGAGTATCGACGTCTGATGCCGCGCGGCCTGCCAAGCGCTGGGCACACGAAAGGCCTTCCCCGCGGGGAAGGCCTTTCGTGCATCGGGGGTTCGCCGGTCCTAGGCGCCGACACATCATACGGGCAGGATGGTGCGAGCGGCGGAACTCCGCAACAGCGCTCGGTATCGTCCCGATGCCCACCCGCCGCCCGACCATGGCCCTCCCCCACCCAACTCGATGTCCGCACCGAAGCGACTTCTTTTGATCGGCGGCGGCCACGCCCAACTCGAGGTACTGCGTAGCCTCCGGGCGAGTCCGCTGCCCGACGTCGAGGTGATGCTGATCTCCGCCGGACGATACGCCGCCTACACCGGCATGGTCCCAGGCTACCTCGCGGGACGCTACCTGAGCGGAGAGATCCAATTCGACCTGCAGTCGCTCGCCCGCGCGGCGGGAGCGCGCTTTCGGGACGGCGTGGTCACGCGCGTTGATGCCCTCGAGCGGATCGTCGAGGTCGACGGGGAGCGGATCGAATTCGATGCCTGTTCCCTCGATGTCGGATCGGCACCGGCGAGCGTGGCCGGTGTCGGGGAGCATGCCGTTCCGTTGCGTCCGCTCTCCAACGCGCGCGTGTTGGTGCAGCGAGTGGATGCCGCGCTCGAACGCGATGATCGCGCCATGTGTGTCGTGGTTGGAGGGGGAGCCGCCGGCGTCGAAGTCGCGCTCGCCCTCGCGACGCGTGCGCAGACCTCGCATTCCGGCACGCTCGATGTCACGCTGGTGGCGGACTCGCCTTGCCTGCTCCCCGGGTACGCGCCAGCGGCGCAGCGCTATGCCCTCGACGCGTGCGCGCGCACAGGGGTTCGCGTGCGGCTCGGGGGCCGCGTGCGCGAGGTCCGATCCGGCTCAGTGACGCTCGAGGACGGGGAGTCCCTGATTTCCGCCATTACCGTCTGGGTCGCGGGCGCCGCGCCGCCCAGCGTGATCGGCCAGAGTGCGTTGCCGAGGGCCGCGTCCGGATACTTCGAGGTCGATCGCACCTTGCGTGCGACGGATGGCTCGCCCGTTTGGGGCGCCGGCGACTGCATCACGATGCACAGGGCGCCCTGGGTCCCGAAAGCCGGCGTCTACGCGGTGCGCCAAGGTCCGATTCTCGCGCACAACCTTCGCGTCGCCGTCACGGGAATCGGCGCGCCGAAGCGCTACACGCCGCAGGCCGGATTCCTCTCGCTCCTCTCGCTCGGAGATGGGCGCGCGATCGCGCACTGGCGCGGCTTGGCGTTGCAGGGTGCATGGGCGATGCGGCTGAAACACCGCATCGATACCGCGTTCATGCAGCGGCACCGTGCGGTGATCGACTGATTTGTCGGGAGAGCGAGCCCGCCGACGTCCGACTCAGCCGCGAATCGAGTCCGCGCCCTTCGCCAACTGCATCCCGAACCAGAGATGCGCCGCGCTGATCAACCCGAACACCGCGAACGACGCCGACGCCGCGACAAGGTGCGAGGTCGGGTCGATCCCGCCGGACGAGACCGGGCGGATGAACCAGACGAACCCAAGCCAGGCGGCCATTGTGCCGCCGGCAACTGCCTTCGCCCCGAGGGCGGCCAACTTCTCGAAGTTTTCCATAGGTCCTTTAACTTGCACCAGTGAAGGAGAGTTCCTCCACCCCCCGCGTCGTTACACGATGGGAAATCAGGGGGCGCGCCACCGGAGGGGTCTCCCCCACCCGAATGGCCCGCCGCAGCGCCTCTTCGGCGGCGCCCCGGGTCGCCGCGTCCCGGGCGTGAATGGTCGCCAGGGGCGCCCCACGCTCCACCCGAGCCCCCGGACGCACGTGGACCATGACCCCCACGGAGGGGTCAATCTCGTCCGAGACCTTGGTCCGGCCGCCGCCAAGGGCGATGATGGCCCGCCCGACCACCCGCGGCTCGACCCGTTCCACCACGCCGTCCCGGTCCGCCGTCAGCACGTGCCGCAACTTGGCCTGCGGGAGCACCCCGAGCGGATCATCCACGACCCGCTCGTCCCCGCCCTGCGCACGCACGATCTCCCGGAACTTCTCCAGCGCGGCGCCACCGTCCAGCGCACGCACCAGCAACTGCCGTGCCTCAACTGCGTTCGATGCGACCCCTGCCACCAGCAGCATCTCGGCGGAAAGCGCCAACGTCACCTCGCGGAGATCCGCTGGTCCCTCCCCGCGCAAGCAGAGCACAGACTCCTCCACCTCCATCGCGTTTCCACACGCCACGCCGAGGGGCGCATCCATGTCCGTGAGCAGCGCGACCGTCGGACAGCCTCGGCGCTCGCCGAGCGCGATCATCGTGTGCGCGAGCTTGAGTGCATCCTCGAGCTTCGGCATGAAGGCCCCCGCCCCAGTCTTCACGTCGAGCACGAGCCCGGTGAGCCCCTCCGAGAGCTTCTTACTCATGATGCTCGCGGCGATCAGCGGAATCGCTTCTACTGTCGCCGTGGCGTCGCGCAGCGAATAGAACTTTCGGTCGGCAGGGGCGATCTCCGCCGTCTGCCCGATCATCGCCACCCCGAGCCGCTCGACCTGCGCCGCGGTCTCTTCAAGGGTGAGGCGCGTGCGGAACCCTGGAATGCTCTCGAGCTTGTCGAGCGTCCCGCCCGTGTGACCAAGGCCGCGCCCGGACATCATCGGGACCGCGATCCCGCAGGCGGCCACGAGGGGGGCCAGAATGAGCGAGACCTTGTCCCCCACGCCGCCCGTGGAGTGTTTGTCGATCCGCGGGACCTTGAGATGCCCGAGTTCCAGCATCCGCCCGCTCTCGAGCATCGCGGTCGTGAGGGCCTCGATCTCCTCGTCGGCCATGCCGCGGAACAGGATGGCCATCGCCAGCGCCGACATCTGGTAGTCGGGGACCTCGTCCGCCGCGTAGGCGCGCATCAGCGTCCGCCACTCGGCGGCCTCCACGCGGCCTCCGTCCCGCTTGCGTTCAATCAGCTCGACGACATTCATGGCCCCGTCCCGCGAGTGGTGATGGGCGTTAGATTCCTCCCATAGCGTTAAATGAATCGCGCCTCTCGCCGGGAGTCTACACCATGATGATCAGCAAGCAGATGAATGCCGCCCTGAATGCCCAAGTTGGCAACGAGCTGACCGCCAGCAATCAGTATGTCTGCATCGCCGCCTACTTCGATGGCGAGGGTCTGCCGACGCTCGCCAAGCACTACTTCAATCAGGCGTCTGAGGAGCGCGATCACGCGATGCGCTTCGTGCGCCTCGTGCTCGATTCCGGCGGCGACCTGAAGATTCCGGCGATTCCCTCGCCGACGACCGGCTTCAAGTCCGCGCTCGAAGCGGTGAAGCTCGCGCTCGACTCCGAGCTCAAGGTCACGAAGCAGATCAACGACATCGTGGACCTCGCCATCAAGGACAAGGACCATCTCTCGAAGAACGCGCTCGAGTGGTTCGTCAACGAGCAGCGCGAGGAAGTCTCCACTGCCGACACGCTCGTGCGCATGGTGAAGCGCGCCGGCGAGCCGGGGCTCTTCCACGTCGAGGCCTTCCTGATGTCCGGCGGTCTCGCCGGTGGCGAAGGCGAAGCGGGCGCGGACGCCTGAGCGGTCCCACACCGACCCCAGCGGCGCGCGCCGCTGAACTGCGCGCGCAGTTGGAGCGCGCGCAGCATGAGTACTACGTCCTCGACCGTCCCTCGCTCAGCGATGCGGACTACGATCGGGCCTTTCGCGAACTGCAGGCGATTGAGCGCGATCATCCCGAACTCCGCGATGCCGACTCTCCCACGGCGCGCGTCGGCGCGGAGATCGGCGAGAGCCATCTCGCCAAGCACTCGCATCTCGTCCCGATGGCGTCGCTCGACAACGCCTTCGACGAGACCGAACTCTCCGAATGGGACGCGCGCCTGCGCAAACTCGTCGGCGATGCCGTCGATCGCGATGGCTATTGCTGCGAACTGAAAATTGACGGCGCGGCCATCTCGCTGACGTATCGCAACGGCGTGCTCAAGATTGGCGCGACCCGCGGCAACGGCTCCGTCGGCGAGGATGTCACCGCGAACCTGCGCACGATTGCCGATGTCCCGCGCCAGCTCACGGGCGACAACTGGCCTCCGCTGATCGAGATTCGCGGCGAGGTCTACATGGAGTTCGATGGCTTTGAGCGGATGAACGCCGAGCGCGTCGCCGCGGGTGAACCGGTCTTCGCGAATCCGCGCAACTCCGCCGCAGGCGCGCTCCGCCAGAAGGATCCGCGCGAGACCGCCAAGCGTCCCCTCCGCTTCCTCGGCTACGCCTTCGCGGTCCCGGGGAGCGGCGGCCTCCCCTTCGCCACGCAGTGGGAGCTACTCGAGACGCTCGCCTCATGGGGCGTCCCGACGCCACCGCATCGTCGCCCCTGCGCGACGCTCGACGACGTGCATACCTGGACGCGCGAACTCGAGTCTTCCATTCGCCCCACGTTGCCGTTCGCCATCGACGGCGGCGTCGTGAAGGTGAATCGCCTCACGCTGCAGACCGAACTCGGCGTCATTGGCGGTCGCGTGCCGCGCTGGGCGATCGCGCGAAAGTTCGCGCCGGATATCGCCGAGACGCAGTTGCTCGACATCGAGGTCCAAGTGGGGCGCACCGGCGCGCTCACCCCGCGTGCCGTGCTCGCGCCGGTGGAAGTCGGCGGCGCGACAATCACCTACGCCACGCTGCACAACTTCGAACTCGTCGCCGAGAAGGATCTCCGCATCGGCGATACCGTGCAGGTGAAACGTGCGGGTGAAGTGATTCCGCAGATTCTCGGTCCCGTGCCCGAGCGACGCACCGGCGCCGAGCGACGCGTGCAGGTTCCGACGCACTGCCCCATCTGCCAGACCGCCGTGGTGCGCGACGAAGAGGAAGTCGTCAGCTACTGCCCGAATCTTGCCTGCGCCGGCCGTCGCCTTGAGGCGCTCGCGCACTTTGTGTCGCGCGCTGGCATGGATATCCGCGGCCTCAGCTATCAGCGTCTCGAGCAGCTCATTGGTGCAGGACTCATTCAGGATGCGGCAGACATCTACACGATCACTGCCGATCAGCTCGTCCCGAAGAAGGACGATCCCACGACCGGAGTCCCGGGGTTCCAGGCCAAGAGCGCGACGGCGCTGATCGAGGCGATCGAGGCCTCCAAGCAGCAGCCGCTCTCGCGGTTGCTCAATGCACTCGGCATCCGGCATGTGGGCGCCGAGTCGGCGAAGTTGCTCGCGCGGAGCTTTGGGACCTTTGACGCACTCGCAGTGGCATCGGTCGAACAGATCGAAGCGCTCCACGGTGTGGGCCACACCATGGCCGAGTCGGTCCGCACCTGGCTCGACGACCCGACCATGCAGGATCTCAGGCAGCGCCTGCGCTCGGCGGCCCTGCGGTTCGACGAACCCCGGGCCGCCGAGGTGGATGGTGCCTTCAAGGGGATGAAGATCGTCCTTACTGGGACCCTCCCCACGCTCTCGCGGCCAGAAGCGATCGAGTTGGTCGAGAATGCGGGGGGCAAGGTCACGAGTTCGGTATCCAAGGCCACGGACCTCGTGGTCGCCGGCGAAGAGGCCGGGAGCAAGCTCGAGAAGGCGCAGCAGCTCGGCATTCAGGTGATCGACGAGGCCGAACTCTTGCGCCGTTTACGCCGCTGACCCTTCTTTGACCTGACGATGACCTTCACCCTCGGCAAGTCCGCCCTTTCGGCCATCCCGCGCGCGTCGCTGACGACGTTGCGCGCCTCACTCTTTCGCGACCTCGGCAACGGGTTCGCGACCGTGTTGCAGGAAGCGGGCTACGCCGGCGGCGAGGCTGTGCTCGGCGGCATGCGCGATTGGTGCGCTGCCAACGGACTCGGGGCGCCTGAAACGCTCTCCTACGCGCAGTTCCAACAGGCCGCGGTACGCTTCTTCGCGGAGACCGGCTGGGGCACCATCTCGCTTGAGCCCATTGGCGACACCGCGGTGGCCTTCGACAGCGCCGACTGGGCCGAAGCCGATCCGGCGAGCGCGATGCCCTTTCCGAGCTGCTACTACACGGCCGGCATGCTCGCCGATCTCTTCGGGCGTGTGGCCGATGGACCGTTGCAGTGCCTCGAGGTGGAGTGCCGCTCGAATGGCGCGGCGCGTTGCCGTTGGCTGCTCGCGAGCCCTGAGGTGATTGCGCATGTGTATCAGCGGCTTACCGAAGGCGTAGCGTACCAGGACTCGCTCGCCGAGCTGGCGTAAGCGGGACAGCGGGCCACAGCACTTACAACAGCGGGCGTTCGGCATTCGCCGCACGCCCGCTGTTGTGTTTCACCGACTTCGGGTCACATGCGGTCGAAGCCGCGCACCGACGCCACACGGGTCCAGTTGCGCTGCGCCTTCGTCTCGTTCCCCTCAACGTCGCGCGCCCACATGCCGCGCACATCCTGATTCACGTTGAGGAAGAGACGGCCATTCACGACCGAGAACGCGGCCGGGTCGCCATCGAGCTTCTTGCCGACCGCGACGCCCATGGCGCAGTAGCCGCCGTACGCCGGCGCGTAGCGCGCGGGATCGGCGTTGAACGTGTCGCGATTCGCCGCCGACGCGAAGCGATAGATGGCGCCATCGTGCGTTGCCGTGTAGGCGGCAGAGCCTACCACGGCGGCCTGCTGCGTCTGATACGCCACGGCATCGTGGCCGCGGAGCATCACGCCGTTGTCATCAACATTCTGAACGCCGTGCCCCGCTTGGGCGACGGCGGAAACGGCCGTGACAGCGAGGAGCGCGAGGGCGGCGGCGAACCGGCGCCACGTGGTGACGCGAAAGACTGAGAACATGGGAGTCCCTCCGAGGGGAACGAAGAGGACGACCCCGGCGCCGGGCGGCGTGACGGAACATCCTCGTGTGCCGCGACAAGACGTCGTGCGCCTGAGAAGTTCCCGCATCACGATCAGCCGCCGTTCTCCTGTGCCAATCGATGGGCCTTGCGCCCGCCGCGCGAACGGAGATGATCCGCATCGGAGTAATCGAGATGGAGTAGCGCCGCATCCACCGCACGGGCCATCAGTTGCTCTGCTCCCTCGCGCAAGTCCGTGCTCGCTTGCACGGAGCGCACGTTGTTCTCCATATCCTCGGCGCTCCAGCCGCGGCTGTGCGCGATGTACGGGAACTGCGGGAAGTGAAAGCCGATCTCCCCGAAGAATCCGAGCAGATGCCCCGCGACCTGCTGCACGTTGTCCTGCCCGCCGGTGATGATGAAGGCGCCGACCTTGTTCTTCAGCAATACGCGATTCGCGATCGTCACCTGATTCTGAATGCAGTTGAAACGCTCGATCATCCGGTAATACAGTGACGAGGCATTCCCCCAGCGGATTGGCGTCGCAATCATCACCACGTCGGCCCAATGGACGAGCGCCTCGTAGACGCGATCGAGCTGGTCGTGGGGATCCATCTGGGTGATCGAGCAGGGCCAGGTGCAGGCCTGCGCGCTCTTGGAGTAGAATCCCTCACAGGCGCGGAAATCGAGATCGCGCAGGCGGATGATCTGCTGCTCCGTTCCCAACGACTGCGACGCAAAGTTGAGCGCGTGCTCCAGCAGTGCCTCCGACGTCGAATAGCGAGAGTGCCCGCGCTCCATGTTCGTGGTGGAGATGCCGAGCACGCGCGGCGGTCCGGGCGCGCGTTCCACCGGACGCGCGAGCGGGTGTGGCGCATGCTTCGCCTTGCGGCGCTTGGTGGCGCTCGCGATGTCCACGAGGAGGCGCCCGTCGGACTCGCGCACGTCGTACCGCGGAATGGCATCCGCTTCATAGCCTGGTTCGCCACCGCCGGTCACGCGATGATACTTCCAATGGTGCCAGGGACAGACCAGATACTCACCGTCGAGCCGGCCTTCCCCGAGGGGACCCCCGGCATGTGAGCAGACGCCGGAGACGGCGCCGAAGCCCTCGGTGGTCCAGCTGATGGCCAACCGCAACGGGCCGATGCTCGTCTCCGTCACCGGAGCGCGGCGGAAGTCATCCGCCGCACCGAGGTCATGCCAGTCTGTGTCGGTCATCGGATTGCGCGGTGAGGGGGAACGGCGCTCATCGAGGGATCTCCTCGAAAGCATGGCAAATGTCTACTGCGCCAACATTCACCCATTCCTCGCGTCCGCGAACCCTTCCGCCCGAAGCGCCGCGCGCACGCGCGCCCCCAACGCTGTGGCGTCGGTTCCCTCACGCTGCGCCGCGCGCAACGCCTCCTTGAAAGAACGCTCGAACGCCACATGCGATCCGCAGTGTCCACACATGGCGATGTGTGCTTCCAGCTCCGCCACGCGCTCGGGCGGGAGGGCATGATCGAGAAAATCCCACAGCTGACGCGCGATAGCATCACAGTCGATCATTGGCTTCACTGGGACATTCCTCCCGATTGGGTACCCGAAGTCGGCGAAATGATGCCGGCATCGATGGCGTGTGTCAGCAGGCGCTCCTGGAGCAAGCGCCGGGCGCGAAAGAG
>Ga0163144_10020634_pt1 | contig 13158 bp, 11 predicted proteins | sample OliLak19BULKMAT1_FD_123175 | JGI IMG/M metagenome (GOLD analysis project Ga0163144, IMG submission 123175) | Freshwater microbial mat bacterial communities from Lake Vanda, McMurdo Dry Valleys, Antarctica - Oligotrophic Lake LV.19.BULKMAT1 | ecosystem: Environmental > Aquatic > Freshwater >... | reverse complement strand
GGTTTCAACACCGACTTTACCCCTTCTTTGCCAATAGCATTTATGAAACCGCTAAGCGGAAGCGGAACGCAGGGACTTACCATCGATGCGATCAAAACATACGGCGTTGATTCATTTGTTGGAAGGCTATCGTCCATCATGTACGCTTCGGCTGACACTACCTTTTATATAGTAGCCCTTTACTTTGGTTCGGTTGGGATCCGTAAAACACGTTATGCTGTAACTGCTGGCTTAATGGCAGATCTTGCAGGAATTGTCGCGGCGATACTGGTGGCCTACCTCTTCTTTCACTAAGCCCTTTTCATTTTCCTCAGGTAAAGCTTATCGCCTGCTTTGGGTTCCTGGCCAGCTTGTAAAAGATTTCTCCGGTAGAGCATTTTCAATTTGATACCATGCATCTGGGAAATGGCTTTCATATTCTCCCCTTTCACCACGACGTGATATTCTTCTTTGGCCTTTCTTTTCTTAGGATGAAGGTAGATCTTCTGTCCTGCCACCAACTTGTCGTTCTTATCAAGATCGTTGTAACGGTATATCTGCCATAGGTCCATATTGCAATCGGTAGCGATCTTAAAAAAGGAATCGCCCTCTTTCACAATAATATAAGGGATGCGGTTGAACTGCATCACCTTCCTGGTATTCTTTGTAACGGCGACCGTAGTTGAATTATCCGATTTAGGTTTCAGGTTAGGAAGCTCATCCACCTTATCGTATTGCTGCAAGTTGTTCTGCTCGATGATCTCAATAAGCTTTTCGGCATAACGCGGATCGGTAGCGTAGCCTGCCTCTTTCAGGCCCTTCGCCCATCCCTTATAATCGGTGATCTTCAACTCGAACAGTGCAGCATAACGTGTACGGGTTACTAAAAACTGTGAATGGTCCGAGTAGGAATCAAGCACACTGGGATATTTACGAAAACATTCGTCATGAGCATCATCGTCCATAATATAAGTAGGACCTTTCCAGTCCTTATGACACTTCACCCCGAAATGATTATTAGCATAATAGGCCAGTGCGCTGTTGCCGTTACCGGATTCAAGCATGCCCTGGCCAAGTGTGATGCTGGCAGGCACCCTGTGCATGAGCATCTCTTTAATGGCGTCGTCCTTGTATTTTTCAACGTACTCCTTGCGACTCATCTTGTATTCCGCGGGTTGCGAAACAGCAGTGAGAACCGTAAAAAACGAAACAGCTATTAATAGTGTTCTTTTCAAGTCGGGGATAGTTGATCCAATGTACAAAAATATCAGCTAAGACCATAATTATACGGGGCCTGCCGGGGAATTGTTAACAGTAAGCTGTTAATAGTGCCCCCCTGTATGGATCGCAATCACAGTTTCTCCTTTTTTGAAGCAATTTCGATGGATCATATCGAACAGTCCAAACATCATTTTACCAGTGTAAACAGGATCAAGCGATATATTGTTTTCCTTGCTGAAACGGGAAATGAAATTATTTAGTTCCGTATCATGCTTTGCATAACCGCCAAAATGATAGCCAGTTTCCAACTGCCATGTTCCTTTAACAGCGGTTTCTTTTAGCAAGGTTGCGATATCATTTTTAAGAAATTCTCCGCCTTTAAGTACAGCAACACCCAAGGCGTTCTGTCCTTTGTTAAGCGAAGAAATAATGCCGGCCATGGTCCCACCGGTACCCACTGCACAACAAACATGGTCAAATGGGCTGGTGATTTGCCGCAGTATCTCGCCACAACCTTTTACAGCAAGCTCATTGGTTCCACCCTCGGGAAGTATATACGCATTTGGATATTGTCTTTTCAGATCTTCAATAAAATGCGGGGCATTTTTCTCACGGTATTGTTCACGTGAAATATATTGCAGGGTCATACCGCAAGCCGCAGAAAACTCTAAAACGGGATTCATGGGCAAGGTTTCTTCACCGCGAATGATTCCCACAGTAACAAAACCGTACTCTTTCCCGGCAGCAGCTACGGCAGCAATATGGTTAGAAAATGCCCCGCCAAAAGTGATCATCACCTCTGTGTTAAGCTTCCGGAATTCCTCTATATTGTATTTAAGCTTAAAGTATTTATTCCCCTTTACAACCGAAGCCATCTTGTCGAGGCGCAACACAAAAAGCTTTAGTCCTGCTTTGCGAACAAGCGGATCATTAATTTCTTCCAGGGGTATTTGCAAAGTTGTTTTCAGAATATTTTCCGGTTATGCTACTGCAAAAAACGTAATTTTATCGGGGCAAACAATACAAATGCTCTATTAATTAGTAAACCATGGACGAGACGTTTGAAAGGCCAAAGCTTGACCCGGAAGATTTTTACAAGACGGAAGACGGCTTCATCGTGTTCACGGAAAAGTACCATCTCAAGCGTGGCCATTGCTGCCAGAGTGGTTGCAAACATTGTCCCTACGGTTTTAATCCACGCACCGGTACTTTCGACGAGCAGAAGAAAAAGAGCGTGATGGAAAAACTGAAAGACATGTTCGGTAAAAAATAATTTTCAATAAGATGACCGTTAAAGAATTCCAGAGATCAGTAAAAGAAGGCATACCTGTAAAGCTTCCTGCTGCAAAATCTTTTGATCCTTCGTTGAACCATGCACCTAAAAGAAAAGATATTCTTTCACCCGAAGAGAAACGACTTGCGGTAAAGAACGCACTGAGATATTTTCCAAAAAGCTTTCATAAGATCCTGTCAAAAGAATTTGCTTCCGAGCTAAAAGCATACGGACGGATCTATATGCATCGCTTCCGTCCCGACTATAAGATATACGCCAGGCCGATCAAAGATTATCCCGCACAATGCACACAGGCAGCTGCCATCATGCATATGCTGAGCAACAACCTCGACCATGCTATTGCACAACACCCGCATGAGCTGATCACGTATGGTGGTAACGGGGCGGTGTTCCAGAACTGGGCGCAGTACCTGCTCACGATGAAATATTTGTCGGCCATGACCACCGAACAAACACTTGTAATGTATTCGGGACACCCGCTGGGATTGTTTCCTTCTCATGCCGACGCACCACGTGTTGTGGTCACCAACGGGATGATGATCCCCAATTATTCCAAACAGGATGACTGGGAAAAGTTCAATGCACTGGGAGTGACGCAATACGGACAGATGACAGCAGGATCGTTCATGTATATTGGTCCACAGGGGATCGTGCATGGAACGGCCATCACCATTTTGAATGCAGGAAGAAAAATAAGCAAGAGCAATCCTGACCTGGCAGGAAAAGTTTTTGTGTCGTCGGGCCTTGGAGGGATGAGCGGGGCTCAACCCAAAGCGGCAGTGATCGCAGGAGCCATCGCCGTGATCGCCGAAATAAATCCAAAGGCGACGCATACCCGTCATTCGCAGGGATGGGTGGATGAAGTGTTTGAAAACCTCGATAAGCTTATTGCGCGAATTGACAAAGCAAAAAAGAATAAGGAAGCGGTATCGCTCGCCTACCAGGGAAACATCGTGGACCTTTGGGAGAAATTTGCGGAGAAAAAAGTAAAAGTGGAGATCGGCTCCGACCAGACCTCGCTGCACAATCCATGGGCGGGTGGTTATTACCCGGCAGGGTTTTCTTACCAGGCATCCAACAAGATGATGGCGGAAGATCCGACGAGATTTAAAAAGGAAGTTTACAAGTCGTTGGTAAGACAAGTAAGGGCCATCAATAAAATGACGGCTGGCGGAATGTATTTTTTCGACTATGGAAATGCATTTATGCTGGAGGCCAGCCGGGCGGGCGCCGACATCATGAAGGACAAGACTCATTTTAAATATCCTTCGTACGTGCAGGATATTATGGGGCCCATGTGTTTTGATTTTGGTTTCGGTCCTTTCCGTTGGGTCTGTACTTCAGCCGATCCCAAAGATCTTGCAACGACTGACAAGATAGCGACAAAAGTGCTGGAAGGAATTTATAAAACAGCGCCAAAAGAGATAAGGCAACAGCTTTCGGACAATATCCGCTGGATCAGGGAGGCGAAGAAAAATAAATTGGTTGTTGGTTCCCAGGCAAGGATCCTTTACGCCGATGCCGAGGGAAGGATCAAGATCGCAGAGGCGTTCAACAAAGCCATCAAGGAAAAAAAGATCTCTGCCCCGGTGGTTCTTGGGCGTGATCATCACGATGTTTCAGGAACAGATTCTCCCTACAGGGAGACATCAAATATATACGACGGTTCACAGTTCACCGCCGACATGGCAGTACAGAATTTCGTTGGTGACGGCTTTCGTGGCGCCACCTGGATCTCGCTGCATAACGGCGGTGGTGTAGGCTGGGGAGAAGTCATCAACGGAGGCTTCGGCATGGTGCTCGACGGCTCCAAAGATTCCGAACGAAGGTTAAGAAGCATGCTGTTCTGGGATGTGAACAATGGCATCGCAAGAAGAAGCTGGGCACGTAGTAAAGAAGCGATGTTTGCTATCGAGCGGGAAATGAAACGCAGCAAAGACCTAAAAGTTACGATGCCGAATATTGTAGACGAAAAGTTATTGAAGAATTTATTTTAAGAATCACCTTGCCAAATATTTTACAAACCAATTTGGTGCTATTTCAGGATCGAACACCTTTACCAGGTTACCATCTGTTACCTCAGCTACTAACCTGCTTATGGCTCCTGAGTTATCGAAAATATAAGCACGGTTTGTCAACCGTACTGTGTTCTTTAAATTGCCAAGGCTTTTATAGTAACGTTTTTTGATTGCTTCGGGATCAACCGCATGACCTTTAAACGATACCCGGATATTTACCCGGTTGATATTTATAGCTGGATCCTCTGTAGCGATATAATACAAATAAACCCTGTAGCCATTTTCTTTAGCTCTTTTTATAAATTCCAATTTGGAAGAGTGACTCATTACCGTTTCATAGGTAAAGGAGAGTCCTGAGACTAGTAGGTTTTGTCTTATCATCTCAGCAATATCAGCAGCAATGTATGAATTGACTACCAGCCCAGAGCCAATCTTTAATCGGTTTTTTTCAACAGTGACTTTTTTCCAGAGAGCCTTGTCATTAAGCCTTACAGGAGAAAATTGGCTTTTCCGAAAGAAAGATTGGACTTGTTCGGTGGAAAGTGAAATCTTATAATCGTTAAGATCAATAGAATATTTTTTTGCTAATTCACTCTCAATATCATCAGCATTCACATAAACACCAAACTCATACTTGGTTTTTAGATTGTTTATGATTGTTGTTTTGCCTGAGCCATTGGGACCTGCAAAAATCCTCAATCTTTTCTGGGCCACTTAGCTTAATTTGAAATGATCAGGAAGATACGTTTTACGCTTTGGAATTCTCTTAATAAATTTCTTGTCCCCTTTCGAATTTACTTCGTAGATAATATTGTTTTCTTCAACTAATACCGGGACACTGCTTTTTTGAGCTAGTTCATTCGCCTTATAGGAAGCAAGAATTACAGAGCCGGCTAAGGCACCAAGTGCACCTCCATCTTTCTTATTGGTTAATAAGGTCCCTAATGCGGCACCTATCAATCCACCTAAGATCATCGACTCGAATATATCCTTATCTCTTGCCATTTGGTAAAGTTAAGTATTTTTTGCTCTTCTAATTCATCCTTATTTATAGATCCACATCATCACAGGCTTGCTCGCTCCCTTGATCTTAGGATCCAGTATAAGCATGCTATTGTTAGAGATGGTGGGACAGCCCCACCCTTCCACCGTGCCCTGGGGATATAGTTCTTCGTCCGTCACCTTGTCCCATGAATGAAAAACGATCAGCCTTGAAAGGGCGTTCTTGTTGGTGGCTTCCAGCCCATGCATTTCGTACTTGATATTGATCCCCCATTCACTCCATGCCCTTTTACCAAGTTTATATTTACCAAGAGAAGAACAATGACTTCCTTCCACATTGCTGAAAGCAGGTGCTTCTTTGGAAGCATCTGAGCACCATGGATTATCACAACAACCGTGGCTCACCATGAAGATATTGGAAATACTGTCGGCTTTATAGTCCCAGACCACGAACCTCTTTACTCCTGAATGCAGGCTCATGTCGATCAACACGCAGAACTGAGTATTGAAATTTTTCTCCTTGCAAAATGCCAGGGCTTCTTTTGCTTTTGCTTTGGTCTTTTCTATATTGAGACAAGGAACTGCTTTGCTGATTACTTCACTCTGTTGTGGAAACAGGGGGACAAGCAGGTAGAATGGAGCGATAATAAGGAATAGGGAAAGTTTCATTTATTTCACCGGTACTTGGTTGCATCAATTCTTCCGAATCACCGCATTCAGCTTCTCTTCGAAGCTGGCCTGAAGGCGCTCCATCACTTTATCGATCTGTTTGTCGGTGAGGGTAGCGTTCACATCCTGGAGCACGAAGCTCAGGGCGTATGATTTCTTGCCCTTCTCGATCTTGTCACCTTCGTAAACATCAAACAGGTTAACACTGCGTAAAAGGTTCTTCTCCGTCTGAAAGGCAAGTTGTTCGAGTTGCTCGTATTTTACGGTACGGTCGATGAGCAAGGCAAGGTCGCGTCTTACTTCAGGAAATTTGGGGACTTCCTTATATAAGATCGTGTTTTTCTTTAAAAGCTCGAGCACATTGTCCCAGTTAAAGTCGGCATAGAACACTTCCGTTTTTACATCGGCTTTTTTCAATACAGCGTTCTTCACCTTTCCAAATGCAACAAGGGTTCTCTTATTGACCGAATATTCCAGTCCTTCCGAAAGGAACTCATGTGTTAGTGCCGACGATTTAATTCCCGGGATCCCCAGGCGGGTCAGCACTGCTTCTACCATTCCTTTCATGGTATAGAAGGTAACGATATCGTTGTTAACATTCCAGCTTTCCGCTTCTTTTCTACCTACAATATACAATGCAAGGCGACGCTCTTCAATGTATTTTCCACTATTGCCTTTCAGGTATGTTTTTCCGAATTCGTAAAGCTTCAGGTCGGCCATCTTACGGTTCTGGTTATAGCTGATCACTTCCAGCCCGCTGAAGAGCATGGCACGACGCATCACGTTCAGATCGGAACTCAGTGGATTCAAAAGCTTCACCGTTTGTTCGGGGTTAAAAGATTCCAACCCTTCGTAGTTGGCAGCCTTCGTAATGGAATTGGTAAACACCTCGTTAAAACCGTTCGAGCTAAGCAGGTCGGAAACGGTGTTCTGTATCTTTTCAGGATCGGGCTTAGGAACAAAAGAGAGTGCCGAGTGAACTGTATCGGGCAACTCTACATTGTTGTAGCCGTATATACGCAACACCTCTTCTATCACATCCGCCTCCCTCCGTACATCCACCCTGTATGGTGGCACGGAAAGCAATAAGGCATCGTGCCCTTCAGAGATTATTTCAATATCCAAAGAAGAAAGGATGGACTTGATCTTCTCACGGTCGATCTGTTTACCGATGAGCAAGTCGCAATGGGTATAGGAAAACGTCACCTTGAAATTTTCTACAGGTGTTGGATAAATGTCAACGATCTCAGAGGATATTTCTCCTCCGGCAATTTCGGTGATGAGCAAAGCAGCGCGCTTAAGGGCATAAACGGTAATGTTCGGATCGGTTCCTCTTTCGTAACGAAAAGAAGCGTCGGTCTTTAAGCCAAAACGTTTTGATGTTTTACGGATATGCACCGAATCGAAATAAGCGCTCTCTAAGAAAATGTTCTTTGTGCCTTCGCTCACCCCGCTTCCAACACCACCGAACACACCCGCAATGCACATACCATCGTTGGCATCGCATATCATCAGGTCCTCGGCGTTAAGCTCACGCTCTGTCCCGTCGAGCGTAGTGAACTTCGTTTGAGCAGGAAGCTTCTTAACGATCACTCTCTTTCCTTTTATCTTATCCGCATCGAAGGCATGCAAGGGTTGGCCCAGCTCGTGCAACACAAAATTGGTAATGTCCACTATGTTGTTGATGCTGCGGATACCAATAGCGGCAAGACTATTTTTCAGCCATGATGGACTCTCCTTCACCTTTACCGCTGAAATGCTAAGCCCCGAATACCGCGGACAAGCAACTGAATCTTCAACAGTTACCTCGATAGTTAACGAGGCATTTGCGGTTTTAAATATTCTTACATCGGGAAGTTCCAGCTTACATTGTGCTTCGTTGTGTGTGTTGATCACGGCAGCAAGATCGCGCGCCACACCAATATGAGAAGCGGCATCGGCACGGTTAGGCGTTAAGCCGATCTCGAACACATCATCGTTCTCTATTTTGAAATAATCGCTCGCCCTGGTGCCAACCTTTACCGAAGCATCCAGCACCATAATACCATCATGCGAAGTACCCAAACCTATTTCGTCCTCGGCGCAGATCATCCCTTCGGAAAGAGCACCACGGATCTTTGATTTTTTAATATTTATCGGCTCTCCTGTTGAAGGATAAAGTGTAGCACCCACAGTAGCCACCACCACCTTTTGCCCAGCCGCCACATTGGAAGCGCCGCAGACGATAGATAATAATGTTCCCGTTCCAACGTCCACCGTGGTAAGGCTCAAACGGTCAGCGTCAGGATGTTTCTCTTTAGTAATTACTTCACCCACCACCACGCCTTCGAGCCCGCCTTTCAGACTCTGGAACTTTTCAACGCTCTCCACTTCCAGTCCGCAATCGGTCAACAGCTTGGCCGTTTCAAGGACAGGCAGTTCCGTTTTAATGTATTTCTTTAACCAGTTATAGGAGATCTTCATACGGGCAAAAATAATAATAATGGGTATATAATCCGAGCGCTTTAAAACAAAGAAAGCCGCTGAGCTCACAGCGGCTTTTTATTTATATACTTCCAGAGTCTTAGTTACCAAACTCCGAAATGAATTTGATCCTCATCAAACGGATCTCCTCTTCGGTATAAACATCTTCACCTAATTCTTTGATGGCATCTTCCACCGAATCGGTCTCTGCTTCTTTAAAATAATCGTACACTTCGCTTTGCTTCTCATCGTCAATCACTTCGTCGATGTAATAGGCAATGTTCACTTTCGTGCCCGATGAAACGATGCTCTCGATCTCGGTGATAATATCCTTGAGGGTAAGTCCTTTGGCAACAGCCAGGTCGTCGAGGCTCAGCTTACGATCGATGTTCTGTATGATGTAAACTTTCTGACCCGATTTGTTCACCACCGATTTCACGACCATGTCCATAGGACGCTCGATCTCGTTCTCCTCCACATACTTCTTGATCAGCTCCACGAAAGGTTTTCCGAACTTCTGCGCCTTACCCACACCCACGCCTGTGATATGAATGATCTCATCCATGCTGATGGGATACTGTATCGCCATTTCTTCGAGCGACACTTCCTGGAACACAACGTAAGGAGGAAGCTTGTGCTTTACCGCTGTCTGCCTGCAAAGATCCTTAAGCATGGCGAATAACACTGCATCGGCGCCGGTCCCCACTTTCTGTCCCCCGCCTGTGATAACATCATCCTCGTCGGAGTTCAGGTTCTCATAGTCGTGATCTTTGGCAACGAGGATCGAATATGGTTTTTCTATGAACGCTTTGCCTTCTTTGCTTACTTTAAGCAGGCCATAGTTTTCTATGTCCTTGGTCAAAAAGCCGGAGATCACCGCCTGGCGCACAACGGCGTTCCAGTATTTCTCGGTCTTGTCGTTCTCCATTCCCTTGCCGAAATATTCCAGCTCGTTGTGCTTGTATGATTTAACGGCCGAGGTAATGGTGCCCATAAGTATGTTCACCACATGGCGGGCCTTGAATTTTTCCTTGATCTCTATCACAGTATCAATTGCCATGGCGATATCGTCCATGCCTTCCACTTTTGTTTTCGGATGAAGACAATTGTCACAGTTATTACAGCTATCCTGCTTGTAGGTCTCACCGAAATAATGCAGCAATTGTTTCCTGCGGCAAGCCGATGATTCGGCATAAGAAACGGTTTCGAGCAACAGCTGCTTACCGATCTCCTGTTCAGCCACAGGCTTTCCTTTCATAAATTTTTCCAGTTTCTGTATATCGTCGTAACTGTAAAAAGTCACACAGTTGCCTTCACCACCATCGCGGCCGGCACGTCCTGTTTCCTGGTAGTAGCCTTCAAGACTTTTTGGAATATCATGGTGGATCACAAAGCGAACATCGGGCTTATCGATGCCCATGCCGAATGCGATAGTGGCCACGATCACATCGATCTCTTCCATCAGGAACTGGTCCTGTGTACGGGCGCGTGTAACGGCATCCAATCCAGCATGGTAAGGAAGCGCTTTAACGCCATTCACCTGCAATGTTTCGGCAAGCTCCTCTACTTTTTTACGGCTGAGGCAATAGATGATCCCTGATTTTCCTTCCTGTGTCTTTACATATTTTATCACTTCCCTGATCACGTTCTGCTTTGGCCTCACCTCGTAATAAAGATTGGCCCTGTTGAAGGATGATTTGTAAAGATCGGCCTTGGCCATGCCCAGGTTCTTCTGGATGTCCTGCTGAACTTTAGGGGTAGCTGTTGCGGTAAGGGCAATGATGGGTACCGATCCTATCTTTTCAATGATGGGACGCAGGCGGCGATACTCGGGACGGAAATCGTGGCCCCACTCGGAGATACAATGCGCCTCGTCGATGGCGAAGAAAGAGATTTTTATTTCAGAGAAAAAAGCGATGTTATCTTCCTTGGTCAAGGACTCGGGAGCAACATACAGCAATTTTGTTTTCCCTTCGGTGATGTCCTTTTTAACATTGGCTATTTCCGCTTTCGATAATGAAGAGTTAAGAAAATGGGCGATGCCTTCCTGTTCTTTTGTTCCAAAGCTGCGGATGGCGTCCACCTGGTTCTTCATCAGTGCTATGAGTGGTGAAACGATGATGGCCGTACCTTCGCTGATGAGTGCCGGTAGCTGGTAGCAGAGTGACTTACCCCCGCCGGTAGGCATGATCACAAATGTATCTTTTCCATTAAGGACACTGTTAATGATTGCTTCCTGTTGCCCTTTAAAACTATTAAATCCAAAAAACTTCTGTAAGTATTCCTGCAGGGATGTTTCTACCTCGATCATTGTTGTCTATATTTAAATTACATTTGCAACGTAAATATATAACTATTATTTCGAACAAATACTAACTTTTTATTCAATTAAAAATAATTCCTAAACGATTGAAATCTTTCGAGAAAATAAAAAAAACAGGCATCCTTACCTTGAACATTGAAGCCGACAGCATACGCGGGCTTACCAAGTTCATCAATGCCGATTTTTATAATTGTGTGAAGATCATCTACCAGTCGAAGGGACGTGTGGTCGTTACAGGCATCGGTAAAAGTGCCATCATCGCCAACAAGATCGTAGCTACGCTTAACTCTACGGGTACTCCTGCCGTATTCATGCATGCGGCCGACGCCATCCACGGCGACCTGGGAACGATACAAAAGAACGACATCATCATTTGCATTTCCAAAAGCGGAAATACTCCGGAAATAAAAGTGCTTATCCCCTTGCTGAAGAAAGGTGGCAATAAGCTTATAGCCCTTAGCGGCAGCATGGATTCCTACCTTGCAAAACAAGCCGATCATATTTTAAACTGTACCGTAGAGAAGGAAGCATGTCCTAACAACCTCGCTCCTACCTCAAGCACCACGGCGCAGTTGGCCATGGGCGACGCACTTGCAGTATGCCTTTTAGAATGTCGTGATTTTTCCAAAGAAGATTTCGCCAAGTTCCACCCTGGCGGAGCACTGGGCAAAAAGCTTTACCTGAAGGTAGGCGACATCAGCACCCAGAACCAAAGGCCACAGGTAAAACCATCGGACAGTGTAAAAGCAGTGATCATGGAGATCTCCTCCAAAAGATTAGGCGCCACAGCGGTGGTTGACAAAGGTGTGCTGGTGGGTGTTATCACCGACGGCGATTTGAGAAGGATGCTTGAGAAGCCGGGAGAGATCGGCAAGCTGAAAGCTTCCGACATTATGAACCGCAATCCCAAGAAAATTGAAAGTTCAGAGATGGCCGTTGCGGCAATGAAAATACTTGAACAATACAACATCACCCAGCTGGTGGTTACCAAGGATAAAAAGTACGCGGGACTGATCCACCTTCATGACATTATCAAAGAAGGAATACTTTAACATAGTGAACCGATGAGTGAAAAAACGCTGACCATAATCGTTCCCGCTTACAACGAAGAAGAAACGCTCAAGGCGCTGCTGCCCGAGTGGATCAAGTTCTGCCAGGCCACCAACTTTAAACTGATGGTGGTGAACGACGGGTCACGCGACGGTACCCAAACAGTGCTTGAAAAATTTTCTGGTTCGGCCAATTTTAGTTTCCTTAAGAACAAGGTCAACAAAGGATACGGTGGTGCCATCAAGACGGGCATCGAAGTGGCCGATACCGATTATGTGATCACCATGGATGCCGATGGTCAACATTACCTCGACGATATAGAGCGACTTTACAGGGAGATAAAGGCAAACGATGCCGACATGGTTATCGGCAACCGTGGCAGAGGTGCATCGGGATATTACCGCAGGCTGGGCAAATGGCTCATCCGTGGTATTGCAAAAATATTGATGCCTTTAAAGATCAGCGATATCAATTCAGGCATGAAGATCTGCAATACCGAACTTGCAAAAAAATACATCAAACTCTGTCCCGACTCGATGGCTTACAGCGACATTATCGCCCTTGTGTTTGTGAGCCAGAAACATTTGGTGCTTGAAACTCCTATTAAAATAAGACCAAGGGCGGGAGGAGTAAGCACCATCAGCACCCGTACCGCTTTTGAAACCTTAAGACAGATCGTAAATATTGTGGTGCTGTTCAATCCCATGCGTATCTTTTTTCCACTCGCCTTGCTCTTCATCGTGGCGGGCATCGCCTGGGGCCTGCCTATTATCCTTGCCGGGAAAGGTGTGAGCGTTGGCGCCATGCTTGGTATCATCACCGGGATCATTTTCTTTTTCCTGGGTCTTATCGCCGAACAGCTGAGTTTGGTGAGAAAGGAAAACCTGGGGTAGATCAACTAACGGACCTGGCTCTTTGCCCAGGCGAGATTATTCTTTGCCAGGGTATTAACGGGATTTAATTCCACAGCTTTAGTACCGGCCTCAATGGCTTTGTCGTATTGCTTGAGCATATTGTAAGCCGAACAGATATTGTTGTAGGCAAGATCATAATCGGGCTTTAGCTTCACCGCATCTTCGGCAGCTTTGATGCTATTATCATATTCACCGGCTTCGTAAAACCGCAGGCTCAGGTCAAGG
>Ga0163144_10020632_pt1 | contig 13159 bp, 8 predicted proteins | sample OliLak19BULKMAT1_FD_123175 | JGI IMG/M metagenome (GOLD analysis project Ga0163144, IMG submission 123175) | Freshwater microbial mat bacterial communities from Lake Vanda, McMurdo Dry Valleys, Antarctica - Oligotrophic Lake LV.19.BULKMAT1 | ecosystem: Environmental > Aquatic > Freshwater > Lake... | reverse complement strand
TACGCAATTTCAGCGAGTCGCGATCGGCGTCGCTCCACAACATCAATTCGGCCGACCAGGCGTGGCTGGCGACCGGCCGCAGCCAGTCGCGGTACTCGTCGGCATACTCTTCCATCACGACGTGGAAGTTGGTGCCGCCGAAGCCGAAGGCGCTGCACGCGGCACGGCGCGGCACGTCGCCCGGCGCGACCCAGGGGGTGGCTTCGTCGAGCAGGTACAGCGGCGCAGAAGCGTCGGCCAGCACCGCGTTCGGTTGAGTCACGTTGCGGTGCGGCGGCAGCACGCGGTGGTGCAGCGCCAGCACCGCCTTCACCAACCCGGCGACACCGGCGGTCGCCTTGGTATGGCCAATCATTGTCTTCACCGAGCCGATGACCGCGTGGCGCGCCGGGGCACCTTCTTCGAGCATCAGCCGCGTGGTGCTTTCCAGCTCGGCGGTGTCGCCGGCGACGGTGCCGGTGCCATGAGCCTCGAACAAACCCACCGTCGAAGGCCCGAAACCAGCCATGCCATAGGCGCGCCGCATCGCGCGCAACTGGCCGGCCGGCAGCGGCGCCGTCATGCCCTTGGCGCTGCCGTCGCTGCTGGCGCCGACACCCTTGATCACGCCGTAGATGCGGTCGCCGTCGCGCTCGGCATCTGCCAGGCGTTTGAGCGCGACCATGGCGATGCCTTCGCTGATCACGATGCCGTCACCGCCGACGTCGAAGGTCGAGCAGCGACCACGCGGTGACAGTGCCTGCGTCTTGCTGAAGCACAAATAGCCAAACGGGCCTTGCACGGTATCGATGCCGCCGGCGATCACCAGGTCGGTGCGTCCGGCGGCCAGTTCGGTGACGCCCTGGTAGACCGCCGCCAGCGACGACGCGCAGGCGGCGTCGGTGGTCAGGTTCATGCCGCCGAAGTTCAAGCGGTTGGCGATGCGCCCGGCCGCCACGTTGGGCAGGATGCCGGCGAACGAGTCTTCGGTCCACTCGGGCAGGCGCGCGGCCACGTCGGCGGGCAGGGTGCCGCTGAAACGTGGCAGTTCGGAGCGCAGGCCGTATTGCATGCCGAAGTCGCCGGCGCCGCCGCTGGCGCCCAGGATCACCGAAGCGCGCTCGCGGTCAAAGGTGCGGTTCTCATAGCCGGCATCGGCCAGCGTGCGGCGGGCGACTTCCAGGCCCATCAGTTGCATCGGGTCGATCGATTCAATCGACTTCGGCGGCATGCCAAAACGGGTCGGATCGAAGGCCAGGTCGTCGAGGAAACCGCCCCACTTCGAATAGACCTTGTCTTTGGCGTTGCGGTCGGCGTCAAAGTACAACCGCCAGTCCCAGCGGTGCGCGGGGATCTCGGTGATCGCATCGACCTTGGCGAGGATGTTCTCCCAATACTCGCGCGCGCTGTTGGCCTTGGGCAGCAGCGTGGCGATGCCGATCACGGCGATGTCCGCCGGCTGCCCGCCGAGCCGGCGCGGCGGTTGCTCGGCAGTCTCGGCCCGGGCCAGCAGCAATGCAGCATCGGCGGTAACTTCACGGTGCAGTTCGGCGACGTTGGTTACCGAATCGCGCAGCGTGACCACCTGGCCGAGCATGTACATGCCTTCTACACGCTGCTGCTCGGGGCTGAGTTCTTCGAACTTGCCGTTCAGCCCGTCGCGCTTGCGCCCCTTGGACGCCGTGCGAAGGCGGCCGAGGATCAGGTCGTCCAGCAGGTGCCGGCCCTCTTCGGGCGGCACCTTGTCGCGCTTGATCTGCAGGCGCGTGCCGAAAAAGTCGCGCGCGAAGGGCGTGTAGGCACAGCGGCTGGCATGGCCCGGGCCGGACTCCAGGTTCACCGTGTGCTGGCAGTCCAGCACCTCCTGCTGGTATTGCGGCACGATGCTGCCGCTCGCGACGATCTCGCTGGTGAACAGGTAAGCGCTGCCCATCAGGATGCCGATCTTGGCGCCTGCGGCGGTGAGCGGCGCGACCAGCACCTGCAGCATCGCCGAAGACAACGCGTCGTGGATGCCGCCGGCGAACAACAGTTCGACCTCGTCGGCGCGAACCTTGCCCGGGCCCAACTCGGCCAGCAGGCGGTCGACCATCGAGCTCCAGAGCACAAAGCTGCTCAAGGGGCCGATGTGGCCGCCGCATTCGCGGCCCTCGAAGATGAAGCGGCGTGCGCCTTCCTGCAGGAAGTTGCTGATCAGGCTGGCCGCCGGCACGTGCAGGAAGGTTGGCACACCGGCACGCTCCAGGTGCACGGCCTGGTCGGGCCGGCCGCCAGCGATGATGGCGTAGTCGGGTGCGAAACGGCCGGCCATCGACAGCTGTTCGTCCAGCAGTTCCTGCGGCGCAAAGCCCAGCAGGCCGATGCCCCAGGGACGATCGCCCAGCAGTTCGGCGGTGCGCCGCAGCAGCGTTTCGAGAGGCTGTCCCTTGACCGTCGCAAAGGCGATCATCGGCAGGCCGCCGCCTTCGGCCACCGCCAGGGCAAATTCTGCGGTGTCCGACACGCGTGTCATCGGCCCCTGCACGATGGGGAAACGAACACCCAGCGAGCGCGCCAGCGCAGCACCTTCGGCGATCACCGGCTGGGCGGCGGCGATGCGGGCATGGCCGGCCACGGCCTGATTGACCGCCGCCAGGATCGCTCCGAGGTTGCCATAACGTTTGCGCCAGGGAGCGGCAAAGGCGACCTCCTGCCCGATGGGCAGCAGGCCTTGAACGGCGTTGTGCCACAGCGTGCGGCCCAGCACCTGCTGGCGCAAGGCATCCGCGCCCAGGCCGTCACCGTCGGCGGCGAACTGACGCGCCGCGGACAGGCTGGGCCGGACCAGCAAACGGAAATAGCAGCCGCGCTCGCCATCCCCCACTGCCACCGTTTCGCTTCCGGCGAGGTTGCCGATCAGCGTGCGCAGCGTCTCGGGAACGCGCACTTCGTCGAGCAGCAGAAGCTGCGATTCGAGCACACCGCCAGCCACGCCCACCGCGGCACAGGCAGCAGCGACATGCGGCGTCAGCCCGCCGCGCAGGTACAGCGGCAGCGTGGCATGTTGCAGCCACTTCTGGATCAGGATGAAGCTCGCGTCTTCGCCGACAAAGCCACCTGCCTCGTTGCCCTTCACCAGGATGCCGTCGATGCAGGCCTGCACCGCGGCTTCCAGCGGCGTGGCGGTCCTGACCTCGCCCAGCAAACGGATGCCGGCTTGACGCAGTCGGCCAAGCAGTTCGGCGTTGGGCGCGATCTGCTCGGCGTCGACGATCAACCAACCCAGCCCGTGTGCGCCCAGCGTCTCCAGGCGGTTTGCCAGCGCCTCATCGATGTTGCCGACCTTGACCCCGAACACCCCTCGCGCGTGGCGCGCCAACTCATTCACCATCAACACCGTGTGCAAGGGGTCGCTGTCGAGTTCGGCGTTGTAGACACCGACCGCACCGGCGCGGCTGGCCGCGATCGCCACCGTCGCGTCGCCAAGGCCAGCCGGCGTGAACACGAATTGAGTGAAATCGGTCATGGTCTGGCGCGCGATAAATTGTTGAAAGGGATTCAAACCTGGCATGACTGCGTCTCTAACATCGCGCTCGCACTGTGGATGCCCTTGGATTCTGTGCTCTCACCCTGGCCTTGCAGCCTCAGGAAAAGCCTGAATCCGTGAACAGCGCACGGCGCATGCCTCACCCATGAAACCTGGCCCGCAAACCGCGCTGAAGTCGAAGGAGACCCGCAAACTCATTGTGGGATTGTCGCGTGTAAGCCTGATGTCAATTCGTCAAGCCGCCCCCCTGATCTCGGGGGTTGCCACCCCCCCAAAGCGGTGATTCTTCTCGACATTGCTGCTCTGCAGCAATGTTTAAGCAATATCTGCGCCACCTATGACGTCGCGAGCATGAACCTCTGATCCCCGATGAGCAGCGATGGGACTCTGCAACGTAGGCGGACCCGCAAGAAGCTTCCGCAGCCCGCTTGCAGAGGCGCAAGGCGTCAGCGAATACCTACACAAGGTCACGCTCTTCACCGACGCACTGCAAGCAATCGGTCAGCAACAATCGACAGTTACCCTTCGTTGGTCGCATTCCATGCGAAATGCCGTGCATGTTCCCATGGCTGCTTCTCAACCTGCCGCTCCTGCATCACTCCCTACAGGATCCCCCGTGGACAAGAACTCCCGATTTGCGGCGTCGACACGCCTGTTCCGCGTCGCAATGGTGTCTGGCGTAGTGGCGCTGGTCGGATGTGGCGGCGGTAGCACCGACTCGGCCCCCATCCAGCCGCCCGTTTCCGGCCCGCCCCCGGCGATAGAACGCCAAATCTCGCCATCGACCGTCGATCCCGCAGCCGACCAGGCGACTGAGGTGCACTTCAGCATCAATCCATCGCCCAGCGTCACTGCGGTCAACAAACTGTTCGTCTTCCTGCCCGGCACACAAGGGGTGCCGGACCTCTACAAGCTGATCGTTCGCGAGGGTTCGGCGAAGGGCTATCACGCCATCGGTCTGAACTACGTGAATGACATCGCGGTTGGACGTGTCTGCTCGGCCAGCTTGGACGCCGACTGCTTCTGGAAGGTGCGTCGGGAGGTCATTGACGGCGCGGACCGGACCGACTTGGTCAGCGTGAACCCCTCCAACTCGATCATCACGAGACTGGAAAAGTACATCGCCTACCTCGACACCAACTTCGCCGACGAAGGCTGGGGCCAGTACCTCAAGGGCGATGGCACGGTGGACTGGAGCAAGGTGGTGATGGGCGGCCATTCCCAAGGTGGTGGTCATGCCGGTGTGATGGCCAAGCTGTACAAATTCACTCGCGCCTGCTACTTTGCCTCGCCGCCCGACTGGGACGGCGGGCCGGCCGACTGGGTGGGCAAGCCCAACGTGACGCCTCCTTCTGCGCAGTTCGGCTTTGCCGGTCTGTCAGATGACAAGGTGCCCTACAACGAGTTGTCGCTGATCTGGCAGACGCTGGGACTCTCGGCAGTTGGTGCTGCGGTCTCGGTCGATTCGAATGCGTCGCCTTACAGCGGATCACACATGCTGACGACAAACGCTCAGCCTGATCTGTCGTCGTCCGACCCGGGTACACCGTTGCACGGCCTGACGGTGCGCGATGCTTTCACGCCGAAGAACAGCAGTGGAAAGCCGACGTTCATCCCGGTCTGGGACTACCTTTGCTTCAGGTGAACGGGCTGGTGCCGGGTCGATTGACGTCAATCCCGTCACAAAAGCTCCCTCACTCGAGGGTGGCCGGGTGATCGCGTATGTGTGAAACTTAGGGTTGATTTGCAGTGCGCGACCGAACGCAGCTTTGCAGCCATCCACAAACCGCAGCTTGGCCCAAGGAGTATGCGATGTCGAGCCCGTTCAAGTTCCCGCCCCGCCCACTGTGTTGGTTCAAAGGATTCCTGATTCTGTCTTTATTGGGCTTCATTGCCTCCGCGTCGGCGCAGACCGTGCCCGCGCCTTCTGGCCCCGACGTGCGCGCCACGTCCAACATGACCATGCTCGACCCCGAGTTCAACTACCGAACTAGACAATTCGTGTGGGTGGATGTTGGCAACGGCAATATCTGGGTCGGTTCTTACGATCGCGCCACCGGCAACTTCATCCCGGAGGATGGCCGGGGCTCTTTGATCGAAGCCGCCGTCTCGGTCGGCGGCCTGTACCCGGGCCTGGGTTTCACCTTGAACGGCCCGGAGTGGGCCCGGGGCACGCCGACCGACTACGTCGTCTATACGCGCGACAACGCGGTAGGCGATCCCACAGCGCGCAATTCACTCATTGGCTTGGCTTCGCAGAACACAGCCGGTACGTGGACGCGTCAGACGATCGTCACGGCACGCCGCAATGGCCCCATCGGCAGCATCAGCCGGAACAGCAACGCCAAGATCAGCTACCAGGACAACCTGGGAACGCACTACGTGCGTACGGTCACCGATTCCCAGTCGGAGACGGCGTTGCCGGGCCTGACGGCCACCGGTCTGACGCCGGTGGCGCGCTTCGCCGACAACGCCAATATCGTGGCGTATCAAGTCAACCTCAACGGTGTGCAACAGGCCGTGGCCTACAACATGGACACCAAGGTCATGACCCAGTTGACCCACGATTCGGCCGAGAAAAACCAGAGCTGGCTCTTCAGCGCGCCCGAGTTCAACGGTGCGTTGGCGCTGGCGGTGATCGCCGGCAAGACAAGAATCAGGATGTACGCACCGGTTGTAGGCCAGAGTGGCGCGGTCAAGTACGAACTCGCTGGCTCGCTGACGGCGCCGCAGGGCGGCCAATGGTTCTCGCTCGAACCGTTCGCCTACCAGGGTCGCACCTACGTGCTGGCCCAGCTGACGGTTGCAGGCGGCACCTACCCCACTTCGATCTGGCTCGGCGGCTTCGACCCTGCGAATCCGGTCCTTCGCCAGCTGACGCCAAACGGCGCGTCTTACGAAGCACGCGCCGATGCGGAGTTCGTGCCGCTGTCGACCGGCGTGATGATCACTTACAGTAAGTTCGACACCCGGAAGTGCAAGCCCGGCGCACCATCGGCTTGGCTGTGCATGGAAGGTCTGCTGGGCCTGTTCCGTGCCGACACTGGGCTGCTGCCGCCGCAGTGAGCCCGGGGCGGCTTCTGCAGCGGCGCACGATCGGGCTGTTTACGGCCATGCATTCTCCGAGCGGCAGGCAACTGCCACGGCGAAGTCGGGGCGCTTGGAGTGTGAATGGCTCAAAGCCGCCAACTTCACGCAGCGGGTGAGCGCTTGGCGTACATAGACCTCGACCGCCGCTGCTCGCGCCCAACCAGGCTTGAGTGTGATCGGCCAATCACGTTGCTGAAGGTGGCCCTACGCTGCAAACCGTTGATGCCCAGCTCGGTGAGCTTGTCGACTGAGCCGAGTTGGTCCAGGGCCTGTAGCGCGACATGCTCGTGAGCACGAGCACCAATCTCGGTGGGCCAACACCTGAATTTGATCAAGTTGCGTGATGGCCCGGCCTCGTCGACCTTCATCGATCGTGAACAAACATTGGTGGTTGCGGGCAGCGCGGGGCTGTTCTGATCTTCTTTAAATCAAGGCCCCTGCCAGGCCGCCGGAGGCGCCCCGGTTGCGCCATGTATTCATGGTTCAACCCTCGGCCGTGCAGTGGGGGCGCGACAAGGATGTTGCCCGGTCGCCATCACATGGCGCGCCGAGAGTTGCCGGGGTAGACGAGCCGCTCGCGATGCGGGCGGATGTCGACTGGCCGTTGAGGTTCGTCAACGGACCGGTCGGCGTCGTTGACCGCACGTTCTGCCTCAGCAGCAGAGGCTTCGAGCTTGGCGATGAGACCGAGGAAGCTGTCTACGAAGCCAGCGTCATAGTTCGCGGCATTGGCGCGAGCGAACTCGATCACCAAGCGGTAGCAGTTGGCGGCCTCGCGGAACTGGCCGCGGGCCTCGTGGACCATGCCCAGCCGATCGTAGCCATCGTGCACCTCGGGGTAGCGGACCAGCAGCTCATGGGCGGCTTGCTCGGCCTCATCGAGGCGGCCTGCATGGATCAGGGATTCGACGGGAAGAGATTTTTGGAGCCGGATCGTCGGGTTCACACGGACGGGGCCGCAGGTTTAAACCCGGCACCGCTCACCAAGAAAGTCCGGAAGGAACGATAAAATGCGCCACCCTGAAGTGGCGCATGTCGCTTGTGGTGGCGAAATGGGGCACCACACTCCCGGTGGCGCTGCACACCCGGTCCGACCGCAGACCGTCCGTGCGCCTCCGCTACCGCACGTCAAGTCGTTGAAGCAAAGCTGGCGTCGGATAGCCGTCCGCGGGCAGGCCGACGCTGCGCTGGTAGCTGCGAATCCCCGAGCTGGTGGCGGGCCCCATGACGCCGTCGGGCTTTCCGCTGGGAAATCCGCGTTCGTTCAACATCGTCTGCAAGGCCAGCAACTGGCTGCGTGACAGCGGCTGCACGTCGCGTGGCCAGGTCGCCTGGACATCGGGGCCGCCGGTCACACGGTCTGCAAGCAGGCCAACCGCGAGCGCGTAGCTGTTCGAGTTGTTGTAACGCAGGATCGTGCGAAAGTTGGGGCCGATCAGGAAAGCCGGCCCGCGCGCGCCCGCGGGCAGCAGGATCGACGCTTCCATCAGCGCCGGCAGCGGCGTGCCGCCCATGCTCTGCACGCCCTCGGCCGCCCATTGCTCACCGGACTGCCGCAGCGCCGCGTCGGCACGCCCCGCGTCGAAGCCGGGCGGCAGGCGCACCTCCAAGCCCCATGGCTGGCCCCCCTGCCAGCCCGAATGGACCAGGAAGTTCGCGGTCGAGGCCATCACGTCGGGCATGCTGTCCCAGATGTCGCGCCGACCGTCGCCGTCGGCATCCACGGCATGCGCCAGATAGACCGATGGCAGGAACTGCGTCTGGCCCATGGCACCGGCCCAGGAACCGACCATCTGCGCACGATCGATGTCGCCGCGCTGGATGATCTTCAGCGCCGCCAGCATCTGGCCGCGCGCCCATTCCTCGCGCCGGCCCTCGAAGCCCAGTGTCGCAAGCGCGTCGATGGTCGGAATGTTGCCGTAGTTGCCGCCGTAGTTGCTCTCGATGCCCCAGATGGCGATGACGATGCCGGGCGGCACGCCGTAGCGCGCAGATGCCGCTTCGGCTTCGCTTCGATGCTGGAGCAGCTTGTCCTGGCCCATCGTCACGCGCCTGGGCGACACGGCGCTGTCCAGGTAGTCCCAGACAGATCGCGTGAACTCGGGCTGCGCCCGGTCGAGTTCGACGACACGCGGCAGGTACTGAACTTCGTCGAGCGCCGCGCGCAATGTGGCCTCGTCGATGCCTGACGCACGCGCCTGGGCGCGGAACTCAGTGACCCAGCGGTTGAACGCCTGCTGCAACTCGGGACCGCCGGCCGCACCGTCCTTCGGCCTGCCGTCGACGGTCACCGTGCCTGGCGGGCTGGTTGCCGGCGACGGGGCAGAGGCGCAGCTGGCAAGGCACGCCGCCACCAGCATCAGAAGCGCCAGCCACGCACCCGGCTCGGTAGGTGAAATGGTTTCGTTCATCGGCGCCATTCTCGCCTTCGCCCCGGTTGCCGTGGTTGCTGCGGCTGCCGTGGGGTCGACTGCGCCTTCAGCCCGAACCCGCCTGACGCCGTTCAGCCCATCGCCGACAGCGACCCAAGCAAGTCTCTCGACATCACGCGCCAACCGACGATGGCGCCCTGTGCGCTGATCATCTCCAGCGTGGCCTGCTTGTGGGCCGGGAAGTAGCTCGCGGTGGCGTCTTCGACGATCAGGCAGTCATAGCCGCGGTCGTTGGCCTCGCGCATGCTGGTCTGCACGCAGACCTCCGTTGTGACTCCGCTGAACACCAGGTGGGTGATGCCTGCGGCTTGCAGGCGGGCGTGCAGACCCTCGGGCTGGCAGGTGGCCCAGAACATGCCCTTGCCGGGCTTGTCGATCACCCATTCGCCGGCGGCCGGCGCCAGTGACGGGATGATGTCGGCGCCGGGCTCGCCGGCCACCAGCAGCCGGCCCATCGTGCCGGGCTCTCCGATGCGCAGGCTGGGGTTGCCGCGTTCGCGCTTGGCGGGCGGGCAGTCCGACAGGTCGGGGCGGTGGCATTCGCGTGTGTGCAGCACGGGCCAGCCACGCGCACGCCAGGCTGCCAGCAGCGCGGCGATCGGCGCGATTGCCGTGTGCAGCAGCGTGACGTCGTTGCCGAGCGACGCGCCGAAGCCGCCGGGCTCGACGAAGTCGCGCTGCATGTCGATGACGACCAGCGCAGTGCGGCCGGGCGCGAAAACGAAGTCGAAAGGAACGGCCGGGATGGTGATCATGCGACGGACGATTCGGTGGCGGTTGCGGTTGCGGTTGCGTTTGCGGTTGCGGTGGCCTGGCTGTTGTGTTGCGCGCCCGCATGCCCACCCGCATGCCCACCCATATGGGCGCCCAGCGTGCGGCGGTCGGCCACGGCGGCGTCGCACTCGAAGACGATGCGGCCTTCGCTCATCACCACGATGCGGTCGGACAGCTTCATCAGTTCGTCGAGGTCTTCGCTGACCAGCAGCACGGCCGCGCCGCCGTTTCGTGCTTCCACCAGGCGGCCGTGGATCTCGGCCACGGCCGCGAAGTCGAGGCCGAACACCGGGTTGGAGACCAGCAGCAGTTCTGCGTCGTCCGACAATTCCCGGGCCAGCACGGCACGCTGCACGTTGCCGCCCGACAGCGAACGGATCTGCGCGCCTTCGCCCTGCGTCTTGACGCCGTATTCCTTGATCAGCCCGCGTGCACGTTCACCCAGCACACTCCAGCGCAGCCAGCCGCCGCGTGCGGCCGGCGCCTCGTCGAAGATCCGCAGCCCCATGTTGTGGCCGACGCTGAGCTCGCCCACGCAGGCGTTGCGCAGCGGTTCCTCGGGCAGGCTGCGCACCTTGCGCTCGCGGTTCTGCGTGCGTGTGGCGCTGAAGGGCAGCCCGCCGACGTGGACGTCGCCGCCCTCGATGGCGCGCTGGCCGACCAGCGCTTCCATCAGTTCGCGCTGGCCGTTGCCCGAGACGCCTGCGATGCCGACGATCTCGCCGCTGCGCACCTGCAGCGCCAGGCCATGCACGGCGCGCTCGCCACGGTCCCCGCCGACGTCCAGCGCCTTCACATCGAGCCGCACGCCACCGGCGGCGGCCGTGCTGCGTGTGAAGGTCACGGCGGCGGCGCTCCTGGCTTCACCGACCATCGCCACCGCCAGCCGTTCCGAGGTCACTTCGGCCACCGAGTGGCTCGCCACCAGCGCGCCGCGGCGCAACACGCTGACGTCGTCGGCGTGCTCGGTGACCTCGCGGAACTTGTGCGTGATCATCACCACGGTGCAGTCGCCCGCATGCGCGCGCTCGCGCAGCAGGCCCAGCACCTCGTCGGCTTCCTGCGGTGTGAGCACCGAGGTCGGTTCGTCCAGGATCAGCAGGCGCGGCTTCAGGTAGAGCTGCTTGAGGATCTCGAGCTTCTGCTTTTCACCGGCCGACAGGTCGAGCGGCGTGGCGTCGAGGTCGAGCTTGAAAGGCGTGGTGGCGAGGAAGGCGCCGAGCTCGGCGCGCACCTTCTTCCAGTCGATGATGGCAGGCAGCTTGCCGCGCGCCAGCAGCAGGTTCTCGGCCACCGTCATGCCGGGCACGACGGTGAAGTGCTGATAAACCATGCCGATGCCGAGCTCGCGCGCCACGCTCGGCGAGTGGATGCTCTGCTCGCGGCCGTCGATCAGCACCGAGCCGCCGTCGGGTGCGTAGTAGCCGACCACGCATTTCACCAGCGTGCTCTTGCCGGCGCCGTTCTCGCCGAGTAGCGCGTGCACGGTGCCTGGCCGCACTTTCAGGTTCACCGCGTCCAGCGCGGTGAAGGCGCCGAAACGCTTGCTGAGGTCGTAGGTGTCGAGTGCGAGCGCGTGCATGGTCTGCCTTGCGGATTGTCTTCAGATGGCTTCGAGCAAGGCGCCAGAACTGCCGGTGGCGCCGAACACGCCACCCTGCATGCGCACCATCCTGATGGCGGCGGCGTGGTTGCCGGGGTCGGTGGCGCCGGTGCCGTCTTCCAGCAGCAGGCACTCGAAGCCGCGGTCGTTGGCTTCGCGCATCGTCGTGTGCACGCAGACGTCGGTGGTGATGCCGGTGAGCACCAGGTTGCGGATGCCGCGTGTGTGCAGGATCAGTTCGAGGTCGGTCGCGCAGAACGAGCCCTTGCCGGGTTTGTCGATGATGATTTCACCGGGCAGCGGCGCCAGTTCGGGAATGATTTGCCAGCCCGGTTCACCGCGCACCAAGATGCGGCCGCAGGGGCCGGCGTCGCCGATGCCGACGCCGCCGGTGCCGATCTGCCGCGAGCGCCAGCGCTTGTTGGCCGGCAGGTCCGAGAGGTCGGGCCTGTGGCCTTCGCGGGTGTGGATGACCGTGTAGCCGCCGGCGCGCATCGCGGCCATCACGCGGCGTATCGGCTCGATGGGCGCGCGTGTCAGCGTCAGGTCGTAGCCCATCTTGTCGACATAGCCGCCGGCGCCGCAGAAGTCGGTCTGCATGTCGATGACCATCAGCGCGGTGTTGGACGCGGTCAGCACGCCGTCGAACGGCCAGGGGTAGGGCGTGGCCGCGACGTGCGTCATTTCGACGGCTCGCCGGGGTTCGGCTCGGCGCCGATGTAGCTCCGCGCAGGTGCCGGAAAACCGCAGGGTGTGCCGTCGCGCACCTGGATGCTGGCGTCCCAGGGCAACTTGTAGTTGCCGGCCACCATGTCCTGCATGAACGTGTAGGGGCAGTCCATGGCGCCGCCTTTGACGGCCGTGTAGCCGCGGTGCCAAAGCTGGTACGGGTTGTTCTCGACACCCCAGCCGGCGCGTGCCTCGCGCACCAGGTCGGGCCGCAGTTCTGCGGCGACGATCTCGTCGACACGGCCGCCGCCTTCGTTGATGAGCGTGCCGTCGAAGTTGCAGAACATCGCCTCGCCCATGCTGTCGAAGCTGCCGTCGCTGCCGCACAGGCACACGCTGGCGGTGATGGCCAGGTTCTGGAACGCGTTCGCCTGATTGGTGATCTTCCAGGCGTGGCGTATCGGCGCCGTGTAGCCCGCCGTGCGCAGGATGATCTCGGCTCCCTTGTAGGCGGCTTCGCGGGCCATCTCGGGGAACATGCCGTCGTGGCAGATGATCAGGCCGATCTTGCTGCCCTTCGGGCCGTTGCACACCGGCAGGCCCATGTTGCCGGGCTCCCAGGCCTCGACCGGCACCCAGGGGTGCAGCTTGCGGTAGTAGAGCTGGATGTCGCCATGGTCGTCGATGATCAGCCCGGTGTTGTACGGATTTCCTTCTCCTGGAAAATTCGGGTTGAGCTCCATGATGGAGAAGCAGCCCCAGATCTTGTGCTCTACGCAGGCCGCCTTGAACGACGCGACCTCCGGACCGTCGAGCGACACCATCAGTTCGGGCGCGATGCTCATGCTCAGGCCGTGCAGCGCGTATTCCGGGAACACCACCAGGTCCATCGTGCCGAGATTGCGCCGCGCCTTGCCGACCATCCAGCAGATGCGCTCGGCCTGCGCCTTCAATTGCGCCGGGGTCTCGACCACCGGCAACTGCAACTGCACCAGACCCACGACGACGCCTTGCGCCGACTTGTTCAGACCGCCCAGACCACTCATCGTTCGTCCTTCATCGTGACACTCCCAGTTCCATCGGTGC
>Ga0163144_10020630_pt1 | contig 13160 bp, 8 predicted proteins | sample OliLak19BULKMAT1_FD_123175 | JGI IMG/M metagenome (GOLD analysis project Ga0163144, IMG submission 123175) | Freshwater microbial mat bacterial communities from Lake Vanda, McMurdo Dry Valleys, Antarctica - Oligotrophic Lake LV.19.BULKMAT1 | ecosystem: Environmental > Aquatic > Freshwater > Lake... | reverse complement strand
GAAAATAAGTACCAGAATGAAGGCGGTCCTTCGCTGGAACAGTGTTTTCGATTAGTTCGTGAAACATCCTCTGTCCCTGCCATTGACCTGCTCTCGTTACTGGATGCGGTCATCTTCAATTTCCTCATCGGCAACAATGACGCTCATGGGAAAAACTTTTCCCTGCTTTACAAAGGGGAAGCCGGGGGAGGAACCAGTCTCGCTCCCTTTTATGATTTGCTCAGCACAATCTATTACCCGGAAATTTCGGTGAAAATGGCAATGAAGATTGGTGGGGAATATGTCTCGGAGAAGGTCTACGCGAGGCATTTTGAGCAATTCGCGGCGGAGGCTGGTCTTGGCAAGCCGATGGTAAAGCGGCGTATTCTGGAACTTGCCGCCTCGATCATTTCGCGACTGCCTGAAGTCACGATGGAACGCTCCGTTGAAATCGAAGTCGCCCAACGGATTCAGAGCCGTTGTGAGCGCACAATACAACGATTTACAGAATAGATTCACCCGGCAGATTTTTGCGGGAAGAGGGTTCGTTTCTTGGATACAACGACCGACAGTCAACTCAATCCGCCCACTCATTTTGAGATTCGCGCAAAGTTCGAGTCCCTTGTCCTGCACGATTTGTATGGTCCGGCGGGTGGGGAGGAGGAGGAACTCGACGAGAAGTGGGTTTCGAGTCGCTATCTGGTGGGCTGGCTGGCTCCCAAAGATGTGGGGCGTGGAACCAGTGCCGCCGACGCACGGGCATCTCTTCCCGACGAAGAGGCGGCGCCGCTTCCTGACGACAATCCGCTCAATCCGGTCTCGAATGACACGTCGCTTGGTTCCGGCAACGATGAGAGCGGAGAAGAGGGCATTGATGATGACCCAATCACCAGTACGGAGTCGATGCTTCCGAATTCGTTGGGCTTCACCTTCTGCGTCGCTCCCGGAGTAGACACGCTGCGTGTTCATGCAGCGTGGGGCTGGTATCGTCGCAGAAAGAGCGAGACCGGCTTTGTCACCAAAACGGGCGCACCCAAAATGGTCTGGTTCCGAACCTCTGTCGAAGGCTCCAACGTGTTGCCGCTGACAGTGGGCGAGATCGCGCAATGGGGACCGTTTGAGGATGTGCCGGAAGTCACCGTGCGGGGGCAGATACGGACGACAGATGACGGCGGGAAGATGGTGACGCTGTTCCTTGTCAACGATCAGGATGGCAAAGACGGTAAGGATGATCGGTGGCTTTTTCAAGTGCGCTTGACCGTTGAGACGGAGGATGCTTCGCCGGGATTCGTCCGCCGCACCATGGATTTTGAGGAGAGCACACTGGATGATCTGGAGCGCGTCGAGAACCAGCAAACGCGGATGAACTACCGGCATCGCGTGGAATTCGCTGTAGGACACGGGACTTCTGTTGATTGGAAGGCAGCCACCGACCCGCTGCGAGCAACAAAGGTCTGGACGACTCCGACCCCCACTTACGAAGTCGCAAGGGCACGTCCCCATCAGATCGCAGACGTTGATCTCCGCATGGACGCACTTGCGGCTTGCCCTCAGAACCAGATTCGCGCCGCGCTGATTCCCATGGTGGAAGCTTATGAGCAGTGGATCGATAACGATGCGGCGAAGGCATTCGACCCCATGCAGCATCTCGGCGGCTTCGAGGACGCGCTCGCATGGACAGAGAGTCGGGCGCGAACCGCCGCAAGGCGCATCCGCGCAGGAATCGATCTTCTCGCCGCAGACAATGTAGCGTTTGACGCTTTTGTGTTTATGAACCGGGCGATGCACGACCAGCGTCTGCACGGGCTACTCAGTCAGCGCGTGCGCCGTGGTGACGCGGCGACACTGGCGGACATCGAGTCCGCAGAGACTCCGACGTGGTATCCCTTTCAGCTTGCATTTATTTTGGTGAACCTTCCGAGCCTGACCGATCTCCAGCATCCTGAGCGATGCGACGCCCTCGATCCCGGCCCGACGGCGGAACTCTTATGGTTCCCGACCGGAGGCGGAAAGACAGAGGCTTACCTTGGGCTGACCGCTTATACGCTTGCAATCCGACGCCTTCAGGGCGAGATCGAAGGACGCAGCGGGCAGGATGGCGTGGCGGTGATCATGCGCTACACCCTCCGTCTGCTTACGCTTCAGCAGTTCCAGCGGGCAACGACACTGATCTGCGCTTGTGAACTGATTCGAAAAGCGGATGCCGCAAAGTGGGGCGCGACACCGTTTCGTATCGGTCTCTGGGTGGGGCAGTCAAGCACGCCCAATAACTACGATCAGGCGGAATCTGTCCTTGATGATACACGACGCGGAGACGATAGAACCGGCTCGAAGGGAACGCTTCAGCAACTCACAAACTGTCCGTGGTGTGGGTGTAAAATCGAGGTCGGCAAACACCTCTGGCCCGAACCCGAAAAACGACGCATTCTGACGTACTGCGGGGATGCCCTCGGTAAGTGTGCCTTCAGCCGAAGACAGGCAGAGGGGGAAGGGCTGCCAATCTGCATTGTGGATGAGGAGATTTACCGCCTCCTCCCCAGTCTTGTCATTGCGACGGTGGACAAGTTTGCCCAGATGCCCTGGAACGGGGAAACGGCGATGCTTTTCGGCAATGTGACTCAGCGTTGTCCGCGTCACGGCTTCCTGTGTCCCTCGTCGAAACACCCGGAGCAGAGCCATCAGAAGACCGCCAACAATGAGCGTGTGACGGTAGGAGTTGCGTCACCGTTGCGCCCTCCTGACCTGATCATTCAGGACGAGCTTCATCTCATCACCGGACCGCTCGGGTCGCTGGTGGGTATCTACGAGACGGCGATAGATGAGTTGTGCAGTTGGGAAGTGAACGGGAAGCGTGCTCGCCCTAAGATCGTCGTTTCCACCGCCACGATCAAGCGTGCCGGTGATCAGGTGAATGCCCTGTTCGCCCGACGGCTGGAAGTATTTCCTCCTCGCGGGGTGGATGTCGAAGACAATTTCTTCTCGCGCCAGATGGAGATAGATGCTGACAATCCGGGTCTGCGCTTCCTGGGCATCTGCGGTGCCGGGCGGCGGCTGAAAGTCGCCCTGATCCGCGTCTATGTGGCGTGTCTGTGTGCAGGACAAACACTCTATGAGCAGCACGGCAATCTGGTCGATCCCTATATGACAGCCGTCGGGTATTTCTCTTCGATCCGTGAACTGGGCGGAATGCGACGCCTCCTGGATGACGACGTGCGCTCGCGGATGCAGCAGATGGACAAGCGAGGTCTGGCGCGACGGAGCTTCTACGGGGGGTATGATGAACTGACCTCGCGCAAGAGTGCCGGAGACATTCCGCGTATTCTCGACTGGCTTGAGGCAGAGTTCGACCCTGCTAAGGAAGCAGCCCGGGAAGCGGAGAAAAAACAAGGGATGAAACGGACGATGAAAGCCCCACTGGACGCCATTATCGCCACGAACATGATCTCTGTAGGAGTGGACGTTCCTCGCCTCGGTCTCATGATCGTTGCGGGACAGCCGAAGCAGACCGCCGAGTACGTTCAGGCGACAGCGCGTGTCGGACGGCGGTTTCCCGGTCTGGTGGTCACGGTTCATAACTGGGCGCGTCCTCGCGACCTCAGCCATTTCGAGACGTTTCGCCATTTCCACGGGACATTCCACGCGCATGTGGAGGCACCCAGCGTCACGCCGTTCGCACCGGGAGCGCGGGATAGAGCTCTGGCAGGCGTTCTCACCTCCATGATCCGACTCGGCGACCCTGCCTGTAATCCAGACGTGGGCGCGTCCGAGGTTAAGAGCCGAACAACCATCGTCAAGGCGAGTATGGCGACGCTCAAAGACCGTGTCGCACGGGTTGTTTCAGGTTCGCTTGCCGGCGAAGTGGAGAAAGAAGCGGACGGCCTGATAGATTTCTGGATAGGGGAGGCACTCCGTCCGCATCGCACTCTGGTCTACAAAGAGGCGAAAGACTTTTCCGTGCCGCTCCTGAAGCAGGCTGATGAGGGGCCATGGAACAAATTCACCTGTCTCAACTCGCTTCGTGAGGTGGAAGGCTCTTCCAATCTGGTGCTGATCGAATTGCCGGAGGCCGCGACTGCCGTCTCAATGGAAGAAGAGGAGACTGAAGAATGAAAGAGGTCATCGGCGATCTGCGCCGCTCTCAACTCGCCTCTTCCTTTGGGGTCGGCTCCATGGTGGACCTGCCAAGTTTGACTGGTGTGGTGATGGGGCTGGATTACTGGGAAGTCGCCAAGTGTCCTCCCATCAGTGAACCACGCCTGCTTCGCGCCGTCCAGAGGGCACTGGCAAACCCGCGTATCGCCGAGATACGGCAAGGCCCCCCGCTGCCTGAACAGCGCAACTCCCCTTTTCCTACTGATCCCAACGGCGTGCCTGTCGCCCTTTTTCCGCGCTGGCTGCGCTGTCCGTTGTGTTCGATACTGGCTCCTACGTCCTCGGGCCTTTACAAGCTACAGACCGAACCTTATCAAACGGACAAAACGCGCTACATACATGAAGGCTGCCTGAAACGCGGGTCGCGACCGGAATCGAAGATGCCGGGAGCGGTTCCAGCCCGATTCGTTGTGGCGTGTGAGAATGGGCATCTGGAGGATTTCCCCTGGATTGATTTCGTCCACCATGGCTCGGCTTGCACCGTTCCCAAACCAAATTTGCGTCTCTACGAAAGCGGAGTTTCGGGTGAAGCCTCTGATGTCTTTGTCCGCTGTGAAGACTGCCGGAAGACACGCCCTATGTCAGAGGCATTTGGCAGAGACAATGACATCTCGAAACGACCCTGTAGGGGTTACCACGTTCATCTTCACGCCAGCAAGGAAGGATGCACTGGTACGGTTAAGACGATGCTGATTGGAGCCAGCAATTCCCATTTTCCACTGTTGCTCTCCGTTCTTTCGCTGCCCGCAACAACCAACCCCATCGAGCCTGCTCTGCAACGCCATTGGGCTACCCTGTCGGCTGTCACCGATAAAAATCAGCTCGCCTTTCTTCGCCAGATCAATCAGCTCGGGGATTTGGAAATCTATACCGACGACCAGATATGGGAAGGCATTCAGCGTCTGCGTTCGGCAGCAGGGACAACGGAGACTGATACATCGGTAGACATAAAACGCCCGGAGTGGACGCTTCTCAGTGGCTCTCAAGTGCCGATTCTTACAGAGCGGCTCAAAACCTCTCCCGCCCCTTCCGTACCTCCTTCGTTTAGGCGCGAGTTTTCGCGGGTAGTTCTGGTAGAAAAGCTGACGGAGGTGAGAGCGATGATAGGTTTCACGCGGATCGAGTCGGCGGGCGACATGTCTGAACTCGATGCACTGCCTCCCGAGCGGCGTGTGCCTCTGTCTCGGAAGCGCATGACTTGGGTACCCGGCGTACAAGTCTGCGGCGAGGGCATCTTTATTCAATTCAACGAGGTGGAGCTAAGCCAATGGGAGTCCAGCGACTCGGTCAAGCAGAGAATCAAGATTCTCGTGACCGGACATGAGCATTGGCGCAATGCCCGCTCCTGGCTACAGACCAACAACGCACTGTCTCCTCCGACGGCGCGGTATGTACTCCTCCACACGTTTGCTCACCTCCTGATGCGTGAGATGGGCATCCGTTGCGGTTATGGCACGGCGAGCCTAAGAGAGAGGATTTATTGCGCTTCTGTGAGCGATTCAGAAGGTCCAATGGCAGGGGTGTTTATCGGGACATCCTCCAGCGATAGTGAGGGGACTCTGGGAGGACTGGTGGCACTGGGAAAGTCCGGTATTCTTGATGAAATCATCCGAGCGGCACTCGCTCGTGCGTCAGTATGTTCCTCTGACCCTATCTGTGCAAGCCACGATCCGAGTCGAGCGCAGAAGTTGCATGCTGCAGCTTGTCACAGTTGCGGCTTCGTACCCGAAACGAGCTGCGAACGGTCAAACAGTTTCCTGGATCGTACGCTGGTAGTCGAGACATTGGATAAACGAGGCGCATCCTTTTTTGGGCGGCAACGATGATAGATACAGCGTTGCTCGATGCAATGGCAACCGCCGTTCGGGAGTTGCACCCTATCAACCTTGACAGGTTAGAGGCTTGTCTGGCGGATGAAGTCGGTACGCCGCAGTCCGTAACGATGCTTGCTCTCAATCTGCCACAGCCGAGCCAGCGGGAAATTCTTAGCCGCCTCGTGACTTGTTGGAAAGCATCGTTTCCCATTGTCAGCTCCGTTGCGCTTGGTGTGGCAATCCAGGCATTGCGATATGCAGCAAAGTATCGGACACATGCCGAGGTTTGTTGGAGTGGTCCTGTAAACTCTCTTCAAGGATTTAGGACGACGGCAGAATCTTATCGGGATCTGATCTCTAAGGCGACCAAGACCGCCTTGGTTGTAAGCTTCGCAGTTGGCGAAGTTGAGTCTTTACGCGACTCGTTGGAGGCAGCCCTAAGTCGTGGCGTTCAGGTTCGGCTTGTGTTGGAAGATTTTAATGTATTTACGCAGGGATCGTGGCGATCACAGTTTTCTGCGCTCGGCTCACAGGTTCTTGCGGATGGCGCAATCTTTGTCTGGCCCAAGAGCAACCGTCGTCAGCAAGAGGGTCGTATTTACGGGAGCATGCACGTCAAATGCCTGGTTGTAGATGAGCAAGCAATTCTTCTGACAAGTGCGAATTGGTCGGGATCGGCAATGCAGGACAACATGGAATTAGGGGTGGCTATAACTGACTTAGAAATGGCAAGGTCGGTGGTAGAGCATTTTGATCAGCTTATCACGATAGGAGTTCTTGTTCCAGTGGCATAGATTAAATTCGATGAGTGCAAATAACATCATTTATGTGGCGGTTCTTGCATGAGTGTTGGAGATCCACAGTGGCAGGACAATCGGTTACGAAGATGTCACCGAGGCCAGTTCCATCATCAGTCGCCTCTGTGCAGGGTCATATTGACTCGAAGTCATACGACGCTCCAGATCACCAGTTGGCCCGGGTTCCATCTGGAAGCGACATCTCTTCGTCACGCCATGTGGATCCGGTAATTGAGGCGCGCTGAACCTCCTCCCAGTCGATTTCAATCCCTAGTCCGGGCTTGTTCGTGATGGGCAGATGGCCCGTCTCGTCGACTTCAAAGAGACTACGGTCGCTCTCAGCAATATAACGCAGCCAGGGATCCATGCTGCCTGTAGCGTCGCTGACGTTGTAGTGAATGCCCTTTGCCCACTCCAGAATCCAACCTGCTCTCGACTGCGCAACCACCTGCAAACAGGCCATAAAGGCGATGGGTGAGAGGGGGCAGTGTGGCGCAATCGCTAACCCGTTCGCTTCGGCAAGCGCTGCAATTTCGGCAGCGTTGGAGATGCCCCCCACGTGAACCAGATCCGGTTGCAGAATGTGTGCGCCGCGATTCGCCACGACATCGGAGAACTCTGCCACTGTGAACATACGCTCCCCAGTGGCTATTGGCACGTGAGTGAGCTGCGTGATCTCAGGAAGCCAGCGGTTATAGTCTGGGCGGACCGGCTCTTCGTAGAAGAGTGGATTGGCAAACTCAAGCTCACGAACTAAGCGCCGCGCCATGGGGACATTGCATCTTCCGTGAAAGTCGAAGGCTATCTCCACGTCCGTACCAACGGCATTTCGTACGGCGCGTGCCCTGTCCACCGCTGCCTTGATGCCGCCATAGGTATCTATGGCGGCAAGGGGCGGGCAGGCATTCATTTTGATGGAACGAGCGCCCTCGGATACAACACGAGCCGCCTCTTCTGCAGCTGCGCCGGGATCGTTGTTATTGCCGCCTGCCCATCGGTATACCTTTACCCTGTCCCGTACTTTGCCTCCAAAAAGAGCATGGATTGGTAGGCAGTTCGCCTTGCCTACAATATCCCACAGAGCGATCTCTATCCCGGCAAGGGCACTCATAAAATGTGGACCTCCATGATAGAAGCACCGATCGTAACAACCACGCACTATCCGCTTGAGGTCATTTGCATCTTGACCAATAAACTGCTCAGAGAGCGCATGAACCAGCGCCTCTGTGCCGTCAAGCTGTCCCTCAACGGTCCACTCTCCATACCCAACCAGACCACCCGCAACAAGTACGCGCAGCAACCCCCAGCGGGGTGCAACTTTTGCTGTCTCAATGCGCTCAATCGTCAATCTCATATCTCTCTCATCCTCGCAAAGCCTATTGGCAGTCATGGCACTACCTACTTGGCAGCAGTCAACCGTTGTAGAGCGACCCGGCGATCCATCCGCCCTCTTTATCGTTTTTGAGTGTCCGGGTGTCGTTGCCACGTTGCTCTCGGACTTTGGGAAGAGTGGAAGCAGGACGACGGGACACCCCTGCGCACCTGCACTATCATCACGACGGAGGCGAACACGTTAGTTAAGGACATTCACGACCGTATGCCTGTTATCCTGCGTCCCGAAGAGGAAGAGGCGTGGCTGGATGTCAGGGCAAATTCCGCATCTGGGGTTTTTTGCCCAGTGAACCCGAAAGGTATAGTTGAGCGTTTTTTTGCTCTTTGCGGTCACGGAAAACAAGTGATTTCCATGACCGCCAGAGAGTGGCGCGAATTTCCACTTTCTGTCTTCCGAACTCTCTCACGAAAAATACTCACGGATAGAAAACAGCGGGATATGTGATGGAAACGTGATATTCAGATGGTTTCCGTGATCATTGGCAGATGATTTCAGGGCTACTCTCCCTTTTAGGTGCGATGGGCAAGAACTCTGACATCAGGTTGCCACTCCCCATGCGCCTCCCACCGTTTGTCCTGGAGCAAGCGTGATGAGACCCCATTCAGGATGATTGAAGGCGTCAGAAGCGCACGTCATCGGTTCGATGGCGAGGGCGCGACGGCGGTGCGAACGAGGCAGAGGGTCACCAGAGTAAAGGACGACGTAATTGAAGGCGGTATCCATCCAGACCGTGATGCCGTTTTCGCCGTTCGGAGGTGTCAGGCGCAGGCGCAGGAGTCCGTCGGGATCACGTATCGGGTTCAGATAGCAAGTGTTGAACGAGGTCTCTCGAATGGGTCGCGGCTGGCGGAAATCGTAGGGGGTGTCCTCCACAGGCAGCACTTGCCCCGTCGGCAGCAAGTTTTCAAATTGCAGCGTGGCTGCCATCGGCACCTGGAGCGTATCTTCATCAATGAGAGCCGAGCCGACAGTGAAATAGGGATGGAAACCGGCTGCGATGGGAGCGGCGCGTTCCCCGGCGTTTTCTAGAGTGAAGCGGCAGGTCAGCCCTCCCGTGTCCAGTATATAGGTGACGGAGGCACGCAATGTAAAGGGATAGCCCGGATGCTCGTCTGCCTTCAGTGCTGTGCGGAAGGAGACAGTACTTTCCGATTGTTCCGTAACTTCCCAGGGCACCAGACGCAGAAAGCCGTGAATGGCGTTAGTACCTTCTTTGTCATTGCAGTCCATCTGGTAACTCTGTCCCGCGAAAGTGTAGCGACCATCGTGCACACGACCCGGAAAGGGAATAAGGACATCGCCCTGCCCCCCGACCTTGCCTTTTGCGCCTGTGTAGCCCGTGACGATGTCATGGCGGGTTCCGTCCGGTGCTTCTCGACACAACCCGCGTAGGGAAGCACCGTAGGCAGAGACTTTCAGGCGAAGACGCTCAGAAATCAGTGTGATCTCCTCTTCACCAGCATCAATTCCAACATCCGTCGGCATGGCGTTTCTCCTCATCAAGGCGTTAAGTAGTTTCTGCTTTCAGGTCAGTTCGACCGGGTACATCGGCGGGCGGCATTCTCCCTGAGTTGGCTCCTATCTCTCGGTTCGGCACTCATGTCTTCGAGACAATCAACGAAGCGTTGTTGTCTCGCTTTATCCTTCTACTGCGTGCCGTTCCTTGGTGGAGAAGGGCGATTGGCAGGTTCCGAAGTGACCGTAGGTATCCACTCCACGCACGAGCACCGCGTTCCAGGACTTGCCATGGGAGTTGAGGGCGACAGGACGAACGTGGGTGGGAATATAGCGCAAGGTCAATCCGCAACGGCGGCGGTTCGAGCGGTTCGGCAGGCTGCCATGGATGAGTGCGCCATCATGGAGGGAGATCTCGCCCGCACGGAGTTCCAGGTTCACAGCGGTTGCCTCCTCCTCGGCGGTGACAGGAATTTCCTGGTTGATGCTCAGCAGGTTGCCCGCCACCTGTGCCTTCTCATGTGCGCGTATCCCCTCGCGTTGGGTGCCGGGCAAGACACGCATACAGCCGTTCTCCCGGTCGCTGTCGTCTACGGCGAACCAGGCAGTCAGAGCGAGGGGTGGCTCGAGTCCCCAATAGGTCACGTCCTGATGCCACGCCACAAACCTCTCCTCCTGACCGTACTTGCAAAAGAAGTGGGTTGCCAGAAGAAGCAGATTGGGACCGAGGAGGCTCTCCACCACTTCCAGAAGGGGAGGGTGCGTGGCAAGTGTCCAGATAAATTGCTCCTCGAAGTGCCGGTCGACCAGTCCGATGCGAGTCTGCTCACGCCCCTCGCGCTCCTCCAGCGCATCGAACTGTTGCCGAATGCCTACTGCTTCAACTTCCGTGACGACGCGCAAACCGGAGAGATAACCGTCGGTTTGGTAGGCGTTTACCTGTGATTCGAGTAACGACATGGTGATCAAGTCTCCTAACACGACGGTGACGTGGGACTGTCCGCTCTGGACTGTCTCAATGAAGTATACCCAGAATGATGACCCTGATGGTATCCAACAGTATCTTGATACTGTTGGCGAATCCTTCACGCTACAGCACTTGCCATGCCTGCACTTTTTTGACGAAACACGGCTAAGGGAGACACCCGCGTTTTTGCTAACGGCACCTCCATCACCCAGGCAAGCATTCGCATCAAATTGAGTGATATGGCAATCATCAGGTTGTGGAGATGGGTCTTGGACTGCCCAATATAACGCGAACGCCGCAATCCACAGCAACGTACTGCCTGAGACAGTGTGCCTTCAATCCCAGAGCGGAGACCATACTCTTTCTGGAAAGCTGCGGTTTTCTGCCGCTTCCGGGCAGATTGCAAAGCGTCATACTGGTCTTGAGGACGAATGCTCAGCCCGCGCGGTCCCGATTTCGACTTGGTACACTGCGCTCGTACAGGGCAAGCAACGCAATCAGCACGAGCAAATCGAACAGAGATACTCGGGTTGCCGCTCCCGTCAGTGCGGGCTTGCCACTTCACATTCTGTTTGCCACGAGGACACGTCACGGTGTGCTGTTCCCAATTGACCGCAAAGTCATAGGCAGCAAATCCTTCCCTTGCCACCGCTTGCCAACTGTTTTCTCGTGCCACCGGACCATACAGGTCAACGGCATACTTCTGGGGACTTTCCACCAGGAGTTGGGCATCCAGATACCCGCTGTCGACAAAATGACGAGCGGGCAAGAGAGAGGCGGCTTCCAAACCGGCATGGATTTGGGCGGTCATGTCACTGTCTTGGGTTGTTGCCGGGGTGGTTTCGACCAGGGTAATCAAGCGCGGAGCGTTCTCATCACAGGTTTCACTCAGATGGACTTTGCATCCTGACCATGTCGTCTCCCGTTTGATGCTGTAACGCGCCTCGGGGTCATGCGGGGAATTGATGGACTGGGCAGCCGAGTGCATATTCTGGGGATCGCGCCATGTCATCTTGCCGTCGACAAAGACAATGTTTTGAATCCAGACCCGGCGCAGCAGAGCGATTTCGGGAAGACTGAGAAGCGTTGCCGGAGTAGTCACCTGCTGGAGCCATTCCATGAGGGCAAAGCCATCGCCACCGATGGAAAGAGCCAGAGCCTCACGTGCCTCTTTGCCTTGGGGCAGGCGCACACTGGCGAAGCGTTTGCCGTAGCGGTCAATCCACGCGTCGGGCAACCGTGCTCCTAACCAATCGGGAGCGACCTCAGCGAGGGTATTGAGAGCATGACGGAGGGTTTCTCCCACACATTCGAGGCGATTGAGTGCACGCACCGCGGCGACGACATGAGTGCTGTCTGTCCGCTGTTTGCCCCGGGCTTTGAGCCAACCGCGCTCTCGTCCCAGCGTCAAAAGGGTCTCAAAGAGGCGTTGCTCCGCTCCGTTTTGCAGGAGACGTGTCCGAAACTCGGAGAGAAGGGAGAAGTCAAAGCCCTCATCGGTGAGTTCGAGTCCCATCGCGTACTTCCAATCAATGCGACTCCGCACGGCTTCTGCCGCCTGGCGGTCAGAAAGGTTCTCGGCAAACTGGAAGATGCTGACGAGTGCCAATCGCCAGGGAGCTTCGGCAGGTTGACCTTGTGGTGGGAACAGATCGGCAAACTGCTGATCCTCAAAGAGCGTGCCAAGTTGGTCACGCATTGTGAGATAGGGATTGCCTTTGGGAAAGGCGGCATGAGCGACACGGGCAGTGTCTTTGGGAACGGAAAAGGCGATTTCAATTTGCAGGCACATGGCAGGTCTCCAACACCAAAACTTCGGACGATAAGGATGTGGGGAAAGTTCTGCACAGAATGGCGGAGTTCCTGCGAGATTCGCCAACAGTATCAAGATACTGTTGGATACCAAAATCGCCGAACTCAACGGACACTGGAAAGCCCTCTTTGCCGAGGCATAATCCGTCAATGAAAATTGGACAGCAAGAAAATTTTTCTATTCCGGTGTCAAGTAACCTGCGGCGTTGACAATATAGCACCAACCTCGCCGTTGCACTTCACTATCATAAAAAGATTTGTATTTGTCGCCTTCGCCAAACCCTTCATAACGTACAATTTCCGAAACGTATATTCCCCCAAGTGGCTGTGTCGCAAACTCAGCCTGTCGATTACTTGCCAATTTACAGAGCCGCTCGTTATTGTGCCAGAGCGCATTCTGTTTGATCCAGAGCGGATCCCCTTCTCGAATCGAACGCATGATATAGTCCTGCTGAAACGACAGATCATAGAGCCGGAACGCTGCGTTCCTCTCTTCGTCGATGGTATCGAACCGCCGCCCTTGTAATTCATTCGCCTCCTCCCATGCGACTCCATCACACAGTGCTTGTTCTCTTGGACCATTGGAAAGTATGAGACAGTGTCGAGCCCGCGTCACAGCAACATAACGTAGACGCATCTCCTCTTCGATATCCCCTAGTGGGTCGCTTGCTTTGAATTCCGACATAAATTCCGGCGCATCCAATCTCAAAATTATGTCGGTTACCGCGACAAATGACCCACTAGTGGGTCATTTGTCTTGTAGACCGACATAACAGAATTTCATGCGTCTT
>Ga0163144_10020628_pt1 | contig 13161 bp, 9 predicted proteins | sample OliLak19BULKMAT1_FD_123175 | JGI IMG/M metagenome (GOLD analysis project Ga0163144, IMG submission 123175) | Freshwater microbial mat bacterial communities from Lake Vanda, McMurdo Dry Valleys, Antarctica - Oligotrophic Lake LV.19.BULKMAT1 | ecosystem: Environmental > Aquatic > Freshwater > Lake... | reverse complement strand
ACGACGCTGAAATAGCGATGAGCTTTGCCGTCTTTTTTCCGGTTCGTTTGACGCAGAAACATCGAAACAGCAGAATGACAGAATGTTTACGCCTTTGCCAGGGGGTAGGTCTTCACCGCAGCCCTTTTTGAAATCGCCGCGCTGCAATCATTGACCTTAGCCGCAATTTCGAACCGAAAATAACCAAAAACGCCCGCGAACTGCGAAAGTCGGGCTAACCGCCGCCGGTTTGCCAGCCCGGTCAAAGGATCCATCAGAGCCGCCTCTTCCGTCTGCGCAAGGCGGCTCCGGTAATTCGAAAGCTCCACCTCCAGCGCCCGCATCGTCTGCTCTGTCTCTCGCGACATCTGCTCCACCGTCCGGCTCATCTCCTCCACACTGGACATCAGGCTCGCCCTCAACCGCGTAATGTCTTCCAGCTCGGCAATCCCCTTCAGCCGTTCCGTCAGCCCCTTCAAATGTTTGTTGTGATGTTGATCCCGCTCCCCCACCGATTCTGCGGTCTTGGCCATCAGCATCATCAGGTCCTTCATCTCGGAAGCCTTCTTCCGCAGATAATTCTGTGTCCGGTCCTGCCAGGCATGCAGATGCTGTTCTGCCTCCTGCTGCTTCTGTACCAGTTCCGCCGGCAGGGTCTCAACGGAGATCGACGCTTCAATCAGGTGAAGCTTCACAGCCAGGTCCCCGGCAGAATGCGTACACAGCCCAGCATTGCAATCAGCAGTTGCGGCGAGCAGCTTTTGGTAAGAATCAATCACTGCAGCAAGTGCTTGCTGGTCTGGCGTGTCGAGGAAGTGCTTCAAGGAAACCACGCGTTCCTTTATCGTCCGCACACCTTTGAGCTTGAACGAATTTGATGCCACTTCTTACTATTCCGGTCAGGAATAGTACGACACAGTCTTGAATCTTCTGAGAATCTTGATAGTCTTACCAGACCGATGCTCATCGAAGCCCTCGTCTTTTCCGTCATGTTTGTTTCCAATTCCATAGTAGGAAGGCCTGCTTGCAGCGCCACAACCAGGGGAATGATGTGGCCGGCTCAAGCAAATGAGGACGGTCGATTTGCGATCAAACTATCTAAAACAGGTTCTCTCCAGATCTGCATGAAAGGCCCCTGGAAATACCACTGGACAGCCCCCGTAGTTCATTTGCCGGATCTGCGGAAAGACAAGACCAAGCGCGGAAGATGAGATCATGAGGCAAGATGTGGCGCTGTATCTTGCTGGTCTGGATCACTGAATTTGGTTGGGCTCAACTGCTGCTGTCGCCAGAGAGTCCGCAGGAGCGCGAATTGAAACGATTCTTCCAGTCTTCCGACGGCGTGAAAGAGTCTCCTGGTATGCGCCTGCGTTGCGGCGTTTACACCTTCCCCACGAGGCTCTCATTCGGCTTCCAACACTGGACCGGCTACGACATCACCATTCCCGTGCGACAGTTTTCCGACCGTGGCCGCGAACGCCCTATGGTAATCGCAATTCAGGTCACACCAGAAGCAACAGGTAAAACCCCAGCCTACTTGTACTCCAAGGCCGCCTTCCCCCGGCGAGCCCCGCCACAATTCTGGACCACCGGCAACGCCGAAATGAACCTCGGCGGAGGCTTCGTCGTCGGCGAAGGCAAATACCGCATCAATCTCTGGGTCATGGATTCCTCTGGCCGCACTTGCCGCAAAGACTGGAAAATTGAAGCACGCGCGCAGGGCGTCCCTCTTCAGATCGGGCCAGGCGAAATAGCCGAAAGCGGGATGGAAAGCTGGAAGGGCATGAGCGGCGGCACCGGCAAGCTAAGCGTCCTCATCCACGCCGCACCCATGTTCCGCCGCCGCATCATGACCAAACTCTCAGCCTGGGATCGTGCCGTCCTGCTCAACTCCTTGCGCAGCCTCCTCGACACCGGCGGTTATGCCGAGGCGGCCGTCAAAGTCTTCGATTTCGACGGCCGCCGCATCATCTTTGAAAGCGACAACTTCGGTGCACCGGATTTCGAACTCCTCATGGATGCACTAATGAATCTCAGCCTCGGCACAGTCTCATTCGATACCCTCAAAGGCGTCAACGAAGAAGGCTTCCTGAGCAACCTCGTGCGAGACGAAGTCGCCATGAAACAACCCAGCGACGCTGTAGTCTTCCTCGGTCCCTCCTGGCGTTGGGGGCAAAAAATCTCACCACTCCTCAGGGAATTACGCAGCCAGTTGCCAGCAACTTATTACTTATCCCTGACTCCTTGGAATGCCACCGCCACCGACCTCCTCGAGAAATTCGTCAAGGCCGGCCCCAAGGGCAAAGTCCTCACGGTCTATCAGCCGATCGATCTCGCCAAAGCAATTCGCGAAATTCGCGACCGCCGCAACTAGGCTTCCCTTGCTACTTTAGTTAAGACTCTTATGGAACTTAGCCAGGCCGAGAAGCAACTCATCCGCGAAAGCTACGCCAAGCTCTCTGGTCTAAAGCTCGAAGCGGGCCGTCTCTTTTATGGCCGTCTCTTCCAACTCGATCCCAGCCTGAAAGAGATGTTCCACCGCGCACCCATCGAAACTCAGGCCGCAAAGCTCATGCAGGTCTTCGACTGGGTCGTCGAAAGACTCGACAATCCAGCCGATCTCAAGCGGCAACTAGCCGAACTCGGCGCAAAACACGTCGACTTCGGAGTCAAGACCGACCACTACTCCCTGGTCGGCGCATCCCTGGTCTGGACGCTCAAATCCGCTTTGGGAAAAGAATTCCCCCCAGAGGCTGAATCCGCCTGGATCGAACTTTACACATATTTATCTGGCCAGATGGAACCATAATGTGATGGAATGATGGCTCACGTATGAACAGTACATGGGCACAAACATATGAGATGGCCGGGCTCGGCATAACCGGCAGCGCACTGATCGCAGCAATTCCTATTTTCGTCCTGCTTATGATGCTGGGGGTCTTGAGAAAACCCGCCTGGATGGCAGCTTTTGCAGGCTTGGCCTCCGCTCTCGGGGTCGCCTTATTCGGCTACGGCATGCCCGGCTCGATGGCCCTTGGCAGCGTGGCTTACGGGGCCAGCTTCGCCCTCTTCCCCATCACCTGGATCATCTTTTGGGCAATTGTCCTCTACCGGCTCACCCTGGTCACGGGCCAGTTTGAAGTCATCAAAGATTCCATCGCCTCCCTCACCAATGAGCGCCCACTCCAGGCCCTCCTCATCGCTTTCGCCTTCGGCGCATTCATCGAAGGAGCCGCCGGTTTCGGCACACCTGTCGCCGTCGCAACGGCCATGCTGGTTGGCGTAGGCTTCGGTGCCTTTGAAGCGTCCGCCATCTGCCTCCTCGCCAACACCGCCCCTGTTGCCTTCGGTTCCATCGGCATCCCCGTTGTAACTCTCGCTGGCATTACCGGCCTCCCGCTCGCCGAATTGAGCGGTCAGGTCGGTCGCATCTGCGCACCGGTATCGCTAATCATTCCGGCATATCTGATCGCCGCCACCGAAGGCTTCGCCACCATGCGCCGCGTCCTCTTCCCCGCCCTCCTCTGCGGCGGCTCCTTCGCCGGTGTTCAGTTCCTCGTTTCAAACTACCTCGGCCCTCAACTGGTCGACATCCTCAGTTCGCTCAGTTCTATCCTCGCCCTGGTCATTTACCTCGTCCTCAAAAAGAGCTCCGCCCTCAATCTCCCCCTCGGCAAAGTCCTCCACGCCTGGAGCCCCTATCTCCTCCTCGTCGCCTGCGTCCTGGTCTGGGGCTACGAACCGGTAGCCAAAATGTTGACCGCAACCGCCATGAAAATCGAATGGCCCGGTCTCCACAACCTGATCATGCGCATGCCACCCGTCATGGTCAAAGAGACTCCTTACGCTGCCGTCTTCAACTTCAACTTCCTCGCCGCCTCCGGCACAAGCTGCATGATCGCCGCCTTCCTCAGCGCAATCGTTCTGGGTGTCAAGCCCGGGCAATTCATCAAAGTAGTCGGTGAAGCAGTGATGCAACTCCGAATTCCCACCGTCACCGTGTGCGCTGTCCTCGGCATGGCCTTCCTGATGAACTACTCCGGTGCCACCGGCACTCTGGGCCTCGCCTTTGCCGCCACCGGCGTCCTCTTCCCCTTCTTCAGTGCCATGCTCGGCTGGCTCGGTGTATTTCTTACGGGCAGCGACACCAGCGCCAACGCCCTCTTCGGCAATCTGCAGGTAGTCACCGCCGGCAAGCTCGGCCTCGACCCTGTCCTGATGGCTGCCGCTAACTCCTCAGGCGGCGTCATGGGCAAAATGATCTCACTGCAGACCATCGCCGTAGCCGCAGCCGCCACCAAGATGTCTACCGAAGATCAGGCCAAACTCTTCCGCTTCACCTTCGGCCACAGCGTCCTGCTCGCCAGCGTAATTGGCGTCATCACCTTCATCTACTCCAGGATGTGATTTCGCAGTTAGTGGATGGGAATTCTGATCCTGCCCTCTACTTCGCCACCCAAACTGCTCCGCGCCAGAAAAGCATCTGACCACCGCGACGGTCTATAAACGAAACCTGGCAATCATATCGGCCAGCACCAATCGGGGCTAACGGCACTTCGATCTCCACTCCGGCGGAGTTAAGCCGGGTGCCGGGCCGAGCGGTGAATTCGATGGGGGCGGTTTCGAAGATCTTTACCCCGTCGCGATAAAATCCGGCATAAGCCGTAATCGGCCCAGGAGTGGTCGCTTCCGGACGATACACTTCTCCGAAGATCACCAGCGAGCTACTTCCATCAAAGACCTGCGTCACGCTGGGGATGAGCTTGCGCCCCTCACGAACGAGGGGATTGCTTACCTGGCGCTTGTCGCGGCTGGCCGTGTATAGTGCGGCATTCATCTTCGTGCGGGGTGGGCCAAGGATGATAGAACTGCGACGCATAGGCCCCTCGACACGGTTGAGATTCGGCACCGTGAACTGCTGCAGCAGCGTACCAATGCGCCCAGTCTCACCATCCCGAACAAGAAACTTGATTGAGTACTGCCCGGGCAAAAGCGTATATCCCGTATCGTATTCGATCAAGCCACTAGCCAGTCGCTCGCGCGAAACCGGGTCCACCTTGAAGCTCACCCGATCACGCAACGTTTTGATGGTGCGGCCATTACTGTCCTTTACCTCTGCAAGAAGATCTAGCTCTGCACGCCCGGCACCATTGCCGGATTTTCGATCCGATATCAGCTCGGCACCTGCAATCGTTACCACCACCGGCACATAGTATTCGTCGAGGTTCAACTGGAAGTAATGGACGCCGGCAGCAAGAGGAATCTCGGTAATGGGGCTTTCAAGCAGAAACGCCTCCTCAAGGTGGCGTTCGCGATCGTTGGCGCTCATCCGTTCAAACACCTTGTCGCCATAGTAGCCGTCGGCGTAATCGAGGCGCACCTTTTCACGAGTTGGCACCTGGATCGAGATGCGACGAAATTTGCCATCGGTTGCGGTGTTGCTCGAGTAGTATCCAATCAAGTAGTAGCTCGTATACAGCCTCTGAGCTTGCTGGATGCCCGCTTCGAGGTTGTTATTGTTCAGCCAGGCCTTTCCGCCAGTTTCTGCAGCCAGTGAATAAAGAGCATCCTGAGACTGCTCGAAAGCCTCATTAAGCGCCTCACCGGCAACGCCGTTATAAGCCTCAACCCCACCGGGGCTGGCAACAGAGGCATCCCCCATGCCCGGCTGCACGGCAAGGCCCCGAGTGTCGATTGGATAGAACTCAACGTTCGCGCGGCGGGCAGCACTCACCAGCGCTCGCATATCGGCCAGATTACGCCCCTGCCCCATGCTCCAGCCATCAGAAAAGTAAATGAGTGCCTTGCGCTCGCGCGTGCGCTCTAGCTGCCGTGTAGCGCGGCCAAGCGTTGCCAGTCGGCGATTGGTAGCGAAGATATTAAATTCGCTATTGGTGGCACCAAAGCCAATCGTACTTTCCTCATCACTAGACTCCCGATCCATGCGCATCAACTTGCCGAGGGCAGCCAGAAGCAAATCTCGATCCGATGTAAAGTCCTGCACGGTCAGCAGGTTTCCGCGTGAGGAAGCCATAATGGCGATGCTATCGGCGCTGGAGATACCTCGCTCAAGAAATTTCATGGCGCCGACAAAGGCTCGTCCCATAGAAGTGCTGGCAATGCCACCGAGATCAAAATAGAGAACCATCTTCCGGCTCACGGCAGCCATCCCAGCCTCCGGGGCAGCACTCCCGCGAGCGCTCACAGCAGCATCGGCAATCTGCTGGTATTCGCACACCGTGACGCGCTGAGGCACACCATTCTCAGTAACTGTAAAGTCCGATGCAGTAAGCCCAGCCAGTGGACGCCCTCCAGAATCTCGCACCTTGACGGCACGCAAAACCAGCCTCGCACCGGTAGAAAACGTCGGAGTTGTAGCATCCTGCCCGGGCACCACCACAGCAACCAGCAACAGCACAAAAAGCAGCCGCATCAGTACCGCACCTCTATACCAAGCTGGATCGAGCGCATCGGGTTGGCAGCAACAGGTAGCCCGAAGAGGATGCTGTTCAGTGTGGCATCCCAACGCGTAAAAACAGGGTGGTTCAGTGGGTTGGTCGCGTCGATGCGCAAATCTGCACTAATACGATCACCAATCCGCACCGTCCTCCAAAGGCTTGAATTCAGAGCGAATTGCCGCGGCCCCGTAATAATGTTGCGCCCAGCGTTCCCCCAGGCCCCAGCTGCGGGGCGCGAGAAAGCTGCCGGGTTAAGCCGCAACCCTGCCGGAGATTCATAAAGCGGTTCGCCTGTATAATCGGGCCGCAAACTGCCCAAAAAACCGGTACCGCCGGTAGGCCGGGCATCGATGGGTGTGATCGGCTGGCCTGTCGCGATGGTCAAATCGCTGCTCCAACGCCACTCGTCGAAGAAGCGCTGTAGCCATCCACTTGTGAAGCGAAAAGTGTAGTCTGCCGTGATGCGGCCGGTGACACGCTGATCAAAATTAGACCTGCCCCGTTCCGCAGAGAGACTGGCCCAATTTTGGGCAATCAGGGCTGGCTGGTTACCTCCACCAAGAGAAGCATTGTCGAGAGCCTTGGCCCAGGTAATTTGTGACCGTACAGCCCAACCGCCACGCAGGCGGCGGCGCAGCTCCATCTGCCCGGCATGGCGGCTTGAATTACCACCTGACAGAAGGTATTGAAAGCCGGAAGGGCAGCTAAGACATGGGTTCACGCCACCTGCCGGATAGGTATTGGGATAAATCGCCTGTTGAGCGTGCGTGCCCTTAACCCCAAGATAAGAGACTTTCGCAACCAGCCCCCACCCCAAGTCACCTTCAACAGAAGCTTGCCAGTTTTGCGCCGTGCCAGGACGAAAGCGGGAATCAATGCCATAGGTACCCAAAGCACTGCCAGGTGCTGTCAGGGCACTAGCCAAACTAAGTGGCGCAGCGCCAGAACTATTGCCAATTGCGAAGTTTCTGCCAAAAGGCGGCTGGGCCGCCAGTGAAGTGGCGAGTAATTCGTAGATGCCAGTATCGGCATAGATGCCATACCCTGCACGCACCACCAGCGAGGATCCAAAGATCGGCAACCAGGCAAGCGATACCCTTGGCTGAACCAGTGATCGAAATGGCGATACCAGAGTCCGATTCGCGCCACTAGCGGGCAGAGCGCTGGCAGAAGCAAAACCTTCACTAACGGCAAGGTTCGCCAGTCGAAAGTAGTTTTCTGTATAGGGTGAAGCATATTCCCAGCGAGCCCCCAAGTTAAAAGTGAGCCCAGCGGTAGGCCGCCATTCACTCATCAGAAAAACTGCCCAATCATTCGCCCGCAGATAACGATCAGCAGGCCCGGTAGCAAGAGATGCTGTAGCCGGCTGCCCCAACAGAAAGTCAGCCCAGTCAACGCCACTCGCCGCACCAGTAAAGCTAAAGCTGCCCCGAGCATCGGGCACACCAAGCTGGTTACGTTGCCGACGAGAAAAGTTGAAGCCCGTGCGAACTTGCCACCTCCCGATACTGCCATTCTCAGCGGCGGCAAAGCTGAGATTCTGCACTTGCAGCCGCCGCGCATTGACATCACGCAATCCACTCATGCCACCAGAAAAAAACAATGAGGGCGGCCCCCAGTCTTCGGGCCGCGCATCAGCCCCAACAATGCCAGCCTCCCCAGCAACATCGCGCACTTCAGCAAAGTAAGGGAGAACTCTTTCATAGTGTCGATCAAGCGACACAGAAAACTGTCCCTGCCAATTTACAAACCGTCCAGGCACCCAGCTAACAGTAGTCTTTTCTCCACCAGAGCGGTTCCGGTCAAGAAAGCCAAACAGCGAAGACTCATCACCACGCACGCGCTCAGTTCTAAGTTCCGCAGCCAAATGCCCGGCGCCAATAATTTTGGTCAACTGCAAAAACCACGCATCGCGATGCAAGTTGCGGATGATCGGGCTTTCAATGTTGTAGCCCGCACCTGTAGTCCTGCCAGCTTGCGGATAAAAACTTGTAAGAGCGGCGGCTTGCCGGCTGAGGCGCTGTGCTGGAATGATAGCAGCTGGAAAAGGAAATCCGCTGCTAGGATCCATCACCGCACCACCTCCAGCGGAGAAGTCCCCATTGCGCTCAGCAAGCGTAGGCACGCGCCCCGCAATCATAGTAGCTGTACGATTGCGAGCCCATTCGTAGTTCAGAGAAAAGAAAGTCGATGGGTCTTTAGGCCTTTTGCGCCGCAATGAAAGAGGCCCGCTCAATCGAGCCGTCGAGCCAAGCAGCGTCCGAGTAGGCGGGCGGGGGCTCAACCCGCTGATGCTGTAAGGAACGGCATCCAGCGCTGAAGTGTTCAGCGTTCCCAGCAGCGAGGCAAAATAAGCAGACCTGCCGCGCTGCACATTACCAATCGCGGTCGACTGGGCAAAATCAGAATCGTTGGCATTGTCGACACTCCCATTGATGAGATAGCCCGTAAGCGGCCGCTGTATCGTTTCGGCAATATCGGTGCGACCTGGAGCGGGACTTGGCTTTTGGAGAGCGACAGCAGGCCCACAGGGGACAGATTCCGGCAGCAGTTCGAGTTCAAATACGGTGGCCTCAGTAGTTGCCGGCAACGTTTGCACAACAAAGCATGGTGTTTCAACGGTCACACTTACAATGTCCCCATTGGAGTCAAAGCCAATAAATTCATATTGGCCCTTGGGGTCTGTTGTCGCCATAAGCTTCAAACGGGCCGTGGTGAGCGAGACAGTGGCACCAGGAATCGGCTGATTGTGGTACCGCACCTTTCCACGGTAATCCGCCCCAGTAGCGATACTGAGGTGGGCCAACAGCGTTAATACTGTAATTACGTATCTCATGCCGTCACAAAGAGGAAACAGTAAGTAGCATGGCAAAAACTTCCAGGATATGCGAAGACTGAACCCTTAAGATTTCGGAACAAGTGAGGGTTCTGAGTCGACTACCAGAGATTCAACAAGCGCTTGTCCCTCACGAAACCGCAAGCCTAGGCGCTTCAGAACTGGCCCAAGTACAAGAGGCGGCTGTACGATTTGAACTTTAGGAATGTTCATCGAAGGCGGTGGAATCTGCATTGGGAATGCATAGTAGACCTCCTCAAAAATATCGAACAACCCCTTCAATCCAGTGCGGTCGACAACCGGGCGGCCCGCCTCCTTCGAAAGCAAATCACAAAAGGTCTGAATCGTGCCCGAACTCATCATCAGCCACCCTTTTTGAGGGTCAGCATTGCCCGCCCGGTCTGCTTCCCCCAACGTAGATGGAAACGGAATACCTGGCGTAAACATTGGCTTTCCCGAAGGAGAGGCTAGCTTTGCACCGCCCGGTGCCTGTTCCAGCAGCCAAACTTTGGTCATTTTACTTTCAATGTGTGCCCGAAAACCGAATCGCTCTTCAAGCATGGTTCGCACCATTGCAGGGATCTCCTCGGATGGCGTTTCTTTGGGAAATGTGGCTCTGCCGCTATATTTATTCTTGAACCACTTCGCCCGGGACAACTGATACTCCTTTACACCGTAAGCTAGCCGGACCATCCGTGACATGGATGCCATATAAAAATCAACCGTTCCATTCCCATACGTTAAGCCGATTTTGTCCATCTTGGCGACATCCAGAACATAGGCATCTGGCTGCAGGCGCAATGAGGTAGCTTCAAAATGCGGTTGCCTGTCCCATGCAAAGACGGAAAGACCGAGCAATGCGAAGAAGATGATTTTTAGTAGTGATTTTTTGTTCATAAAACAGTACAGATTTTGTTAACTAGAAAAAAACTGGGAAGCAACTGAAAGTGAATTTTGTGCTCGGTCAATATTGCTAAACAGGGTACAGACAAAAAACATTCGACGCAACCTTACTTTTATCGGGGCGAACTTGCGCAGGCCTTTGGGTCATCCTTAGCATCTGAGGCGGGGCAGGTCAACAGCGCAGATAACACGGCTTGATGCAACTCCTCTCCCAGTGCCCCGACGTGGGAAAAGCGAATTTTGTGGGACTGATCAACCAAAACAATTGTTGGGAATTTATCAATTCCCAGGCTCGGTAGAGAGACTGTGAAACTGGCCTCACTAAGAAGGCCATGCTTCTGGAGGAATGACCTACCTCGTATTTGGTCCTCAGGCATTAGGTAGTGAATATTTGCTAATCGCAGAAGTTCTGCGGATTTTTCGAGTTTCAAATAGATCTTAGCTTCAGCTTCACAGAATCTGCAATTCGAGGATATAGCAATGAATATCATTTCTTTTCCCTGCGGTGACTTTAAAGCGAGGGGATTAAACATTTTTCCGACAGGCGGAGCGTTAGAAGTGAATCTATTCTTCCACATTGGAATGTAGACTATGAGCGCAGCCGATAAAGCGAGTACAGAAAAAACATTGCAAATGATGGCTAGCATCCTTGCGTTTTTATGAATCCATATTTCCATCTATAGATCTTTCTGGTACTGAGCGCGCAGAATACCACGCGCTCAGTATTTTGATGAAAACCAGCCAATGTTAAGGGGTGCTTAGGCGCACCACTTGGAATTACAGCCGGACAAAACCCATCCTTGAGTCGTCCATGTGTAAAGGCATCCACCGCTACACATCCATTCTGCGGCAACTGCCGATAAAGCAGAAAGTGCCCCGATAAGCACAAGCCTGGAAACAGCTTTTTTCAATGATTTGTTCATCGTTCTAGATTTAACATCCAATAGTAGACTAAATCGCTTAGTTTTTTTTTGCAACAATAATCTTAATAAAAAGATCACAAAACGATTTCGCAACAAAGTATTTCAAGTTCAAGTTGTTCTTGGATACCCTCTATATCGTGTCAGTCCCTTGCTTTGGCGCTAACTTGCTATAACTAAACCATTTCAAGCAGCAGCAGGATGGCGCCGGCAAACTATTTGTGAAACATAATAGATATATAAACTTTATATAATAACCCCTTCGTGCCAATTATGGCAACTTTTTTGATCTAGATGCAGAGCTCGTAAAATGAAAAAGTGACTACTATTCAGCTCATGCAATTTCCATGGTTTGGACACAAATGCCAACGTTGTCATGCGCGGTAAGAAGTGCGTTGCGCCTTGGCCCATCGCAATGACTTTTTCTATCAATTCGACCGAACAACTAGAGATCGCCTCGCCAATCCTGACTTAGCCAAATTGAAATACACTCAGACCTCGAATTCAAGAACTGCGAAATCGAATAGCCCGGTAGCCACAGGCTCTTGATCTGCATGCCGCCGCTGATGTTTAATGCCCTGTAGTTTGCCGTCTTCAACTAGAACTGCTTCGCCGCCTCCTGCGCAAACTGCATGCTGGCGGCATTCCTCAGCGCCACCAGCACCCTCAGGCTTGCCGTGGCCGCAGCCTCGACCAAGATGCATACCGAAGATCAGGCCAAGCTCTTCCGCTTCACCTTCGACCACAGCATCCTGCTCGCCAGCGTAATCGGAATCATCACCTTCATCTACTCCCGCATGTGATGTCATAGTTGGCGAATGAGAATTCCAATTCTGCTCGCCGCCGTTGCCTTACTTGCTTCAGGCCAACACCCAGATGCAAAGTCTGAAGGTGCCAGGCTCTTCATCCGTAATTGCTCTGCCTGCCACGGCGATACCGGCAAAGGCGGCCGCGGGCCAGACCTCACCACCGGCGATTGGAAGCACGGCGGCTCAGTCGACGACCTGATCCGCAGCATCACCCAAGGCATCCCCGGCACCCAGATGCCGCCCATCAACATGCCCGACGAACAGGCAAAGTCAATCGCCGAATATCTCTTCTCCATCACAGCCAAAAAGAACGAAACGCCCACCGGCAGCGAGGCCCTCGGCCGCACTCTCTTCTTCGGCTCAGCCAATTGTTCCGCATGTCATATGTTCGCCGGGCGAGGCGGCGTCCTCGGCCCAGACCTCACAAACTCGCGAGCTCGCTACCAGGCTTCCGCTCTCACAACCAAAATGGCAACCCCCATCCCAATGATCGAAGCCGCAGGCCACCGTGGAGTAGCCAAAGGCGAAGACACCTTCACCCTGCAAATGATGGATAGCCAACAAAGGTGGCACCTCCTCAACAAGCGCGACCTCACAAATCCAATCCGCAAGCTCGAAGTCCCTCATCCCAACATCGCCGCCAAAGATCGCAACGACATCGCAGCCTTCCTCATCAACGCATCGACAACCTACGATCCAGCCACCGATTGGAAGCCCGCCCCAGACCTCAACGTAACCTTCGATCGGCTCAAGAACGCCGCCGCAGAACCCCAAAACTGGCTCACCTACTGGGGTGGCCTCGAAGGTCGTCACTACTCTGGCCTCAAACAAATCACCCCAGCCAACGCCGCCCAACTCAAAAGCACCTTCACCTACCAACTCGGCGGCAACACAGTAGAAACAACGCCCATAGTTGTCGACGGCATGATGTTCGTAACTGGCCCACTCAACAACGCCTCCGCCCTCGACGCCAAAACCGGCCGCCGTCTCTGGAACTACACCCGTCAACTTCCCAAAGTCGCCAGCCACTGCACCGTCATGACCAATCGCGGCTTCGCCATCCTCGGCGACCGTCTCTACATGGCCACCCTCGATACACACTTGGTCGCCCTCGACGCCAAGTCCGGCAACGTCATTTGGGACATAGAAGTAGACGACTACAAAAAAGGTTTCTCCATCACCCACGCCCCACTAGCCATCGACGGCAAGATCATCGTCGGCGTAACCTCCGGCGAGTGCGCCCTCACCGGCTTCGT
>Ga0163144_10020627_pt1 | contig 13161 bp, 9 predicted proteins | sample OliLak19BULKMAT1_FD_123175 | JGI IMG/M metagenome (GOLD analysis project Ga0163144, IMG submission 123175) | Freshwater microbial mat bacterial communities from Lake Vanda, McMurdo Dry Valleys, Antarctica - Oligotrophic Lake LV.19.BULKMAT1 | ecosystem: Environmental > Aquatic > Freshwater > Lake... | reverse complement strand
GAGATTGCGCGGTGCACTTCGTCGGCAAGGCGCTTGATCTCCAAAGCGGTGTGGTCGCCAAACGTGGCCATTGCCTTTACATCACCTCCGGCACAGAAGAAGCGACCGGTCGCGGTGAGAACGACTACTTTGATCGACGGATCTTCGTCGCACGTCTGCGCGGCGACTGCCAATTCTCTAGCCATAAGACCATTTATTCCGTTCGCCTCGTCGGGCCGGTTCAGGGTGATGACGACAGTCTTTTCGCGCCGGTCTACGGTGAGGGTCTCGTAGGTTGCCATGAGTAGGGTGTCCAGAGTTTGTGGATGACGTCGATCTTGGAAGGCGATGTACCGGTAGTAGTGCGTAGTACCCGACGGCGGTACATCATCACCGCTTGAGGATACCGCCATGAGGATACCGCCATCATCGTGACCACAACGTCGGGTACCGCTGCGCGGGACCCGACCTACTTCTGGTGCTGCAACATGTGTTGGCAAAAGGTTTCCGACGCGCGCGCGTCTTCGGCTTTCTGCACCCCAACCGCAAGCGCATGATCGCCTTGCTGCATCTTCTTTTGAAGTTCGATCCCAGCGCCGTGTTGGTCAGCGCGTAGGTCGGGTCCCGTGCAGCGGTACCCGACGGCCCTGCTGTGCCCCTGCTGTGGTGCGCCGATGATCATCCTGCAACCGCAGATTCGATCTTGGCTGACAGCACCCAGCACAAGCGCAATGCCAGCCCCGATCCCGATCGCTGCGATCACCAGCGAGTCGCACTGACGCGCTACCTCAACAGCCCCAGTCAACATGAGGACATCAGCGTCCGCAAGCTGAGGCAAGCACTTGATTCAAATCCACGCGAACCATGCCAAAAAGCAGCGCGATCACACTTCGCTTCACACAAGCACTCTGCATCAACGCGCCTAAAAACGCTCACGCGCCCGCACCCGCACCCGCGCACACCGGAGCAGCAGCCAAAAAATGGTTATCCTTGAGCGCGCGCGACGCCCGCGCAGGACCGGGCTGGTCCAACAGATGGCTCAGATCGCCGCTGCGCGCGATCCAACCTTGTTCGTTCAAACCTCATTCGTTCTAATCTCATTCGTTAGGCGCCTCATGCAACGCCCGTGAATGGTTGTTTCGCTCCCGTTAGTTTGCGGAGCAAAAGACAAACCGCGACGAATGACACGCAAGTCAAGACGGAGCATATGAGCACTCCCCGGTCAGCTGGCAGGATTAGGAGGTAACCCTTTCCTTTGATAAGAGCCGAAAAACTAGACACACAAAACGGCATAGCAAACAGGCGAAAGACTTGCCAACCATCAGGGCGAGCTGTGCTCGATCCGGAAACGCTGAGGATCAGGGCGACACCAATGGCTGCACTGATTCCAGCAGAGTTCAACCACAAAGATGGAGAAGGCTCGAACAGCGTTATGACCGTTACCAGATACCAGATGAGGTAGCACCAGAGGACGATCTTGCCTGGGCGAAGATTGGCGAAATAGCGCAACAACTGCATGAAGTACTTCTTTGAGTTGCCTTTCTTGTCAGTAAAAAATGCCATGTATCCCTGCCGCCTATTTCGGCGCAGCAAGGCTAGATGATACGGAAAATCCTGACTAAAACACGGTGTTGTTTCGATGGTGCAGCCTATCTCCGCAGCCTAATCTTGCAGCGTTTCCGAACTTGGGGTGGGTGAATGAAATCGGGCACTAACAGCGGTGGCAGAGCGAGCGTAGTCGGCGTGGGCGTGAATGGCAACCACACAGATCGCGGCTCGGATCGGGAGTGTGATCAAGTGGTTGAGGTGCCCGATCCAGTGGGGGTGAGCCGAAACGACAGCAGTACGGCGTCGCGCACAAACAATGTGATCGGATTGCGCCGGATTTTATCCCGCCTGCTCGTCGCCCAAAGGGGCGCGTAGTGGGACTACGCAATCCTTTGGGCAACAACGCAGCGGGTTGAAAGACCAGCAAGAGTGTCACGTGCAAAAGAGGCGCATTATTTCTGCGCGACGCCTAACGGCCTCAATTTCACTTGCGCGCTCCAATATGGTGGATCGTTCACCGCTCCGGCTTACTCGATAAACGCGAAAACGCGGCTTCGGCGGCCATCGCAATCAATCGGTACAGGTTGGACTAGACAGAGTCGCCATCCACAACAACGGCTGATAGTGGGGCAACGCATTGCGATCATCACGAATGACCTCAGCACAATCACTCTGCTGCAGATCAACCAGCGTCGCTGTCGGGCTCGTGCCCGTGTTGGACTCGAAGCCGTTGCCGAACAAAACGTTGCTGGAAGTGTCGAACAATTCGTCGTAGACACTCAGTCCGCTCACACCACCGGGGCCACTGTTGAATGTGGTCAACACCACGCCACTGGCGATGTCAACGCGATAGACATTGCCGCTCAGACCGCCGGCGGTCCAGAACGATGTGCCGTCTGGATCAAGGTTGATGGCGAACAAGCCTTGCACATTGGTTTCGCCCAGGCTTTGCCGCGTGTAGGTTTGCAGCAGCGCACCCTGCGCACTGATGCGGTACACCTCTTCCTGACAGGCCAGCATCAGCTCGCGATTTGGGCGCAGCCGTAGCGCGTAACAGGGTTCGTTGGGCATTGTCGGCGGCAGCGTGATCAGGTCCGCCAAAACGCTACGCGTGCACACGTTGTAACGCCGAACGGTGGTGTCTTCGGATGTGTAATAGAGCGTGCATTGATCACTGGCAAGATCGATCCAATCGGTGCCGCGTGGTCCGGTAGGCAAGACGAAGCTGTCGAGCAACACACCGGACGGATTGAATTTCAGTACCGGCACTTGCGCGTCGGCTGGCGTAGCGTCGAATCCAGCTTGGCCGATATAGACATTGCCGATCTGATCAAACACACAGGACTCGTGGCGATTGAAATAGAGCCCCGGGGTGGTACCAAAGGAAACATTGCGTACCGCACCGTGCCGGCTGAACAGGCTCGGTGCAGTATGCGCGAAGCGCGTCGCCAGCACATCACCATTCGGGGCAAAGCACTGGCCGGTATTGGGGAAGCCAAAAGCGTTCGGCTGCTGTGTGTTCCAGGTGTCGATGTAGGTTCCGCTATTGGTGTAGCGGCGAATGTTGGTGGTCGCAGTGTCTTTGCCAACCAGGACGAATCGGGTACCTACGGGCAGATCGTCGCTGACGATGGTGCCGGCTGCGCTTAGCTTTCCACGCACACCATTGCCCATCGCAGCGTTCTGCACGTTGTGCGGGAACAGATCAAAAGCGAACGCCTCGTTCGCTTCGACAACGACGTCGCCGCTGATCTGAGCGGTTACCGTACGCATGACTTCGCCCGGAGCAAACGTAACGATCTGTCCGGCACCCGTCGCCAAATAGTCGCCGCTGGGCGGCGGCCCATCGGTTGCAGTGCCAAACGGACCTTTGACTACCTTGGCCGTCACCGTCTGCGCACTCGGCTGCGACAGCCGCACAGCGAAGAACAGGGTCGCACTGCCAGCGTTGCCTTCAATGAGCTGGGCATCATCGATGGTGATGCGCGGCGCCGGAAATACCTCCAACGCAGTCGGTGTAAAGCGCGTGGCCCAGTCCAGGACGTAGTTGCTCTCAACCAGGCTGATCATTGGCTCTCCGGGTTCAACGAGCACGCTGGCGTAAGTCACCAACGGGAACACTGTGCCCATCGCCGGCGCGTATCCAGGCGCGAGCTGCAGCGGCAGTGTCGAGGAGACGCTGCTGGGAAACCGTGTATTGCCGGCGAATGAAATGGTGTCAAAACTACCGGGAGCGGTGCCGCCGATGTCGAAACGCAGCTCAGCGCTGCCTACCGGAGCAGCACCGGTGATCGCCAAGTTGCCATACGGTGGCCCCATCTCGGCGCCCGGCGCCAGTAGCCCGGAGAAGTTGACCAGCTCGCCATCGATGACACCGCTACCGATCAGCTTGCTACCCAGCGGGAGGCCAAAGAAGAGGCCGGTTGGGACGCCGCGTGAATAGGTGCCATTGTCGAGAACGATGGTGAGATTGGCGTTGCCGCCACTGCCGTTCTGATGCCGGCAGTTGTCGAGCACGCCATCGCACAACAGCATGCCGTTACTGATCGAAAGCAGTCCGTCCGCCTGTAAAATGGCGGCGTCACTGCCGCTCCCATTACTCCGCACCGTCAAGGTGCCCGGCCCGACGTGGGCAATGGTGCCGAAGCTCTCGATGCGAGGTGTGCCGGGGCTGACGATGCTTTCGCCAATGTAAACATTGCCGTTCGTGTTCAATGTCGCGCCGGCTTGCACCGTGAACGGTATTTGACCATCCAGATGCAGACGCGAATTGCCGCCTCCGAGTAAAAACGTTGCGCCCCTGTGCGGCAGGAATGCTCAATCCAACAGCGCGCATCGCTACGTCAATGATCTCGGGGCGTTGCACCTTTGAGCTTTTCCGGTTTCGCCGGCACACTAGCCCGAATTCATTCTTGAACGCCGCCTCGGCGATCCGCGCGCGGCCGTGGGTTACGAAGCCGTCCAAAAACGAAAACGCGCTGGACGTGGCCAAAGCGGCTGTGGCAATCAGGCTGACGTCTTTGTGGTCGAAGGACCGCAACGGTGTCGTTCCGGCGACGTCTCGCTCGGTGAACATCACGCCGATTCCCATCACCAGCGCTGGCGCACTGATGATGGGAGCGAGGAAAGCAACATCGTAGACGTTGCTGGCAAGCGCGTTGGGCGAAAGTAGAGTGCGCCAGCGGCTGAGCGCCCGATCGGTGATGCCTGAGCAAAGGCAAATCAGCCGAGCAAGCCCCGCTCAACAACGACACGCGCGCGTCTAAAACGATGAGGGCTACATACCCCATCTCACTTCAACTAGTTTTCCAGTTGCTCGAACGCTCCGGAGTCGCAGCGCCCATCGGTGCGCGCGAAGCCGCGAACGTCGGCGGCGGTGCAATAGGCATTCAAGCCGAAGTTGCGCTGCGGCCTGGCGATTTGGTCCGACGGCCAACCAAGCACGTCGAAGGCACCGCCGAAAGCTGCCAGGTTCAACGCGAACGCGCCCAAGTTCGACTGCCGCTGATCCATCGTCGGCAACGACGGACAGAGTGCGGCATTGACACCCAGTTGGTTACCGCCCTCGCTGATCAATTGTCCGCCCACCGTGCTAGAGCAGCGATCGTTGATCAGGCTATTGGCGTAGCGCAGCGTTGCGCCAGCGCAGAGGGTGCTATAGCCCTTGCGCAGCGCCGCAGTGCTGAAACCAACCCCGGCGTTTGCCGACATTGAAACATGCCGAAGCGTAACCGAGCCCAATACATCGATCGCCTGGCCGCGGCTGCCAAGGGCCTGATTGTTTGCGAACGAAAGATTCGATGCAACGAACGGTCGGCAGTCTGCATGTATCGCGCCACCGGCCCCGGCGAGCGCACTGTTGCCGTTGAGGCCCAGACGTTCCAATTCGACAGCAAAACTGGCACTGCCATAGATCGCAATCGCGCCGCCATTTCCAGAACTGGCGACGTTGTCGGCAAGCACCGAATCACGCAGTTGCAGCGGGCCACTTTGCGTTGTAACGGCGCCACCCTCGGCAGCTCGATTGCGTAACATGCGCACGCCCTCAATCACACTGATCCAACCGCTTACGCTCGATGTACCCGAACCCATCCAGATTGCACCGCCACTGATGCCCGCCTGATTGTCGGCCAGCTCGAACAGCGCCTCGGCGGCCGCGCTCGAACTCAGCGTCAAGACGAGCTTGGACGCGCTACTCACTGCAATCGCACCGCCATTGCGATCGGCGACGTTGCCACTGATGGTCGAGGTTCCATCGTCGCTCCAAGCAACGCCGGTGTAGCGAAGATCGACCGGGTTTGACCAGATCGATATGGCGCCACCATCCAGCGCGGCGTGATTTGACGCAATTTCGCTACCACTCGATTGCACGACACTCGTGGTAAAAACGGCTCCATAAAACGCCAGCGCCCCACCTGATGCAGAAGCGCTGTTATTGCGCAGGATACTGTCGGTCAAAACCAGATCGGTTCTGTCCAATTTCATCGCTCCACCGGCCACTGCGCTGCACGCCTCAACCACTACTTGGTTAAGATCAAGGCTGTGCATCGGCGATCCGCCGCGCTGCATATCGACACAACCACCCCAATCACCGCGACCATTCGACAGCGTCAGCTGACTGAGCTTCAACGCGACCGCGACCGGGGCATCCCAGTTGACCTTGATCACAGGGTTGTAGAACTTGTACAGCACATTCCAGCGTACTCGTGTCAAGTCTCGTCCGGCCCCAACGATATTCGCTGAGTGGGTGAACCAAAGCGGCCCCGAATCTGCTTCGTATGTTGCTGGTGTGGAATCGGTTCGGGTGAGGTTGTAGGTTTTTCGATCCAACAGAATGCGATCGACATCCGGTTTGATATTGGCGGCCAACACCGCTTCACGCAGCGAGCAATCCAGTGCGGTGCAGCCATTGGGCAATGGATCGTCGGTGCGCGTAACACGAATGTCTGCAGCAGCGCACAACGAGGAAAGTGTGAGTAAGCTCAACACGGCGAGAGGGCGGGTTCCGATCACGATGGTGCTCCGAAGTGTCCTGATGGACGTTGCAGCAGATAACGGGAAAAGCCTTCGAAAGGGGCCACAGCAACGCACTTTCATGGTGCACGGTGGCGCATGTCGTGGATGGCTTTTCCGTCAGCATCCGCACTCCGTGCGGCGCACAAAGCCGCAATCAAACACCATGCAGCTGTGCGCGCAACGACGCAGGCAGGCGATCCTGACGAAACGCCGCGCGCTTCAAACTCACCGACCAATCGTCGATAATCGTTGCTCGATGGCATCCAGACGCACATGCAATTCGGCATTGGTCTCGCGCAACTTAACCATGTTTTGCGCCTGGAATTCATCGTGTGCAGCGAGCTCCTGCACTACCCCCGCGAGCACTGCCGTCAGGCGTTCGTATTTGACGCCCTCGACCTCGCCCTTGGCGTTGCGCGTGATCAAGCGCTCGTCGAGCTCGGCGATTTCTTCTGCCACGAAGCCGATATCTGGCTGGTGCGAGCCCTTCCATTCGTAGCCCACCGGTCGCATCTGCTCGATCAGCGCCAGGCCCAGATCCAAATCGGAAATATGGTCCTTGTAGCGAATACTGGATGAGCAAGTCGCAAGCTGAAGCGACGCGCTACAGCAAATGCCAGTGCCACCTGCGCCACCCAGATCATCCATCCGCAACATGCCATTCACACGTAGCGCATTGCCCGCGGGGATTGCACTATTGATCGCAACGCCGCCCTCGGCACGAATCAAAAACTGGTCTGCTCCCGATGAGACGAAATCGATACCCTGCGTATCGGCCCAGACAAACGTGCCCTCATCGCCATTCGCATCGCCGGAGTTGGCAGCGCAAGTTCCGTCGCCAACCGCGTTACCCGGGCGGGTTATGGCATGAAGGCCCCCGACCCAGCTAAAGTCACTTCGGCGCAACTATCAAACCCACCGCCCACGCCACTTGCATCACCGTTGGCCCGGCACCAGTAGTTCATTGTCCGTGGTTCCGATGAAGTTGCTCCGCTGCGCAATTGCCCGCATTGCCCCCGGTGTCCCTGCACACTCCCGCGAGCGTGGCCTTCGGATCGAACCGTGTCGGTTCGCCCAGTGCCGTAAACGCCAAACCCTCATTTCCAACCTCGGTTTTCAGCCGCATAGCGGGCGCGTTGCTCAAGTCGATGCCGAAGTCGACATCGACCGAAAAAATTCCGTCCTGCACCGGCACACGAAACAAGCTGATAGGTTGCGTGATCGGCCGCGGGTCGGCTTCGCCGATCAAGGTCAAACGCAAATCGTAGCTGCCGTTGGCCAGCTTGCCGCCATCATTCAAAGTGCCGCGATAGGTCCACGGGGAAGCGTGCGCGAAACCCTGTACGGTCACCAGCGCGAATACCAATAGCGCGCGTTTCATCCTTTTTTCCGGAGGACGCAGCGTGGAATGTTGTGCCAGGGCAAACCGAGTGCGTCGTCAAGGGCCTTCAAAGCCATTGCCAAACAGCGGGTCTAAACCGCCGCAGGTGCCCGTGGTTGCTTTCGGTGCTGCCAGATCCGCCACGAGCGCAAAGCGGCCATCGAGCGACATGCTGGCCATACGCGGCGCACCATTCAGTGCTGCGGTCAGCGAAAAGCGCTGATCGGCGCTCGCTTGCGTGGTGGCCGCGCTCAAATCTGCGCTGCCGCTAAAACGCGGCTCAGCTGCCTGCGAAGGCGTTATCAGGACAAGGGTGAGCAAGAACCATGATTGCCGCATTGGTACCTCCAATAGCCCCGAATGGTGTGGGCGTCATCGCACTAAACGTAAAACTCGAACAAACGGGGACATAGAACTGACGATTGGGTAGCGAGCGCTGATTTGTCTGGCGCCGCATGAGCGCGTGTAGAGCACGCACGCTCAAATCAGAAACGCTTCGCCTGCCAACGCCTGACATCGCCTGACATGAGTGGCACAACCCACATCGCCCGCATGTTGCGAACTCAAGGCGTAGTTGGCCCCGTGCGCACAACGAAGCCCGGGCAATACTCATTTCGCCAAGCGCAGCTCAATTGCATCAAGGCGCGCACGCAGCTCGGCGTTCTCCTGCTGCAAAACCTCGATGCGTGCGTCCGACTCGATTCTCAGATCGCGCAGCGCTTCAACGGTGAGCGCTTCAAAGCCCTTGATCCCGACGGTCTTGTAGCCCTTTGCCTCGCCGATCCATTGCGGAAATACCTGTTCCAGCTCCTGCGCGATAAAGCCGATCTGTGGGCCGCTCGCGACCAAAGTTTTGGGGGCATCATCGCGATAGCGGAAGTTGACGCCGCGCAATGCCAGCAGGCGATCGAGGCTACCCGTCAGCGGCGTGACGTCTTGCTTGAGACGCGCATCACTGCTGACGCTCCACGCACCGCCACCAGGTTTGAAAGCATCGGCGTAGACGTTGAAGTCGCGGTTGCTTTCCAGAAACAACAGCGGAACGTTGGTTTGCGTCAGGCTGCGTTGGACTATTTTGAATTGTGCATCATTGGTGCTGCCCACCGTACCGCTGGTGGTGCTGATCTGAATACTTTCTCCGGTGCTGCGATTCGTCGACATCATCAGATCGACGGAAGTACCGTCGAGCGGACTGTAGAGCGTCGCTTCAACGTTGTCCGCCGGCGTACCATTCAATGCAAAACCGCCATGTGCGCGAATCAGAAATTGATTTGGCCCGGTCGAGGCCTGACCGAACTGGGAATCCGACGAGTGGTCGTTCCAATTAAATACGCCCTCGTCACCATCGGCATCACCCGAGTCACCCGCGTTGCAGGTGCCGCCACCGGGGTCATTGCCATCGCGAACACGGGCGCCAGTGCCCCCCGCCCAGGAGTGGTCGCCGCCCGCACAATTACCGAAACCTCCACCCACGGTGCTGTGCTCACCAATCGCTTTGTTGGTTTCACCGCCACTTACCGTGCTCAGCAGACCTTGAGCACGATTACCGCGCCCGCCACCGACGGTGGCGAAGTCGTTCTCCACTCGATTGATTTTTGCTAACTCTCCGCCGCCCGCAATGGTCTGTCCGCTGGATGCCGTTGCCAGCGTATTACCCTCGTATCCAGAAACCAGATTGGGGCTGGCAACACTGGGGAAGACAGAAATGACTGCTTTGTTGTTGGCGCGCAGCAGCAGCGGCACATTGTTGGTCGCGCCGAGAAATTCGCCCGCTGCCACCACATTGCCGGTGGTATCCCAGCAAATGCCTGCGAGTGTAGCCTTGGGATCGAATCGCGTTGGTTCGCCAAGTGTTGCGAACCCAGCGCCACCCTGCCCGACTTCAGTTTTCAACTTCATCGCGGGCGCCTGGCCAAGATCAAGACCGAAGTCCACCTCGACCGAGAAATTGCCGTTGCGAACGCTAACGCCGTAAAGCGTTATAGGCTGCACCACGGCGCGAGTGGCGGCGTCGTTCATCAGCGTGAGGCGCAGATCGTAGCTACCGTCGGCTGGCTTGCCGCCGTCGTTGAGCGTGCCACGATAGGTCCATGGCGTGGCATCGACCACCGACGTTACAAGCATGAGCGCAATAAAAATCGAGGTGCGTTGCATATAAGGCCCTTCGTGAATGAGTGTGGGAGTTTCCATTTGCTACAACAGCCGGGTGGATCACTGCAAGACGCGCAACCGTCCCAAGGCTCGATCCACACGCTGAGCGCCGCGTGTATTGATGAAAACGACAAAACCGAGAAAGTGAGGCCACCAAGGCTCCAACAAAGATGTATTCGCGCGGCAAGAACTCGTGTCGCGAAAAAGCCAGGCTCGGTACTTGCTACCGAGCGCATGGCGGTGGGCCCGGCGATGACGAGCGCCGACATCAGCACGCTGGCAACGACTGCGAAAAGATGAATGGGCTTGAACACGGGTTGGCGCGCCAGTGGCATTGGGCGATCCAGGCACTACGAAAAGGCGATGGAACCCGGGACATGGGGCGCGCGTTGGCCGACTCCGTCTATCGAAAATGCGAGATGCACCGAGCGGTTAGCGGGCCGCTTTCGTCATCGGCCAGGACAGGTGGCCCGCGTTTGGCGCCTTTTACGTTATGAAGAATTGGACACCCCTGCGGAGGCGAACATGCACGTTTCAATTGCCGATCCTGGTGCGCCCGCGCCGAGTTTAGACAGACGTCGCTGGATGCCGATGCTTTTAGCGATGCTCGCACTAACGCCGGTCGGTGCAATCGCACAGAACTATGCCGAGCGCCAGGTACTGCACGCGACCGCGCAGGGCGAGGGATTTGTGGGCATGATGTTCGGTGGCGCGGTTGCCATTGATGGTGACTTGGCGGTGGTATCGGAGGTAAATCTGGGGGCAACCACGCAGCTGCGTGGCTATCGGCGCAATGGCGGCAACTGGTTGCCTGCGCCGGAGCTATCCATCCGGAACAACGGTGAAACGGTAATCGATATAGCGCTCAGTGACGGCAACTTGATCTACTCGGTCACGCATCTCCCAACGAGTAGCCGAACCGTGCGGGTGATGCGTGCGACCGCAACCGGCTGGGTGCAGGATTACGCTTTGAACTCCAGTCAGATTGAATTTGGTCAAGCGGTCGCGATTGCCGGCACGCGTGCGGTGATTGGCCATCCGGGCATACAGAGCAACGCGGGCGCGGTCTACGTTTTCGAGCGCGTCAGCGGTGGCGGAAACAACTGGACCAATACGGCCACACTGGTGCCGAGTACGCCGCAGGCCGGCGCGGAGTTTGGCTACACCGTCGCCATCGTTTCCGGCGCCGTGGTGGCGGGTGCTATCAGTGAGGATGTGAACTCTGGCGGCTTGCTGCAAAGCGCGGGCGCCGCTTATGTGTTCGAGTTGACCACGCCCAGCTGGATTCAGATCAATCGCCTGGTCGCGCCTACGCCGCTGGCGGGCGCGCGCTTTGGCCGTTCGGTCGCGATCAGCGGCCTCGACGAGGGCACACCCGACCGGCTGCTGATCGGCTCTAGCGAAAGCAACACCAGCGGGCGCGTGTACGCGTATCGTCGCGGCACCAGCAACTGGGTGTCGTCGTTTGTGCTGAACCCACCGACCGCGCAAGCTGGTCAGGAATTTGGTTTCAGCTTGAGCATGGATGGCGACACCGCATTGATCGGTGCTTACAGTTTCGATATTGGCGGCAGCGACACGGGCGTGGTCTATGGCGCCGACTTCAACAACGGGTTCACCTCGGCCACCTTACTGCAGCGAACCGATCCGTTGCAGGAAGTCGGGGCAATCACCGGCTTCGCGGTAGCGATCGATCGCAATGGCCCCACCGCGCTGATCGGCGCGCCTCTGGCCGATGCGTATGGCAACGCCAATCAAGGCGTGGTGCTGATGAGTCAGGGCAGCGCTGGCACACCGTTCCCACTGCTGCAGCGCGTGTTCGATCTGGGGCAAGGCCTGAGCAATGCGCGCTTCGGTAGTGCTGTCTCTGCCGATGGCGAAATGCTGCTGGTCGGCGCGCCCGGTGAATCCGTCGGCAATGCGGCAAGTATCGGCGCAGCATATTTGTTTCGCCGTGGGCCTGATGGGATTTACCTACTCGAAACCCGTTGGCAGTCGCCGCAAGGTGGCGTTGCGGATTTCTTTGGCGATGCGGTGGCGATCAAGGGTGATGTGGCCCTGGTCGGCGCGCCCTATGTCGATCTGGGCGGCACCGACGCGGGCATCGTTTACGTCTACCGACGTACCGCGGGGGTCTGGAACATTGAAGCGCAACTTTTCTCGCAGTGCGCTAGCACCAGCCGCCGCGCTTTTGGCCGCCGAATTGCGTTTGACGGCACCCACGCGATGATCGGTGGTGTTTGCCCACCAGCAACCGGCGGTGGGCCCTCCAATGACGTGGGTGTTCAGATAGCAACCCTTCAACAAAATGGCACCTGGACGTTTGGCCTCGACACCTATTCATCACGCATGAATGCCGGCGCCTGGGACAATGGCCTTGCCATCATCGGCAACCCGAACACGCGCGGCCCGCTCGATGACATCGAGGCCGGATTTGTGCGCATGTCACTTTTTGATGGCAGCAACTGGGTGGGTAACGGACCCTCGGATAACGGCAGCAATACGCCCACCCCGCAGGGCTATGGCTATGGCCTAAGCGTCGACCAGGGCACCCTCGCGATCGCCAGCTATCGACCGAATACACCAGTGATCGTGCGTCGTCGTAGCGGCAACAATTTTCTGCCAGAAGCGAGTCTGGTGCCGAGCGGCCTGACTGTGAGCGATGCAACACAGGCGGTCGCCGTGCAGGGCGTACGCATCGCGATCGGCGCGCCGCTGCACACCGTCAGCGTCAACCAGCAAGGCGCCGCGTTCCTGTTTGAAAAACGTCTGGGCGTGTGGCAACAGACGCAGCGCCTGGTCGCCAGCAATCCACGGCAGCAGTCCTACTTTGGCAGCACCCTGGTGTGGGCGCCCAATGCAACGCTGATCGTCGGTGCACCAGAAGAATCACCGCTGTTCCCCTTTGAGGGCGCGCTCTATGTCTACACCGAGCCGCCGCTGCTTAACGATGGGTTCGAGTAAGCGCTTTGACGATGCCCCCAGGCATCGTCAGCGAACGAGAACGCCCGGCCATGGATGGCCGGGCCGGAGCAGTGCTCCAGGGATGGCTGCTTGCCGCGCATCCAAAGAGCGCTTTGACGATG
>Ga0163144_10020624_pt1 | contig 13163 bp, 5 predicted proteins | sample OliLak19BULKMAT1_FD_123175 | JGI IMG/M metagenome (GOLD analysis project Ga0163144, IMG submission 123175) | Freshwater microbial mat bacterial communities from Lake Vanda, McMurdo Dry Valleys, Antarctica - Oligotrophic Lake LV.19.BULKMAT1 | ecosystem: Environmental > Aquatic > Freshwater > Lake... | reverse complement strand
TCACCGCCTGCGCCAGGCCACAGTCCTGCGTGGGGAGCCCGGTCTGGATGGCACGCACCGTCAGCAGCAACCCGTTGTCCGTGGCGCGGGAGCGCATCTCCAGCGGCGGCCCCGGAGAGGTCACCTGCCGCGAGTGTTGCTGCAACAACGCCAGCCCGCCAGCTGCCATGCTGTAGTGGGTGAAGTGCGCGCTGAGGATCTCGCTGCAGCCGCAGTCTGCACATTCCAGAAGGCAGGCGGAATCCAACCCGGCGCGCAGCAACGTCACCACCAGCTCACCCTGGCTTTCCGCAACATCCATCAGCCGGACGCGCTGCACCCCGTGCGCCGTCACGTCCTGCCGGCCCGCTGTGGCGCGTGAGCTGCCCAGCCACTGCACCGCCATGGGCGAGAATCCCGCCGGGTCCACCCGGAAGACCACCAGCACATCCCCTTCCGGCAGGCACTCCTGCGGCCGCTGCGCCGCACCACCACCGCCGGAGGATGACGGGGAATCAGGCGGCGGCGGTGGCGGCGGTGCACACGCGCACTGGTCAGAATAATTGATGATGGCGGCGCCAAGTGTAAGACCATTGCTGGTGGCAATGAGGGAGGCGGCCGCTACACTTCCCCGGGGCGTGCCAAGCTGGCCGGCCAGCCCGCCGTTCTGCTGGAGCTCCACCATCCGGTACGTTTCCGCCAGGTCCAGAGTGACGTCCTCAAGAACCAAGCCGGACGCCATCACCCGGGACGCGTGCAGCGAGAGGCCCGCGGGGGGCTGCATCCCACATTCGGGTGCGTCCTGGCACACCGCCAGCGGGTTCTGGCAGCGGAGCAGCCCGTCAAAGGTCAGGCCGCGCCAGAGGACGTGTGAGGTTGGCGGCAACAGTGCGTTCATGACGGCGGTGGACTCCACCAGGGCGTCAACCACCCAGGGCCACTCGCCGTTGATGGCGCCGCCGGGGGGAAGGTCCACCACGCCGCCATTGGGATCATCATCCCAGTCCGCCTGCTGATGGATCAACACCGGTGTGCTCAGGGCCGGACCCATGCCGCCCAGCGCGCTGCACGCGCCCGCCACACACGCATCACCCAGGGTGCACGCATTGCCGTCATCACACGGGTACCCATCCGGCGCCTGGGACGTCACACATTGCCCGGCCAGACACAGCGCCAGCGCACTGCAGGACAACACCCCGCACAACGTTCCATTGGGCGCCGTCTCATGGGCGCAGCCAGGCGGCTGGCAGACGTCCACACTGCACGGGTCCCCGTCATCACACTGCGCGTTGACCGGCAGGCTGCGGCACGCGCCGGTGTCCGGGTCACACTGGTCCGCCGTACACGCCACGCCGTCATCACAGCGGACCAGCCGGCCCACACACTGCCCGGCCATACAGGCGTCTTCCTCCGTGCAGGCGTTGCCGTCATCACAACTGCCGCGGATGGGAATGAACACACAGCCGCCCGGCATGGTGGTGTCCACCAGGTCCGTGGTGCACACGTTTCCGTCATCACAATGGGGGAGGGGGTTGCCGGTGCCTTTGATCCGGACGGTGAGCTGGCGGCTGCCCTGGGCGTCCGGCTCGCCGTCATGGTGGACCTGCAGGGTGGAGAGCACGTCCCCCGGACGCTGCGGGGTAAAACGCACGCGCACCACACCCGGCCCGTCCCGGGTGGCGGTGCCGGCGGTATCCAGCAGCTCCAGGGTCCCGTTGTTGCCGTCCAGCATGGCCGTGAAGTGTGTGACACCATCTGATGGGTTTTTGAACGTGGCCTGCCCAACCACCCCCACGCCCACATCCACCGGGCCCAGCAAAAGCTCTTCCTGCTCCGCCACCAGCCGCGGCTGCAGCGGATTGAGCACTTCCACCCCGTCCCCACACGCGGACGCCAGACCCACCAGAAACCATGCCCTGAAGCGCATGCCGTGTGCCCCCAGCAATCCCCCTGCCATCCGCCACCTCGACGACACCATTGGTCCCGAGTCTGCACCAGGCCTCAGGAAACTGACACCCCACAGACATGGGTGGCTGCGCTGGAGCCGTTTTAAAAGTATTTCCATTGATAAGCCCGCGGAAACCGGTCTGTTTCACGCCCAACCCACCCAAAAACTTGTCCCACACCGTCTGGCGGATGAAGATGAGGGGGCGTGGCCCGCATCCAGCAGTTTGGCAAATACGTCCTGACCGGCCGGCTTGCGGTGGGCGGCATGGCGGAGGTCTTCCGCGCCAAGCTGCTGGGCGAGGCAGGCTTTGAGCGCGTGGTGGCCCTCAAACGTATCCTCCCGCACCTCAATGAAGATGAGCAGTTCATCCGGATGTTCATTGATGAGGCGCGGATTGCCGGACGCCTCAGCCACGGCAACATTGTCCAGACGCTGGAGCTGGGGCGCTTTGAGGGCACCTACTACATTGCCATGGAGCTGGTGGAGGGGATGGACCTCTTCACGTTCATTGCCGCCTGCCAGCAACGCAAAATCCGCCCGCCGGTGGCGCTGACCTGCTTTGTCATTGCGGAGGCCGCGCGCGCGTTGGCGTATGCCCACTCGGCGCGGGATGAGAAGGGCAACCCGCTGGGCATCATCCACCGGGACATCAGCCCGCAGAACCTGCTGCTCAGCGTCAATGGTGACGTCAAGCTGACGGATTTTGGCATTGCCAAGGCGCTGGACCGGGCAGCCTCCACCGCGGCCGGCGTGGTCAAAGGCAAGGGCGGGTACATGCCCCCGGAGCAGTTTGACGGCGCGGACATTGACGGGCGCGCGGACATCTACGCGCTGGGCGTGGTCTTCTATGAAATGCTCACCCTGGAGCACCTCCACGCCTTCCCCGTCACGCATGACTATTCCAAGCGCCTGCGCATGGCGCCGCCTCCGCTCCCGTCACTCATCAACAAAGAGTGCTCCAGCGTGGTGGATGGCCTGGTCCAGCGCGCCGTGGCCCCGGACCCCGCCAAGCGGTACGCGGATGCGGGCGTCTTTGAGCGGCAGGTCATGCGCTACCTGCATGGGGAGGCGGGCGGGTATTCGCAGGGGGATGTGGCCAGGTTTGTGAGGGAGAAGCTCAGCGGCGTGACGGCGGAACCCGCGGATGTGGCTGTGCCCCGCACCATGTTCCACAGCAGCATTGTGGGACGTATGGAGGTGTTGTTTGAGAAGGATGGCGGCAGAAATCCCCGTTCAACGCGGGCGCCAGGTGGGGCCACAAAGCCCTTGCGCGCGCCAAGCCTTCCGCCCACGGTGGACAGGGACGCCGTGCCGGACGACACCCAGATGAGCCCGCCTCCCCGCAAGCCCAACATTCCGGCCGCAAGGTCCCGCGGCCCCGAGGACACGTTGGGCAGACCGCCAACGCCGCCCGCCGTGGCCGCCCGGCCGGGTGGCAAACCTGGTGCCGCCAAGGCGCCGGGCAAGCCCGCCGGTCCCGCCAAGAAAGACTCCAGCCCCACGCTCATGCTGGACCCCAAAGAAGCCCAGCGGGTGGCGCGCAGCAATCCGCGCGCGTTCCTGGAAGAAGCCGCCACATCCCTGTCCACGCCGGAAGAAGCCGCCGCGGTTCGCAAGGCGCTGGCCAGGACCCGGCTGGATGGACAGATTCTTTCAGATGATGACCCGCTGGATGAGCCACTCCCCGGAGACGCCATCCCGGAATCAGACCGCACGGTGCTGGGCGGGCCGGAGTTCATGGATGAGCTCCGGGAAGGGCTGGCCCGGGATGCCGCTGCTTCCAGTGAAGACGAGGATGACGGTGACGCCTTTGCCCCGGAGACCGGGGTGCGCGGCCGTCCCAAGGGCCTGGATGAAGCGCTGGAATCCGGGGATGACGCGGAGCGTGAAGACCCCACCCGGGACCCGGTGATTGCCGCCATCCTGGCCGCGGATGATGAGGATGATGGCGAGGAGGAAAGCAGCTTCCAGGACCACGCCCCCGGCCGCAGCGTGAAAGAAACTGCGGATGACATGTGGGGCCCGGTGATGACGGACGCGGAAGACGGCGGCGGACGCAGCAGCACCGCCAACTTCCGGGAAGACCAGGCCGCAGACCCGGAAGATGAAGCCGTCATGACCATGATGATGGAAGCGCCGTCTCTTGAGGACATTGTGTCCCAGGAAGTGGCGCTGCATCACGCGCGTGAGCAGGAGGAAGAACCGCCTGCTGCGGGATTCTCTCCCCACACGGATGAGTCCACGCCGCCGGAGGGAAACCCCGCGCCACCGCCGAGTGACGGCGTGGAGGATGAGCCGGAATTCCTCTCCGGTGTGTCCGCCATGCCAAAGCTCCCGGAGCTCTCTGAGGAAGATGAGCCGGACTTCCTGGACGAGCCGGAGCCTCCGGTACCCGCACCGCCGCCGCCCGTGGCCCCAACGCGCCGCCCCACCATGAAGATGGCGCAGCAACCGCCACTTCCGCCGCCACCGCCGCCTCCCCGGCTCACTGCCACGCTACGCGCGGCACCGCCCGTTGAGAAGCCGGCAGAACCGCCTCCGCCCTCAGAACCGGAACCCAGCCTGGAAGAGTTGCTGGATGCACCCATGGAGCCCGTGCCGGAGCTCCCGGAAGTGCTCAAGCCCGCGGCCATCACGCCGCCCATCCGTACCCACAAAGTGGGCAGTGCGGCGGGCAAGTTGCTGCTGGCTGTGCCGGCGGGGGCCAAGGTTCTGGTGGAGAAAGTGTCCGCGGGTGAGGGCCCGGTGCTGCTGGTGGGGATGGACCCGGGCGGCAAACTTCCAGTGGAAGTCAGTGTGCCGGGTTACACCACGTGGCGCTCCATGGTGTCCCTGGGCGGCAAAGCCACCGGGCAGGTCAAAGTGGAACTGAAGCGGGCCTGACGCCGTCATGCTGCGGCCGTTGTCCCGGGCGTTGGCCGGTCTGTCATACACAAAGTGACATGCACGGCCGCCAAAGGGGACGTCACGCGGGCGGTTGCCCTCGTTCGCGCGTCAGGCAGGCCGGTTGGGGAATGTTTGAGCGCGGCGGCGGTGCAGGTGGATGCGTTCACTGCGCAGGGCATGCACCAGCAAGCCGTCCACGTCCTGGAAGGGATGCTCGCCTTGCACCCACGCACGTGGAGGCGGCCTACAACGAGGGGAACTGGAAGACGCGCGCGAGTATGACTCAAAGCGCAGCACTGTGGAGGTGGCCCACAAACACGTGGCGCTGCGGTGAAGGCTGCGGCGCACGCTTCAGGGAACGTGACGACAGCGGATGCGCCACACCCCACCCACATCGCAATCAGAAAGCCGGCTGTTCGGCGTGCGGGGAGAACACGTCAGCCACACCCCGCAAGGCTCAATTCAGCGCGCGATGTTTGGCACAGGCAGTGCTCCGCTGGGCCGCGGAGGTGGTGATGAGAACGTTTTGTGGCGGGATGTGCGTTGTTGGGGCTCTGGCGTGCGGGCCGCCCGGGTCGCTCGACGCCTACCGCGGAACCCACGTGACGGTTTCGGGTTTCGACAAGGGTGCGTCGGTCAGGTTCAGCGTCCCATCGTTGCAACCGCCGCTGGTCTGCCATGGGGTCGCGGACCTGGCGGGCACGGTCAACGGCGTGCCCATGAACGTCTTGAACGACGGAACCCGCTCGACGCCCATCGTCACGCAGGGTTGGCTTGGGCCCCAGGTCAATGGGTGCGAACCGCCGCTGTTGCAGATAGGGAAGGAGGCCCTCCCGCTGGCGGGCCCGTTGGTGTTTGAGCTCACCGACGGAGAGTCCACATTCCGCGTCACCGTGCAAAACCCATGGCAACCGGAGACTGTGCGGCTGGTGTCCCCGTCAACGGCGGTGCGCGCGGGCGACCGCGTCGAGCTGGAGCTGGTCCCCTCGGAGAACCGGTTCGGCGAGCCACCTGGTCAGACGCAATCGACGCCGCTCATGGAGTGGCTCAGGTTGTTGGACTTTGAGAGGCTGCGGCTTGAGGACGTCCGCACCGACGGCAACAGGATGGGCGGGACGGTCCCCGCGGGAACGGTCTTCGGCGACGGCGCACTGGTGGCGCACCAACCAAGCCACCGCATGCTGCCGGATTGTGAGGGGTTTGGATCCTGCGCGCTGGAGATCAGCGCGGGAGCGGAGGGTAGTTTTCGTAGGCTGGACGGGATCATCCTTGAGCGTTGAGGCGTGGAAATCTCAGTTCTACGCGGCCGGAACTGCACGGTCCGCGGTGCAGTCGGTATTGCAACACGCGCATTGGTCAAGGCCCCGGATTTGTACCCAGGAGTCCGCGTCCAAAAGTGCCACCGGCGTTCCAACCCGAGGCAGTGTCCGGTTTTATGCGGTGATAGTGACTGGCTGTTGTGACAAAACGGGACCATGAAGCCTGCTGCCGCGCGCGCGTCCGTTCTCCTGCTGTGTGCATCCTGGTCCTGCACTTCCGCACCCCCCGATGAGGCGCCGGACTCAGGGAACGCGCCCGTCACCGCAGACTCTTCGTCCTCGGCGGTGGCTGTCTCGGAGTCCTCTTCCAGCCGCACCAGCAGCACGGGTGCAACATCCGATGCACGCTCGTCCTCACTGGGCCAGGTCACCTCTGCGGCGCCGTCTTCCGCGGCGGCAACTTCGGCGTCCGCTGCCGCAACCAGCGCGCTCTCAACGGCAGGAACATCCGCTGCAACATCCCTGGAAGCTGCGTCGTCGTTGGCCACGCCTGCATCTTCATCCGGTGCCGCGGACACCAGCGCGCCAGACGCGCCGTCCTCCATGGTCACCGCGTCGTCGTCCGCCCAGGACGTGAGCAGCGCGGCTTCATCTGCGGGCCACGCAAGCTCCGCGGCCCCCGTCAGTTCTTCGGCGCTCTTTGTCAGCAGCAGCCGCGCACCGGATGGCAACTGCGTCACGCAGGCGGATTGCACCGCTGGCCAGACGTGTGAGTGCGCAGATGACACGTGCACTGTCCAACGCTGCGGCTCGGTGGCGTGTCCGTGCGGATTCAACGCCGGAATGGATTCCACCTGTGACGGGCCACTGGTGCAGGGTGTGGAGGACGTTCAGTTGACCTGCGGCGGATTTGGATGCGCCAGCGGCGGCGGATGTGTGCTTGAGCAGGGCATGATGTGCCTCCCGGGGGACTTCTGCAGCGTGGGGCCGTGCAACTGCGCAGATGAGCTCTGCACACAACGCGTCTGTGCGCCTCAGGCGTGCTTCTGCGGATGGGACGCGCTGGGTGACGGCGGATGTGACGCTGCATTTGCACGCGGGGCGGATCCGGCAGGGCATTGTATGGGCTCGGCGTGTGACGGAATGTTTGGCTGTCTGCGCTCCGCGGGTGAGGCCTGCACCAGCAACAACGCGTGTTTCTCCGGCCGGTGCGGTTGCGCAGACACGGCGTGCCAGGCGCGCGTGTGCACGGATTCCGCGTGCAACTGCCAGTTCAACAGCAACGGAGCAGGCGCGTGTGAAGGGCCACTTTCCAGCGGCGTGGATGATGCGCACAACAGCTGTGGCTCCACGGCATGCAACGGGCAGGGGGCATGTCTTCTTCTTTTCAGCCAGCAGTGCCTTTCAGATGCGCAGTGTGAAAGCGGCATCTGTGGTTGTGGGAACGCCGCGTGCAGCTTCCGCCGCTGTGACACCGTCCGGTGCGACTGCAGCTTCAACCATGATGCAGATGGCACTTGTGATGATGGGAACATTTCGTACGGGCGGGACCCCAACAATGCGTGTCCCGGCGCGCTGTTCTGCAATGGGCAGGGTGAATGCCAGCGGCCTCTTGGAGACGCGTGCACGGCCAATGATCAATGTGTGTCCGGCTTCTGCACCTGCGAGGATGAAACGTGCTCTGCGCGCGCCTGCGCGGCCACGTCATGTGGTTGCCGGTTCAATGCAGACCACGATTCAACCTGTGAAGGCGTGCTTGTGCGGGGCACACCGGCGTCCAGCTGCACGTTCAACGGGCTGTGTGACGGGCGGGGGGACTGTCAGTTGGCCAACGGCGCGCAGTGTTCATGGCCGGAGTCGTGCGCGTCCGGCTACTGCGAGATGGCCGGAACCTTCAGCTCAACGCGCCTGTGCAGCGCTGTTCCATGTCCCTGCCAGTACAACTCCAATGGCGACGGAACTTGTGATGGAAACCAGGTGGCAAACACGGACCCCTTGGACGTGTGCCCCGGCACCAACAGCTGCAACGGCCTGGGTGCGTGCAAGACGGAAAACGGTGGTGCGTGTATGGCGGGTTCCGAATGCTCCAGCGGACAATGTGTATGCGCCAACGCGGATTGCAGCGCTCGGATGTGCAGCGCGGTGCCGTGTCAGTGCTCCTTCAACAGCAACGGGGATGGAACATGTGACGGCTTTGTGGAAAGCCACCTGGATGATGCGGCCAACACGTGCGGAGCGCGCAGCTGCGATGGCGCCGGTGGATGCACCCTCAGCCTTGGGTTTTCCTGCATGGCGGATGACCAATGTGAGAACCGGCATTGTGAATGTGGCAACGGCGAATGCACCTACAAGCTGTGCGCGCCTGCGGACTGCGGTTGCATGACGGCGACAATCTCGGGGTGCGGCACGGAGGCCATCTGGGGCGACCGGGACCCGGACAACTTCTGCGCAGGATCCCTGACGTGCAACGGCTCCGGTCAATGCCGGCGCGTGGATGGGACGGTGTGCTCGTTTGACTACCAATGCGGCACCAACCGCTGCGAATGCTCCGACGCAAACTGCGTGTCCAAGACGTGCGGCTCCGGGTGCGCGTGCACGTATGACAGCAGCATGCCCGACGATGGCGTATGTGAAACGCCTCTCAACGTGGGTGTGGACAACCCGGCCCATCCCGCGTGCGCAGGCCTTGGATGCAACGCCGCTGGGGCCTGCCGGGTGGCGCAGGGAAGCTGCACCGTGGATTCTGATTGTGTGGGCAACCGCTGTGAGTGCGCGGATGCAACGTGTTCCACCAAAGCGTGCAGCGCCACGCCGTGCTTCTGCCAGTTCAACACCAACGGCGACAACACGTGTGATGGCTTTGTGCAGGACGGATTGGATGACGCTCGGAACAACTGCGGCGTGCGCACGTGCGCTGGAAATGGGACGTGTAACCTGGCCAACAACGTGGCGTGCAGCTCCAACTCCCAATGTGAAAGCAACCACTGCGAGTGCACCAACGCGGATTGCTCGGGGGGAGGAAGGTGCAGCCCCCAGGATTGCCCCTGCACGTTCAACAACAACGGCGACGCCACCTGCGAAGGCAACGTCCTGGCGGGACGCGATGACCGGGACAACACGTGCGGAGCCACCGCGTGCAACGGGTCCGGCGCGTGCCAGTGACGGCGTCAGCCCGTCACTCCACTCCACGGGGCTGAGGGCGGGGCGTCAACGGGGAAGCCGTTTTTGATGGAGCACCGGTTCCGCCGCGCGGACGGAGCGTACCGCTGGCACCTGACCCGCGCGGTGGCCATGCGGGATGGAGCCGGGGCCACGCTGATGTGGATTGGCTCCAGCACGGACATCCATGATCAGAAGCAGATCATTGAACAGCTGGCCGCCAAGGACCGTGACACGGATCAGTTCCTGGCAATGCTGGCCCATGAGCTCCGCAATCCGCTGGGCCCCATCAAGTCCGCAGTCCAGGTCTTGCGCATGGTGGACGAGGGGAACCACCCTCCGTCACCGGCTATCCAGCCGCTACGAGCCCGTCAAAGACCACGCGGATTGGAGTTTGTCTCCAAGGTGGTGTTGTTGCACAGGAAGGCCTACACAGCGTCACGGAGCTGCCCGACCATGTCCCAACCGTCTGATGCCCGTCGTGCCGCCGTTCATGGCGTCGGCATTCTCGTCCTGATGGCGGCCACAGCACATTGTCCCCGCCTGTCTCTCCCGGCCAACCCAACCCAGCCCGTTCCGGAGTGCACCTACGCATCAGATTGCACGGAGCCGCTGGTGTGCATCAGCGCCCGGTGCCGTGTGCAATGCCAGACGGACCGTGATTGCAGCGCGGGCCAGAAGTGTCACGCCAGCTCCGAACCTGGCGTGCGCATCTGCCAATCCCCCGACGAGCCGGCCCTTTGTGTCTTCAACAGTGACTGTCCTGATCCCAACGTGTGCGCCTCGGACCGGCAGTGCCGCCCGTCCTGCCAGGCGGACAGGGATTGTGCTGAAGGAATCTGTACGAACGGCGCGTGCAAGCAGGTCTCCGTGCTGGTCAACGTCCATCCCGCGTTGGGTGACGGCGGAATCACGGATGCTGGTGCCACGCAGTGTGTCTACAACCACGAGTGTGCTGCACCGCTGGTCTGCAAGTCCGGCCAGTGTCTTGTTGAGTGCGTTCAGGACCGGGATTGCCCCCTCAGTTTGCTTTGCGTTGGCAACATCTGCCAGCCGCTGGCTCCAGTCTCCTCGTCAAGCGCTTCTGCGGGCAGCAGCAGCGGGTCCGGCACGTCATCATCCGGTTGCGCCACGTCTGGAATGAATGACCGCAACAACTGCGCATTCTGTGGTGACGTCTGCAGCGGCACGCAGATTTGCCAGAACAACGTCTGCACTGTCCCCTTTGAGAGCAACGGCTCCCAGGGCCCATTCCCGCCAACCGGCGCCGACGCTGGCTTCTTTGTCCTGCTGCCTTCTGGTGTTCATCACTTCACAACCATCACCATTCCCGCCGGTCTCACGGTGAGGACCAATGGGACCGGGATGTTGGAGCTGCGCGCCACGGGTGACGTCATCATTGATGGCACCGTGGACGTCTCCGGTGGCGCGGGCGGATTGGGCGCGGGGGCCAACACCAGTGACGGCGGATTTGGCAACGGTGGCGGAGGAGCAACCGGGACAGCCGTGGATGGACCTGCGGGGCTCTCGCTGCCGGACGTGTGTCACGGCGGTGGCGCCGGTGGAGTGGGGTACACCGGAGCCAGTGGGCTTGGAGGATGCGGCGCAGGAGGTGCGTTTGGTGGAGGCGCGGGCGGCTCGGCCAACGAGCTGGTGGGTGGTGGTGGCGGCGGAGGCGGCGGTCACGCTGGTGGTGGCGGCGGTTGTTCGGCCACGCGCCAAGGTGGCGGCGGCGGCGGAGAAACTGGTGCGGCACTTGGGCCGGGCGGTTGCAGCCCTGTTGAACACGCTGGTGGCGGCGGTGGCGCTGGTCTCCCGGCGGGATACGCCGGTGACAACGCACCCAGCCACGCGGAGTGTGGTGGCGGTGGCGGCGGTTCCATTGGACCCAGTGCTGCAGCGGACCTCCCCGTGGCGACGACGTTCTACCCAGCATCCGCCGGTGGCGGCGGAGCGGGTGGTTGTCCCGGGTCAAGCGGAGCGGGTGGTGGTGGCGGCGGTGGCGGCGGGGGTGGTGCACTGCGCATCTCGTCATCCTCGCGCATCCTGCTCAACGCATCGGGGCGGCTCCTTGCCAACGGTGGTGCTGGTGGCGGCGGCCGGCCCACCATTGCGGCCTCTGCGGGCGGTGGCGGCGGAGCGGGTGGTGTCATTCACCTTTCAGCGCCCTCCATGAGTCTTGGCGGCACCGTCTCCGCCGCTGCGGGGGCAGCAGGCCCGGTGGGCGGCGCGCCAGGTCTTGGCGAACGCGGAGGTGCGGGCGGCATTGGACGGATCCGGCTCTCCGTGAACCGCGGGAATTGTTCGCTCACCGGGACGTTCATGCCGCCGCTCAACGTCGGGTGCAGCCCCACGGCGGCGCCGGGCGTTGCAGGGCGCGTGTACATTGGTGAATTCCCTGAATGAGTCATACATTATAAGCTGACACGGCCAATCCGTTGTGGACAGCCCAGCGTGACAATGGGTGGGTTGCCACACTGATCCCGGTAAGTGTGTTACTCTTCATCATGGTGGCTTGAATCAGGTGCCGGCGCTCGCCAGCGGCCCGGCCCACTCGGCGCGCCGTCACACGGTTAGCTCCAGCGCCTCCTCAAAGGCCGTCTTTGCCCAAGCTGCAATGTCCCGGACGTAGATGTCTGCATTGTCTGAACGGACATTCAGAATGGTCTTCCTCCAGGCCAACGTGGGGATCACCGCCAGGCCATTCCTTGAGGTGAAGTTGAAATTGCGCGCGCCGCGGTCCATTCGTTGCCGGGTCCGCCTGCCAACCGCGTCAGGCGGGATGTTCTCAACCAGGAAAGCGCGCAACTGTTCCCGCTGGTAGAGCCAACCCTCGCGTGACAGCCGGCTGGAATGCTGGAGCATGAAGGCGGCGACGGTCAGATGGTGGACAGCAAAATACCCGGGGTCCGTGAACTCGAGCGCGAGGAACTCGTCGAACCGCTCCCGGCACGCTGCACCGGCGGCTCCGCATTCAGCGCACTGCATTCATCCCTCCATCTCTATGGTGCTTCTTTGGACAGCCAGAAGCCACGCACTGCCCGGCCTGATCAAACCTGACACCCACCTGTCAGCGGCCGCGCCCACCATGCCCGTGAGGTGTCCATGAGCAAACGTCTGACTGGTCAAGTTGCCGTTGTGGCGGGAGCAACCCGCGGTGCGGGGCGCGGCATTGCGCGCATGCTGGGTGAGCAGGGCGCCACCGTCTACTGCAGCGGCCGAAGTGTCCGCGGCAAGAGAATCATCAAAACGGACTCACCCTTTGCCGTGGAGGGCCGTTCAGAAACCATTGATGAAACTGCGGAGATGGTGACCGCGCTGGGCGGCACCGGCATCCCCGCCCAGACGGACCACAGCGACGAGAACCAGGTCCGCACACTCTTTGACCGCGTCCGCCGTGACCACGGCCGCCTGGACATTCTGGTCAATGACATCTGGGGCGCGGAGGAGCTGTCAGACCACGGTAAACCGTTCTGGGAAGTGGACCCCATCCAGGGCTGGACCATGATGGAACGCGCGGTCCGCACCCACCTCATCACCTCACGCCACGGGGTGCCGCTGATGGTGGAGAAGAAGCGCGGCCTTGTGGTGGAGGTGACGGATGGTGACCATTTTTCCTACCGCACGGCGCTCTATTATGACCTGGTGAAAATGAGTGTCATCCGGGTGGCCTTTGCCATGGCTCTGGAATTGCGGCCGCACAACATCGCCTCCGTGGCGGTGACACCGGGATTCCTGCGCAGTGAAGCCATGCTGGAGTTGATGGGCGTGACGCCGGAAAACTGGCAGGAGGGGGCCAAGAAAGATCCACACTTTGCGCATTCGGAAACGCCGGCGCTGGTGGGGCGGGGTGTGGCCGCACTGGCCGCGGATGCAGAGGTGATGCGCTGGAGTGGCAAGGTGGTGGCGTCCTGGACCCTGGCCCGCCTGTA
>Ga0163144_10020623_pt1 | contig 13163 bp, 6 predicted proteins | sample OliLak19BULKMAT1_FD_123175 | JGI IMG/M metagenome (GOLD analysis project Ga0163144, IMG submission 123175) | Freshwater microbial mat bacterial communities from Lake Vanda, McMurdo Dry Valleys, Antarctica - Oligotrophic Lake LV.19.BULKMAT1 | ecosystem: Environmental > Aquatic > Freshwater > Lake... | reverse complement strand
CGGGTAAACCGCATCGTGCAAGGGTGGGGCCAATACTATCACTACGGTAACTGCACGCAGGTGTTCGCGAGTCAGCAAGACTGGCTCAACGAACGACTGCGCGGCTGGCTGTGGCAAAAGTATAACCGCACCCTTGGCTTCTACACGTTCTTCACCAACGAGCGGCTGTTCGGACGTGAGCGGCAGATAGATTTTGAAACCGAGATCGAGCGCGAAACCTTCGCTCCGGTTCCCGGTGGGGCCGCTGCCACGAGCAACGACGGGATACCGGCCGGGAATGCCGCGCCGCGGCTTGAGCGGTTTCACGGGAGCTGCCGTCGTCGGGGGGGCGGCGGCGCCCGGGGCATCCGCGTCCGCCAGGTTAAGCTGGCGCACGCGGTCCTCAAGTTCGGCGGCGGTCCAGCCGCGCTTTTCGGCGGTCACGGCGAGGGTCGAGCGCCGCTGGTCGTCGTCGAGCTGCGACAGCGCGCGGTAATGGGACCAGCTCAATTTTGAACGGCGGTTCAAAATCTGGAAGCGGCGATGAAACTGGGCGCATTGATAGAGCACGCGTTCGCTGAGCCCGACGCGCCGGGCGAGCCGGGCCATGACCTGATCGGCGTAGCCGGCGCGGTGCTGATTCAGCAGGATGTGCCGGTAGATCAGCCGGCCGGTTTCCCAATTGGCAAAGACGGTGGCGCGTTCGATCTGCAGCTTGCCGTGGATCAGCGTGCGCTCGACTCCGCGGACCAGCTCATCGAAGGAGTGGACTTCCGATACGGCGGTGGGACGCGGGTTGGACATGGCGGCGCACCGCGAGGCCAGACGATCAGAGCCCGATCGCCGTGCGGCCGGCGGGGAGAAAGACACGATCCATCGCGGCCTGGAGATCGGCGCGTTCGGCGACTGGACGCCCGGAGTGAAAGCGGTGCAGGTTGACCCAAGCGGAATCGAGTTCCCGGAAGAGGAGCGCCCGCGCTGCGGTGGTGTGGCCCTCCTCGGCGAGCAGGTAACCGCTGGTCCGGCGCAGCACCCGCAACGTGCAGGTCTTGTGCTGGACGCCCTCGGAGTAGCTGGCGTGCCAGAATTCGATCTCGAGCACGCCGGTGCCGGTCTTGCGGGGCACCGCTCCGAAAATCAGCACCGGCGAGACGTGTCGCTCGCCGGTCGGAAACGTGAGTTCCATTGCATACCACCGGCGGGGTTCGAGGGTGAAGCCGGCCATGGCGAAAGGTTACTTCACGCCCAGCACCTTCGTCGTCTCTTCGCCGAACTGGCTGATGACGCGGACGGCGATCTGTTGACCGGATTTCACCGGGAATGGATGGGACTGGTGACCGTAGAGACGGGCGAAGGCCTCTTCGTCGATTTCGATCTTCAGCGTCTTCTCGGCCTTTTTCTTCGCGCCGAGGAGCGCGAGATTTTCGAGGCCTTTCTTCCACGCGGCGAACTCGTCTTTGTCGCCACCGCAGAAGAAGGCCTGACGGACGATGAAGTTCGCGCCGTCGTAATCGGTATCGACCATCCAGTAGGCGATGTCGTGCACGTCGCGGCTCTTCACCTCGTCCTTGATCGGGTCGTAGATATCGAGGCCTTTGATTTCGACCTGCACCATGGGGCCGCAACCGCCGTCGGCACCGTCCCAAAGTCCACATTCGTGCAGTGCGATGTCCGGCTCGCCGATGGTGACGAAGCTGGCGGCTTTCTTGTCTTTCTTGAGCAGGCCCTCCTGCAGCAGGTCGTCGTGCATCCGGACTTTGGTGACCTGAAACTGTCCCTGACTCGTGGTCACGGACTTGCTCTCGATGTCGCTCTCGAAGCTGAAGCCGAGGACGATCAGCCAGTCGGCATCGCCGCGACGGCGGCACGCTTTGGTGGTGTTGTTGACCGCCTGCTTGGAAACGGTGCCGAACTTCGGACCGATGTGGAGGTAGGCTTTGGCTTCGCCCTGCGCGGTTTTGTAGAATCCTTCCGCGTGGAGGTCGGCGTCGGCGAGGCGGTCGATGCGGTGGAAGACGGCGTTCTCGCGTTTGTCGCCGGTCTTCACGCCGGCGCTCTTGAGGTGCTCGAAAATGACGTCCTCGAACTTGCCCAGCTCGGCGTCGCTCTTACGCGCGGCGGCGAGCGCAGAGGGCGAGACGGGCTCGAAGTTCTGGAGCGTCTCGACGGTGAACGGTCCGGCGATGCGCAGGCGCTTCGCGTCCAGCTCAGGTTGGTCGTAGAGCGTCTCCTCGGTGGCCGGCTCGTTCTTGGCGATCGACTCGAGGGTGACGTGCGGGACTTTTTTGTTGATGAAGCCTTGGCGGAGGTCGCAGGTCTGCTGGTCGTAGAGCTTGTAGTAGGGAAACTTCGCCGTCATCAGCCGCTGCTTGGCGAGGTTTAGCGCGATGCGGGACGTATCGATCGTGATCCAGCGCCGGGCCCATTGCTCGGCGACGTAGGCGGTGGTGCCGCTCCCGCAGGTCGGGTCGAGCACGAGGTCGCCTGGGTCGGTAGTCATCAACATGCACCGTTGAATTGCCTTCGCTGTCGTTTGAACGACGTAGATTTTGTCGGATGCGAATCCAGCAATGCCGGTGTCTTCCCAAGTCGCCGTATATGGGTAAAACGGAAAGTCGTCGAAATAGCGGACGTAGCGAAGCGTGTTTCCGGCAGCCTCAAGCCGTTTGGCTTTTTTTAGTGCAGCCATTCCGCGCTCATTCGTTTTCCAGCGGTTCTTGCTGTTGGGAAGAAACTCTCGCCCGTTAATCTCGACGGGGAACCAGCAAGCCGCACCTTCGCCTTTTTCACGGCCAATGCTTTGACTCTGCAGGTCGCCGAGCGCGAACAGACGCCCATTGTCGGGAAGTTTATCAAGCGATGACCGTTCTTCCGCAGTGAGTCGGCGACGAGTTCCATCCGGGAATTCAACTGAGACATATCCTGCCGTTGCAGATTCGCTCAGTGATTTCTCACGGAAGAGTTCGCGATATTTCAATTGTCCACGGTCTTTCGCGTAGAAGAGAATAAAGTCGGAATCTTTGCTCAGGAAATCACGCGTTGAACTGCTCGTTGTTACGTAAGCGATCTGAGCGAAGAAATTCTCGCTCCCGAACACCTCATCCATGAGGCAGCGGACAAGGTGGACGTTTTCGTCGGAGATCTGGACGAAGCAGGAGCCCGAGGCGTGGAGGAGGTCCTTCGCGACAAGGAGGCGGTCGCGGAGATAGCTCAGGTAGGAGTGGATGCCGAGTTCCCACGTGTCGCGGAAGGCCTTGATCTGCTCGGGCTCGCCGGAGAGGGAGTCGTCCTGCCCGTCGGTGACGGTGCGGTTGTTGAGGCGAATTTGCCAGTTGGAGCCGTATTTGATGCCGTAGGGCGGATCGAGGTAGATGCACTGCACGGCGCCGGCCATGCCCTCGCGTTCGAGGAGCGAGGTCATGACGAGGAGGGAATCGCCCTGGATGAGCCGGTTGGTCCACTCCTTGTGCTTGTAGTAATACTCGCCGGGCTTGGTGAGTTCGTCGGTCTTGCCGAAGGCCTGGGAGAAGAAATCGCCGGAGCCGAAGAGGTCGCCCTGATCGGCGTCGCTCTGCACGACGCGCATCAGGCTCGGCAGGAGCATCTCGGGCTGAATGTGCTCGTGACGGTAGAGGGAGCGGATGTCGACGGGTAGTTTGTCGGCGAGGTCGTCGGCGCCATATTTGTTGAGCCAGAAAAGCTCCGGGTCCTGGCCGCGATGCACGACCGGATTTTTTGGATACGACGCCGCCGTCGGCCCCTTCGCGACCTTGGGCGAAGCGGCCTCGGCGCCGGCCTCCTCGTGCGAAGGAATCGCCGCCCGCGTGGCGTGCTTGTGCTTGAAGGCTTTGATGGGCTTCTGGCTGCCCATGGGAGAATTTTTCGGCCAATGCCTGTCGGCGGCGAAGGAGGGTAGGGAACCACGACCCCGGGGGTGCCCGCCGGGAAATCTTTGATGTTGAGGGTAAACAAGGGAAGGCCGCGGCGGCGGGCGGTAGCGTAGACGATGGCGTCGGGCAATTTCACTTTGTGCGTCTGCCGGACGGTGACGGAGTCTTCGGAGATGGCCTCATCGAGTTCGATAACGCGAAACCCGGATAAAAATGTCCGCAAGCCAGAGGGCGTTTGACCGGGACGGTTGGACCCGACCATCACCTCAATCCACGTGATGCGGCTGATGTAGCGCTCGGGATGCGCGACGATGGCTGACGAAGCGGCCTGAACGCCGCTGAGGTGATCGATAAGAATATTGGTGTCGAAGACGGCAGGCATCGGCATCAGCGCTCCCACTCCGACCGGATTTTATCCTGATAGTCGACGCCATCGACCGGCGCGTCTTTCCAGAGGCCGAAACTGCTGCGGATGGCTGCATCGGCGGCGGGATCAACGGGGCCGGGAAGAGTGGTGAGCCAAGTGAGGAGCAGGTTGCGCAGGTCGGCGACGGCATCTTCGGAATCGACTTCCATGAAGTGCCACGCGCCCAAACTGCGCTCCGGCGGAAGATGGTTGATCGCGGGCAACCAACGTTCGCGGACGGCCCAGACTTTTTCGGGTTTGTCGCGCCGCGCGCCGGTGATTTCCAGAATCAAATGGAGGTCACGGCCATCAGCGGCAGTCGCGCGAACGATGAAATCCGGCAGGTAGTCGCGCGACTCGCCCTGCTTGTCGGTGTAGGGGATGCGAAAGTTGAGGAAATGATTCTTCACCCACGAGACGATGCGGCCCTCGGCGGCGAGATCGTCGAGCACTTTGGCGGCCTGACCTTCCCAGTCGCTGTCGAGCACGACGACGTTTACGTGGCTGTGACGCGTGAAGTAGGTTTCCTTGCTGGTGTTGCCGTGGACGAAACGGGAGCGGCCGGTCGGGTTGTAATAATTGAAGATGGGGCGAACCGAGTTCGCCGCGGCCGGGCCGGTGACGATCGCGCGGGCGACGTGCGCGACGAGTTTCTTGGGGTCGGCGTAGTAGAGGAGTTTTTTCCACTCGGGGCCTTTGCCGAGGACGCGAACCTTGGTCGCATACCACTCTTCGACGATGGAGAGGAGATCGGAGAAGCGGTGGAACGCGGGTGCGGCGGGATCGTCGGAGAAGTGATCGCGGATCAAATCCTTGGTGATGCGGAAAAGAATCGGCGACTCGCGGAGAGAGAGGAGATCGTCGAGGGAAAGGACCACCTCGCCCGCGGCGACGGCGGTCGCAAGGGCGGTTTTGGTGGGAATGGCATGGGCCTCGATGTGGTAGTCGTCGATGCGCGCGTAGTCGGCGGTGAGCGGGCCCTCGGGGTATTCGAGACGGTAGCCTTCGACGTTGGGAAAGATAATGCCATCGCGGGCCTCGCGTTCCTCGAGGGCGCGCACGCGTGTCAGCTCAATGGGCTCCGGGGGGGTGGCCGTGCCGGGTTTGAAAAGTTTGAAGGGGACGCCGATCACATGGGCGTATTCGGGCGGGAATTTGTAGAGGACGCTGGGCGCGCGGTGCTCGCGGACCGCATCGCGCTTCCGGCGTTTTTCGATCTCCGGAGAGAGCAACTCGCCGCTCTTAGGATCATAGGGCGCGAGCTGATAGCTCTTACGACGGAGGGCGCGGCCCGCGACCTGCTCGCAGAGAAGTTGTGAATTGAAAGCGCGGATACCGACGATGTGCGTGACGGTGTTGGCATCCCAGCCCTCGGTGAGCATCGAAACGGAGACGACGCAGCGGACGTAGGCGCCGAGGGTGCCGCGCTTGCCGACGGTGTTGACGACCTCGCGCAGAATCTCGGCATCGGTGATTTCGCTGGCGGCGCCGGAGCCGTGGAGGCGGGCGTAATCGCGCTTGAACTGCGCAAATTCGGGGGCAAACACGCGACGGAAGGAATCGTCGATCTGGCCGGAATTTTCCAAAGCGTCGGAATCGATGAGGAGCGTGGCGGGCCGGGCGAGCGGGCGGCGGGTTTGCTTGTCGTAGTTGGAAAAGAGCTCGTAGCGGCCCTCGACGACGGCGGGCGGAGTCGTTGGGTCGTCGTCAGGCTGCTCGTAGCCGGCGATGAACTTAAAAACTTCCTTGGAGACGGAGGTGTTGTTGCAGACGACGATGAAGACGGGCGGCGTCGATTCGAAGGCGAGTTGGCCGCCGCGGCGAAAGTCGGCGTCGTAGTGTCGATAGAACTGATCGAGCGCGGCCTGAAGGGTGTCGGGGATACGGGGCGGGGCCTCGCGGAGCGCAGAGCCTTTTTCGACAGCGCGGGCGCGCTGCGTGCGCTGACCCGAGCGCGGCAGCTCATCCTTGATGTGGGCGTAGAGATTGCGGAGGACGGGCTCGCCGATCTTGTCGGTATCGTCGTGGGTCGGAAGGTAGGGAATCTTGACGAGCCCGGATTCGATGGCCTCGGTGAGCCCGAAATCGGAGACGGTCCACGGGAAGAGGCTGTAGGGCTTGTAGCCGGAGCCGGTGAGAAAATAGGGCGTGGCGCTGAGATCGTAGACGGCGCGGACTTTGAAGCGCTGGGCAATCTCGCGGAGACCGGAGAACCAGACGGCCGCGCGTTTGTTTTCCTCCTCGGCGTCTTCGCCCTCCGCCTTGATTTTTTCTTCGTTCGCCTTGGGAAGGTAGCAATGGTGCGCCTCGTCGTTGAGCACGAGCAGACGCGTGCCAGCTTTGAAATGAGGGAGGACGCGCTTCAGGACCTGTGCGTAGTCTTCCGTGCCGTCGGTCTTTTTGGCGCCGTCGGCCTGAATCTTGCCGTCGAAGGGGGAGCGCTTGTTGCCCTGCAACGTGCGCGGTTGGAACCCCTGGAAGTTGGCGATGGCGAGGTGGGCGTTGAGGCGGCGAAAGCCCTGGCGTTGGGAGTGAGGAACGAGCGAACGCTCCGAGTAGTAATCGCGAACCGCGGAGGCGTCGTTCTCAGCCTCGACGCGCAAGACGCCGAGCCGGTCGCGAATGGTGATGCCGGGAGCGATGAGGAGAAAATTATCGGCGAAGCGGGGATCGCTGCGATATTCCTGACGATTGCAGAAATGATAGGCGATCAGCGCGCCCATGACGACGGTCTTGCCGGTGCCGGTGGCCATCTTGAAGGCGACGCGCGGGAGATTATTGGCGGGCTCGCGGTCGATGGCCTGGGCGCGCGCGAGCTCACTGAGCGCGTGGTGGCCGGGATTCGATTTTTCGGCGACCTCGTTGAGCCAGATGGCCGTTTCGATGGCTTCGCGCTGGGCGAAGAAGAGATGGTTCTCGCGGGTCGCATCCAGAAACCAAAACTGTAACAGTTCTTTGGTGACGCGGGTGGTGTTGGGATAGATGGCTTCGCGCCAGAGCTTCACTTCACGGCGGAGAAAATTGACGAGGTGCGAACCGTAGGCGGCCTGGGCTTCTTCGACGGCGGCGGGCAGGTCGAGCTGAGGACCGGCCTTCACGGGGATGGTTTGAATCTCCGGCGAGAACGCGCGGCGACCCGGCATGACGAGCTCGTAGTCGAGCTCACCCTTGAGGTTGGTCGCGTAGTGGAGACGCGGTTCCTCGAAAGGGTTGTTGAGAATCGGATTGTCGCTAGGCATTTCCGCGGATGCGTTTTTCGGAGAAGAGCAGGGGATTGGCGAATTTATTTCGTGTTCGGTTTCAGGCTTCGTCGAAAAGACTTCTCAGGGCGTCGCTCCGACGGGATCCAAACATGCTCGCTACGCGCACTTCGCCTCGCACTACTTCGTTCAGCCATGCGCCTGCGCAAACTCACGCTCCGGCATTTTCGCAATGTGGGCTTCAGCGCGCTCGAATTCCAGGGGCGCCAGCATTTTCTGCTGGGCGGCAACGGGCAGGGGAAAACGAATTTGCTCGAGGCTGCGGGCTTTCTCACGGCGCTGCGCTCCTTTCGCACCACCGAGAACAAGCTACTCATCGGTCACGGGCAGCAGTGCGCCGCGCTCGCCTTCGGGCTCGAGCACGAGCGACAGGGCGATACGAACGTGACGATCAAGCTCCGGCACGACGGGAAGGAGCTGTGGTGCGATCAGGCGCGCGTGACGAAGCTCGGTGAATATCTCGGCAAGTTTCCCACCGTGGTTTTTTCCTCGCAGGACATGCAGTTGGTGCGCGGCTCGCCCGCCGGCCGGCGCCGGTGGCTCGACCTGACGTTGGCGGCGATGGACGCGGGCTATTTGCGCGCACTGCAGACGGCGACGCGGGCACTGGTATCGCGCAACGCGTTGTTGAAATCGGGGCGCGGATCGGCGGCGGAGTTCGATGCGTTCGAGCAGACGCTCGCGCCGGCGGCGGCGGAGTTGATTGCGCGGCGCACGGAAGGGCTGCGGCTGTTGGGCCGCGCGCTGACCGACAACTACGCGAAACTGTCCGGTGAGACGGAGACCGCGTCGCTGGCGTATGAGCCGAATTTCGCGGAGCCTTCGGCGGAGGCGCTGCTGGCGCGGCTCGAGTCGGGGCGGGCGCGCGACCAGCAATTTCGCACCACGCTGGTCGGGCCGCATCGCGATGACTTCCACTTCAAGGTGAAGCGCACGGCGGCGAAGGATTTCGCCTCGGAAGGTCAGCAGCGTTCGCTGGTGCTCGCGTTGCGGATCGCTCAGGCCGCGTGGTTTCACGAGAAGAGTGGCGTGCGACCGGTGCTGCTGGCGGACGATGTGCTCGGCGAGCTCGATCCGGTGCGACGCGCGCGGTTCTGGTCGGCGATCGATCACGAGTCGCAGATCATCGCGACGGGCACGCATCTGCCCGACGCGGAGCTGGGCACCTGGCAGGTGTTCGAGGTGAACGATGGCGTGTTTGCAGAAAAGGCGATCGCATGAACGGCGAAGCGAGTCGCCTAGCCCGGATATTTCATGCTCTACTCGCGAGCGACCCTCCACGGTGTGCTCGGATCAAGTCTACCGATTCAACCGTTTTGGCTATCCGGGCTAAGTGCAAACCCCCAAGCGGTTTTGCTTTCAGCCCGCATAGGACGCACGCTCCCGCAAGCTCACCGCCTGTCCGCCGACCAACGCCGGAAAAAGGACGCAGAAAGCATGAAATAGGCGGGCTAGGCGTGCCGCCGGTCGGGATGACCAGAGCGGGCGGGACGCCTGCGCCACGCCAAGCCCATGCACTTTGACGGCTGGGAGTGGGCGCTCGCGGTGCTGGCGGCGCTGGTCGTGGGGATTTCCAAGTCGGGGATCGGCGGGCTCGGCATGCTCGCGGTGGCAATCTTTGCGCATCTGATGCCGGCGAAACAGGCGACCGGGATGGTGCTGCCGCTGCTGTGCATCGGCGACATCGTGGCGGCCGGCACCTACCGGCAGCATGCCAACTGGATTCACATCCGTCGCCTTTTCCCGTGGACGGCGGCGGGGGTGGTGCTCGGGTATTTTGCGTTGGATCTCGTCAACGAGCGGCAGGCCCAGGTGATGATCGGCACGATTGTGCTTTCGCTGGTGGGAATGCACTGGCTGCGGCGGCGCTTCTACGGCCACGAGGCGGAGCACGGCGCGTGGTTTCCGCCGACGATCGGAGTGCTGGCGGGATTCACGACGCTGGTGGCCAACGCGGCGGGGCCGTTGATGGCCGTCTACATGCTGGCGATGCGGCTGCCGAAGATGGACTTCGTCGGCACCGGCGCGGTTTTTTTCCTGCTGCTGAACTTCTTCAAAGTGCCGTTCATGGTGCATCTCGGCCTGATCAACTCCGCGAGTTTCTCGTTCAATTTGTTGCTCGCGCCGATCGTGATCGCGGGCGCGTGGTTCGGCCGGAAGCTGGTGCTGAAGATTGATCAACGGTCGTTCGAGAACATTGCGCTGGCGCTGAGCCTGATCGCGGGGTTGAAGCTGCTCCTTTGAGAGCGAAAATGAAAGTGAGGGTGAAAGTGCGGCGGCGGGCGCATTCGGACCTTCACTTTCCCTCTCACTCTCACTTTCACTTTGCGGCATGGCGCGGATGAATGTCAGGCAGATGTGGGCGGCGAAGCTGGCCGGCAAACCGGTGACGGCGGCGGTCGCCGTGCCGGCGAATGCGTCGGCGCATGCGAACGGGTCGCTGGCGGTGCGCGCGCGGGTGCCATTCGTGGGGCTCGTCCTCGGCATCGATCCGTCGCTGCGCGGCACCGGACTGGCGTTGATCGAGTTTGGCGCGGGCCGGCAGCCGGTCTTGTTGCGCTGCCAGACGGTGCGGGTGGCGCCGAAGCACACGATGGCGGAGGCGCTGGCGGAGATTCACCGGGCGGTGACGGCGTTCATGGCGAACGTCGACGTGCGCCATGTCGCGCTCGAGCAGACCATCTACGTGCAGAACATCCGCACGGCGCAGATCCTCGGCGCGGCGCGCGGCGCGGCGATCGCGGCGGCGGCGCTGAAGGGGCATCCGATCTTTGAATACCCGCCGCTCCGGGTGAAGCAGGCGGTGGTCGGCGCGGGCCGGGCGAGCAAGGAGCAGATGGCGCGCACCGTGATGGCGCTGCTGGGCCACGGCCGCACCCTGGCGCTCGACGAGGCCGACGCCGCCGGCGTGGCCCTGTGCCACGCGTTCACATGGCGGGAGTGAGGCGATGGCGGATGGCCGATTGCGGATTGCGGATCGGGCCGGAGAGGCGTCTGCGATTCGCGGCTACCTCTGCCGGGGCTCCGACGATCCGCAATCCGGTATCCGAAATCCGCAATTGCGTCTACCCGAGCACGTCCTTGAGCACCTTGCCCAGTTCCTTCTCGCGGTAGGGTTTCGTAAGATACCCGAGGAAGCCCTTGTCGAAAAACTGGCGGCGCATGTCGTCGTTGTCGTAGCCGCTGGCCACGATCGCGCGGACGTCGGGATCGAGTTTCTTCAACTCGTGGTAACACTCCTCGCCGCCCATTCCGCCCACCACGGTGAGGTCCGTGATGACGACGTCGTAGTGCTGCTTGCCGAGATTCTTGTAGCGCTTGTAGAGCGCGATCGCCTCCTCGCCCGTCTTGGCGAGATCGCACTTGTAACCGAGGTTCTGCAGCATCGTGACGGTGAGCGTCGAAATCGTCGGGTCGTCGTCCATGAAGAGCACGCGGCCGCTGCGGAAATTCAGATTCGGCGCGCGGCGGGCCTGCACGGCGAGAGCCTCCTCGGCTTTCGGGAGGTAAACGGTGAACGCGGTGCCGACGCCCACCTCGGTGGCGAGCTCGAGCTGACCGCCGTGCTTGCGCACGATCGAGAGCACGGTAGCGAGGCCGAGCCCTGTGCCGTGTTTCTTCGTGGTGAAAAACGGATCGAAAATTTTCTCGACGTGCTCGGGCTTGATGCCGCTGCCGTTGTCGCGGACTTCGAACTCCACGTAGTCGCCGGCGGCGAGCGAGGAGACCTGGTTCTCGGCGAGCGTGAGGTTGCGCGCGGTGATTTCCAACCGCGGCTTGTGCGGAGCGGGCGGCATCGCCTGCAGCGCGTTGACAATGAGATTCTGGAATACCTGCAGAATCTGCGCCTTGTCGACCATCACGTTTTCGATCGGGTCGGCGACGTTCAGCGCGATCGCGGCCGAGGAAGCGGCGGCGGCGATCTTGAGCGAGTCCTCGAGGACCTCCTTCGGCGCGACGACGGCCTGGCTGCCGGAGCCGCCCTTCGCAAAGGCGAGGAGCTGCTTGGTCAGGCCCTTGGCGGTGATGCACGCCTTGTCGGCATCGGGCAGCGCGGAGTAGTCTTTGTTGTCGGTCGCGAGCGACACCGCGCCGAGGATGGTCGTGAGCAGGTTGTTGAAATCGTGGGCGATGCCGCCCGCGAGGAGGCCGAGGGCCTCGAAGCGGTTGGCCTTCACGAGCTCCTCGGGCGTGAGGGTCATCTCGTCGGGATTGCGGAAAACGATCACGACGCCCTGCGGCTTGCCGTCGGCGCCGGCGGCCACGCGGGCGGTCCATACGACGGGCGTCGGTGCATCGCCATCCGCGGCCGGCGCGAGCGCGTCGGCGCTGATGAGGGGGAGGGGATTGTCCGCCGCGAGCGCGCGTTCGACCGGATCGTCGCCCGGGCGCAGGCTCTGGCGGTTGACGAGGCGGAAGACGTCGCCCACCGGCTGGCCGCGCACGGCCGTCGCATTGAGGCGCAGGAGCCGCGCGGCGACGGCGTTGGCGAACACGATTTTCCCTCGCGCATCGGTGACAATCACGCCCTCCGCGAGGGTGGTGAAGGCTTCGTTGCTGAGCACGACCGGCAGCGCGCCTTCTTCGGCGGCCGCGCCGGCGGGGAGGTTGCAGGCGAAACCGACGACGCGGAGGAGTTCGCGTTTGCGACTGACCGTGCGATGCACGCCGAGCAGGGCGGATACGGACTTGCCGTCCTTGGTGCGCAGTTTGACCGGCTCGACAAACACGCTCTGGCCGGTGGCGCGGTTGAGCAGCCAGGCCTCGACGCCGGCGGAGGCTTCCTCGGGCGGGAGCGCGGCCGCGAACGAAGCGGCGGTGGTGGCGAGCTCACTCTCCTCGTAGCCCAGGAGTGTTTCCCACGCAGGCGAAAACCAGAAGAGCTGATTGGCGAAATCGAGTTCGAAGGCCGCGAGCGGGCCGTTGTTGCTCAGATCGTGCAGCCGGGCGTCGTTGGCGACGAGCGCATCCTCGAGCTCCTTGCGCTCGGTGATGTCGAGGTGCAGCCCGACGACGCGCTCCAGTTCCCCGGCGCCGCTCAACGCCTGGACACCGACGCACTGAATCCAGATCCAGTGACCGCGCCGGTGCTTCATCCGGAACTCGACGCTGAAAGGGCGGGTCACGGCGGCCCCCGCCTGAGTCGCGCCGCTGCTGAGCTTCTTGCTGATGCGATCGGGGGAGGCGGACGAATCGTCCGGGTGGATCAGCCCGTGCCAGGTCTCAAGGCTGTCAGGCAACTCGGCGGCGGCGTAGCCGAGCATCTTTTTCCAGGCAGCGGAAAACTGGACGCGGCCGGCCTTGACCTGGAGATCGAAGAAACCGGCCGCGCTCTTGTCGGCGAGGAGCCGCAAGCCGGTGGCGAGATCGTCGCCCGTCGGCGCGGCGATCGGCGCGCCGACGGGCGGCGGCTGGATGGTGGCGATGTAGCCGGTGGCGTGGCCGAGCGGTTTTTCGAGACGCACGCGGACCTCGCGCGGGGCGCCCTCGCGCGGCTGGGCGCTCAGGGTGGCGGAGCGATCGAGCGTGCTCGCCAGCACGACGTCCCATTGCGCTTCGAGGAATTCCGGGTCGGTCGAGACGACTTCAAAGGCGAAGAGCGAGGCGAAGGCCTCGCCGACGAGCTCG
>Ga0163144_10020622_pt1 | contig 13163 bp, 12 predicted proteins | sample OliLak19BULKMAT1_FD_123175 | JGI IMG/M metagenome (GOLD analysis project Ga0163144, IMG submission 123175) | Freshwater microbial mat bacterial communities from Lake Vanda, McMurdo Dry Valleys, Antarctica - Oligotrophic Lake LV.19.BULKMAT1 | ecosystem: Environmental > Aquatic > Freshwater >... | reverse complement strand
GTGGAGCCGAAAAAAGCCACCAATGTTGCAAGCCAGAATCTTGAAAACCGCGATCCGACCGCGTCGTTGATTTGGGCCGAGCTACGCAAGGAGCAATCCATCGACGATGCGCGGCGGATTTTTTTGGGCGCACTCGACGGCTTTGCAGCCAGCCCAGTCACCGAAGAAGAAGTGGAGCGGGCCAAATCAAAATTGCTTAACGAAATTGATCTCACCATCAATTCGTCCGTAAATCTCGCGTTGCGATTATCGGAGGCTGTGGGTGCTGGTGATTGGCGTTTGTTTTTTCTTCACCGTGACCGCATACGCAATGCGACGGCCGCGGAAGTGCAGCGCGCTGCGCTCGCTTACCTGAAGCCTTCCAACCGCACGGTGGGCTCATTTGTGCCGGTGACGAGGGCTGATCACGCGGAAATTCCCAAGATCGATGATGTGGGTGCAGTCGTAAGAGGCTATGTCGGCGACCCGCCAATCACCATCGGCGAAGCGTTTGATGCTTCACCTGACAATATCGAAAAACGTGTGAAACGAGAGCAATTTTCGGGCGGCATGAAGACCGCATTTTTGATCAAGAAGACCCGTGGAGAAACCGTTCACGCGCAGATCGTACTTCGGTTTGGCGACGAGAAAAACCTGATCGGACAGCGCGCTGCAGGAGACTTCGTCGGTGGCATGTTGATGCGTGGCACCACCACCAAAACGCGCCAGCAACTGCGCGATCAGATTGACGCCTTGAAGGCGGACATCTCGATCAGCAGCGACCCGACGGGCGCTTACGTCAATATCTCTGCAAAGCGCCAGACCTTGCCCGCTGTTCTCAAACTTGTTGCAGAGATGTTGCGGGATTCCAGTTTTCCGGCCAACGAGTACTCGCAACTGAAGCAGGAGCAGTTGGCTGATCTCGAACGCGGCTTGTCGGATCCAGCGTCGCGCGCGAGCGAAGCGATGGATCTGCATTTCAATGTGTTTCCCGAGGGCGATGTGCGCCGTGCCCTCAGCTCGGATGAAGCCATCAGATTGGCCGAGGCGACAAGCCTCGAAGAGGTAAAGGCTTTTCATCGACATTTCTACGGTACCGACAATTCACTGATCGCAGTCGTCGGCGATTTTGATGAGGGCGCAATCAGCAAGCTGCTTCAGGAGCTGTTTGACGGCTGGACTTCTGGGCGGTCATTCAAGCAGCTTGTGTCGGGCAATCAGGAGAAGGCGCCCGCAGCGTTGCAAATTGATACACCGGAAAAGGAAAGCGCAACTTTTCTCGCGCGTATCAACGTCAATCTCAGCGACAGCGACCCCGATTACCCGGCGATGAAACTAGTCGACTGGATGCTAGCTGGTGGCGCTGACTTTGCCGCGCGTATGGTCGCCAGGATTCGTGTAAAGGAGGGCCTTAGCTACACGGTCAGATCGAGTCTAGACGTCAATCCGTTCGACCGCGCAGGAAGCTGGCAGCTCCATGCGCAGTTCGCGCCACAGAATCGGGCGCGGGTCGAAGCGGCTTTCCGCGACGAACTGGCCATGCTGGCGGCAAGTGGCTTTTCCAGGATCGAAATCGCCAACGCCAAATCGGGCTATCTGCAGAGTCGGCAACTCGCCCGCGCCAACGATGCTGGATTGGCGCAAAAGCTTGCCCAGGATCTGTACCTGAAACGCACATTTGTGTGGGATACATCGCTGGAGAAAAGGATTCAGGCGCTGACCCCGATGGAGCTTCAAGCGGCGCTCAAGAAATATCTGGTACTGGCAAGCTTTACGGTCGTCAACGCGGGCGACTTTGGCAAGCCCGCAACCAAGTAGACTTACTTCACATATTTGCCTACCCGCGCGCTAGCGCAACGTGCATCGCTTTAAGTTCATGGAGATTTTGATGATTAATCGTATCCCGGCATTAACCAAAGGCATGTTGGCCATTGCGTTGTTTGCACCTGTAATGATGGTCGCGTACGCGCAGACCAAGGACGTTCCGTCACCCGCTCCTGGCAAGGTCGTCGTGAAGCCAGCTGGCAGCAACGCGAATCTCCCGGAACGGGTGACAACCGTTGAAGGCATCACCGAGTATCGACTGCCCAATGGCCTGCGCGTACTGCTGTTCCCGGATCAATCCAAGCCGACAGTGACCGTGAACGTGACCTATCTGGTTGGTTCGCGTCACGAGAACTACGGAGAAACCGGGATGGCGCATCTGCTTGAGCATTTGCTTTTCAAGGGAACGCCAAAGAATCCGGCCATCGACAAAGAGTTCAACAAACGCGGCATGCGCATCAATGGCACGACCTGGCTGGATCGCACCAATTACTATGAATTGTTTCAGGCTGGTGATGACAATCTCGAATGGGCCCTGCAGATGGAGGCCGACAGAATGGTCAACTCATTCGTTGCGAAAAAGGACCTCGAATCAGAGATGACTGTCGTACGCAACGAATATGAGCAGGGTGAAAACGCGCCGTTTCAAGTGCTGCTGAAGCGCATGCAAAGTGTGGCATTCGATTGGCACAACTACGGCAATTCTACGATCGGTAATCGGTCCGATATCGAGAACGTCAAGATCGAAAACTTGCAGGCTTTCTATCGCCAGTACTACCAGCCCGACAATGCCGTGTTGCTGGTTGCCGGAAAATTTGACGAAGCCAGGACGTTGCAGTGGATTGCGAAGTATTTCAGTCCAATTGCGAAGCCCAAGCGCATTCTGCCAAAGCTGTGGACCACGGAGCCGACCCAGGACGGCGAGCGCAGTTTTATGGTGCGTCGCAAGGGCGACATACAGATCGTCCTTGCGGGTTACAAAGTGCCATCGGGATTGCATGACGATGCCGATGCATTGGGCTATGTGAATTTTGCGCTGACCAATGCGCCGTCGGGCAGATTGCACAAGGCTTTGGTGGAGACGGGCAAGGCGGTGCAAATCATTGGCTATCCACTCCTCGGGGTCGACACGGGGTTACATATGATTGGCGCGGCGGTAAAGAAAGGTGAGCCAATTGAGCCGATCCAGGCCGAGATCACCCGCATTGTTGAAGATTTCTACAAAAATCCGCCGACTGCCGAAGAAATGGAGAGGGCGAGGAAATCGTTTGCCAATTCCGCAGAACTCGCCTTGAACAATCATGAAAATATCGGCCTGCAGTTGTCTGAGTACATTGCCTTGGGTGATTGGCGTCTGTTCTTTCAGGGTCGTGATCGTGCGGAAACCGTATCGGCGGATCGCGTAAAAGACGTCGCTGCAAAATACTACAAGCGGGACAATCGTACCGTCGGTTTGTTTGTGCCAGAGGATCAACCGCAACGCGCCGATATTCCTGTCGCTCCCACTGTGGCGGAGGCATTGAAGGATTTCAAACCCAGGCAAACAACGTCGACGGCCGAAGCATTCGATCCCTCGCAAGCCAACATCGACAAGCGTTCCAAGCGCAGCGATATCGGCGATGTGAAGGTTGTTCTGTTAACAAAGAAGAATCGCGGTGAGACGGTTAATTTCAGCATGCGGTTCCACACCGGAGATGAAAAATCGCTTTTCGGCCAGCAGGTAAATGCCAGTTTTGCTGCGCAAATGTTGATGCGCGGAACGACAAAATTCAGCCGGGCGCAACTGAAAGACGAATTTGATAAATTAAAAATCACCGGCAACGTCAGCGGCTTGGGTGGTAGCTTTCAAACGACCCGGCAAAATGTCGGTGCGGCGATCCGCCTGATTGTCCACACGATGCGTGAGCCATCATTCCCTGAAGCCGAATTTGAGCAACTCAAGAGTCAGTCGCTCGCCAGCCTTGACTTGCAGCGCAGCGATCCCAACGCGGTAGCCAATCTCGCCGTGGGACGACACTTCAATGTTTACCCCAAAGGCGATTACCGCTACGTGGCGACGCTGGAGGAATCAATCGAGAACGTGAAGGCTGCGACCCTGGCGGATGTGAAGCGATTCCACCAAACGTTTTATGGCGGTAACCGTGGAGAAATTGCGCTCGTCGGTGACTTCGATGAGGCAGAGGTCACCAAAGTGATCGCCGAATCCCTTGCCGGTTGGAAGACAGACGCGCCGTACTCCCGCTTGATCAACAAGTTCACAGACATTGCACCAGTCACTCGCGCCATCGAAACGCCCGATAAGGAAAATGCGGTCTTCCGTGCGCGCATTAACGTCGAGATGAATCTTGACGATCCGGACTTTCCCGCGCTTTATCTGGCTGACTATATTCTCGGTGGTGGAGCAGGCTTCGATTCGCGTTTAATGGCGCGCATTCGCGTCAAGGATGGCCTGAGTTACGGTGTCGGCTCGGGGCTGAACGCGGGCAGTATTGACCGTGCAGGATCGTGGAATGCACAAGCGATTGCCGCGCCGCAGAATATCGAGAAGGTCGAAATTGCATTCAAGGAAGAGCTCGCCCGCGCGATAAAGGATGGTTTTACGGCCGCAGAATTGGCTGCGGCCAAGTCAGGCACGATGCAGCAACGCCTCCAAACGCGAGCGCAAGACAGCAGCTTGGCGCGCGCCTGGGAGAGCAATTTGTACCTGGGCAAAACGTTTGTCTGGAGCAAGCAGTTTGAAGAAAAACTGTTGGCGTTGAAGGCCGACGAAGTCCAGGCCGCACTCAAGAAACATATTGATCCGGCAAAAATAACCATCGTTAAAGCAGGAGATTTTTCGAAAGTGCAAAAGGCGACGACCAAATAAGTCCCTCATCGTGCACCCGGGCTCGTCGCTTCACAGCAGCGGGCCTTTTTTGTTTTTGACGCCGGCTTTTTTGAAACCGACCACTTTGCGCTATGGCTCAAACGGCAAACGATCAAAAGGGATTGATTTTGTTGGATTTTTCGCGCATAATCGAGGGCTTGCTTGGGCCTTTACAGGTTCTTGCAAGGATAAGTCAACAACTCAAAACCCCTTGCTTCACCTCCGTGCGCATGGCGGGAAGCTAAACCAAAAGACCTTACGACTGAAGTTTTCACGTAACGTCTTAATCCATAAGGAGATTTTAATGCGCCATTACGAGATCGTATTTATTGTCCATCCCGATCAAAGCGAGCAAGTGCCCGCCATGATCGACCGCTACAAGGCGACCATCGCCCAAGGCGGCGGACTTGTTCACCGCATCGAAGACTGGGGCCGTCGCCAAATGACGTACCCAATCCAGAAGCTGTTCAAAGCACACTACGTGCTCATGAACATCGAAATCAACCAGGCCACCCTTGACGAACTCGAGCACGCGTTCAAGTTCAACGATGCCGTCCTGCGCCACCTCACCGTACAGAAACGTGCGGCTGAAACCGGCCCGTCACCGATGATGAAGGAAGAAAAATCCCGTTCGGTTGACGTGCGTGACGGCGTTAAAGAGGCCCCGCGGGACACCCGGGAAGTCGTGAAAGAAGTGGCAAAGGAAACCGCTTAAGCCCCAACAGGCTTTAAGCGCGGCTTGAAACGACGAGTTGGCAAAGAACCAGACAGTACTTGAAGGAAAAGTTGCATCGCGCGACACACTCAGGACAACACCGGGTGGCGTCGCAACGCTGAATCTCACACTGAATCACCAATCGACTCAACGCGAAGGCACCGCCGACGTGGTTGTGGAAGTAGAAATGAACGCCGTTGCGTTCGGTGAATTGGCAACAGAGATGAACAGCGTCAGAGAAGGCGACAACATTTCCATCAAGGGATTCTTAAGCCGCAAGAACCGTTTCAGTCCGATGCCGATATTGCACATCACCCAATTTAAACTTAGCTAGAGGTAAATCATGCCCCGTCCAGGCCCCCGCGGTAAGAAGTTCGACAAGAACAAGAAAGACACACGCAACCCCAATCGCGGCCTTTTCCGCCGCAAGAAGTTCTGCCGCTTCACCGCAGAAAAAGTCGTCGAGATCGATTACAAAGATATCGGCGTCCTGAAAGAGTTCGTCAATGAGAACGGCAAGATCATTCCGGCACGTATCACCGGTACCAAAGCCCGTTATCAGCGTCAATTGGATGTAGCGATCAAGCGTGCGCGTTTCCTCGCCTTGATCCATTACACCGACCTCCACTAAGCAAGAGGCCAGGAGAAAATCATGCAAATCATTTTGATGGAAAAAGTAGTCAACCTCGGTGCACTCGGCGATGTGGTCAAAGTTAAAGACGGCTACGCCCGTAATTTTCTGATCCCGCAAGGCAAAGCCAAGCGCGCGACCGAAGCGGCCAAGAAGGAATTCGAAGTCAAGCGCGCCGAACTCGAAAAGAAAGCCCACGACATTCACGCCACCGCACAAGCGCGCGCCGAGAAGCTCGAAGGCTATATGGTTCAAGTGACGCAAAAAGCCGGTGTTGATGGCCGCTTGTTTGGCTCGGTGACCAACAGCGACATCGCTGAAGCGCTCACCAAGCAGGGTTTCGAGATGAAAAAAGGCGAAGTCGTGATGCCCAATGGTCCGCTAAAGGCCATCGGCGATTTCCCGATTACCTTGAATCTGCACACTGACGTCAAGGCCCAGATCACCGTTTCAGTGCTGGGCGATCACAGCTAAGCTGACTTTGACCTACGGCTTGGCTATCGCAAGATTGCCGACCGGACGCAAAAAAAGCCGTTGCCTCGAAAGGGGCAGCGGCTTTTTTATCCACAGCTTATACTGACTTATACCGCTTATTCACACCTCATACACACCACTTTATCCGTTGCGGTTGCATAACTGCACTGTCAGAATCTACGATCAACTCTTACCCTCAAAAATACAAAGACCAACTCTGAATGGCTGCCAATCCCTCCGTTGTTTCGATCTACGCGCAGGAATCCGGCGATCCGCAGATCGCAGCGCTGAAACTGCCACCGCATTCAATCGAGGCAGAGCAATCGGTACTTGGCGGATTGCTATTGAACAATGAAGCCTGGGACCGTATCGGCGATATCGTCAGTGACGAAGACTTTTACCGCGACGACCACCGCCGCATCTATCGGCATATCTCCAAGCTGATCGAAAATAACAAACCGGCTGACGTGCTCACAGTAGCCGAATCGCTACAGCTCGGTGGTGAATTGCAAGGTGTGGGCGGCATCAGCTATCTGCAAAGCGTTTCTGAAGGCACGCCCAGTGCCGCCAATATTCGCCTCTATGCCGAGATAGTTCGCGAACGTGCGATCACCCGCCGGCTCGCACGCGTAGGCGAGGAAATCGCCGACGCCGCTTACGTGCCCAACGGCCGCGAAGCACGCCAGTTGCTCGACGAAGCCGAAAAAAAGATTTTCGATATCGCCGAAATGGGCCGCAAACATGGCCAGGGCTTTATGTCGATGTCCGGGCTTCTTGCCGATGTGATGACGCGGCTCGATGAGCTGTCAAAAAACCCATCCTCGGTTACCGGTAAAGCCACCGGCTTCGTCGATCTCGACGAGATGACGTCCGGCATGCAGGACGGCGACCTCATCATCCTCGCCGGTCGCCCCAGTATGGGCAAGACGGCCATGGCGCTGAACATCGCCGAACACGTCGCCCTCAGCCTTGGCCTGCCGGTGCTGATCTACTCGATGGAGATGGGCGGCACGCAGATCGCCGGTCGTTTCTTGAGCTCCATTTCAAAAGTTGACCAGCAGCGCCTGCGTACCGGTCGCCTGGAAGCGCGTGACTGGGATCGGCTCAATGTGGGCTTTGCCAAACTCAACGACGCGCCAATCCACATCGACGAAACACCCGCGCTCACCGCGCTGGAATTGCGTGCGCGTGCCCGCCGCATGTGGCGCCAGTACATGGGCCTGGGCCTGATCGTGGTCGATTACCTGCAATTGATGTCGGCGTCCACGTCGGGCGAAAACCGCGCCACCGAGATTTCGGAAATTTCGCGATCACTCAAAGCGCTGGCCAAGGAATTGAAAGTCCCCATCGTGGCACTTTCGCAGCTCAACCGCTCACTTGAGCAGCGCCCGAACAAGCGCCCGGTGATGTCAGACTTACGCGAATCCGGTGCGATCGAACAGGACGCCGACGTCATTCTCTTCATCTACCGCGATGAGGTTTACAACCCCGAGAGTGCAGAGAAGGGCACGGCTGAAATCATTATCGGCAAGCAGCGTAACGGCCCGATTGGCACGGTGCGCCTGACCTTCGTCGGCCAAAACACCAAATTTGAAAATTACGCAGGACCGCAGGGTGGGGGGCAGGGGTACTAGTCATTACTTGGCAATGGTGCCGTTTCGTCGTCCCAGCTCAGACTGGGACCCAGTCCAATACTTGATCGGTTTTTTGCGGCAAATGAGAAGTGGAGTTGGATGGACTGGATTCCAGCCCGGCGCAACCCTTGTGGTTGTACGCTGGAACGACGATGCTTTGAAACTTATTGTTTTTTCGTGGCAGGATCAAAGGGAGTGCTTCCGTTTCGTCGTCCCAGCGGAGGCTGGTACCCAGTCCAAACATTGATCGGCCTTTTACGGCAAACGAAGAGTGGCGCTGGATGGGCTGGATTCAGGCCGTCGCCGGATCGAAAAAGTTTGACGATTTGCAATGATTGGAAATGCCGTTCCGCATCAAGCAGAGTGACCATCCCATGACCCGCCCCATCCGCGCCGAAATCTCGCTCTCCGCTCTTCGCCACAACTACGCGCTGGCGAAATCCAAAGCGCCAAACACAAAGATATTCGCCGTCGTCAAAGCCAACGCTTACGGCCACGGTTTCAAACGGGTACTCGCAGCACTGCCCGATGCAGATGGCTTCGCCACGCTGGAACTCGATTCAGCCGTGCAATTGCGCGACGCAAAAGTCGGATCGCCGATCCTGCTCCTAGAAGGATTTTTCAGCGAAAAAGAAATACCTACCTTTGTGCAGCAGCACTTCACCTCGGTGGTGCGCGATCTTGAGCAGATCAAACAAATCACCGCTGCCACACTCGCCAAGCCGCTCGACATCTTCCTGAAATTCAACACCGGCATGAATCGCCTCGGCTTCAAGGGCCCGCTGTCTGGCTATGCGATCAACATGGCTGCGTCGCATCGCAATATCGGTGCGGTGACCCTCATGACGCACTTCGCAACCGCCGATGGTCCACAGGGCGTGGCAACACAACTAGCGCGCTTTGAAGACATCGTCAAAGCGGCCAAACCGCTATTCAGCAAGAAAACATTCGGCCAAAGCCTGGCCAACTCCGCTGCACTGCTGAAGTTTCCGGAAACGCATCGCGACTGGGCGCGCCCGGGCATCATGCTCTACGGTTCATCGCCGTTTGCCGACGTCAGCGCTGAATGGCTGGGCTTGAAGCCGGTGATGGCACTACGCAGCGAGATCATCGGCGTGCAGGCACTCGATCCCGGCGACAGCGTCGGTTATGGTGGCCTCTACACCGCAAAAAAGAAAATGCGCGTCGGTATCGTTGCCTGCGGCTACGCGGATGGCTATCCACGCCACGCGCCCGGCAGCAATGAGCAGGGCACGCCGGTCATCGTCAGCGGCAAGCGCACCCGCACCATCGGCCGCGCCTCGATGGACATGCTGGTGGTCGATATCACTGATATGCCGCATGTGCATGTCGGCGCGCCGGTGACGCTATGGGGCGAGGGCCTGCCTGCGGATGAGGTTGCGGCAGCTTCGGGCACGGTCGCGTACGAGCTCTTCTGCGCCATCGCGCCACGTGTGCCGATCGTGGAAGTTGATTGATGGCGACGGCTTCCGTCGGCAACAGCCGCAAATCCAAGAAAGCGCCACCCAACCCCACGCCACATAGTCTGCTGGTCGCCCTGCAGAAAGAGTACTCCACGCGGTTCCACATGTTCCTTATCGTGGCTGCCGCCGTATCGGTCGCCGTGCTCACCACGCGCCTGATGCTCAGCGCAGGTGTCACGGTGATGTGGGAGCGTTACGCCGTTGCATTGGTGCTCGCCTATGCCACGTTTTTCGCAGGTGTCTGGGTGTGGCTGCACATGTCGCAATACGGACGACACCTGCGCGCAGACTGGGGCCGACGCAATCGTTCGATTGGAGACGTGCCGCTCGACGTTATTCCGAACATCAACGTCGGTGGTGGATCTGCCGCGCCGGTGGACATGCCGTTTCAAGCGGGAGGCGGCACGTTCGATGGCGGCGGCACAGGGGGAAGCTGGGATGTACCTAGCTCATCCGTTTCCGTTGATTCGCCGGCAAGCGGTCTCATGGATGGAATCGGTAGCGTGGGTGACGTTGGTGGCGACGAAGGCGGCTGCCTGCTGGTCATTGCTGGCATTCTGATCGCCGCCGTGCTGTTCGCCGTGTTCGGTGCCACGATTTACGTCGTCTATCAGGCACCAGCCATCCTCGCGGAGGTGATCTTCGAAGTATTGTTAGGCTCCCCACTCGCGCGCGGTGCCAAGGCGCTGGATTCAGCCAACTGGGCTGCGGCGTTGCTGAAAAAAACCTGGGTGCCGTTCACCGTCATGGCGGCACTGGCGATGGTTTTTGCAGTGTATTGCAGCATCGCGTTTCCAGCGGTGACGACGGCGGGGCAGTTGCTGCAGATGATATTGAAATGAAGTAAACGCAATTTAGCGAATGTTTGTGATGTCTTGCCTGGCAGACAAGGAACTGCGTAGAATAGCGCTGTAAATATATCCAGTAGTAAGGCTTCTTTTCGTGCAAGCATCAATGTGACTTCAAAGATCGCAACCAGCCAAGTCTTTACCACCGTCGTCCCGGCGCAGGCCGGGACCCAGCCCCTCCTACAATTGAAATGCTGTTGCCGGATCTCAGCCCAGCGCAACCCTCGTGGTTGTACGCCGGGATAGCGGGAACACCATTATGGCCAAACCCAAATCCCTCTACTCCTGCACCGAATGTGGTGGCCAAAGCCCGAAATGGCAAGGCCAGTGCCCGCACTGCAACGCATGGAACACGCTCGTTGAAACGGTTGCAGAAACCACCAGCACGAACCGATTCTCAACTTTAGCCGGTGTGAATGCCGAACGCGGCAAAGTGCAATCCCTCAACAAAGTCCGCGCCGAAGACGTGCCGCGCAAGCCCACCGGCATCAGCGAATTTGATCGCGTGCTGGGTGGCGGGCTGGTGGAGGGCGGGGTGGTGCTGATCGGCGGCGACCCGGGCATCGGCAAATCGACACTACTCTTGCAGGCACTCTCCACCATCTCCGCCGGCAGCAGCGTGCTCTATGTGAGCGGTGAAGAATCACCGCAACAGATTGCCATGCGCGCCAAGAGACTTGCACTTGATACACACGACGTGAAACTGCTCGCCGAAATCGAGCTGGAAAAAATCCTCGCCACACTCGTTGCCGAAAAGCCGCAAGTCGCCGTAATCGATTCCATCCAGACTGTTTACTCCGCGGCACTCACCTCCGCCCCCGGCTCGGTCGCGCAGGTGCGCGAATGCGCGGCGCACCTCACGCGCTTCGCCAAATCCACCGGCACCACGCTGATCCTCGTCGGCCACGTCACCAAGGAAGGCGCGCTGGCCGGCCCGCGCGTGCTGGAGCACATGGTCGATACCGTGCTCTATTTCGAGGGCGACACCCATTCCTCATTTCGATTGATCCGTGCGGTCAAGAACCGCTTCGGCGCCGTCAACGAAATCGGCGTCTTCGCCATGACCGAGAAGGGCCTGCGCGAAGTCACCAACCCCTCGGCGATTTTTCTCTCGCAGCACGATGCCAATGTCGCCGGCAGCTGCGTGATGGTCACACAGGAAGGCAGCAGGCCGCTGCTGGTGGAAATCCAGGCGCTGGTCGATGAAAGCCACGGCATGCAGCCCAAGCGCCTCTCGGTCGGCCTTGAACAGAACCGCCTCGCGATGCTGCTGGCCATCCTGCACCGCCACGCTGGGTTGGCGATGTTCGATCAGGATGTCTTCATCAACGCCGTCGGTGGCGTGCGCATCGACGAGCCGGGTGCCGACCTCGCGGTCCTGCTTGCGATCGTGTCGAGCTTCAAGAATAAAGCGCTACCGGCCAAGCATGTCGTGTTCGGTGAGGTCGGGCTGGCCGGCGAAGTGCGGCCGGTGCAGCGCGGGCAGGAGCGGCTGCGTGAGGCGGCCAAGCTTGGGTTCACGCATGCGATTGTGCCGAAGGCGAATAAGCCTAAGCAGAAGATTGAGGGGTTGACGATTTTTGCGGTGGAGAGGGTGGAAGAGGCGGTGGAGTATTGCCGCGCAGGGTAATTGTTTCTCTCTCCCGCAGCCGGGAGAGAGTGGCCGACAGGCCAAGAGAGGGCGATTTTTAATAACACAGGCAAAATTTCCGAACTTGAAAGATACGCCATTGGCGTATAAAATTCAAAATGGTATTCATTGAAACGTCTGTCTTTACTCGCATGGTCACGAGCTTGTTGACCGATGACGAATATCGAGAATTTCAAAATGTATTGTTCGACGATCCGGCTGCCGGTGATTTGATCAAGGGTGGCGGCGGGATTCGCAAGATACGTTTCGCCGCTCAGGGTCGCGGCAAAAGCGGTGGCGTCAGGACGATTTATTTCTGGGCAAAAGCAAAGGATCAAATTTACCTGCTGGTAATTTATCCGAAGTCGAAAAAGGATACGTTGACCGATAGAGAAACCGCGATCCTGCATGACTACGTGAAGGAGCTGTGAAATGGAAAAGCAATTGTTTGATGACCTGCTGCAAAGCTTGAAAGAAGCGAAGGCCATTTCCAAAGGCAAGGCAAAGGCATCGCGCGAGTTCAAGGTCGAAGCCACCGATGTGAAGGCAGTCCGTGAACGCGTCGGATTGACGCAGGATGAGTTCGCCAAACTCATTCGCGTGAGTATCAAGACGCTGCAAAACTGGGAACAACACCGGCGCGAGCCCACCGGGCCAGCGGCCGCGCTCCTGAAGATTGTTGCGACGGAGCCAAAACTTGCGCTCAGGTCGTTGCATAGCTAATCGCGGCGCTGTTTTTTGCAAACGACAATCCACATGAAAATTACGATAGGCTCCGACAATGTTTTTTGCGACATCGGTTTCGGCGAAGTCGAAGCAGAAAATCTTAAGCGTCGGTCAGACTTAATGATTCGAATCGAAAAATACGTCAAGCAGTCTGGCATGACGCAAGCGGAAGCTGCGCGCGTGCTGGGCATCACCCAGCCACGGCTCAATCAGTTGCTCAAAGGAAAGATTCAGCTCTTCAGTTTGGATGCACTGGTGAACATGCTGGCCAACGCGGGAATGCGGGTGACGATGTCGGTGAAGAAGGCGGCGTGAGGTTTTTGGAAAACAATTCACCCTGGCCCCTTAAATT
>Ga0163144_10020621_pt1 | contig 13165 bp, 9 predicted proteins | sample OliLak19BULKMAT1_FD_123175 | JGI IMG/M metagenome (GOLD analysis project Ga0163144, IMG submission 123175) | Freshwater microbial mat bacterial communities from Lake Vanda, McMurdo Dry Valleys, Antarctica - Oligotrophic Lake LV.19.BULKMAT1 | ecosystem: Environmental > Aquatic > Freshwater > Lake... | reverse complement strand
TCGGCAGCCCGTGGTATCCGGCGCAGCGCTACATGCCGGCGACAGAATTCAGCGTGAGTGGTTTGAACGGAATGGCGACGCCAACGCTCGATCTCCTGTGGCGCAACCTGCTTGACCCGGCATACGGGCTGTTCGCGTTCTGCCCCATGCTCGCGGCGGCTCTGCTGGTTCCCCTGCTGCGGCGCACGCGGGCCGCACCGCCGCCTGGGGAGTCGCTGTTTGTGCTGGGCGCCTGCGCCGCGCTCTGGCTCTTCAGCAGCGCGAATCAGTTCGCGAACCTGCAATGGAACACGGGCGTCCGCTACATGGTGCCTGCCGCGCCGCTGCTCTTTCTGTTGCTGGTTCCCGTGCTCGGCTCCCTCCCGCGCTGGGGGGTGGCGCTGCTCGTCGTTCCGTCGCTTCTGATATCCTGGGCGGTGTCCATGATGCGCGAGGATGTGTTCACCTCGCTCCGGAGGCTGTTCACCGGGGGACCGACACTGCCCATGCTCGTCGTGCTCCGGAAGACCGCCGCGGCGTACGCCCCGTACCTCGCCGAAGGAGGAGCATTCCTCGGTCCGTTCGGCGTGGCGTTGCTGGCGGCGATGGTGTGGGGCATCTGGAAGTTCCCACCCCGGCGCGCACCGACAGGTTGATCCAGCGCCTCCCGGACATGGCTGTCCCGCGCAGCGAAACCGGGGTCGGGGGCCACGTGCGTGCGTTGGTGGCACGGTCCTCGTGGACCTCACCACATCAGGTCGACTTTCCTTCAGGACGAGCCCGGCGGGACGTTTACCGCGGTGTCAGGCGTACCGGCTGCCCGTCGCGGGTCGAGCGGTAGACGGCGCTGGCGATTTCGACCGCCCGAAACCCGTCGAACCCGGTGGCGAGGTTGGTGCGTTCTCCCCGCGACATTCCGAGGAAATCGCGCAGCTCCTCCTGAAACGTCAGCAGCGCGGTGGAGGTCCACCCCTTGAGCTTTTCCCGGACCATGACGTCGAAGTGGAACTGGTAGCTCTTTTTCCGCGGGGCGCCGGGGCGCTCCTGGGTGATGAGCAGGTTGAACATCGGCGCGTAATACGCCCGGACCATTCCCTTCTCGCCGTAGGCCTCGACGTACCAGCGATACCCCTTCCACTCCGTCCATGCCGCGTGATAGGTGACAGGGATGCCCGTCGGACTCTTGAAGATCGCGACGGCGTTGTCTTCCGAGCCCGGAACCTGGAGAATCCGGTTGCTTGCCACACCGTACACCTCCACCACATCACCGAGCAGGTGCACCGCCAGGTCGGTCATGTGGATACCGACGTCCATCATGGCACCGCCACCGGACGCGGGTGCCTTGTACTGCCAATCGGTGCGGAAGTTGTGCAACCCGTCGTGGGCGCCGAAAATGCGGAGGTGATCGATGGCCCCGATCTTCCCCGAGCGCACGACCTCCGTCAGATACTTGACCGACGGGTAATAGCGGTGGTTGAACCCGGTAGCGAGGGTCTTCCCGCTCCTTGCTGCCGCGGCGAGCATCCGCTGGCACGACTCCACCGTATTACCGAGCGGTTTCTCACAGAGCACGTGTTTGCCCGCCTCCAGGGCCGCGACGACCTGTTCCTCGTGGGCCGGAAGCGGTGAGGAAACGATCACGGCCTCAAGTCCCGGCAGCTCCAGCGCGGTGCGCAGATCGGTGAAAGTCCTTGCCGTCGAGCCCGCGACGGCGCGTTCGGCCGCCGCAGGAACCGGGTCCACCACCCCCACGAGTTCGGTGGCCGGGTTGAGGCGAATACTCTGAGCCCGGAGCTGGCCGATCGTGCCCGCGCCGACGACGACGAATTTCATGTTGGTGATTCTCTCCACCTGAGGGACAGTGACAGGATTCAAACGGGTGCGGGACGCTCGCTGCACCGGGCGACAACCATATCGTAGTCCTCACCCCGCCCCGCCACCATGGCCGGACCCTCGCGGACCAGGCGGATCAGGAAAGTGGTGAGCATCCGGATGTGCAGCGCGGCGCTTCAGCCAGTCAGGTCATCCTCGCCCGGGTTACGCGGTTCTCGACCCGGGGTTGGGCAATTCCCGTTCCAGCCGGGTCGGCAGCCGCGGGATAGCGGCCCGCTCCAGTCCGCCGCGGAATCTGCTCGCAGCCGGTGAGGATCCGCCCCAGGCAGGTCACCGGTCTCAGGCTCTGGTTGACCGGCCCCGGATCAGACTCAGCGGCGGTGGCCTTGATCGGATCGGGACCCCCGCCGTTCCCCATCTGCTTGCGGCAGACAGGAGACCCCGGATTTCCATCGGCGGCCTTGCGCTCCGCCCGCTGGATCGCCCGTTTAACGTGGGCTGTTTGATGGTCGCGATCGGTGTGATGTCGCCCCCGAGAAGTACGACGGGCGAAGAGTGGAGAAGGCGCGAGTTTCATCGGTCCGGCACTGGGGAGGATCGGACCGTGAAGACGTCGCGGTGGGATGAGTATGCGCAGGCCGTCGGCTGTCAGCTGCCGGCTCTCCGCTGGTTGGTACCACAACGACCCTCCGTGCTCGGCACGAAGGGTCGTTTCATGTTCTGACAGCCGGCAGCCGCGATCCCTACCGCCCTTCTCCCGCCTCCGACAGCAGGGACTCGAAATCCACCCGGTCGTAGCCGCCGGAGAGTACCACCAGCAGCCGCTCGCGCAGATGCGGGATCTCCCGGGCGCGCAGGAACAGGTTGCCGGCTTCTTTCTTTTCCAGGATGGCGTACCAGTTGTGGATCATCTTGAAGATCCGGCTCATCGGCAACCGGATCCGGGCCTCGTACGCCTCCAGCCGCGTGGCGGAGTAATCATTGACCCGGGCGCATTCGATGATAGCCTCCGCCGCGAATACCCCGCTCCGCATCGCCATCATGACGCCGGCGGAGAAGATAGGATCCACGAACATCGACGCATCGCCCACCATCGCGAATCCGTTGCCGACGAAGCAGTCGTTGAGGTAGGAGATGTTGGAGATGGTCTGAATCTCCATCGTCTGCCGGGCGCCGGCGAGCCAGCGGCTCACCCGGGGGGAACTCTGCAGCGCGTGTTCGAAACGGGCCTGCGGGCTGCCGCGGATTCCGCTGTCGTGCCGGGCGTCGAGGACCGCTCCGACGCTCACCAGGTTGTTTCGGAGCGGAATGTACCACAGCCAGCCGCCCTCGATGGTGTGCACGCCGGTGGTCTGCGCCCCCGGGCGTACTTCGGGTTCTTCCGGGCCCACACCGGGCCGCACTCCGCCCTCGAAGTGGGTGTAGTGCGACACCTTGTTGAGCGCCGGGTCGGGCCGCCGCCAGCCGAGCTTCCGGGCGAGAAGGCAGCTCTGCCCGGTGGCATCCACGACCATTGGCGCCAGGATGGGGCGCGGCTCCGTCCCGTTGGGGCCGGCCAGCACTCCGACCGCGCGGTCACCCTGGAACAGGACGTCCCGGACCGTCCATCCCTCGCGCACCATCGCGCCCTTGTCGCGGGCGTTGTGGAGCAGGATCTCGTCGAAGCGGGCCCGCTCGACGTGATGGGTGTAGGGCCGGGGGAAGATGTCGGGGTATTCGGAGATCAGCAGCAGCAGATCGTCATTCTGGCCCGGGAGGCCGAAGCTGATGCCCTGCTTCACGGTGAAGCCCTCCGCCTCGATCTCGGCGGTGACCCCGAGCCGGTCGTAGAGTTCCCAGGCGGCCGGCAGCAGCGACTCGCCGACGTGAAAGCGCGGGAAGTGTTCCCGCTCCAGCACGCAGACCTTGAGTCCCGCCTGGGCCAGCACCGTGGCGGTGCTGGCGCCGGCTGGTCCGCCTCCGACTACGACGACGTCGAACTGCTCCACCGCGTCGCCACCGATCCGCGGCATCGGGGTCGAGGGGCGCACCGACAGCTCGGCCGGCGCGATGCGCTCTTCCGGTGTGGCGCTGCGGCCCGCGGCCGGCGCATGCGCCGCCGTGCCATCCCGCAGGATGTCGAGGGTGGAGAGCCCCAGCTCGCGCAGTACCTGCTCCTTGAGCCGGACCAGCGCGGGATGGGTCAGCATCCGGGGGTGCGGCACCGTCACCTCGAAGACCGCCTGAACCTTGGCGGGGCGCGGACTGAAGACCACGATCCGGTCGGCCAGGTGGAGCGCCTCTTCGACGTCGTGGGTCACCAGCAGGCAGGTGTGCCGGTCGCGCGCCAGGATCTCGATCAGCTCGCCCCGCATCCGCATCCGGGTGAGCGCGTCCAGAGCGCCGAACGGCTCGTCCATGAACAGCACGTCGGGCTTGGCCATGAGCGCGCGCGCGACTTCTACCCGCTGCAGCATGCCGCCCGAGAGCTGGTGCGGCCAGCCATCCTCGAATCCGCGCAGCCCGACGAAGTCGATGTAGTAGGCGAAGCGCGCTGCGACTTCCGCCGCCGGCAGGCCGGTGGTGGCAAACTGGAGATTTTGCCGCACGGTCATCCATGGAAAGACCGAGCCGCGCTGCGTAATCAGGATCCCGCGGCGACTCGGCCCCGGGATGGGCGCGCCGTCCACCAGGACCTCGCCCTTATCGGGCTTGTCAAATCCACCCAGGATATTGAGCAGCGTCGACTTGCCGCAGCCCGAAGGGCCGACCAGGGCCACGAACTCGCCCTCCTGCACCGTCAGGCTGACGTCAGCGATCGCCAGGAGCGGGCCGGTTTCGCCGGGGAAGCTCTTGGAGATCCCGGCAACTTCGAACTTAGCGCGTGGTGCCATAGCGCCAGCGGACCTCGTCGAGGGTTTCCAGACGGCGCATGATGATGTCCAGGATGAAGCCGATCACGCCAATGATCACCATACCGGCTACCACGAGGTCGTACCGGGTGCCGGCGTTGCGCGAGTCAATGATGAGGTAGCCGAGGCCCGAATTGATCGCCACCATCTCGGCCGCCACCACGACCAGCCAGGCGATTCCAAGACCGACCCGCATGCCGGTGATGATGTGGGGCAGTGCGCCGGGAAAGATCACCCGGCGATACAGGCCGAGACCGGAGAGCCCGAAGTTCTGCGCCGCCCGGATGTACTGTTGTTCCACCAGGTGCACGCCCGCGGTGGTCGACACGACCAGCGGGAAGACTGAAGACAGGAAAATCAGGAAGATCGGCGAGCTGTCTCCCACGCCGAACCAGAGTATCGCCAGCGGAATCCATGCGATCGGCGAGATCGGACGCAGCAACTGCACGATGGGGTTCAGGGCGCGATAGATGCCCGGATACCATCCCATGAGGCTCCCGATGGGAATGCCCAGGAGGAGCGCCAGGCCATAGCCGAGCGTGACGCGGTAGAGCGACGACGCGACGTGCCGGATCAGCGTGCCTTCCCGTACCAGCTCCACCAGTGCGGTAGCCACCTGGCCCGGGGTGGGAAAGATGGGGCTGCCCGTGGCGGCGAACCACCAGACCGCAAGGAAAAGTGCGACCACCAGGAACGGGCCGGCGCGGCGGAGAAGGGTCATTGGATGGGAATATCCACGGTGCGGAAGTTCCGCATGAAGCTCTCGTCGATATAGACGTCGTAGGGAATGGGGTTGGGAAACATCTTCGCCTCGACGGCGAGATGCATCAGGCTGTCGAATTCGGAACGGATGAGGCGCAGGTCGCCGTAGGTCACCCGGTCCGCCGGGCGCTCCATGACCCAGCGGATCAGGTCGAAGGCCTGGTTGAAGAAATTCCGCTCCGACGCCACATGCGCGGCCGCAATCCGGTGGGCGGGAGAATTGTCGAGCCACTGGCCGGCCGACATCACATGATCCACCAGCTGCTGCACCAGCTTACGGTCGGACTGGATCAGCTCCTCCCGCACGGTGAGCACACAGCAGATGTAATTGGGCCATTCGTTGCGGGTCATGTAGAGTACCCGGGCGTATCCGGCCATCTCGGACTTGGCGCCGAACGGCTCGCCGGTCGCGTATGCATCGACGGCGCCCGCGAGCAGCGCCGCGGGCATGTCCGGCGGGGGGATCTCCAGCAGGATCACGTCCCCATCGTGCATGCCGTTGGCCCGCATCATCTTGCGGACGAAGATATGATCGACGGCGAATCGGCTGGGAATGGCGACCCGTTTGCCCCTGAGGTCGGCAAACGATTTGTAGGGAGAATCCTTCCCGACCATGATCACCGCTCCGGAGCGGTGACCCAGCGCGACTACCTTGACCGGAATGCCCTTGCTGGCAAGATCCATGACCATCGGCGCGAGCAGCATCGCGGCCTTCAGTCTCCCGGAGATCATTGCTTCCTTGAGTTCCGGCCACCCGCCATAGCGTACGAACTCGGCCACCTGCGGCATGGGCGGAGCGGTATCCCGGTCCAGCGGCATGCCGGCCATCCCCGCCATGTCCATGCCCGGCATGCCCGCCCCGGATTCGTCCATGCCAAGGCGGGCGTCGATCGGTTTTCCCTCAATGCTCATCGCCCTACAGGCGATGGGAATGGTGAGGTTTCACGTGACGGGCAGGGCGCCGATCTGGAGCAATTCCTTGGCGCCCTTGTTGGTGCCCCGGGCTCGAGTCTCCGCCCGCTGGTGGGTTATCGTGATGCCGCCGAACCACGCGGCGATGCCGCCGGCCAGAAGTGCGAGGCGGTACCTCCGCCAGGGGCCCCGGCGGGGCGGTGGGAAAGCGCCCGTTGTTGGTGGCAAGGTCATCGCAGCATATCAGAGTTCTCCGGCTCCCCCGCCGCGGCCAGGATCTGCTCCATGTCCACCTTCTCATAGCCACCGGAGAGCAGCGTGATGAAGCGGTCCCGGAGCATCGGGATTTTGCGGGCGCGGCTGATGATGTTGTTCGCATCCTTCTTTTCGAGAATCGTGTACCAGTTATAGATCATCTTGAAGATCCGGCTCATGGGCAACCGGATGCGGTCCTCGTAAACCTGGAGTCGCGCGGCGCTGAAGTCGTTGTGCTTGAAGCAGTCGAGGATCGCCTCGGAGGCGTACACCCCACCGCGAGTGGCGATGGTGACGCCGGCGGAGAAGATCGGGTCGATGAACATCGAGGCATCGCCCACCAGCACGAAACCGTCACCCACAAAGCAATCGTTCAAATAGGAGATTTGGGAGATCGTCTGCATTTCCATGGTCTGCGTCGCGCCCTTGACCCACTCCCGTACCTGCGCGCAACTCTCGACGCCCTTGTCGAATCGCTCCTGTGGCGTTTCCCCGAGCGTCTTGGCGAAGCGGGCATCGAGTACGGCGCCGACGCTCACCACATTATCCCGCAGGGGAATGAACCAGATCCAGCCGCCATCGATGGTGTGGATGTCGGTGGTGGTCGAACCCGGCAGGACGGTGTCCCACTTCATGATGCTCGCCGGATCCCGCCGCCAGCCGCCGGTGAAGTGGGTGAAATGAGAGATCTTGTTGAGCGCCGGATCAGGCTTCCGCCAGCCGAATTTTCGCGCCAGTAGACAGTCGCGCCCGGAGGCGTCAACCACCATCGGGGCGTAGATCGGGTGCGGCTCCTGACCGTTCGGGCCCGCGAGAACGCCGATGGCGCGGGTGCCGTCGAACAGCACTTCCTCCACGGTCCATTCCTGACGCGTGTCCGCGCCGCACGATGCGGCGTGTTCCAGCATGATCTGGTCGAATCGCGCCCGCTCGACATGGAAGGCGTAGGGCCGGTCGAAATACATGGGATATTCGGCGGTGAGCAGCACCACATCCTCATCCGCCGGCTTGTTGAACATCCCGAAGTTGATGCCCTGTTTCGGGGGGAAGCCCTCAGCTTCCAGCTTCTCGATGATGTCGAGTCGCTTCCACAGCTCCCAGCCCCCGGGGAGCAGCGACTCGCCGATGTGGAAGCGGGGAAACTTCTCCCGCTCGAGCACGACGACCCTGAGGCCGCCCTTGGCCAGCATCGTGGCGGCGCTCGACCCACCGGGTCCACCCCCGATCACGATTACGTCGAACCGTTGGCTCTTGTCCGGCATGGAATGCGTCCTTTTTTGGCTCGAGTGGCTCAGAAGGCCGGCTTGAAGGCGTTCGATGAACGCGGTGAACAGCCCATTCAGGCGGTCGTCGTGCCATGGGCGAGACCATCAAGGGCCGCTTCCACGGCGCATACCTCGATGTGTTGCGCAATCCGCATTCGCCGGCAGCGCGCATGGAACGACGAACGGCAGCCTTCGGACGTTCAGACTCTCAATTGAATATGGCGGCTATTTTGCAGTTTCCATGCCCTCAGGAAACCTTGAACAGCCGGGCACCCTTCCTCGCCTGGGCGGTGTGCGCTGCCGGGCGGCGGTCGCACGCCCGGGGTCTGCACCACCCGATATAAACCAGTTAAGAGATTATCCGACATGGACTTCGCCTGGACCACCGAGCAGATCCAATTCCGGGAAACTGTGGTGCAGTTTGCCCGCAAGGCGCTGCAGGATGACCTGATCCGTCGGGACCACGCTGCGGAGTTCTCGCGCGAACTGTGGGCTCGATGCGGCGAATTCGGCATTCAGGGCCTCCCGTTTCCGGAAGAGTACGGCGGGGGCGGGATGGACATCCTGACGACGATCCTTGGCATGGAGGCGCTGGGCTACGGCTGCAGGGACAACGGTTTGCTCTTTGGACTTGCGGCGCAAATGTGGAGCGTCCAGATGCCGATCCACCGGTTCGGCACCGAGGACCAGAAACGGCGCTATATGCCCCGACTCAATAGCGGGGCGTGGATCGGCGCCCACGCCATGACCGAGCCGGATTCGGGCTCCGATGCATTTGCCCTTCGGACCACCGCCACTCCCGATGGCGATCACTACATCCTGAGCGGCACCAAGACGTTCGTAAGTGAGGCGCCGGTCGCCGATCTCTTCCTGGTTTTCGCGACCATCGACTACCGCAAGGGTGCCCTGGGGCTCACCCCATTCCTGGTTGAGCGGGACACCCCGGGATTCTCGGTGGGGAAGCGGATTGCCAAAATGGGGCTGAAAACCTCTCCCATGGCGGAGTTGTTCTTTGACAACTGCCGGGTGCCGGCCGCCAATCGTCTGGGCCGGGAAGGGCGGGGGGCGCAGCTGTTCAACGACTCCATGGAATGGGAGCGAGCCTGCATCCTCGCCAGTAACCTCGGAACCATGGACCGTCTGGTGGAGGACTCGGTCCGCTACACCAGGGAGCGGAAGCAGTTTGGGAAAGCGATTGGTGAGTTCCAGGGGGTGTCGCACCGGATCGCTGATATGAAGGTCCGCCTCGAGGCTTCCCGGCTGCTCCTCTACCAGGCGGCATGGGCCAAGGAACGCGGTGAGTCGGCCGGACTTCACGCCGCGATCGCCAAACTGTACCTCGGGGAGGCCATGGTGCAGAGCTGCCTGGATGCCGTCCAGGTGCGGGGTGGCTACGGCTACACCACGGAATACGAGGTCGAACGTGACCTCAGGGATGCGGTGGGGGGAACCCTCTATTCCGGGACTTCCGAGATTCAACGGAACCTGATCGCCAGGGGCCTTGGGTTCTAGTTTCGCCCGATCTGTAGGATCATCGCAGCACCCATTCGGTGAGTTGATGTGCCGGTGTCACAGTACCCCTCTGGCGGCGTGTCGTAATCGCCTGTCCGCGGGTGCGGTGTCGCGGCATGAAGCTCGCTAGAAGGGACCGGCAGGTTCAGTCGTCCTGCCGCACCCCAGGTTGGGGCCGGCCACCACTCAGTGGATTCGCGCACGATCGGATCGCCTCGGCCTTCAGCCCCTGTGGGGCACTGCCGGGGTGCCCCGGCCAACGCGCCACGGCGCATCACTTTCACCTGGAGGCTCTCGGCGATGGACGAGATCATCGGACCTGTGCGGCAGTACATCCTCGACACTGTTCTAAGGGGCGAGGACCCCTCCGCGCTGCGCAGCGACACCCCGCTCATCAGCGGTGGCATCCTCGACTCGCTGGCGACGCTCGAGCTGGTCTCCTTCCTCGAGCAGCGATTCGGCATCCAGCTGGAGGCCCACGAAGTTGACGCCGAGCGGCTCGATACCCTGAGCGCAATCGCGGCGCTGGTGCAGGGCAAGTCGGCGCGGGTCTAGCCGTGAACCGGGGATCGAGATGACCGACGCCAGCATCGCGGCGGCCGGCATTGCCGGCTCGCGCGCCCGCGCCGAACCGGCAGTGAGCGCCGTCCGGCTGGCGGGGCTCGCTATCCAGCTGGCACTGGCCGTCGGCGTGATCTGGTTTTTGCAAGTCGAGGGGGCCGGCTTCCGCCGGCTGTCGCTCCTCATCCTGGCGGGATTCATCGTTCACGCCGTGCTGCCGGTGGCGTGGCGGCTCGCTGCGTTCGTCACGCTCTCGCTCGTGGCCATCCCACTCGTCCTCGGGGTGGCGGATGGAGCCTGGCTGGTGGGAGCCGCCTCGGTGCTCGCCGGGATCTGCCTGGCGCCGGTGCCGATCCGCTGGCGGGTGGGGCTGCTCGCCGCCGCCGGTGCGCTGCTCGCGCTGATGCGCGCGGGGGTGCTGCTCGACCCGCTGCCTCCAATCGTCTGGCCGATCCTCGGGGCCATGTTCGCATTCCGGGTGCTGGTCTTTCTCTATGACGCCAGCCACGCGACCCAGCCGGTGGCTCCCCTCAAGGTACTCGCCTACTTCTTCCTGCTGCCAAACGTCTGCTTCCCGCTCTTCCCGGTCGTCGACTTCAAGACCTTTGACCGCAGCTACTACGACGACGACGCGTTCGCGATCTACCAACGGGGACTTTCCTGGATCGCCAGAGGGCTCCTGCACCTGGTGCTCTACCGGGTGGTCTATCACGAGATCACGCTGGATGTCACCCAGGTCCAGACCGGCGGCGACCTGGTGCGTTACGTCTTCACGGTCTTTCTGCTCTATCTCCGGGTCTCGGGCCAGTTCCATCTGATCATCGGTGTGCTGCTGCTCTTCGGCTTCAACCTGCCGGAGACCAACCATCGCTACTACCTCTCCACCAGCTTTACCGACCTCTGGCGGCGGGTCAACATCTACTGGAAGGATATGATGATGAAGCTGGTGTACTACCCCAGCTTCTTCGTCTTCCGCCGCCGTTGGTCCCAGGGCCGGAGCCTCACACTGTCGATCGCCACGGTGATGGCCGTGACCTGGGCGCTACACTCCTATCAATGGTTCTGGCTGCGAGGGGATCTGTTGCTCTCCGCGTCGGACGCGCTCTTTTGGGCCACGCTGGGAGTCCTGGTAGTCTGGTCCTCGGGCCGGGAGCGCCAGAAAGGCCAGGCCGGGCGGGCGCCAGCCGGCGCCCGCGGGTGGCAGCTCCGCCGGGGACTTGGCACCCTGGGCGTGTACTCGACGATTTCGTTTCTGTGGTCCATGTGGAGTGCGGAGTCCATCGGGGCCTGGCTCGGTGCCATGGGCACGCTCCGCCAGGTGGAGGTGACGGACGTGCTGCCGTGGCTTGCCTTGGCGGTCGCCTTCGTCGGGATCACCGGGTGGAACTGGGAAACGGCGCCATTCCGGGTTGCTTTCCTCGACCGGCTCGGTCCCGGCCTGCGGACCGGCGCGCTGCTCACGCTGCTGCTGCTGGTGGGCCACCCGGCGGTGGCGCTCCGCGCCGGCGGGGTGCTTACCCCGTACGTCGTCGCGGTCAGCAAGTCCGGACTCAATCGCGCGGACCTGAACCGGCAGGGGCGTGGGTACTACGAGCGGCTCAACGAGACTGGAGCCGGGATCGGCGGGGCAACGGCCCGTCGCCGCGATCCCACCTGGACGGAAATCAATCACACCGCCGCGTACCGGACGCGCGACGACTTCCTGCTGGGTGAGCTGGTTCCCAACACCAGCATCACCTACAAGCGCCGCCAATTCACGGTCAATAGTCGTGGTCTCAGGGACCGCGAGTACTCGCTGGAGAAGCCGGCGGGTACTTGGCGGATCGCGATGGTGGGCCCGTCAGACGTGATGGGGTACGGGGTGGCCGATGATGAATCGTTCGAGGCGGTGCTGGAGCGGCGGCTCGCGCGCGACGGGCTGTCCCGCCGGTACGAGGTGCTCAACTTCGGGGTGGAGGGATTCAGTCTGCTCCAATCCGTCCTGATGGCGGAACAGCGCGCACTCGCCTATGCCCCCGATGTCATCATGATCACCGTGCACGATCTCGACGCCCGGTTGCTCGACCGGCACCTCCGCCTGGCAGTGGAGCAGGGGATCACCATCCCGTGGCCGGAGGTGGCGGAGATCGTAGCCCGGGCCGGCCTCCAGCCGGGCCAGTCGTCAGACGATATGCAGCGCCGCCTGCTGGGTCGCGAACAGGCCCTGTCGCGGATCGCGCTCGGCCGGCTGGGCCGGCTGGCCCGCGAACGCGGTATCCTCGTGGTTGCGGTCGGTACCCGCCTCCCGCTCGAGCAACCCGGCGAGGACGTGGCGGGGTTCATGCGCGTGGCGGAGGAGGAAGGTCTTGTCGTTCTGGACCTCCTGCACGTCTACGACGGCCTCGACGAGTCCGCCCTCACGGTCACCAGGCTCGATCATCACCCCACTGCCGAGGGCCATCGTATCCTCGCCGAACGGCTGCTGGCCGAGCTCAAGGCCCGGCCGGCGCTGCTCGGCCTCGGGCCGGACAGTCCCGCGGCCAGCGCGCCTCGGTGACGCACGCACTCTGTTTGCACCACTGGCTCGACGCCTCAGCGGTACGGACGCCGGAGAAAATCGCCGTCGCCGACCCCGGCAAGGGCGAGATCAGCTACGGCAGCCTGGGGCCCAGCTGTCGGATCAGCTTCGCGACCACCTGGTGGCAACGGGCGCCCGCCCCGGTGACCGGGTGGGGATGTACCTGCCCAAGTCCATTGATTCGGTTGCCACGATCTTCGGCATCCTCAAGACGGGCGCCGCCTACATTCCGATCGACCCGGGCTCGCCGGCGTGGCGGGCAGCGTTCATCCTGACCGATGCCGGCGTGCGCGCGGTGGTGGTGGACCGGGCGTTTGTCCCGGCGCTCACCGAGGAGCTCGCCAAACTCGGCCGCGGCATGCCCCTGCTGGTGCTGGATGAAGTGGGCGGCGGACGCGGGCTGCGGGCGGCACTCGCGCACGGCCCCGCGGCGCCAGTGGCCGCGACCGTCGACCCGGGACTCGCGGGGTTGGCCTATATCCTCTACACCTCCGGGTCCACCGGGAAGCCGAAGGGCGTGATGCTCACGCACCTGGCCGCCACCAGCTTCGTGGACTGGTGCTCCGAGGTGTTCCAGCCGACCGCGGAGGACGTGTTCTCCTCCCACGCGCCCTTCCACTTCGATCTCTCGGTGCACG
>Ga0163144_10020620_pt1 | contig 13165 bp, 7 predicted proteins | sample OliLak19BULKMAT1_FD_123175 | JGI IMG/M metagenome (GOLD analysis project Ga0163144, IMG submission 123175) | Freshwater microbial mat bacterial communities from Lake Vanda, McMurdo Dry Valleys, Antarctica - Oligotrophic Lake LV.19.BULKMAT1 | ecosystem: Environmental > Aquatic > Freshwater > Lake... | reverse complement strand
TCATGCGCGCGTCATGCCAGTTCGGCCAGGCCGACCGCCGCTTCCATGTCGACGGCGACGATGCGCGACACACCCTGCTCCTGCATCGTCACGCCGATCAGCTGTTCGGCCATCTCCATCGCGATCTTGTTGTGGCTGATGAAGAGGAACTGCGTGGCCTTGCTCATCTCGGTCACCAGGCTGCGATAACGCTCGGTGTTGGCGTCGTCCAGCGGCGCGTCGACCTCGTCGAGCAGGCAGAAAGGCGCCGGGTTGAGCTGGAAGATGGCGAACACCAGCGCGATGGCGGTCAGCGCCTTCTCGCCGCCGCTCAGCAGGTGGATCGTGCTGTTCTTCTTGCCCGGCGGCTGCGCCAGCACCTGCACGCCGGCGTCGAGGATCTCGTCGCCCGTCATCACCAGCCGCGCGTTGCCGCCGCCGAACAGCTTGGGGAACATGCGGCCGAAATGTTCGTTGACCTGGTTGAAGGTGTTCGCCAGAAGGTCGCGCGTTTCGAGGTCGATCTTGTGGATGGCGCCTTCCAGCGTGCCGATCGCTTCGTTCAGGTCGGCCACCTGCGCGTCGAGGAAGGTCTTGCGCTCGCGTGACGACGTCAGTTCGTCGAGTGCCGCCAGGTTGACGGCGCCCAGGGCATTGATGTCCTTCTGGATGCGGTCGATCTCCGTCTGCAGGCCCCAGAGCTTCACGCTGCCCTGCTCCACCGACACGGCAAGCGCCTCCATGTCGACCTCGGCCGCCGCCAGCTGCTCGAGATATTGCGCGCCGCCGAGCTGTGCTGCCTGCATTTCCAGCTGCAGTTTGGTGATCTGCTCGCGCAGCGGGTCCAGGCTGCGTTCCAAGCTCAGCCGCTGCTCGTCGGCGGCGCGCAGCCTGGCGCTCAGCTCGTCGTATTCACTTCGCGCGGCGCCGAGTGCCCGTTCGCGGTCGAGCTTCAAGGCCAGCGCGGTCTGCAGCCCGGCTGACGCGGCGGCGTCGTTCAGCGTGCCGAGCTCGAGCTCGAGCTGCTGGCCGCTCGCCACATTGGCCGCCACCTGCGCGCTGGCGGTTTCGAGCGTGCGCTGAAGTTCGTCGCGCCGCGCGCCCAGGCTGCGCGCCTGGAAGCGCGCTTCCTGCGCCTGGCGCTCCAGCGCGCGCTGCTGCTCACGCGCCTCGGCCAGCCGGCGCTCGGCGGCGATCACCGTGTCTTCCAGCTCGGCGTGGTGCTGCTGCACGTTGCCGAGTTCGATGTCGAGTTCCTCGAAGCGCGCTTCGCCGATGGCGCGGCGTTCTTCCAGCGCTTCGAGCTGCGCGTCGATCTCGGCCAGCTCTTCGCCGAGTTGCTCGCGCCGGCTGTTCGCGGCCTCCGCCAGCTGCGTCAGGCGCAGCAGTTCCACCTGCAACTGGTGGCCGCGGTTCTGCGACTCGACGGCTTCCTTGCGAGTGCCCTGCAGGCGCAGCGAGGCTTCGGTGTAGGCAGCCTCCAGGCGCACGGAACGGCTCTTCGTATCGTCGTTGATCAGCGCCTGCGCGCGCTGCTGCCGGTCGAGGTTCTCGATCTCCTGGGCGCGTGCCAGCAGGCCGGCCTGCTCGGAGTCGGGCGCGTAGAAGCTCACCGCGTAAGGGCTGACCGCATGGCCTTCCCGCGTCATGATCACTTCGCCATGCGTGAGCTGGCTGCGCACGGCCAAGGCGTCGCCGATGCTGGCGGCCGTGTAGACGCCTTCCAGCCAGTCGCCGAGCAAGGCGTTCAGTCCGGCGTGTTCGTCGGTGTTCGACAACCGCAGCAGGTCGGCCAGGCGGGGCAGGCTGTGCGGCTTGCCGGGCAGCGCGGCCGGCGGCGTGGAATAGAAAGCCAGCCGGGCCGGCGGCGCGTCGGCGGCGAAGGCGCGCACCGTCTCCAGGCGGCCCACGGCCAGCGCGCTCAGGCGTTCGCGCAATGCGGCTTCCAGCGCGGTTTCCCAGCCGCCCTCGATGTGCAGCAGCGTCCATAAACCCGGCAGGCCGTCCAGCCCGTGTTTCGCCAGCCAGGGCTTGAGCTTGCCTTCGGTCTGCACCTTCTCCTGCAGCGCGCGCAGTGCATTCAGGCGCGCGCCTAGCTGGGCAAGCAACGCCGACTCACTGTTGACGGCTTCCTGCGCGGCGCGCCGCTGTTCGTCCAGCCCGCCGACCTGTTCCTGCAGTTCGTGCAGCCGTGCGTCGGCCAGTTCGCGCGCTTCGTCAGCGGCGGCGGCCTGCTGCTGCAGCGCGCCCAGCTTGTCGGCGTCGGGCGACTGCAGGCCTTGCCGTTCACTGGCCAGCCGTTCGCGCCGGCCCTTGAACTGGCGCGATTGTTCCTCGACGCTGCGGCTTTCGGCCGCCAGCACCTGAATCTGCTGCTGCACCTGTGCCGCCGCGCCGCGCTGCTGGTTGGCGCTGGCGGAAGCCCCGCGCACGGCGTCTTCCAGCGTGGGCAGCTGGAAAGACTGCTCTTCGGCCTGGGCGTGCAGCGTCTCGGCCCCTTCGTCGGCCGTCACCATGCGCTCGGCGATGTCTTCCTGCTCGGCCACCGCCGCCGCCTGGCGCTCGCCCCACTGGCTGTTCTGCGCCTGCAAGTCGGAGAGACGGGCCTCGGCGCGCTTGCGGCTGTCGACGACGTAGCGGATGCGCTCTTCCAGCCGGCTGACCTCCAGCGCCGCTTCCGCCAGCGCGCCCTGCCTGTCGTGCAGCGCGTCGCTGGCGGCGTAGTGCGCCTGGCGCACGGTTTCGAGCTCGGCCTCGACCCGGCGCAACTCGGCCAGCCGCGCTTCAAGCGCATTCGTGGCCTCCGCCGCGGCGGTCTTCACGCGCAACTCTTCACCGGCCGCGTCACGCGCTTTCAGGAACCACAGCTGGTGCAATTTCAGCGTGCCGTCATCCTGCAGCGTGCGGTACTTCGCCGCCACCTCGGCCTGCTTTTCCAGGCGCTCGAGGTTGTTGCTCAGCTCACGCAGGATGTCGTCGACGCGGGTCAGGTTCTCTCGCGTGTCCTTCAGCCGGTTCTCGGTCTCGCGTCGGCGCTCCTTGTACTTGGAGACGCCGGCCGCCTCTTCCAGAAACAGGCGCAACTCCTCGGGGCGCGACTCGATGATGCGGCTGATCGTGCCCTGGCCGATGATGGCGTAAGCGCGCGGGCCCAGGCCCGTGCCGAGGAACACGTCCTGCACGTCGCGCCGGCGCACCGGCTGGTTGTTGATGTAGTAGCTGCTGCTGCCGTCGCGCGTCAGCACGCGCTTGACGGCGATCTCGGCGAAGGTGCTCCACTGTCCACCGGCGCGCGCGTCGGCGTTGTCGAACACCAGCTCCACGCTGGCGCGACCGGCCGGCTTGCGCTGGCCCGAGCCGTTGAAGATGACGTCCTGCATGGACTCGCCGCGCAACTCGCTGGCCTTGCTCTCGCCGAGCACCCAGCGCACGGCGTCCATGATGTTGCTCTTGCCGCAGCCGTTCGGCCCGACCACGCCGACCAGCTGCCCGGGCAGCTGGAAGGTGGTGGGCTCGGCGAAGGACTTGAAGCCGGAGAGCTTGATCTGGTTGAGACGCATGGCCCGTTGGCGGCGGCGCGAGCAGCTTGCCGGCCTCACGCCGGCAGCTCCAAGTGCTTGATTCTTATGGAAAAATGCGCACTTCTGGAGCGCGCATGGAGAGCCGGATGATAGCATCGCGGCCCCGCCAGCCGACTCGAGCCGCCCCGCCCATGCCCCGCAAGCCCCCCACCAATAAACCGGCCTCGGCCACCCCGAGCTCGCGCGCCGCACCGGCCGTGCCGCCCAGCGCGCCCAGCCGCGAGTTGCAGGTCTTCCCCAACCCGGCAGCCGGGCGCGACTACGTGATCCGCTTCGACGTGCCCGAGTTCACCTGCCTGTGCCCGCTGACCGGCCAGCCCGACTTCGCCCACTTCAGCATCGAGATCGTCGCCGACCAGCTCTGCGTGGAACTGAAGAGCCTGAAGATGTACTTCTGGAGCTTTCGCAATGAAGGCGCGTTCCATGAGAGTGTCACCAACACGGTGCTGACCGACATCGTGGCCGCCATCCATCCGCGCTTCGTGCGCGTCCACGCCAACTGGTTCGTGCGCGGCGGCATCGGCACCGAAGTAACCGCCGAACACCGCCAGAAGGGCTGGAAACCCGCGCCTCGGGTCGACCTGCCGGCGGCGCAGTGACAGTCGAGTTGCGTCCGTTCGCGGCCGATAACCTCGCTGAGCCGGCTGCCGATGCGCCGGCGCTGCCCAGCCGGCCGGCTTATCAGAAGTTCGCCGTGCTCGTTGCGGCCAGCCGCATCGACGGCCAGGGCGCCTTTGCCGCCGGGGCCATCCCGCCACGGCTGAAAATCGGCGAGATCCGCGGCGAAAGCATCAGCGTGGCCGAGGCGCGCATCCGCGCCACGCGCAGCGAACGCATCATGATCGTCGAGTTGTCGGCCCGCAAAGCCATCGACTTCAGCAAGAGCAGCGACCCCATGCGCTACACCAACCACAGCTGCCAGCCGAACGCCCGGTTGTGCATACGCCAGGGCCGGGTCGAGTTCTACGCGCTGCGCGCCATCGCGCCGGGCGAAGAGATCACGGTGAACTACGGCGAGACCCACCACGAGGGCAAGCTGTCCTGCCGCTGCGGCGCGCCGGGTTGCGTGGGCAGCCTTTAGGCAAAACCGCCGGCCCGCATGGCGTCCACCGTGTCGCGGATCAGGTGGCCGGCGATCGAAAAACGCGGCGGTATGCCCGGCAGCGCGTCCAGCGGGAACCAGGCCGCATGTTCGATCTCGCTGGTCTGCGGCACGATCTCCGCGGCCGTCCAGCGCGCCGTGTACGCGACCATCAGGCTGTGCGGGAAAAGGCCAGCTCTGGCTGCCGAAGCAGCGCACGCCGTCACCGTCAGCGCCACCTCTTCGGCCACCTCGCGGTGCACGCAGTCTTCCAGCAACTCGCCCGCCTCAACGATGCCGGCCAGCGCGCTGTACATGCCGGCGGCGTAGTGCGGAGCGCGCACCAGCAGCAACTCACCGGGCCGCCACACCAGCGCCATCATCGCCGGGCTCAGAAGCTGAGAGTTTTTCTGGCGTGACCGAGCAGCGCGTCAAATGGCGTCCGATCCAGGCGCACATGCGCAGCCATAGCCCGGGCTACGGCGAGCATTTGCAACGACGAGCGGCCGTCTTTTGGCGTCATGAGTGGGCATGATCGAAAGACTCTCAACCTCTCAGGCGCGGGCAGGCGGTGTGCCGGCAGGCCGGGCAGGTGCGCGCACGCTCGCCCGGCTGCAGTTCGGTGGCGGTGCCGCAGACGCCGCAATGGCGATGGCTGCGGTCCCATTCGATGATCTGCGCGGCACGGGCCGGCCAGCGCGCCCAGCGCCGGCACCATACCCAGCATGGCGGTGCGCAGAGGCACGGGTTTCAGGCCGGGCAGCGGCGCCGTCAGGGCCAGCGCACAGCAGTCGACAGCGCCCAGGGTGCCCAGGCAATGGCGTGAGCTGGCAGCATCCACCAGCGCCGCGGGGGTCCGGCGGCTGCAGGCTCGAACCTTCCTCGATCGGCAGCCGCAATTCGCGGCCGATGAAGGCAAAGCACCAGACCCGTGGCGTCGGCGTCGAGGTGGGCAGGCTGGCGGGGATGAAAGGCATGCAGTGACGGTGACGGTGACAGTCTGAAGCTGCACATCATCACCGAGCAAGCATTTGGCAACCACCACGGCTGGTCACGGGCCTGGGCTGAACCTTGCGGCCATGTCGCCGACAAGCGAACGAGGCAAGCCTTCGTTCAGCGGCACCACAGTACCCGGAAGACGGAACGATGACCCCGGAAACGCCGACGTTCCGCCTGCTCACGCGCAGCGACATGGACAGCCTGATCTGCGCCGTGCTGCTGAAGGAACTGGGCATGCTGGGCGGGATCGTCTTCCATCACCCGTCGGACGTGCAGGACAGCATGGCGGCAGTGACCTAGCGCAACATGCTGAGCAACCTGCCCAACCTCTCCTGCCTGCCCTGAGTGCCGGGCTGCGGCCTGCGTTTCGACCACCACGCCAGCGAGGCGCTGCGATTGAAACTTGTCGCCGCCAGAAAAGCGCGTTTTCTGACAGCCACCAACAGCTACCGCGCTGCCGCGCCACATGCGGCGACGCAGTGCAGTCGCTGTTGGCGGTGATCGCATCGCCCGCGCACTGGAGCATGGCGTCGACCCCCGAAGCCTGAAGTTCAAGGCTGTCGACCCGCGGTTGAACTCGTACACCGATGCGCTGCCGTCACTCGTCTGGCGCAGCGGGCACACAGGAGTCACCGACGCTGGCGCTGTCGGTCAAGCAGGTCGCTCCCTCGTTCTCCTCGACAAAGATGCTCCGCCGGGTCAGCAGCTTCACCAGGCGGCCGGTGATCTTGTGCAGCAGCGCCTGCATGGATTCATTGCCGGGTGCGGGCAACTCGACAAAGACGGGCTCACCGGCGGCGCATTGGTACACGCCATCCAGCATCAGGCAGTGCCGTTGAACGTTCACAAGCTCGGTTGCTTGTGTGGCTCGCCAGACCGCGCGCTCCGCGCCTGGCATCGCAGCCCAATCCAGCGGCCAGATGTTGACGTTATTTCGTCACGGACCCCGAGTCCGTACCGTCGGCCCCGGCTCGTGCGTGCGCCAGCGCCAGGTCCAGCGTTTCCATGAACTGCAAGACTTTGATCGGCTTGGTCAGGTAGCGGAAAAAGCCCGCGGCCAACCCTTTTTCGATGTCGCGCGACATGGCGTTGGCGCTGATCGCCACCACCGGAATGTGCGCCGTCAATGGGCTGCCGGCGAGAACGCCCAGCGCAGTGATGCCGCTGATGCCGGGCAGGTTGATGTCCATCAGGATGACGTCGGGCAGCGCCACGTTGGCGATCGCTATGCCTTGCATCGCGTCCATCGCGGTGAGCAGGCGGATGTCGGGCCGGCGCGCCAGCAGCTTGCTGATCAACAGCAGGTTGGCCGGGTTGTCCTCGATGCAAAGAACCGTGCGCTGCAGCGCGCCGTCTTCGGCGGCGGTGGCGGGCGGAAGGTCGATCTCATCAAGGGGCAGTTCGACGGCTGGAGCAGCGGCCAGCTCGATCCAGAACAGGCTGCCGACACCCACCGTGCTTTGCACGCCGATCGTGCCACCCATGAACTCGATCAACTGCTTGCTGACGACCAGGCCGATGCCCGTGCCCTCTTCGAAACCGGTTTCCTGGCCGAGCCGATTGAAGGGCTGAAACAACTGCGCCAGCTTGTCCGGGCCCAGACCTTCGCCGGTGTCGCAAAAACTCACGCGCACGCGGTCATCCGGGCAGACGCTGCAAGTCACGTCGACCGAGCCGCCCGCCCGGTTGTACTTGATCGCGTTCGACAGCAGATTGATGAAGACCTGCTTGACCCGCGTGCGATCGCCCAGAACAAACAAGGGCGCCTGGGGACGGGCAAACCGCACGCCGATGCCGTTCTTGCGCGCCTGCGGCTCGATCATCGCCTGGCAGTCTCGCAGCAACTCGTCGAGCGCCAGCGATTCCATCGACATGGACGTCCTGCCGGATTCAATTTTCGCCAGATCGAGAATTTCGTTGATGAGTTCCAGCAGATACCACGCAGCCGTGATGATCTGCCCGGCGCTGTCTTTGTGCATCGGCGCAAGCGGCGGCGACTCCGTGTCCATCAACTGGGCAAAGCCCAGGATCGCGTTCAGCGGCGAGCGCAACTCGTGGCTCATGGAAGAGAGAAATTCCGATTTCGCGTGGTTCGCTTTCTCTGCCGCGGCCAAGGCATCCTTCAGTTCCGCATCCACGCGCTTGCGCACGCTGATGTCTTTGAAGATCACCGCGACCCGGCTTTGCGTCTCGCCTTCGACCCGAAAGGCATACAGTTCCAGCATCGGTCCGCCGACCGAGAGTTCGAGTTCAAGCCGGCGCGGCTCGCCCGTGTCGAGAATGGTGTCATAGGTGACGTACCACTGCTCGGCAAGGTCCGGAAATGCCTGGCGCAGCGTTTTCCCGGCGACATTGCCCACCCCCGTCTGGATCTCGAATGCGGGATTCACTTCGATGTAGCGAAAATCGAGTTGCGTGCCCGTGTCACTGCGCACCTTCTCGATAATGCAAAAGCCTTCATCGATCGAGTCGAACAGACTGCGATACTTTTCTTCCGATGCGCGCAGGGCCAGGGTGCGCTGTGCCACGCGCTGTTCGAGCGTATCGTTCAAATCGCGCAGTTGCTCCTCAGCCCGGCGGCGCTGGCTCACTTCGATCAGCAAGGCACGGTTCGAAATGTTGCACTCGCGGCTCTTGCGGTACAACTCTGCGAAGACGGCGACCTTCGAGCGCAGCACGGTTGCATTGATCGGCTTGTGCAGGTAATCCACCGCGCCGCTGCCGTAGCCTTCGAGCACGTGCTGATCTTCGTTGTAATAGGCGGTGAGGAAGATGATCGGCACCTGCGCCGTTTTCTTGCGCTCCTTGATCATCTGGGCCAGTTCGAAGCCGTTCATGTCGGGCATGCGAATGTCGAGAATGAGCAGCGCAAAATCTTCGGCCACCAGAGCAAGCAGTGCCTGGTCGGCCGATTCGGCCCGGACGACGCGGTAGCCGGGATCATCGAGCAGACTTTCGAGCACGATCAGGTTTTTCGGCTCATCGTCGACTATCAGGATGTTGACGGCGTCAGGGTGCAATGTGGAGCTCCGGGCCGCGCCCGTCGATTCGGGTTCGCCAGCAGCCTGTCGATCCGGATTGGCGGCGATACGTGCCTGGCGCGGGCCTTTGCTGGTCATAGGTCAGTCCTTCAACGGAACAGCCACAGCCGCATGAGTGACAGGAGTTGGTCGGTGTTGACGGGCTTGGCGATGTAGTCACTGGCGCCGGCGTTGAGGCATTTCTCTCGGTCGCCTTTCATTGCCTTGGCCGTGAGGGCGAGGATGGGCAGGGTGCGAAACGCCGGATTCTTGCGTATTTCGAGCATCGTCTCATAGCCGTCCATGTCAGGCATCATGATATCCATGAGCACCAGACTGAGTGCCGGCGTCCTCTCGATGAGTTCGATCGCCTGGCGGCCATTGGTCGTGCTGATCACTTCCATCTCATGATTCTCGAGCAGGCTGGTCAGCGCAAAGATATTTCGTGCATCGTCGTCGACCACAAGCACTTTACGGTTGCGCAGCACTTCCTTGGCACCGTGCAGGCGCTCAAGCATCGCCTGCTTTTCCGGCGGCAGGTCGGTCACCACGCGGTGCAGAAAGAGCGCGGTTTCGTCCAACAGCCGCTCGGGCGACTGCACGTCTTTCAAGACGATGCTCTTGGCCATCGTCTTGATCTGCGCCCGCTCGGCGGCGCTCAGGTCCTTGCCGGTGAAGACCACCACGGGCACGTCGGCCAGGGCCGGCTCGGCGTGGATTTTCTTCAACAGTTCGAAGCCGTTCATGTCAGGCAGCCGCAGGTCGAGCACCACGCAATCGAAGGCGCGTTCGCGCATCGCCTGCAGCGCCTCGAAAGCGGTGGCCACGGCGTGCACCTCGATGTCGTCAAAGCCCAGCAGCGCGATGATCGATTGGCGCTCGATGTCGTTGTCTTCCACGATGAGCAGGCGCTTGGTGTGCGGCACGGAGAAGGTCTTGATGCGCTCTAACGCGGTTTCCAGCGACTCGGTGGTGGGCGCCTTGATGATGTAGGAGAAAGCACCATGCGAGAGACCATGTTGGCGCTCTTCTTCCAGCGTCACGATCTGCACCGGAATGTGGCGCGTGGCCGGGTCGAGCTTGAGCTGGTTGAGCACCGTCCAGCCGAGCATGTCGGGCAGGAAGATATCGAGCGAGATCGCGGTGGGGCGGTATTGCCGCGCCAGCGACAGACCGATCGCGCCTTTGGTGGCGATGATGCCCTTGAAACCCTTGTCATGCGCCAGGCCGAGCAGGATGCGCGCGTAGTGCGGGTCGTCCTCGATGATGAGCAGCACCGGGTCGGTCTCCTCGATGCTGTCGCGGTCGTCCTCGATGAACTCGTCGCGCGCGGCCGGCAGCACCAGCAGTTCACGCGCCAGGGTCGAGGAGGCCAAGCCGGACGTTCCGGTTGGCGCGGCCCGCGCACTGTCGGGACCGGAGTAGTGGAGCGGCAGAAACAAGGTGAACGTGCTGCCCTGCCCGTGCACACTGGTGAGTTTGATCTCGCCGCCGAGCAAGGCGGCCAATTCGCGGCTGATCGCCAGGCCCAGGCCGGTGCCACCGTATTTGCGGGACGTGCCGGCGTCGGCCTGCTGGAAGGCCTCGAAGATGAGCCGCTGTTTTTCTGGTGCGATGCCGATACCGGTGTCCTGGACGGCGAAGGAAATGATCTGCTGGCCCTTGCTGAGCACGGTGTGGTCGGTGCTCCAGCCCCGCGCGGCGATGGCGACGCGCACTTCGACCTGGCCGTGGGCGGTGAATTTCACGGCGTTCGAGAGCAGGTTCTTCAGGATCTGCTGCAGGCGCTTCGGGTCGCTGTCCATGAATTGCGGCAAGCCCTCGGCGAACTGCACGTGGAACGGCAGGTTCTTGGCCTCGGCGACGTGGCGGAAGTTGCGGTCGATGTTGTCGCGCAGGCCGGCGAAGGGAATTTCCTCGACCTCGACCGTGACCGTGCCGGACTCGATTTTCGACAGGTCGAGGATGTCGTTGATGAGGTGAAGCAGGTCGGAACCCGACGAGTTGATGTTGCGGGAAAACTCGACCTGCTTGCCTGAGAGGTTGCCCGGTGAGTTTTCGGCCAGCTGCTGGCTGAGAATGAGAATCGAATTGAGCGGCGTGCGCAACTCGTGCGACATGTTGGCCAGAAACTCGGACTTGTACTTCGAGGTCAGCGCCAGCTCGGCGGCTTTTTCTTCCAGCGCCCGTCGGGCCTGCTCGACCTCGGCGTTCTTGCGCTCGACTTCGGCGTTCTGATCGGCCAGCAGTTTGGCCTTGGTGCCCAGCTCTTCATTCGTCTGCTGCAATTCGCTTTGGCGCGACTGAAGCTCGACCGTCAGCTGCTGCGACTGTGTCAGCAGGCCCTCGGTGCGCATGGTCGCCTCGATGGTGTTGAAGACCGCGCCGATGCTCTGGGTCAGCAGTTCGAGGAAGGCCAGGGAGCCGGTGGTGAAGTTGTGCAGCGCGGCCAATTCGATGACCGCTTTGGTCTGCCCCTCGAACAGCACCGGCAGCACGATGATGCTGACCCGGTGGGCCCGGCCCAGGCTGGACGAGATGTTGATGAAATCGGGCGACACATCGGACAGCAGGATGCGTTTCTTTTCCAGCGCGCACTGCCCGGCGAGACCCTCGCCGAGGCGGATGCTGGTGGCGAGCCGTTCACCGCCATGCGCGTAGCTCGACAACAGCCTGAGTTCGAGTTGGTCGCTTGCGCCGGTCAGGTGGTAGATGGTGCCCTGGTGCGCGTTGACCAGCGGGGCCAGCTCGGTCAGCAGCATCTGGCCGACGGTGCTCAGCTCGCGCTGGCCCTGCAGCATGCCGGTGAACTTGGCGAGATTCGTCTTCAACCAGTCCTGTTCGCGGTTGCTCTCGGTGGTTTCGCGCAGGTTGGAAATCATCGTGTTGATGTTGTCCTTCAGCTCGGCCACCTCGCCGCGCGTCTCGACCTGGATCGAGCGCGTCAGGTCGCCCTTGGTCACCGCCGTGGCGACCTCGGCGATGGCGCGCACCTGGGTCGTCAGGTTGGCGGCGAGCAGGTTGACGTTGCCGGTCAGATCCTTCCAGGTGCCTGCTGCGCCGGGCACGTTGGCCTGGCCGCCGAGCCGCCCTTCGACACCCACTTCACGCGCCACGTTCGTCACCTGGTCGGCGAAAGTCGCGAGCGTGTCGGTCATGTTGTTGATGGTGTCGGCGAGTGCGGCGACCTCGCCTTTGGCCTGCACCGTGAGGCGCTGGCTCAGGTTGCCGTTGGCCACTGCGGTCACCACTTTCACGATGCCGCGCACCTGTTCGGTGAGGTTGGACGCCATGAAGTTGACGTTATCGGTCAAGTCCTTCCAGGTGCCGCCCACGCCGGAAACCTGGGCCTGCCCGCCCAGCTTGCCCTCGGTACCCACTTCGCGCGCCACCCGCGTGACTTCGCCGGCGAAGGAATTGAGCTGGTCGACCATCGTGTTGATGGTGTTCTTCAGTTCGAGAATTTCGCCCTTCACGTCGACCGTGATCTTGCGGTTCAGGTCGCCGCGCGCCACGGCGGTCGTCACCTCGGCGATGTTGCGCACCTGCGCGGTGAGGTTCGATCCCATCGTGTTGACCGAGTCGGTCAGGTCTTTCCAGGTGCCCGCCACGCCCGGCACCACCGCCTGCACGCCGAGCCGCCCTTCGGTGCCGACCTCGCGCGCCACCCGCGTCACCTCCGAGGCGAACGAGCGCAACTGCTCGACCATCGTGTTGATGGTTTCCTTGAGCTGCAGGATCTCGCCGCGCACGTCGACGATGATCTTCTTGGACAAGTCGCCATTGGCCACGGCGATCGTCACTTCGGCGATGGCGCGCACCTGGCCTGTCAGGTTCGACGCCATCGAGTTGACGTTGTCGGTGAGGTCCTTCCAGGTGCCCGCCACGCCGGGCACCTGCGCCTGGCCGCCGAGCTTGCCGTCGGTGCCCACTTCCCGCGCCACGCGCGTCACTTCCGAGGCAAACGCCGAGAGCTGCTCGACCATGGTGTTCATGGTGTCCTTGAGCTGCAGGATCTCGCCCTTCACGTCGACGGTGATCTTGCGGCTGAGGTCACCACGCGCGATGGCAGTGGCCACTTCGGCGATGTTGCGGACCTGGCCGGTCAGGTTGTTGGCCATCGAATTCACGTTGTCGGTCAGGTCCTTCCAGGTGCCGGCCACGCCGGGCACCTGCGCCTGGCCGCCGAGCTTGCCGTCGGTGCCCACCTCGCGCGCCACGCGGCTCACTTCCGCAGCAAACGAGCGCAGCTGGTCGACCATGGTGTTGATGGTTTCCTTCAGCTCCAGAATCTCGCCGCGCACTTCGACCGTGATCTTCTTGGACAAGTCGCCGTTGGCCACCGCAATCGTCACCTCGGCGATGTTGCGCACCTGACCGGTCAGGTTGTTGGCCATCGAGTTGACGTTGTCGGTCAGATCCTTCCAGGTGCCGGCCACGCCCTCGACGGCCGCCTGGCCGCCCAGCTTGCCCTCGGTGCCGACCTCGCGCGCCACCCGGCTCAC
>Ga0163144_10020618_pt1 | contig 13165 bp, 4 predicted proteins | sample OliLak19BULKMAT1_FD_123175 | JGI IMG/M metagenome (GOLD analysis project Ga0163144, IMG submission 123175) | Freshwater microbial mat bacterial communities from Lake Vanda, McMurdo Dry Valleys, Antarctica - Oligotrophic Lake LV.19.BULKMAT1 | ecosystem: Environmental > Aquatic > Freshwater > Lake... | reverse complement strand
TTGGCTGAACGCGGCGGATTTCCACGGGCGATGCGGATTGTCGAGCAGCGGTTTGAAGCTCGTGCCTTCGAGATGCGCGGGCAGCGGCAGGCCGGCGAGCTCCGTGAGGGTCGGATAGATGTCCACGAACTCCACGATGGCATCGGTGCGGGCACCCGCGTGTTTCATGCCGGGCACCGAGAGGAGTAAGGGCGCCTTCGTATCGTTTTCCGTGTTCGAGTGTTTGCACCACGCGTCGTGCTCGCCGAGTTTCCAGCCGTGGTCGCCCCATAAGACCACGATGGTGTTTTTGCGGAGGTCGAGCCGGTCGAGCTCGTCAAGCAGCTTGCCGACCTGCGCATCCATGTAGCTGATCGAGGCGTAGTAGCCGTGCTTGAGTTGCCGGGCGAGGTCGTCGGGAATGGAGCCGGCCGGGATGGCGTGGTAGTTGCGCAGCTCGCCGCCGGGAAGGATCGAATACTCAGGCGCGTCCTTGGGCCGATATTTGTTCGGGGCGAGCTGGATCTTAGCAGGGTCGTAGAGATCCCAGTATTTCTTCGGCGAGACGAACGGCAGGTGCGGTTTGATGAACCCGACCGCGAGGAAGAACGGCTCGGGCTTCGTTCCTAGGCCGCGCAAAGTGGCCACGGCGAGATCGGCAACCTTGCCGTCCTGGAAGGTGTTGTCCGCAACGTCCGCACCTTCAAAGGCAGGGCCGCGCGAGTTCTTTCCCGCGGCCTGCTTCTTGGCCTTCTTTCCCTTAGGTTTCGGTTCCGCGTCGGGATCGGCCGCCTCCGGTTCGCGTTGGTGGAGCGCCATGTTCACCGCAAGGGCGTAGGGCTGCGCTTTGGGCGTCTGCCAGGGCACGGACCAGGTGGGCGAATCGTCGAAGCCGCCGTGGAAGATCTTGCCCATGCCCTGGACGAAGTAGCCGTTCTGTTTGAAGTGCTGGCCGACCGTCACGACGTTCGGCAATGCGGTCCGGAAATGGGTTTCCAGATCCCAGACCCTGGTCGTGTCGGGCCGCGTGCCGGTCATCAAGCTCGAACGCGATGGCGAGCAGACCGCCTGCTGGCAGTAGGCGCGTTTGAAGGTGATGCCGGACTTCGCTAGCCGTTCCAGGTTCGGGCTCTTGATGTAGTCGAAGCCGTAGGCCCCGAACTCTGGACGGAGGTCGTCCACCGCGATGAAGAGGATGTTCGGCTTGTTGGCGGCGTCCACCAGCCCGGCGGACAGCAGGCAGGCGATCAGTTGGAGGATTCGTTTCATGGGACTGGGTTCATTCCTTCGCGGACTTCTTCTTGCGATCCCGGTTCGCGTGGCGGCCGGTGCCATCGCCGGTGTCGGGGATGCCGCCGGCGGGATCCAGCTGGGCAAGGACGGCGGCGAGGCGGACGCGCGCTGCTTTGCTGTTCTCGGTGTCGGCGGAGGCGGCGACGAGCGTCTCGGTGAACGGGGCGCCGCTCATGTCGAAGAGTTCGCCCTTCTCGTTCAGCTTCCAACCGGCTTCGCGCACATACCACATGGCGGCGAGTTGATTGTAGATCCACGCGCGCTTCGTGCCCGCCTCGCCGCGCAGTTGTGGGGCGATGCTATGGCCGTCGAAGATTGTCTTCCGGGGCACCTTGCCGCCGGCAATCTCGGCGAAAGTGGGGAGCCAATCCGAGGAATCGATCAGGTCCGCGGAGATTTTTCCCGAGGGAACTTTGCCCGGCCAGTTGGCGATCATCGGAACAAGCCCGCCGCATTCGAGCATGGAGCCCTTGCTGCCGGAGAGGTTGCGGCCGCCAATGGTCGACAGCTTGTCCTGCGCTTTGCCAGTGCCGTTGTCGCCCATGAAGATGATGAGCGTGTTCTCGCGAAGCTTCAGAGCTTCGAGTTCGGCGACCAGTTTGCCGACGAGCTTGTCCATGTAGCGGATGTTGTCGCCGAACAGATCCTTGCTGTCGGGTGCGCTCTCGGGCGTGCGCACGATTTCGCCGTGCACGTGGACCATCGAGTAGTAGAGGAAGAAGGGCTTGGTCTGGTTCGCACGGAGGAACGCCATCACCCGGTCGTTCATGAGGTCGGGCATGTATTCCAGTTCGGCGAGCTTCAGCTCATTGCCGTTCATGCGGTAGCCCTCGGACTTCTTCGTCTTCTGGTTCCAGTAGAGGCCGCTGCCGTTGAAGCGCAGATAGTCGTCGAACCCGGCTTCGTCGGGATCGCCGGGAAGCTGGCCCCATTTGCCGATGGCGGCGGTCGTGTAGCCGGCAGATTTGAAGACCCGGCCCAGCTGGAGCTCCGTCTTCGGCATGCGCATGCATGCGTCCTGATTCGAGGAACCATTCCGGAACGCGTAGCGTCCCGTCATGATGAGGGCGCGCGAGGGCCCGCAAAGCGCGCCTGTGAAAGCCTGCGTGAAGCGCGTGCAGCCGCCGGCGAGCTTGTCGATGTTGGGCGACCTGTAGTTGTCCGAGCCGTAGCAGCCCAGATTCCCGATACCGAGATCATCGGCGAGGATGAAGACGACGTTGGGCCTTGACGGCGGCTTCGGTTCGGCCGCGGGCAGCGTTGCGGCCGACGCCAGCAGGAGAGCAGCGACAAAGACGAGGAGTTGTTTAATGCGAAGGTAAATCATGCCGTAGCTGCTTCGGCGGTCCCGACGGCCGGCCGGTTCAATGCAGGGCCCACACTTTGCGGTCGGGCGCCTGAAGGGATCGTCCCGTTCCTGATTCGGATTGTCCAAGCGATTTACAAAGCGCCCGGGCAACCGCGCGGTAGAAACTGCCCGGTAACCTTTCTCCTCCAATACGTCAGGTCTCCGTGACATGGTTTCGCAGCCGCCCGATGACCACTGAACCGACCCAGTCCAAGCCGCCTGCGCCATCGGCGAACGCGTCCGAAGGGTCGTTTCGCACCACCCGCTGGACACGGGTCGGCCGCGCCAAGGCCGAGTCGGACGACGGCCGGCACGCACTGGCGGAACTGTGCGACGCCTATTACGAACCGGTGGCCGCGTTTCTCCGGAGCGAACTCCGCGACGCGGACGCCGCGCGCGAGATGGCGCATGACTTCTTCGCAGGCGTGTTGGCGGGGGGAGCGATCGACCGGGCCGAGCCGTTGCGCGGCCGCTTTCGGTCCTACCTGCTCGGGGCGGTGAAACATTTCGTTTCGCATCGACGGGTGGCCGCAAGTCGACTCAAACGCGGCGGCGGCGTGGAGAACGTCTCGCTCTACGACACGGACACCGGCGAGACCCGGCCCATCGCCGACGGAAGCGCCTTGTCGCCGGATGCGGCGTTTGATCGCCAATGGGCGCTGACCGTCCTTGCGCGCGCACTGGAAGCACTGCGCGAGGAATGCGGGACGGAGGGACGCGCCGAGTTCTTCTCGCTCGTCAAACCCTGGCTCACCGGCGATGCCGCCCATGGAGACCAGTCCGTCTTGGCCGGGAAATGCGGCATGAATGCAAACGCGCTCAAAGTCGCGATCCACCGGCTCAAGCGGCGGTTCCGCGAGGTCCTGCGGGAGGAGGTTGCCGGAACGTTGGACGATGCCGGCGCGATCGAAACGGAGATGCAGGCCCTGTTCGCCGCTCTGGCCAGTTGAGGAACGAAACGTGGTAACCAAACGCCTCCATCGCGTCAGGACACCGGCATGAACGAATCCCTGCCGACGCCCGGTTCCTGCCCGAAGTGCGGCACGGTCCTGCCATCCGCCGCCACGGCCGGGCTTTGTCCGCGGTGCCTCATGGCCGAGGCGATGGCCGGGACGCAGCCCGAAGCCGAGCCGACGGCACAGGGCAATACAGTCCCGCCAGAAGAACTGGCGCCGCACTTTCCGCAGCTGGAGATCCTTGAATGCCTCGGGCGTGGCGGCATGGGCGTGGTCTACAAGGCCCGCCAGAAGTCCCTCAACCGTCTCGTCGCGCTCAAGTTGCTCGCGCCGGAGCGGGTGGCGGACGCGAAGTTCGCGGAGCGTTTCGCCAACGAGGCCCGCGCCTTGGCGGCGCTCAACCATCCGGGCATCGTCACCATCCACGACTTCGGCCAGGCGGGCGGATTCTACTACCTGCTCATGGAGTTCGTGGACGGCGTGAACCTGCGCCAGGCCATGAAGGCCGGCCGGTTTACCCCCGAGCAGGCGCTCGCCGTCGTGCCGCCCGTCTGCGAGGCGCTGCAGTTCGCTCACGAGCACGGCATCGTGCATCGCGACATCAAGCCGGAGAACCTGCTCCTCGACAAAGACGGCCGGGTGAAGATCGCCGACTTCGGGATCGCGAAGATGCTCCATGCCGACGGCTCCGACGTGGGGCTGGCGGAAAGCCAGCCGCCCGGCACCGCGCAATACATGGCGCCGGAGCAGAAGGACCACGGCCGCACCGACCATCGCGCGGACATCTACTCGCTCGGCGTGGTCCTCTACGAACTGCTCACCGGCGAACTCCCCGCCGCAAAACTCCAACCGCCCTCGCGCAAGGTGCAGATCGACGTCCGCCTCGACGAGATCGTGCTCCGCGCGTTAGAGACGAAGCCCGAGATGCGTTTCCAGACCGCCGCGGAGTTCCGCACCCAGGTGGATGCAGCCACCGACAAGGCGGGAACCGTTCCGGCGGCTGCGGATGGTGCTGTCAGCGGCGTGCAGCGGTTTTTCCAGGCGGTGCTGCCAGCGCGTTGGGCCGAGGCGGCGAAGCGAGAGTCGATGGGCTGGCATCTGGTCTGCAAATGCGGGCATGCCGAATCCGTCTGGGCGCGGGGAGGTATCCGCTTCGGAGCCGCCGGAAAACCGGTAAAACTGCTCTGGTGCCCGCATTGCCATCGCATGGGAATGCACACCACCGAGTGGCGGGGACCTTTCGCTTCGGGAGGTGCCGCGTCCGGAGCGCAACCGCCAAACCCGCCGCCGTCGCGTCGCGGCTGGCTGCTTCTCCTGCTGGCGCTCGCGGCCTTTCCGCTGACCATCGGCATTGTCCTGGCGGTGATGTTCGTGGCGTGGAGTCGCAATGGCGGAGACTCGTCTCCGCCAGGGATCGGGTTGACCGGAGTATCCGTTTTCTCCGTGTTCTTCTGTTTGTTCCTGCTGCTGCGCTGGCTGTGGATTCGTCGTAGCCGGCCGGCTCCATTTGTCAGCCGGACCAGCCGGGCCATCGGGGTCGGCCTGCTGGCTCTGGCGACGGCTTTGGGAAGTGCGCGATTGCTAGAGGAAAAGCAGGCCTACCTGGCCCACTTCACCGTGTTTACCGAAGAGAACCGGACACAGCGGACGATGTGGACGAAGGCCAAGGCGGAGGAAGGCCTGGCCCGCAGCAAAGCGAATCGCCTCCAAGGCGAGGCGGCGAACACCGCGACCTCGGTTGATCGCATCCGGTTGGAAAAGGAAGCGGCCCAGAAGTCCGTTGAAGCGGCTGCACTGGGCACCTCAGCCGCGACGGCCCTGGCTCGATCCGAGGAGGCCTCCACCTCGTTCAACAGCCTGCATTTCCCGACCGAGGCCAACGTCATGCGCGCGCTGTTTCCGGCCGCGCCGCTCGTGGCCGTCGGCCTGTTTCTGCTCTTCCGACGGGGTGCGCCCCGGGCCGAGTCCTCTGTGGCAATTCCTCGAACTTGGAAGAGCTGGACGGGACTGGCCCTGCTCGCCTTCGGCGCGGGCGTTGCCGGCTTCGGCTTGTGGGCGCTGGCCCAGGTCGCGAACGACCCGAGCTGGAACCCCGGTCCTGGCGAAGGGGTCGTGACGATTGGATCATGGGCGCTGGTTCTGGTTTGCACGGTGGCCGGGTTCGCCCTGAGAAGTTCTGACCGGCCTGCGGACCCAGGACGCGGATCCGCTCTTCGTCAGGGCTTCCGCGAAACCATCCCCGGCTTGGGAGCCGTCATCGTCGCATTCGCCGTGGCGCGGTTTCTGACGATGCAGGAAGCGCGCTCACCGGGCGCGGTCGAGCAGTTCTTCGCCGTGCCCACGCCGTTGGTGAAATTCGAGTGCGTGCCCGTCGGTGTGAGCAACAACGTCGTGATCGTCGATGTGAGCACGGACGTTCAGCGGACTTCGGCCGAGCTGCGGGTGGGCTTCGCCGGTGCCCGGTTGCGCGGTGACGTCGAGGAGTCGTTGAACGACGCTTTCTTCCGGCCGTTCAACGGGACCTTCATCAAGCCGGTGCCACACGCGGGCAATCAGGCTTGGCGAATCCTTCCGGTAGGTCGGCAGACGTGGAGGATGGGATTTGTGCTGCCCGACGAGGTGATCGCCCGACGGGCCTTCGACAATCTCCGTCCCATCGGGCCGCTTCCTGTCAAGCCGCGCCGCACCTTCGCCGGCACGCTGTTCGACGTGCGGCTTGAGAACGGCGAGCTGTATGAGGCGTCGCTGGCAATTTCTCCGGTCGTTTCGTCGGGGGACCCGCGTTGGGTGACCGCCTCGGGTTATTCTTCCCACAATGAAACCTTCGTGGACTTGAAGTGGGAGGTCCTCGCGTCCAGACCGGGCCTCGCCCAGTTCTCGCGTGCCGGCACGCCGATTGCGGTCCTGCAGTCCCAGCACGACAAACAAGCGCAGCTCTATGGCGTCTCGGCCCGGCTGGAGCTCACCAAACTTGCTGCCAACCGCGTCCTGCTGGTCACAGAGGTTCGCGGCACGAAGACGCGCGAGGAGTTCGACGGCAACTTCCGGGAGCTCTCCGCCGAACTGCTGCGAACCGCGAGCTTCAGCGCGAAATCCGTGGTCAACACGACCATCGAGCTCTGCCAGTTTCGCGGAACATCGTTCAACGTCCAGGTGATGACCTCGGAGGCGCCGAACGATCAGGCCGATCGACGGAACGCCACGCCGGGCATTCCCTTCGGGTTCGGATCGATCGCGTTCCTGTTCCTTGCGATCGCGGGAGTCGCGTTGCTGGTCTTCCTGATCCGCAAAGGCGGGACTGCGGGAAAGATCGTGGCGTTGATCGCTATCGCGATCGTCCTGTTGACGGCTGTCGCTTGCTTCGCGTGGTTCGGCTACCGCCAGGCAGGTCCGGCGAAAGACTCCCTGCAAGGCGATGCTCACACTGCATCGGCGAAATCCGAGCAGATGGTTTTAGAATCGAATTCGCCCGTCCCACCCCGGCAACATCCACCCGGCGAGGTGCAGCAGACGCAGAACGGTTTCCGCCTGGCCTTGCCCGCATCGCGACTCGCCACCTTCGAGTTCTCCATCCGGCAGGCCGACGATACCTGGCAGCCGGTGCCTTCGCTCACCGCGCTCGTCGCCACCGGCGAGGGCGGCCGCTATTGGGATTTCCTCTGGTGGAGCGTGCGCCGGGGCAACGACGCCAACGCCACGAACCAGCTCTGGTTCTGGACCGTTGGCGCCAACGAGAGCGGCGGCCGGCCCATGCCGCAACTCGCCGACCATGGCACCAACTTCACTCACCACGTGCCGCACCGAGAAACCCTCGACTGGTGGCAACTCGCCGTGCCGCCGCGAGTGGAAATGACGCCCGGCACACGGCAGACAGTGACGCTCTTCCGCACGTTTGGCACAGCAACCGCGAGCGGGGGACAACCCAAGGAAGCCCGCATTGTCATCCGCTGCGAACCATTGCCGGCGGATGTGGCCGTCCCGACGGGACAACACCTCGTCCATGCCGGTCTCGCGGCGCACGCCTTGATCCGAAGTCGCCTGCAGACCAATGGCTACTCGTCTGACCCGGCGACGGCACCCCCGCGATAAGGGCGGACCGGTCCTGTCACCGACCGGGCGATGCTACTTCAACGCGTCCCGCTTTGGCGCGGCGGGAACGCTTTGCAGTTCAGGTTGCGTCGTCGCACGCGGCAGTGCCGAAGGGGATGATGCCTTTCATGATCTCGCCGGTCAGGCTTTCACTGCCATGGCCGCCTTGGGTCTTGGCCCTTTCCTCTTCAGCCCATTGCAGCCCGCATCGCCTCTGCCTTGTTCGTCCGTCATGAAGAGGACGATGTTGAGCCCGGCTGCCGCAGCGTCCCCGGCGACCGTAACTGCCGAGGGTATCAATCAACCCATGAGAATCAGGGCGGCAGCCGGGAGTCGCGTGGCGGTCAGGGTTTGGGGATCTGGTTCAACGTGTAGTAGGCGACGTCGTGCAACAGCCGCTCACCGCCGCGATCGCGCAGACCGGGCAGATGCAGTTCGTGGATGTGGCCGAGCACGAGTTTGTCCACGACCAACCGGACGCTGAGGCCGTCGGCGGCGGGTGTGGCGGATACGATGCGCTGATCGGCCTGTTCGATCTCGGGACCGCCGTAGGCGCCGAAGTAATGGTGGGTGAAGGTCTCCAGCGTGTAGCTCTCCGGATCGCGTGCGGCGGCCGGATCGACAGGCGAGGTGAAACGAAGCTCGAAGCCGTCGGGCTTGACGCGCATCGAGTGGACTTCGAACGGCACCTTGCCGGTCCAGTCGAGGCGTTGCAGCGCCTTCTCCGAGAGGCCGCGCACGGGCCAGCCGCGTTTGCTGCCGCCGACGAAGATCTGGCCGCGTTCCGTGAGCCGCCCGCCGATCAGGCCCGTGGCGAAGCCCTGCCGGAAGGGATAGCAGGCGCCCTGGTATTGCCCGTTCACCACTTCCATTTCGGCGCGCATGACGAGGCTCAGCGTGTAATCTCCGACAAAGAACTGGCCGGCGAAGGGGCCGAACTTCCCATCCGACACATCCGGCATCACGGCGGAAACGCTTTGCCCCATCTTCTTGTAAGGGAACGTCACCGCCGGAAGGACGAGTTGCGGGATGCGCTGGGCGTCGATGTGCCGACGACCCTTGTCGCCACCGGTGGGTTCAGCCGGACGCGGTCCCATGTTGGGCGCGTGGTCATACCACTTGTTGCCGATGGGATGGCCCATGAAGCCGCCGGGCCGCAGGTGCTTCAGGGTATTGGCGCTGGCCCATGGCCCCTGGCTCTCGGCGTAGAAGACATCGCCGGCGGCGTTGAACCCGATGCCGCCGGGGCTCCTGAGGCCGCTGCACATCGCTTCCCAACGGCCGTCCGGAAAATGCCTCAGCGCCCAGCCACGGAAGAGCCGGTCCGACGTGTAGCTGCCGGTAAGGCCGTGCACCGTCCAGATGGCGCCGTCCTTGTCGAAGCCCGAGCCGAAGTTGAACTCGTGTTCGCCGCCCCAGGCCCACGCGTCGCTCACCGTCTCGAAGCGGTCGGCGCGTCCGTCACCGTCGGTGTCGAGCACGCGGGTCAACTCGCTCTGCTGCGTGGCGTAGAGCACGCCGTCGCGCCACGCGAGGCCGAGGACTTCCGTGAGCCCGGTCGCGAAGAGCTTCCACACCGGAGCGGGCGGTGTGGCATCGGCACCGGTCGCGAAATAGATTTCCCCGCGCCTTGTCCCGACCACGAGACGCCCGTCCGTCAGCCAGAGAATGCTGCCCGCTTCCATGATCGCATCGGGAGGCATGGGCACGTTGGTTATGCGGTAAAATTCGCCTTCGCGGTCATTGACCGGCACGTCGGCGAGGTCGTCGGTGCTGAGGTTCTGCGTGAGGTCCGACGGCCTGACCCCGCGGCGGTAACCGGCGAAGTCGCTCTTCCTGGGCGCATAGGTCCCGACATGCGACACGTCCGCCTTCGCGATGATCTTATCCTCCAATCCGACGCACCAGTAGCAGGCGTTGACGATCATCCGGCGCACACCTTCCTCCTTGAAGTCATCGCCGTAGCCCATGGTGGTCGTGAAGACGCGGGCGGCTCTGCCTTCGCCGCCGGTGAAGGTCTTGATCCACGCGACCGGCACGGGTGCCTTCCGTTCATCGAGCTGGTCGTCGGGCTTCAATCCCCGCAGTGGTTGGCCCATCACAAGCGGACGGCTGTCGCCTTCGAGCGTGGTAATCTTGTAGGCGTGGGAGAGGCCCCAGAGGCGTTCGATGCCGCGCAGGATCGGATGGTCCTTCATTTCGGGAACCATGATGCCGAGCGTGCTTTGGCTGCGGTAGCCGCCGTAGTGGTCGACCCAAGTCTCGCCGAGGACCTGCCGGCCGAAGCCGCCCTTGAAGTCCGGATGCGGCCCACGCCACGCCCACTTGGAATACTTCTCCTTCTGGAACTTGTCGTAGTCGAAGGCGTGGGTCGCGGTGCGGATGCCGATCACCGGCCGGCCCGAATCCACGTAGGCCACGAACTTCGCCATCTGGTCCTCGGGCAGGTGACGGAACCGAGTGAAGACCACCATCAGGTCGGCATCCTTCAACGCGTCGAGGCCGGGAATGTTGTCGGGCACGGCGGGATCGATCTCGCCGGTCTCGCGGTTGATGGAGAAGAGGACCGTGCAGTGGAAGCCGTGGCGCTGGGCGAGGATCTTGGCCATCGCGGGCATCGACTCCTCGGAACGGTATTCCTCGTCGCCGGTGATGAAGACGATGCGCTTGCCCTTGCCGGGTCCTGAGCCGCCTTTGTAGGTCAGCCACTGGTCTTCGGCCGCGGATGAAGTGGGAACAAACAACGCCACGAGGGCCAGCGCGACCAATGCCCGAAACGCCGAAGCTGAGTTACCAAACATAGTCGACCTCCAGTTGATTGTTCCCGGCGCGCGCGCCAATGGGCACGAGCAGTTCCTGTTTGTCACCGTCGCCGCGCACGAACGCCTGTGCACCGGCACCGATGCGAATCATAAGGGTCTCGTCGAGACGCCATGCATTCTCGCCGGTGACCCTGAGCTTTCCGGCTGCGAGGCGGAAGTGGAGCCCAGCCAGCGGCGGACCCGTGAACTTCACCGTGCGGTGCAGTCCCGACTTTCCGCCGACATCGATCGGGCTGACGAAATCCTCCATGGCCACCGAGCGGAAGGAATAGAGCAGCGTCGGGCGTTTGAGCGTGTCGAGCTGGAGACCGCCGAATTTCATGCCCGCTTCCTTGCTGGAACCGCTTGGCCATGGGGTCGCAGCGTCGGCCAGAAGGGCGAGCGGTGGACCATGGGGAAAGACCACCACGTCGCTGCCAAGCGGCCGGATGTTGCCCATGCCCTGGACTCCCCAATGGGCGCCGGCATTGAGGAAACGTCCGCGCCACAGAAGCGCGAGCCGCATCTCCTCCGAGTCGAAGGCCATGTTCAGCTGGCCGGGATAACCGGTGGCGATCCCGCGGAAGCCGGCTTCCCAGAGCTTGCCGCGATAGACGACCGGTTCGCCGCCCACGATGAGTTCCACGTTCTGCCGGCTCAGGCCTTCGGGAAACCTGGTGCGCGGCCCGTCGGCGAGATAGGTCCACAGAGCCGCGTGCTGGCGTTCGGTGTTTCCGCCGAGCACCGAGGTCAACGGGCTGACTCCGTCCGGCCACAGGGCCGGCATGCGCGTGCCCGGATGGAAACGATTCGGATCGAGCAGGAATTGCCGGAACCAATCCTCGTTCAGCCGCTCGGTTGTGGTCGTCAGGTCGATGACCTGGAGCCCATGGGCGGGTTGGCGGTTGAAGCGATGGCATGCGATGCACGACAGCCCATCGGTGCCGACGAGCCTGCGGCCGGCCTCCTTCTGGATGTCCACGGCGTCGGGCGATGGCTTGACAGGTTGGGCGCGACGGTCGAGCGCGACGAACAGGTCGGTGAGGTGTCCCACGTTGGCGGCGCCAAACTGGGGCATGCGCGTATTGACGTAGGGCCGCACGCTCGCGCCCGTGGCCAGCACGTTGCTCAGCCAGGCGGGACGGAGCCTGTCGCCGACACCGTCGAGCCTCGGCGGCACGCGGCCCTCTTCGCCGAGGTCCTCGCCGTTGGAGGTGAAATACGCGTCGCGCTCCGACGTGACACCGCCGACGCCGTCCCGTGAATGGCATGCGCCGCAGTTGAGCGACGTCATCGTGTGGGCCAAGCGCTGCTGCCGCGAAGGCGCGCCGAGATCGGGCCTATTGAGCGAGGCGATCGCGTCACGGAGCGCGGTCCGGTGGGTTGCGGTGAGGTGGTAGTCCGGAGCGTTGGCGCCCGGGGTTTCCGCCAGACAGCCGCGGGTGGTTTGCAGCGAAGACAGCGCCGGAGGCGGATTCTGCGGCGGCTTGGACTCATGGCAGACGGCGCAATTCATCTGAGCATACAGCGTCCGGCCTTGGGCCGCCTTGGAGGAATCGACCACGAACGGCACCGGCACCGGAACGGTCTCGCGAAGGCTTTGCAGGCGGGAAGCAGGAATGACTTCGCGCCCAATGCCCGGGCCTTCCCATTCCAACTGAAGCGCCGGTTCCTTCGAACCGCGCTGCACGTAGTCCACGATGACGGGATGCAGGCCGGCGTTGAGTCGCATCGCGCGTTTGCCGTCGACCCGTTCCCGTTGCCAACTGTCCTCGCCGACGATCCATTGGCCGCGCACCGAAAGCCTGCTCGCACCAGTGGCGGTGAGGTGGAAGGTGTATTCGCCGGCCTGATCGACCCGCAGCCAACTGGTGAAACGCAGGGCATAGCCGCGGTCGCGGCCCATGGCTTCGAGATTGAAGTTCGCGGCCGGTCCCGTCCGGGATTGCTCGACGGTTTCGAAGTCCTCAAAAGACCGGATCCGCCCGCGATACTGCGCCACTTCCACCGTGGCCGGAATTTTGGTGTCCCGCAGAAGATAGTGCGCGAGCTCGGAAGCTTCGCCGTCGGTCAGGTTCATCGCCGGCATCCGGCCGGATGGGCGCGAAACGAGCGGGTCCTTGAGGAAACGGCGCAGCCCATCGACGGTCCATTTGTCCGCCATCGTCGGAAGCGGAGCCGATGCGGAAAAGTTGGTCGTGGTGTTCTGCGGCGCATGGCAGGCCACGCAGCCGACGCTGTGGAACAGCTTTTCACCCCGGGACACGGCGGCGCGATCGGGCATCACTTTCCTGAAGCCGGCCTGATCGAGCGAAACAAGGTGGTGGGTCAACGCTTCCGCCGCCGCAGTCCGTTCCGCTGGCGGCAAGCCGTGGAGGACATCCGGCATGGTGGTGCCGGGCATCGTCGTGTGCGGCGCCGCTAGATGGCCCATCAACCATTCAGGGCTCATCCGACCGCCGACACCGGACAAGCGCGGCGACACCTTTGGTGAAAGCCAAGCCGCCTGCGCATCCGTGGCCCGGTGGCAGGCGACGCAGTTCAACTCTCCCAGCAACACGCGGCCATCGGGCTCCGCGGCCGTCGAGTTTCGTATCAGTCCGGCAATAAGACCCAGCGTCGCGATCAGCAACGATTTACCGGGAACGCCGAGAAGCTTGGTGTTCATGCGAAAGGTTCTATGAGCGTGGCCAAACGAT
>Ga0163144_10020617_pt1 | contig 13166 bp, 8 predicted proteins | sample OliLak19BULKMAT1_FD_123175 | JGI IMG/M metagenome (GOLD analysis project Ga0163144, IMG submission 123175) | Freshwater microbial mat bacterial communities from Lake Vanda, McMurdo Dry Valleys, Antarctica - Oligotrophic Lake LV.19.BULKMAT1 | ecosystem: Environmental > Aquatic > Freshwater > Lake... | reverse complement strand
CGGATTCAGTTCAACCGTCTTGGCTTCAGGGTCGATCCAGATGTGATAAACGCCCGCTTCTTCGTACTTCGCGCGCTTCTTGGCGATCTGATCCGCGCGATCCGTTGGGGACAGCACCTCGACAGCGAGTTCGGGCGGATTTGGGTTGTAACCGCGCCGCGCCAGCTTTTTCTGACGCACAGACGAGATGAACGCCACATCGGGTGCGATGCGCGCCCCCGCGATCTGGTAGCCGCCGTTTTCGCCCGTGACGTGTCCGAGTTTGCGCGGCTTCACAAAATTGAACAACGCGACTGCAAAAGTTATTCCAACTTCGGAAGAATGTGTATTGCTCGGCATCTCGTAAATCTCCCCATCGATGTATTCGTACAGCGTCTCGGCGTTCTCCGGCAGCTCTGCGAACACATCGAAGGCTTCAGGCGTCATGACTTGCACTTGCGGCAGCGCCATGTCCAATCCTCTCACACTTTCCAAGCATTATAGTGGATTACGCCTCCGTGAAAGCGATTTTTAACGCGAAGACGCGCAGAAACCATAGGTCGATACGCTTGAAAATCTTTTCTCATTCATTGCTACCTATGGCTACTTCTGTACCTCGATAGCTGCTTCAATCTTCCAGCATGGCGAAGGCGCGTACCGGAAATGTGCCGAAGCCGCGCACTTTTACCGGAACAGCGTAGAACCGAAATGCCGCGCCGTCCGGGATATCCTCCAAGCCGCGCAGGTGTTCCACGATCAGGATGTTGGCGCGCAGCAGCGTCGTATGGACGGGGCGTCTCATGTCCATCGTATCATCAATGTTGTACGAGTCGATGCCCACCAGCACCGCGCCCGCATCGCGCAAGGACAGCGCCGCCGCTGCGGTCAAATAAACATGCTGTTCAAAGTATTGATCAGTTCGCCAGTGGCGCGCCCAACCCGTATGCACGAGGACGGCTTTTCCGCGTACATCCAGCCCGGCGAAGGCATCCACATCGACGCGCCGCACCCCGTCGGGGACGCGCACAATCACGGCGTCTACATGCGCGATCTGGATCAAGTCGATTTGCGCCAGATCGTCGCCATCGATGAAGCGATGAAACGGCGAGTCGAGATACGTCCCGGTATTGGACACCATTTCGATCTTGCCGATCTGAAATTCTGTCCCCTCGCCGTAGATCGCGCGGGACGCCTCGCGGCTGAGATGATCGCGGATAATCGGCGCGGGCAAGCCTTTGTAGGTGATCATGCCGTCTTCAACAACGTGGCTGAGATCAATCATTCGAGTCATTTCAATTTGCTCTTTCTGGGTTGAGGCGCAAGTTATTGTGATGCGTAAAAAATCAGATTTGACGCTGGAATTATTCGGAAACAGGCGGCGCTTCGCCCACCGCGCCCAATTGTTTCGCCAGCCCGCCGAAGAAGTCGCGCGCGAACAGGATTGCCGCGACTTTGACGAGGCGCGGCGGCATCGCTGCCAGTTTGCCGGACACGCCCGCCTCGACTGTCCAATCGATCATGGTCTGATTGGGCGTCGCACCGTCGCGCAAGCTGATCAGCGCCGTGCCGCTGATCACGCTTTGCTGTCCCTCGCCGCTGATATGCAAGCGGTAGCGATTGGGCGCCTCGATCTCGCTCATGCGCACGACGCCCGCGTACAAACCACTGACCGCAGCCGCATTGAGTTTGGCGACGGCGCGCCACGCGCTGCTTTCGCCTTCGATGGGCAGCATGTCTTTGATGCCGGGGATCGCCTTGGCGATGGCAGCGGGCTGCATGAGGATGTTCCAGACCGCCTGACGGTCAAAATTGAAGGGGTAACTGCCCGTAATTTGCATGGGATGTTTGATCGAATCAACTGACTGGCGGACAGAATATCCATGTGAGCCTAGCGCGCTTGCCGCGTTCCGTCAACCAATGGGCGGCGCGCGCGATCATGCTATACTTTGGCTATCCGATGCCAGAGCGGCGGAGCGACGATGATGCTGACCCCAACGAAAAAACTGACGCGCGACGATTATTACGCTATGCTCGCGCAGCCAGAAAATGCCGATAAACAGTTTGAATTCATCGATAGCGAACGGGTGGAAAAAGAAATGGGCAGCTTTACACCGTCCGAAATCGCGGCTTTGATCGGTTTCTTCATCCGGCTGTATCTACGCGAACAACCACTTGGGCGTCTGAGCGCCGCTGACGGCGGTTTCATCATGCCCAATGGCGATATTCTCATTCCTGATGTGGGCTATATCGCCAATGAGCGGATGCCCTCACGCCCCGACCGCGAAGTCCCGGTTCCGCCTGACCTTGCCGTCGAGGTCAAATCCCCCCCTGATCGCAAAGCCGCGCTGCGTCGCAAAGCGCAAGATTATTTGGCGCACGGCGTCAAACTTGTCTGGCTGATCTTCCCCGAAAATCAGTCTGCCGAAGTCTATACCGCCGACGATGAACTGATCCTGCTGAAGATCGACGACGCGCTGTCTGGCGGCGAGGTGCTGCCCGGCTTGTCCATCGCGCTCACAGACATTTTCCCCGAATAGGAGCAATCATGCTGACCCAAACCGAAACCAAGCGCCTCACGCGCGCGGATTACCGCGCATTTGTCGAACAACCGGAGCATGTCGGGCGCGTGTTTGAGTTCATTGATGGGGAGATTATTGAAAAAGTGAGCGGCGGCAACCCTTCAAACCTCGCAGCCACCTTCATTGGACTGCTGTTCATCTATTTGCGCGATCACCCTATCGGACACATCACGAGTTCGGACGGCGAATATGACCTGCCCGACGGTGACACACTGATCCCCGATGTGGGTTACATCAGCACGGCACGGATGGCAGTATTGAATGACGATGCCATTCCGATGCAGCCCGACCTCGCCATTGAAGTGCAATCGAAGACGGATCGCAAGCGCGCGATGCGCAAAAAAGCCGAACAGTACATCGAAAACGGCACACAGATGGTGTGGTTAGTATTCCTCGATAAAACGGCTGAGGTCTACACCAACAATCTCGACATTGAACCGCTCGTATTCGGGCTTGATGGTGTCCTGTCTGGCGGCGAGGTGCTGCCCGGCTTGTCCATCGCGCTCACAGACATTTTCCCGGCTTAACGCGATGTCTGTTCGCTTTTTTATCACCCCATATGATCCAAAGGCGTGGGAAGACCCAAATGATTCAAGTGTAAAGCCAACCAGCGATTTGCAGATTGACTGTGAAGATTTTAAGCGGGCGCTGTATTTTTTCGACGCCTCATGATGGGAATCGCTTATCCTGACGAGTCAAACAACTCGTCAGGACATCCTTCAATTCGCTGGTTTGAAATTCGATCCGCTCTAGCCCTATTGTCCCAACGGCACAAAATTCGCGGGCAGCGTTCCCGGCGGCGCAAGTGGATCGACGGTCGGCGGCGATTGGCACAGCGTATTCGCCGTCGAATATTTGCCGTTCGCCACGCCGCTCGACAGTACCCCAAGCGCATTCTGATACTGCGCCGCCGCCGAACACCAGTTATTCTCGAACGTGTACGCATCGCCATAGGCGACATACTGTTCGTACAACAGCCGCTGTGCCTCCGCGTAATACCGTCCACCCGCGCCCAAATCCATCACATTACGTAACGCTTGGATCGCCTGCGGATAGCTGACACCGACCGCCGCACGCGCGTTCAAAATCATTTGCGCCGCCATGCGCTCGTAGCTCAGATCGCCGGGCATCCCGCCAAATGCTTCAATCCGATTGGCGACCACGTTGCCAGCGGCGGGCTGTCCGGCGTTATACAGTTGCAGCGCATAGCTGGCGAGCGCATCGATCATCAATGCGCGGACGTTCGCCGTCTGGAAATCGGGATCGACAGCGACAATCACGTCAAGCGTCTCGATGGCATCCTGCCATTGCGACGTCGCAGCATAGCCTTGCGCCTCAATCAGCAGGGCATTTACATCGAGATTGAGACCTAATGCGTCCGCTCTATTCGGCGCGTCCGTTTGTGGTGTCAGGGGAATGACGTTTGCGCTGTCCGTCGCGTTCAATGTTGGCATGAGTGTCGGCGCACTCGTGGAGGGCGCGTCAACCGTTGGCGGTACAGTCAGCGCATCCGTCGGGTTGACCGTCGGCTGAAACTGCGCCGACAGCGCCGTCGCTGTCGTCCACAATGCTGGTACTTGCGGGACGCCCGGCGTCAGCGTCGCCAAAAATTCGATGCGCGCTTGCAGCAAGTCGGGATTGCCTGCCGCCACGTCACCGGGAATACGTGCGAGCTGCTCTTGGATCGCAGCGTTCTGCGTGGCGGTCGCGCTGATCGATGCTTGGCGCTGTCCGCTCGTCCAGCCTGCCAACCCCGCGAACACCACGATCACCACGCCAATCAACCCGACGAACGCCAAGATCAACAGCGTCATACAGCCGCTCATCCCGCGCGAACGCGCGTCCACGCCCACGTAATCCGCGCCGTACAGCGACCGTCCAGACAGGACGACACCGGAATCTGACGAACGCGCGCCGTCATAACCATCGATGCGCAGTTTTTCGCGCGCAGGGTCGCGCACGGGCTTGCCCGGCTGCGTATCATCTAATGAAGGGGGAACATTCATACGTTAACCATCACAACTCGATCCATCGCGCGGCATTATAGCCCTGACGCGCGTCTCTTTGGAAGATTGGAACACGAAATGGCGGATCGCGCCCAGATGAATACAATCAAATTAACGGATTTTAACGAGGTGACCGATGGCATACGAAGCCGTTTTGCAGCACATCGACTCGTACTGGACGCGCATCATCCGCGAGAACCGCGAGGAACACGGCACGCTCATCGCACTCCCCCGTCCCTATCTTGTGCCGAGCGATGATGAACGCCCCGACGGCGGCAAGATGTTCCAAGAGCTGTACTACTGGGACAGTTTCTTCATGGCACTCGGCGTAATCGGCACGCCCCATGCCCATTTGGCGCGCGCGATGGCGGACAATCTGGCGTATTTGTTCGAGCGTTTCGGCGTGATCCCGAATGCCAGCCGGTACTACTTCCTCTCGCGCTCACAGCCGCCGTTGTTAACCGCGCACATGCGCCTCGTCTACGAGCATAAACTTGCAGATATCGACTGGCTGACGACCATGGTCAGCGTGGCGGCGCGCGAACATGAAGCCGTCTGGATGGGGACAGAACAACCGCATCATCGCATCACCGCCGAGTCGCGCGGGTTGTCGCGCTACTTCGATATCAACTATCTCGATACGCTGGCGTCGTGCGAAAGCGGCTGGGATCATTCGACGCGCTGTGACGACCGCTGGTTGTCCCATCTGCCCGTCGATCTCAATTCGATCTTGTATTTACGTGAACGCGACATCGCGTGGGGCTTGCGCGAAATCGGCTACGCGGGGAGCGACCTCACACCCATCGCGGTGACTTGGGAGGCGCGCGCAGAGCGACGGCGCGCGACGATCCAATCGATGATGTGGGACGATGAAGCGGGCTTCTTCTTCGATTACGACCTTCAGTATGGCGAACGCAATCCGCACGTTTCACTCGCGGGCTTTTATCCGCTGTGGGCGGGTGTGGCAACCGACGAACAGGCGCGGACGTTGGTCGAGACATGGCTGCCACCCTTCACGTTTCCCGGCGGGCTGGTGACGACGCTCAAGGCGCAAGACGGACGCCAATGGGCGTACCCTAACGGTTGGGCGCCGCTGCAATGGCTGATCGCAGCGGGCTTGGAACGTTACGGCTATGGGGACGCTGCGCAGACGATCATGCGCGCATGGTGCGACAATGTGGCGTCCGTTTTTGAGCGAACGGGGGCGATCTGGGAGAAATACAACGTGGTCGAACCCAATTCATTTGATGGCGTCGATGAAGGGTTATACGGGCAGATGCGCGGCTTCGGCTGGACGAACGGCGTGTTCGTGGATTTCGCGCGGCGTTTGAACGGTTAGCGCGCGATGCGCTAGGCGTCCGAATGCTCAGATCGACTCGATGAACAGCTCGAAATGGCGCACGTTGTCCACCGCCGCCGCGAACAACGCCCACAGATCGCCCTGTGCCACCGTTGTAAACGCCGGATCGGGGCGCGCCAACGTCGCCAACATCGAACAGATCGCGTCCAATGCGGCTTCGTGGACTTGGCGCATATACGCGAACCACGCCAACGCCAGTTCGATGGCGGTGTTGTCCTGCACGATACGCTTGGAATCGGGCGATTCGTACAGATAGCGATAGCGCCATGCGCGATGCTCGTCATGCAGCGCGCTTAAGGTCGCATCGGCATCGCGCAGGAGCGCACGCAGCGGCGCGGTACGCCGAGCATCGGCGCGCGTGCGTCCGTCGTCGTCTGTCCAGCGCGTCTCCAACAAGGACGCCAACAGCGACAACGTATTGCGCGCCATCGCCAGTCGCCGGACATATTCTTGGTTGATACGCCACAGGCGTTCGCTGGCGTTGATCATCGCTGCCGTTCCCACGTCGGCACGCACCATCGTTCATCATCCTATCGTATGATTAAATTGTAACACGATCCGCGATATTGCCGCGATTCTCGCTGCGAGCGACGCGCCCGCTGGTTGCCAGATGAAGGTCGGGAAAATCTTCCGACTTTTTATAGAACTTTTGTACTTTTTTCATCTTTTTTGAGCGAAAGTATGTTATGCTTTACAGTGGAGGAAATGGCTTATGGCGAGTCCATTTGGAGACGAATTCGACGAAGACGAATACGACCCCGACGAGGAAGAAGAAGACGAAGGGGTTGCTAAATCGTCGAAGAATCCGTTCAGTAAAATCAATCAAGCACTCGGCGGCGGCGATGACGATGACGACGAACCGCCCGCATCGCGCCCATCCGTGTTCGGAGCAGGGCTGCCTTCGCGTCCACCGCCCCCAACGGGAGGATCGGGCATCACAACGCCCAGTCCGATCCGCTCACCGGGAGCGCCGCCCAGCGGCGGATCTTCGGGCGGCGTAACGCCCTACAATCGTCCGCCGTTGGGTGGATCGCCCGGCGGCGGATCATCCGGCAGTGGCACGCCCCCTGCAGGCGGATCGGGCTTCGGCACAGGCACATTCGGCGGCGCGCGTCCGCCCACACCCGGTAGCGGCAGCGTTCCGCCCAGCGGTGGGAGTGGCAGCGGCTTGCCCGGTCAGCGCCCACCCGCGCCCGGCGGCGGGACTGGCAGTGGTTTGCCCGGTCAGCGTCCACCCGCGCCCGGCGGTGGGACTGGCAGTGGTTTGCCCGGTCAGCGTCCACCCACGCCCGGCGGCGGCACACCGCCAAGCGGCGGATTTGGGGGTGGCAGCTCACCCGGTCAACGTCCACCCACGCCCGGCGGTGGCACACCGCCCGGTCAGCGTCCACCCGCGCCCGGCGGCGGTTCATCGCCAAGTGGTGGATCGAGCGGTGGCTTTGGCGGCAGCAGTCAGCCCGGTCAACGCCCGCCGCAGCCCGGCGTCGGATCACCGCCCAGTGGCGGGTTTGGCAGTGGCAGTCTGCCCGGTCAGCGTCCGCCCACGCCCGACAGTGGATCATCATCGCCAAGCAGCGGAAATCCGCCCACGACGGGGGGCGGCAAACCGCCGGAAAAAGACAAAGACGCGGGCAATAAAGGCGGCGTCGCTGGAGCGTTAGGCAGGTTCGCGCCCAAACTCGGCGCGGACAAGAAAGACGACGAAAAACCCGGCGGCAAGCCCGCCGAAAAGCCGAAAGACGACGATAAAGGCGGTGGATTTGGGTCGCGGCTTGGCGGCATTGGAGCGCGCTTGCCGTTCGGCAAGAAAGACGACACGAAAGCCGCGCCGCCCCCTGCGGCGAATAAGCCAGCGGGCGGGTCATTCGGCGGCGCATCAGCGGGCAATCAACCAAGTTCATCGGGATTCGGTAAGCCGCCCGCGTCCACGCCCGGAAGCAACCCAGCGACCCCGCCAGCGGGCGCATCAAGCGGCAATCCGCTCGCGCGCGTCGGCGGCGCGGTCGCCGGACTCGGCGCGGGCATCGGATCGCGTTTGCCGTTCGGCAAGAAAGACGACACGAAAGCCGCGCCCCCCCCACCCGGCGGCAGCAAGCCCGCGCCTGTGAGCGCGGTCGGCGGCGCGGCGTCACCCTTTGGCGCGGCGAAATCTGCGCCTGCGGCTGCGGGCGGCAAAGCACCTGCCGCGAAAGGGGCAGCGCCCGCCGCGCGCACCAATCCGCTGACGAGTCTGCGTGAGCGCGTGACCAGCCTGCCGATTTTCGGCGGCGACACCAAGAAGAAACCCGCCTCCAAGACAGCAGCGAAAGCGAACAAGAACGGGAAAGCCGTCGAGTACAAGCCGCTCTCGCTGTCGCTGGATAAGCGGATGGAGATTTTTGGCATCGTCATGGTGATCGGCGCAGTCGTGATCCTGCTTAGCAGCCTCTCCCCGACGAAAGGCGCGCTGACGGAGGGCGTCAACCGCTTCTTGTCACAGACGTTCGGTTGGGGGGCAATTGGCGTGCCGTTGGCGATGCTCCCGCTCGGTGTGTGGCTGATCATGCTGCGCGCGGGCGAAGAAACGCCAACTGTCGATATTACGCGCGTGGTCGGCGTCGTGGTGTTCTATCTGGCACTGCTGACATTGTTCCACTTCATTCATGCGGTCGACCTGTATCAAGTTGGTGAGGGGCAGGATTATCTGACGGTCGTGCGCGACGTGTTCTTGCCGCTTTCAACCCAATTGGGACGCGGCGGCGGACGCATCGGCGGGCTGATCTACTTCCAACTGATCAGTAATTTGACCGAGTGGGGCGGCTTCTTGGTCGTGATCGCGCTGATGATCATCGCCGTCATGATGGTCACGAGCCTGAGCTTGTCGCAATTGGGCTTGATCGGCATCAGCATGGGACGCGGTTTCAACGACGCGCGCCGCCGTTGGGCGGTGCGAAATGTCGCCAAACGTGCGGAACAGACGGAGAAACGTCGCCTTGCCGCACTAGCGAATGCGCCCGCTGTACCCGCCGTCACAGTAGCTCAACCCATGCTGACACCCGCGCTCGTTGGACAGCCACAACCCGCGTTCGCGGCGCTGGGACAGCCGTCGTTCGCGCCCGCGCTCAATCCCGCGCCCGCGATGAGCGCGCCCATGACGGCTACCGCTGGTGGATTGCCCCTGCCGCCCGCGTCCGCCGTGCCTGCGCTCGAACCAGAGCGCAGCATCTTGATCACGGGCGGCGGACGCAGCATGACCGTTAGTCCGACGGGCGCGCCCATGACAGCAGCGGCGTCCGCGCCAGAAATCGCCGCCCCGGTACCCGCAGCGGTGAGCTTCGCGCCGCCCCCGATTGCGCCAGCCATGTCGCCCGCGTCCGGGATGCCGCCGACGCCGCCAAGCGCGCCCGTCATCCCGCCGCCAAGCGCGCCCATCGTGGCTTCGACACCCACGCCGATGCCTGTTGGCGCAACGCCCGCCGCACCGCCGAAAGATGACAAGAAGCCGAATGCGTTTGGCAGCGTTGGCGCGGGCATCGCGGGCGCACTCCCATTCGGACGCAATAAAGACGGCGATGCGAAAACACCCGCCGCGTCCAAATCGGATGATGAAAAGGCGAAGGGACTTTCGTTCAGCAATCCGCTCAAGCGTTTTGGCAAAGATGAGACGAAAGACGTGCCGAAAGTCGCTGCGGCTGCAACGCCCGCCGCCGCAGCGCTGCCAGCAGCAACCGCGCCCGCCGCCACGTCGGGATATGTCAGCCCGTTCCGTGCGCCCGCCGCGCCGCCCGCGGTGACCGCACTCGCATCCAATGCACCGACTGGAGCCATGCCACCACCGAATTATGCGCCGGCGGGAACATCCGCCGCGCCGCCCGTTGTGCCAACGCCGTCCGCGAACGCGCCCGCCGCCACGCCCCTGAGTCCGACACCATTTCAGCGCGCGCCGCTTGGTGCAGCGCCAAATGCCGGGTCAGTGGACGGGAAGCCCGATGGTGCATCGTCGGAAACCAACGGCACGGCGGCGAAACCGTCTGACACCGCGCCGCGCAATGCGCCGTCTAAAATCGCCGCGTTCTTGGACGACGATATCGAGGATGATGATGATGATCTGATGGACGAGGACGATCTGATGCGTCCCGCCCAACCGAAGGGGATCGGCGCGCTCCCCCGCGCGACCGAGACCGCCCGCGTGATGCAGCCGCGCGCGACCGATACACTCCCGGCGGCACGTTCGACGCAGACCGCCGAAACGTCTGCGCTGCCGTCCAGTGTTGCGCCTGCGGCGTCGTTGAGTCGCCCGGATGAAGCGCGCCAGAACATCCCGCCCGCCAATCTGATCAGCACAGCGGCGAATGCAGCCGCCAGTGTCGGCGCGGCAGCCGTCAGCACCAGCGCGCGCGCGCTGTCCGACGGGGATGGACAGAAATCCGCGCCGACTGTGAGCGCGCCCTCCGCACCTGCGCGCCGCGTTCCGCCGTGGGAGGATGAACCCGCGCCACGCCCCACACCCGCCGCGCCGCCCGTTGTGCCATCTCCAACGGTGACCCCGCCGCCGCCCACCGCGCCGCCCACCGCGCCGCCTGTGGTGGCAACGCCGCCGATTATCGCTGCGCCGCGCCCCGCGCCCACGCCGCCGATCATCACTGCGCCGCCGCCAAGACCCGCATCCGACAGCGGGCCCGCGCCGCAGATCACACGCAGCAAGCGCAAGGAATACAAGCTGCCCGATTTCGCCGGACTGCTGCAATCCGGGACGGATCACGAACTCGATCACGAGAAGCTGATCGAACGCGCGCGGGTGATCGAGGACACGCTGTCGAGCTTCGGCGCGCCCGGTCGCGTGGTCGAAGTCCGCACGGGTCCCGTGATCACGCAGTTTGGCGTCGAGCCGGATTATCTCGTGGCGCGCGGCGGCAAGAAAAACCGCGTCAAGGTCAGCGCGATTGCCGCGCTCGACAAAGATTTGCAGCTCGCACTCGGCGCGAAGTCGATCCGTATCGAAGCACCCGTACCGGGCAAGGGTTACGTCGGCATCGAAGTTCCGAATGAGTCTCCGAGCGTCGTCCGCTTGCGCGATGTGCTGGAGTCCCCGGAATACAATCGGATCAAGTCGCCGCTGGCGTTCGCGCTCGGTCAAAGTGTCGATGGGACGCCTGTCGCCGCCGCGCTCGACACCATGCCACACTTGTTGATCGCCGGAACAACGGGTTCCGGTAAATCGGTCTGCGTCAATGCGATCATCGGCAGCTTACTGATCCGCAATTCGCCGGAACGCCTCAAATTGATCATGGTTGATCCCAAGCGCGTCGAATTGACGGGCTACAACGGCATTCCCCACTTGATCGCGCCCGTCGTCGTGGAGCATGAACGCGCCGTCGGCGTGCTGAAGTGGGTCACGCGCGAGATGGACGACCGCTACCGCCGCTTCGCTGGAGCGGGCGCGCGTAATTTGGACGATTACAACAAGCATCTGCCCGTTGGCGAAGACATCTTGCCCTACATCGTCGTGATCATCGACGAACTCGCGGATTTGATGATGCTCTCGCCGGATGAGACGGAACGCACGATCACGCGCATCGCCGCGTTGGCGCGCGCGACGGGCATCCATTTGGTGATTGCGACGCAGCGTCCATCAGTCGATGTGGTCACTGGCTTGATCAAGGCGAACTTCCCGGCACGGATCGCCTTCGCCGTCGCGTCCAGCACCGACAGCCGCGTGATTTTGGATCAACCGGGCGCGGATCGCTTGCTCGGACGTGGCGATATGCTCTACATGAGCGGCGACTCGCCCGCGCCCGTCCGTTTGCAAGGCGTGTTCGTCTCGGACACCGAAATCGGCAACGTGACCCGCTTCTGGCGCGGTCAAGTGGACGATAACGACTTGGCAGCGCGCCCATCGATCACGGCGTTCTCGCTCGATGAGATGAGCAAAGGCGACTCGAAGGGTGGGAACAGATCGCGCGGAACCAGCGGCGCGGTGATCGCCCCTTGGCAGCGCGATCAGAATAAACGCAGCAAGTCCGACGATGATGACGACGACGAACTCATGAACGAAGATTGGAACGGCGATGGCGATGTGGACAGCGACGACGACGAACTCTACAACCAAGCTGTTGATATGGTACGCCGCCTCGACAAAGCATCGGTTTCGCTGTTACAACGGCGTTTGCGCATCGGCTATACGCGCGCCGCGCGGATGATCGATGTGATGGAGGAACGCGGCATCGTGGGTCCCCCCGTCGAGGGGAGCAAACCGCGCGACGTCTTGCCGCCGAAAGTGTAAAGACAGTGATGAGGGATGCGTAAAGCGGGGTTATGGGTTCACGAAGCTATCCGAAACTCAGGTTAACTACGAAGGGCGTCCAAATAGGACGCCCTTCGCGTTATGGGGGATGAGGTGGTTCAGCCCGTTAAAGAAAACATCGAACGCGGCAGCGTCACGCGGAACGTCTCACATTCCGGCAGTCCGTTCACCAAGACGATGACCTGCCATGAGAAGTTGATGCCGGGCCCAATCGCCGTGCTGCTCACATCGATATCGGCGTTCGTCCCCGTCACGTTCTGCGTCCACACGATATTATCATCGGCGTCGTAGATCACCACGCGGTACGTGTCGATCCCGTTCACGCCGCTCCACGAGAACGCCTCGACGCCGTTAGCGAAGCCGTTGACGGGCAGAATCGGCACGAAACCGCTGCAATCAAGCACCGTGAACGGCGTCGCGGACGGCGTGCGTAACGGTGCTGGCGTATTCGTGAATACGCGGTTCGTCCCCGCTTCGACCAAGGGCGTTTCATCGATATCACCGCTTACGCGCGTGACCACCCCGCGCGAAACCCATGCGCGTGTGCCGTCGGGCAGCAGGATGAACAGCCAATCTGTCGTTAAATTGCTGCGTCCCAAAACGAGCGCCTGTCCGCCTACCGGGAACGACCCGACTATGCTGTATGACTGTCCATCACCCGCGCGCAAATTGACTGCGCTGCTGCTGGTGACAAACGCGGGTTCGGGCGTTGACGTTGGAATTGGCGTGTTCGACGGCGTGTTCGACGGCGTGGTCGTATTGGAGGGTGTAAAAGTCGGCGTCGGCGTCGGGGATGCTGTGGGCGTGGGCGTCCACGAGAGCGCGATCTCGGTTAACCGCTGTGCCAACTGTGTATTGAGTGCCTCTTGGGTGCGCGTCGGGGCAGCATCAGCGGTGGCAGTCGCGGCGCTGATCGCAGCGTTCGTCGCCGCGATCTCGACATCCGAAAGCGTCGGCGT
>Ga0163144_10020615_pt1 | contig 13167 bp, 10 predicted proteins | sample OliLak19BULKMAT1_FD_123175 | JGI IMG/M metagenome (GOLD analysis project Ga0163144, IMG submission 123175) | Freshwater microbial mat bacterial communities from Lake Vanda, McMurdo Dry Valleys, Antarctica - Oligotrophic Lake LV.19.BULKMAT1 | ecosystem: Environmental > Aquatic > Freshwater >... | reverse complement strand
GGACTCGACCAACGCCGAGACGCCTGGCACCATCCCGTCGGAGCGCGTGATCGGGCCGGTGCTGCGCGACATCGTGTTGGACTCGCCCGCGCTGGTGGTGGTGGCGTGTTTCTCCTCGCATGTGCACCGGGTGCAGCAGGCGATCAACGCCGCTCGTGAAGATGGGCGCAAGGTGGCGTTCCTGGGTCGCTCGATGCATACCGTCTCGCGCGAGGCGCGTCAGCTGGGCATCCTCGAAGTCTCTGACGATGAGATTGTGGACATCGAAGAGGTAAAGAACCTGAACCCTCGTGACGTGATGATCATCTGCACGGGCTCCCAAGGGGAGCCGTTCGCCGCGCTTTCCTTGATGGCCGCGCGCGAGCACAAGTGGGTCAAGCTCGGCATCAACGACACCGTGATCTTGTCGTCCTCGCTCATCCCCGGCAACGAACCGGCCATCCACCGGGTGGTGGACGGTTTGTATCGAACCGGCGCCTCGATCTTTCATGTGCCGGCCGACAAGGTGCACGTGTCGGGTCACGCGGCCGCGGACGAACTGCAGTTCTTGCTGAATCTGGTGAAGCCGCGCTGGTTCATCCCGGTCCACGGCGAGCGGCGGCATCTCTCCCAGCACGCGAAATTGGCTCGTGAGGTGAACATCCCGGCCGACCGCATCTTGATCGCCGAGGATGGGGACCAGGTCGAGATCGGTGAGGTCTGCAAGTTCAACAACCGGATCCCCGCCGGGATGACCCTGGTGGATGGCATCGGTATTGGCGATGTGGGCCCGGAGGTGCTGCGGGACCGGCGCAAGCTCTCCGACGATGGCATCGTGGTCGTCGTGCTGGCCATCGACGCGCACACCGGCGAGTTGGTAGGCGAGCCCGACCTGGTCAATCGTGGATTCGTCCATGAGGAGACTTCCAGCGAAATCCTTGAAGAAGGCCGGAAACGCGTCATGCTTGCCCTTGAGCAGGCTGAGAAGGATGCAGTCACCGATCGCAGTATCTGGATTCAGACGATTCGTCGTGTGCTCAGCAAATACTTCTGGGAGGTCACCGAAAGAAAGCCGGTGATCGTCCCCATCATCATGGAGGTCTGATGGCCAATACCGCGAGGCGTTCCCCCGCCAAGCGGCCCGCATCGAAGTCTTCTTCCCCGAAGTCCTCGCCTGCGAAGTCGAAGTCTGCATCGAAGAAGGCGGCGCCGACCACGGTCCACGAGCACCTCTCGCCGTGGCGCCGTGATGCGGCGGGCATTGCCTTGGTCGTGCTCGCGGTGCTCAGTGCGCTCGCGTTGTGGTTTGACACCGCGGGTGGGCTCGGGTCGGCGGTGACGTGGCTGGCCGAAGGCTCCTCGGGGGTGTTCTCGTTGCTGTGGCCCGTGGCGCTCGTGTTCTGGGGTGTGCTGCTCGTTTCGGGCAAGGCCGCTGAGAAGCGGGTGCCGATGTTGATCGGGTTCGCGTTGCTCGTGGTGGGCGGACTCGCGGTGGCCTCGATCGCGATGGGCAATCCCAGACCGTCGGCGGACTTTGCCGCGCTCGCCGATGCCGCCGGATTCGTCGGTGCGGTGGCGGGGTACCCGCTGTCGGTAGCGGTGTCGCCGCTGGGGGCAGAGATCGCCTGGACGGGTGTGGGCGTCTTGGGTGCGTTGATCTTCACCGGGACGTCCTTGTCGCGGCTGTGGGACGGGGTCCAAGGGATGTTCCAGCAGATCCGGGAGGCCGCACAGGCCGATGGCGCCGCGCAGGCCGAGGAGGAAGCGGAGGCCGCTCGCGTTGCTTCGGAGTCAGCGGCGGCCGCCGCTTCGGCGGGCCCACTCGCCGGTGCGGCCGGTGTGCGGCGCACGATCAACCTCGGGGATGACATCGGACCCTCATCCGAGCCGCCAGATGATGAGATCGCGGCGAAGCGCAGTGGGAAGCCGCGCAACAAGGTCGGCATCTTCGCAGCAGAGGGCGACGCGGACGGCCTGCAGGAGGTCGGCGCGGAGATCTTGGCGGCCGCCAACGAGGTGACCGGTTACGCAGGGGCCGTCTCCGATGACGCAGTGGCCGCGAAGGCTGCCCCGCGCAAGCCCGCGGGCGCGTACAAGCTTCCTCCGATGGACCTGCTGCGCGTGGCGCCGGCCAATGCGCAGGATGGCCAGGATGAACAGCACACCATGGAGGCACTCGAGCAGTGCTTCCGCACCTTCGGCGTCGCGGCCACGGTGCCAACCGCCCACCGAGGACCGACCGTGACGCTCTATGAGGTTGAGGTCGAAGCGGGAACGAAGGTCAACAAGGTGCTCTCGCTGTCTGATGACATCGCCTATGCGATGGCGACGCCTGACGTGCGCATCATCGCGCCGATCCCCGGCAAGTCGGCCATCGGGGTCGAGGTCCCCAACAAGCACCGCGACTTTGTGATGCTCGGCGACATCCTGCGGTCCAAGGCCGCCAAAGAGGCCACGCACCCCCTGTCGGTGGCGCTCGGCAAGGACGTCCAGGGCCGCGCCCACATGGTGAACCTCGCCACGATGCCGCACGTGCTGGTGGCAGGGGCCACCGGGGCCGGGAAGTCCTCCCTGGTCAACTCGTTCATCACTTCCCTGCTCATGCGCACGACCCCCGAAGATGTGCGTTTGCTCTTGATTGACCCCAAACGGGTTGAGATGGCCCACTACGCCGAGGTGCCGCACTTGCTGGCACCGATCGTCGTGCATCCCAAGCGTGCCGCGGAGGCGCTGAAGTGGATCGTTCGAGAGATGGAACTTCGCTACGAGATGCTCGCCACGGTCGGTGTGCGCGATATCGATGGCTACGAGGAAGGCCGCCGCGCAGGTTCGCTTCGCATCCCGCCGGGCCAGGACGCGAAGTATCAGCACATGCCGTTCATCGTGGTCGTGATCGATGAGTTGGCCGACCTCATGATGGTGGCGCCGCGCGACGTGGAAGACGCCATCTGCCGCATCGCGCAGATGGCGCGCGCGGTCGGCATCCATTTGATCGTCGCCACGCAGCGTCCTTCGGTTGACGTCGTGACCGGCTTGATCAAGGCGAACATCCCGTCGCGCATCGCGTTGATGACCTCGTCCCAGGCCGACTCGCGCGTGGTGCTGGATATGAACGGAGCGGAGAAGTTGGTCGGGCACGGCGACATGCTCTACGCACCCGCGAACGCTTCGAAGCCGACGCGCTTGCAGGGCGCCTGGGTGACCGAGGAGGAACTGCATGCGGTCGCCGGGTTCGTTCGCGAGCAGCGTGACGTGATCTATGAACAAAGCGTTGAGGGACTCGGCTTGCCTCCTTTGGAGGGCGGCGGGCCGGGTGGCCGCGGCGGCGAGGGCGTGGCGGGGGATGATGATGACCTGCTCCGTCAGGCCAAGGAGCTGGTGATCGTCTCGCAACTCGGTTCGACCAGCATGTTGCAGCGGAAGCTGAAGGTCGGGTTCGCGCGCGCTGGCCGCTTGATGGACTTGATGGAAGAAGAGGGCGTCGTTGGTCCCTCCCAGGGCTCCAAAGCACGCGACGTGCTGATCACGCCGGACGAGTGGGCCGAGTCGCCCGCTCGACCCGCATAAGGCTCGCCACAGCCCCTTCCCTATACTTTCGCCGTGTCCATGATTGGGATCGGCCCCGCCCTGCGCAAGGCGCGCGAGCATCGCGGCCGCAGCCTCGAGGAGACCGCGCGCGACACCATGATCCGGCCGGACGTGCTGGCCGCGCTGGAGGAGGAACGTTTCGAGGAACTTCCCGGGGATGTCTACGTGCGCGGGTTCCTGCGTTCGTATTCGCAGTACTTGGGGCTCAGTCCCGACAAGGTGCTCGCCGCGTACTCCAAGGAGGTGGGGTCAGATATCCCGCCGCCGATCCTCGGGCCGGTGGACCCGGGGGAGGAGGAGCCAATCCTGCGCCCCCGCCAAACGGGCAGCTGGATCGTGGCGCTCGGGATCGCGCTCAGTGTGTTCTTGCTCGCGGCGGCGCTCGGGCTGCTATCCAACGCTGCTTCCACGCCGGACCCCGCGCCCTTGCCGACGGCCATCGAGTCCCCGGAGCCACCGACGCCGGTGTCGCTGTCGTTGCTGGCCCGCGCGCGCGTGAACGCCTCGATCATCGTGGACGGCAAGCAGGAGTTCCTCGGCGTGCTCCAAGAACTCGAAGCGCGCGACTATCGCAAGGTCGATGAGATCACGGTCTCGTTTGATCGGGGCGCCGTGGTGGAGTTGAAGGTGAACGGCCGCGACCTGGGAATGCCGGGCTCGCCCGACGTGCCCTACGAAGCGACCTTCACGGGCGAGGGGACGCTTCCGGGCGAGCCGGTGGCAGAGGTATCGCCCGTGGCCGGCGAGTCACCGGTGGCGGCTGCGCCGACCACCCGGCGAGAGGAGCGGCAGGCCCGGCGCGAGGATCGACAGAGCCGACGTCAAGATCGCAAGACCCGAGGCGAGGAACGCACACGTGAACGAGAGGAGCCGTCACCATCGCCGAGCGTGTGAAGCCACTGGGACTGGGATGGCCCAACATCATCTCGATTGTGCGGATCATCCTGGTGATCCCGATGGTGTGGTTGCTCATGCAGCCGAGCACTTCGGGAGCCGCATGGGCGGCGTTCGCGCTGTTCTTGGTGGGGGCTGCGTCGGACCGGCTGGATGGCTATCTAGCGCGGCGCTACGACCTCCTGACGGCCACCGGGGCCTGGTTGGATCCACTGGCGGACAAACTGTTCGTCATCGCGCCGACCATCGTGTTGAGCGCCGATGGCCGTTTCCCGTGGTGGGCGACGGTCATCATCATCGTGCGCGAGGCGTCGATCTCGCTCCTTCGCTGGGTGCTGGACAAGCGAGGGGCCTCCATGCCCGCATCGGGCTGGGGGAAGATCAAGACGGTGCTGCAACTCGTGGCGATCGGGGCGTACCTGGTTCCCGGCGCGCCGGAGTTCATGCGACTCCCCGTCTTGATTGTGGCGGTCATCATCACGGTCTACTCGGGTGTGGACTATTTCGTGAAGGCCGGGGCGTTGGAGCGCGCGGCCAAGGCGAAGGCGAAGGCGCCGTCGCCGGCAGAACCGGACGTGGGAGTGGAAGCGGAAGCGGAAGCGTGAGGTCAAGACGATGAGAGCAGAGATCATCGGCGTCGGGACCGAGTTGCTGCTCGGACAGATTGCCAACGAGAACGCGCGCTGGATGTCCGAGGAGTTGGCGGCGATTGGCGTGGACGTCCTGCACCACACGGTGGTGGGGGACAACGAGGAGCGGATCGCTTCGGCGTTTACGTTGGCTCGTTCCCGCGTGGATGTCGTGCTCTCCACGGGCGGGCTTGGGCCGACGCAGGATGACATCACGCGAGATGGATTGGCACGTGCCTTGGGCATCGCTCAAGAGCGACACCCCGAGATCGAGGAGTTCCTGCGCGAGAAGTTCGCAAACCTCGGGCGCTTGATGCCGGAGTCCAACCTGGTGCAGGCGATGGTGCCGGTGGGATGCCGGTTCATCCTTCCCGATCGGGGCACGGCTCCCGGCCTTGTCTGGGACGGCGAGGGCGCCCGCATGTATTGCGTCGCCGGCGTGCCAGCCGAGATGCGGGAGATGATGACCGGGACGATCTTGCCGGACCTCCGCTCGCTCAGCGGTGATGTCGTGATTGCATCGCAGGTCATCCGCTCGACCGGTATCGCGGAGGCGCGAGTGGGCGAGCTGTTGCAAGACCTCTTCGAGTCAAGTGAGAACCCGACCGTGGCATACCTGGCCTCCAGCGGCGAGGTGAAGGTGCGCTTGACCGCCAAGGCCGCGGATACGGAGGCTGCCGCGGCGTTGATCGCCCCGGTGGCGGCGTTGGTGGTTGCGCGCTTGGGGGATGCGGTGTTCTCCGTTGAAAATGAGTCATTGGAAGAGGCGGTGGGCCGGCTCCTGCGGTCGCGTGGGTGGTCGCTGTCGATGGCGGAGTCACTGACGGGTGGGACGCTGGCGGGACGGGTGACGTCGGTGCCGGGCGCCTCCGAATACTTCGTGGGGGCAGCGGTGACCTACACGATAGAAGAGAAGGTGCGGGTGCTTTCGGTCTCCGAGGAGACCTTGGCGACGCAGGGCGTGGTTTCTGCGGAGGTCGCGCATGAGATGGCCCAGGGTGCTCGAGCGTTGTTCGGCTCAGACCTGGCGCTCGGACTGACCGGGGTGGCGGGACCTGATGCCCACGGCGGGCAGCCCCCGGGACAGGTCTGGATCGGGTTCGAGGCCGACGGCGTCTCGCACCAGCGCGGCTTCCGCGCCCCCGGCGACCGCGCCCAGGTACGCGCGTTCGCGCAGCAGGCGGCGCTTGACCTGGTGCGCCGTCATTGCGAGGGCTTGGCGTTGCCCGCAACGTGGTAAGCGAGTGGTTTCAGACCATTTACAGAATCTTTCCCGTCATTCTTGACCTCGAACATATGTTCGGTTAGCCTCCTGAAGTCGGCTGATCCTGGTTGATACCGGTGGAGGGAATCACACGGGTGTAAGTTGTGTCAGACCCTCCTGCTAGGTTCGCCTAAGTGCCCAAGAAGGGCATCCTGCTCGGGACACAAGCAAGGCAAAGGCAAGGGAAAGGGAGGCTTTACATGGGTACGGATCGCGAAAAGATGCTCGGACTGGCGCTGTCTCAAATCGAGAAGGCGCACGGCAAAGGCGCCGTCATGAGGCTCGGCGAGCACGCTGCCGGACGCGACATCAAAGTCACGCCCACCGGCTCGCTCGCACTGGACATCGCTCTCGGCGTCGGGGGCATCCCCAATGGCCGTGTGGTTGAGGTCTTCGGACCGGAAGGCTCCGGAAAGACCACCGTGTGCCTCCACATCATCGCCGAGTGTCAGCGTCAAGGCGGGATCGCCGCCTTTATCGACGCCGAGCACGCGCTTGACCCCGGCTACGCTGCTGCCCTGGGCGTCAATGTGGACGAACTCCTGGTTTCTCAGCCCGACTCGGGTGAGCAAGCGCTCGAGATCGCGGACATGCTGGTCCATTCGGGTGCGCTCAACCTGGTCGTTGTGGACTCGGTTGCCGCCCTCGTCCCTCGCGCCGAGATCGAAGGCGAGATGGGCGACACGCACGTCGGCCTGCAGGCCCGCCTGATGTCACAGGCTATGCGCAAGCTCTCCGGCAGCCTCAGCAAGTTCGAGGTGACTGCCATCTTCATCAACCAGCTCCGCGAAAAGATCGGCGTCATGTTCGGCAGCCCCGAGACCACTCCCGGCGGTCGTGCGCTCAAGTTCTACTCGTCGGTTCGCCTGGATGTACGCAAGATCGAGAACCTGAAGGATGGGATGGAGGTCGTCGGTTCTCGCACGCGGGTCAAGGTCGTCAAGAACAAGGTGGCTCCGCCGTTTCGTCAGTGCGAGTTCGACATCATGTACGGCAAGGGCATCTCCGGCGAAGGTTCCCTGATTGATGTGGGTGTCGAGCTCGAGATCGTGCAGAAGGCGGGCGCGTGGTTTACCTACGAGGGAACGCAGCTCGGTCAGGGCAAGGAGAACGCTCGCCAGTTCCTGAAGGAGCACCCCGAGATCTTCGCGGAGATCGATCACAAGATCCGGTCGGCGGTCGGGATGGCCGGCTTCACCGAGGCCGATGATGTTCCCATCGATGTCCCCATCGATGTTCCGGGCGTCGTGCTTGATGAAGAGCCGCAGGCTCCGAAGAAGAGCCGCGCAGCAAAGAATGAGGCTTCGACAGATGCGCCCGCGCAGGACGCCCCCGTCGAGGATGTGGGTTCCTCGCTCGCCGGCTAGCGGCGAAGCGACAGGGATCAAGGAACAAGCCGCTGTGGTCAGGTCAACTGAGTCCAAGGCGGAGCGCAAGCGTCAGGAGCTGGAGAGCCCGGATCGATGTCATGACCGGGCGCTCCAGCTCCTTTCGTTTCGGGCCCGTTCCCGAAGTGAGATGGGGGAGCGGTTGCTGAGAGTGGGCTTTCCCGAGCCGATGGTGACCCAGGAGCTCGAGCGGCTGGAGCGGGTCGGCCTCCTCAACGATGAACAATTCGCGGAAGCGTTCACGCGCGAGATGACCGTCTACCGGGGCCAAGGGCGTTGGAGCGTGAAAGCGGGCCTTGGGCGCAAAGGGATTGACCGGCAGACAATCGACGAGGCCACGGCTTCCCTCACGCCAGAACTCGAGGAAGAGCGTGCAGACGCCCTGGCGGCAGTCCGCGCGAGGCGACTGACCAAAGTCGAGCCGCGGGCGGCCTTTCAGCGGCTCTCGGGATTCTTGATGCGTCGCGGTTTCGATGGGGATATCGCTCGTCGCGCGGCGAGGCGGGCTCTTGCGGTAGAGCTGGACGAGGCGGAATAGGCCTTCTGGCCCCCGCGGCCCTTGCGTCAAGTCCACCGCGGTCGTACATTCATCCTTACAAGAGGTTCCCTACAAGGATTGATACGACACATGTGCATGTCAAACCCAACCGACAACCTTCAACTGACCGGATACCTACCGCAGCTCCGTGGGACGGAGCCTGGGCGCATCGTGGTGCCCGAGGCAGGACCAACCCTCTAGTCATCACCGTACGGCGCATGCACGCGCGTTCTTGTTGGTCGTAGGAGACCTCCTCAAAGCACGGATAAAGTTCGAGGAGGCAACGACGATGACTGAAGCCCTAATCGCCATCCTGGCTCTTGTCGCTGGATTTCTGGTCGGCTATGTCGTGCGACTTCAGATGAGCAACGCCCGCGCCAGTTCGGCCGAGGCCAAGGCGGAGAAGCGCCTCGCCGAGGCGGAGCTGGAAGCCGAACAGCTCCTGCGAAAGTCCACCACGGAAGGCCGCGACCAGATCGAGCAGGCCCGGCGGAGGTCAGAGCAAGAATTCGAAGCCCGCCGCGAGGAGCTCACCCGCCGCGAACAAGGACTCGACCAACGAGACCAGACGCTCGAGCAACGCGACCAGACCTTGGACACCAAAGCACAGGGCATCGATCGGCGGGTGGCGGAAGCGGAAGAGCTCAAGGCCGATCTGCGAGACAAGGCCGAGGAGACCGAACGCCGCCTCGTGGACCTCGACGAAGAGCGTCAGCTGCTGGACGCCGCGGCCTCGGTGCAGCGCCGTGAACTGGAGCGGGTGGCCCAGATGACCGCCCATGAGGCCAAGGATGCGCTGGTGGGCCAGGTTGTGGAGGAGGCCAAGCGTCAGGCCATGGCCACGGTTCGTGAGATCGAAGAGCGTGCGCGCGAAGAGGGCGAGGAGCGCGCTCGCAAGATCGTGACGGTGGCCATCCAGCGGGTCGCCTCCGAGCAGACCGCGGAGTCCACCGTCAGCGTGTACCCACTGCCGAGTGAGGACATGAAGGGCCGCATCATCGGACGTGAGGGACGCAACATCCGCGCGTTCGAGGCGACCACGGGGGTCAATCTGATCATCGACGACACACCCGAGGCCGTCGTCCTTTCCTGCTTCGACCCGGTGCGCCGCGAGGTGGCTCGTTTGACGCTTGACAAGTTGGTAGGCGACGGGCGTATCCAACCGGCGCGCATCGAGGAGATGTATGAACGGTCACTGCGCGAGATCGAAGACGAGGTCAAACGTGCGGGAGAAGCCGCCATCCTCGAGGTCAACATCCCGGATGTCCATCCCGAGATGATCAAGGTGCTTGGCCGGCTCCAGTACCGCACCTCGTATGGCCAGAACGTGCTCCGGCATCTGATCGAGTCCGCACACATCGCGGTCGGCCTGGCATCTGAACTGGGCCTAGATCCCACCATCCCGAAGCGGGGCGCGTTCCTGCACGACATCGGCAAGGCTCTTACGCATGAGGTCGAAGGCTCCCACGCGATCATTGGCGCCGAGTTGGCGCGCAGGCTCGGGGAGTCCCCTGAGGTGTGCCACGCCATCGAGGCGCACCATGGAGAGGTAGAAGCCCGCACGATGGAGGCGGTGCTCGCGCAGGTAGCCGACCAGATCAGTGGCGGACGGCCAGGCGCTCGCCGCGAGTCGCTCGAAACCTATGTGAAGCGCCTCGAGCGCCTCGAAGAGATCTGCACCACGCACCCAGGGGTGGCGAAGACGTTCGCAATGCAGGCGGGTCGCGAGGTCCGCGTGGTGGTCGAGCCCGAGGAAGTGGACGATGTGGCCGCGCAAGTGCTGGCTCGCGACATCGCCAAGCAGGTGGAGGAGGAGCTCCAGTACCCCGGGCAGATCCGGATCACCGTCGTGCGTGAGATGCGGGCAGTGGAGTACGCGAAGTAGGCACCCCGGGTAGGCTCGACCCCATGGAATCTTCACCAGAAGCGATGCCGCAACCGCCCAGCGGCCGCTACCTGCTGCGCACGTTCGGGTGCCAGATGAACGAGCACGACTCCGAGCGGATCGCTGGCCTGCTGGAAGCCGACGGGATGACCCCGGTGACCGACGCGGCCGATGCCCAGATCGTCGTGTTCAACACCTGCGCAATCCGTGAGAACGCTGACAACAAGTTGTACGGCAACCTGGGGCACCTTCGGCCGCTCAAGATGGCCAACCCGGATCTGCGGATAGTCGTGGCCGGCTGCCTGGCCCAGAAAGATCAAGGGAAGATCCAGGAACGCGCTCCTTGGGTGGATGTCGTGATCGGCACGCACGCGCTGCCGGAGCTGCTTGACCTCATCCAACGCGCAGCCGAAGACGGCCCGCAGATGGACGTGCGCGAATACACCGAGATCTTCCCGTCCGCGCTGCCCGCGGCCCGAGAAAGTGCGTTCAAGGCCTGGGTCTCTATCGCGGTTGGCTGTGACAACTCCTGTTCGTTCTGCATCGTGCCCTTGGTTCGTGGGCCCCAGAAGTCTCGTCCTATCGGCGATGTGCTTGCCGAGGTGCAGGGCCTGGCGCGGACCGGCGTCACCGAGGTGACATTGCTCGGGCAGAACGTGAACACGTATGGGCGCGACATGACCGTGCCGGGCTCCGCGCGACGCCCACTGTTCGCCGACCTGCTTCGCGCGGTCAACGAGGTCGAAGACATCCGGCGGATCCGGTTCACGAGTCCCCACCCACATGACTTCACCCCGGACGTGATCGAGGCGATGGCGGAGTCCAGTCGCGTCTGCGAACACATCCACTTCCCGCTGCAATCGGGGTCAGATGCGGTGCTGAAGGCGATGCGCCGCTCCTACCGCAGCCAGCGCTACCTGGGATGGCTCGAACAGATCCGCGCGGCGATCCCCGAGATCGCGGTTTCAACGGACATCATCGTGGGGTTCCCCGGCGAGACCGATGAGGACTTCGAGGAGACGATGCGTGTCGTGGAGCAAGCCAGGTTCGACGCGGCCTTCATGTTCCAGTACTCCCCGCGGCCCGGGACCACGGCGGGGACCATGGAAGATCAGGTCCCGAAGGAACAGGTCCAGCAGCGGTTCGACCGGCTGGTCGCGCTCCAAGAGCAGATCTCTCGCGCCTGCAACGAGGCGCTCATCGGCGCTCGCCAAGAGTTGCTCATCGAAGCGGGCGGCAAAGGCGGTCTTCAGGGGCGCACGCGCGGCAACAAGCTCGTACATTTCGATCACGCCGGTGACCTCACGCCCGGCATGTTCGTGGACGCACGCATCACTGGCGCCGAAGCGCATTACCTCAAAGGTGATCTGGTGCGGGAGGCCGCCTCCGTCCGATGACGCCGGCAAGAGGCGATCAACCGGTGCGGCTTGCGCTGGTTGGGCCGACTGCGTCCGGCAAGACCGAGGCGGCGCTCGAGGTTGCCGCACGCCTGGATGCCGAGATCGTCTCCTGTGACTCCATGTTGGTCTATCGCGGGATGGATATCGGGACGGCCAAGCCCACCGCAGCCCAGCGCGCCGCCACCCCGCATCACCTGATTGATGTGCTTGCCCCGAGCGAGTCCTTCAGTGTCGCCGCGTACCAGGCGCTAGCGCACGAGTCGTTCGAGGCTATCGCCTCGCGTGGCCATGAGGTGCTGGTGGCGGGCGGCTCGGGATTGCATCTGCGAGCGGCCGTTGATGCCCTTGTGTTCCCGCCCACCGATCCCGACGTGCGCGCCCAGCTGGAAACCGAGGCGTGTGTCCTCGGCGCGAGCGGGCTCTACGAGCGCCTGGCGAGTTTTGATCCCCAAGCCGCGGCCAAGATCGAGCCAGGGAACCAGCGGCGCTCAATCCGTGCGCTGGAGGTCGCGGCAATCACCGGACGAGAGTTCTCGTCGTTCGCTACGGCATGGGACAGCTATCCATCTGCGGGCGTGCGAATCGCCGGCATCGACGTGCCGCGCGACGCGCTGACCGAGCGGATCGGGGTTCGCGTGGAGGAGATGTTGGCCGCAGGCTGGCTCGATGAGGTCCAGGGGTTGATGGACCAGGGGTTCGGCGAGTGGCTCACCTCCTCACAGGCCATCGGGTACGCTGAGGCCGCGCGTCATCTGGCTGGCGAATGCACCCTCGAAGAGGTCCTCGTCGGCACGGTGCGGCGCACGAAGGCCCTCGCTCGACGCCAGATGGCATGGTTCCGCCGTGACCCCCGCATCCGCTGGTTCCCTGCGGGAGTGACCGGAGCCCTGGGGGTCACCGACGAACTCACGGAGTATCTGCAACGTGGCTGAACAGCGTTTCGCGAAGTATCACGGCACCGGGAACGACTTCGTGTTGATCGAAGATCTGGACGATCGACTCGAACTCACGCCGGAGGTGGTCAAGGCTGTCTGTGATCGGCGCTTCGGGGTGGGCGCGGACGGCGTCATACGGATCACGCGTGACCCCGTGGCTGATTTCTTCATGGACTATCGCAACGCCGATGGTTCGATCGCCGAGATGTGCGGCAACGGTATCCGGTGCCTGGGCAAGCTGGTCCATGACCGCGGTTTCACCACCGAGACCGAACTCAAGGTGGCGACCCGGGCGGGGATGCGGACGTTGCGCCTGCATCTGGACGATGTGACCGGCGTCGCCACGGGCGTGACGGTGGCGATGGGGCCCGCTCGCTTCAAGCGCTCCGAGATCCCGATGCGCGGTCCGGCCTGGGAAACGTTCCTCGAGCAGCCGTTCGAACTGGGGGAGGAGACCTTCACGGCATCAGCGGTGTCGATGGGCAACCCGCACCTGGTGCTGTTCCTGGACGCCGAGCAACCGGCAACGGATGTCGAGCGTGTCGGTCCGCGACTCGAGCATCATGAATTGTTCCCCGAACTCGCCAACGTCGAGTTCGTGCTGCCCGATGAGGAGCCCGATCAGTTCGTGGTGCGCGTGTGGGAACGCGGGAGTGGGCAGACCATG
>Ga0163144_10020614_pt1 | contig 13167 bp, 10 predicted proteins | sample OliLak19BULKMAT1_FD_123175 | JGI IMG/M metagenome (GOLD analysis project Ga0163144, IMG submission 123175) | Freshwater microbial mat bacterial communities from Lake Vanda, McMurdo Dry Valleys, Antarctica - Oligotrophic Lake LV.19.BULKMAT1 | ecosystem: Environmental > Aquatic > Freshwater >... | reverse complement strand
CCCGTACAAGTCCCCGCCGGCGCCCGGAGAAAGCTAACCCGCGAGGATTGCCAGGCCCTGGAAGCGGCGGGTTTGCTGGAACGGGAGCGGTTTGAACTCTTTGATGGAGAATTGATCCGGAAGATGGGAAAGTCCCGTTTACATACAATTACACTGCAGCTACTGCTCAAGTGGCTGCGCAGTGTTTTCGGGACCCTTTATGTCGAGCAGGAGACTCCGATCAACCTGAGTCCATTGTTGGACGTAACGAATGAACTGGAGCCCGACACGATCGTTCTAAGGCGCTCTTCGGAAGAGTTCCGTACAACAAACCCGGGGCCGCCCGACATTGTCCTGGTGGTGGAGGTTTCGGCGACCACGCGAGGTTACGATTTGGGGGCCAAGGCGGCCCACTACGCCAGCGCCGGAATCACCGAATATTGGGTTATCGATCTGCGCGATATGCGCATCGTGGTGCACAGGAATCCTATGGGCGAACGGTATGGATCTGTCGTCGCTTATGCGGTGGACGAAGCGGTAACGCCGTTGGCGGCGGAGTCGGCTTCAATCCGGCTGCGCGATCTAGTGAACTGACCGCGCGTGACGGGAAATATTTTGGCGTGGTGTGGCTAAAACGCCGAATTCTTTGTCTTACGGGGTATGAAGAATTTCGTGCTTTTGTTGGCGGCGCTTGGGTTGGCGTTTGGTGCGAGGCTGGAGAAGTTGCCGCTGCCGGCGGGAATGGGAATCTGGTTTGAGCCGAACCGGGGGCAGGTGGGCGGGCGGACGGAGTGGACGTCGCGGGCGGCGGGTGAAGGGGGTGGGGGAGGAGGCGCTGGGCGGGTACTCCAACTACTTTGTGGGGAAACATGAGGATGAGTGGTTTACGGGGGTGCCGCACTTTGGGCGGGTGCGGTTTGCGGATGTGTATCCGGGGATTGATCTGGTTTATTACTCGACGGGGCGGAATGTGGAGTATGACTTTATCGTTGCGCCGGGGGCGGATCCTTCGGTGATTGAGTTGGCGTTTGATGCTCCGGTGCGGGTGGATGGGGATTTGATTGTTTCGGCGGGGGGGAAGACGTTTCGGCAGCATCGGCCGCGCGTGTTTCAGGGGGCGGTTGAGATTGAGGCGTCGTACCGGTTGACGGAGCGGGGGACGGTGGTTTTGGAGGTGGGGGAGTTTGATCCGCTGGTTTCGCTGCGGGTGGATCCGGTGTTGGATTTTTCGACTTATTTAGGGGGGCCGGGGGAAGACACTCTGGGCCCTATGGAGATGGCTGCGGACGGGAATCTTCTGCTCGCCGACGGTACACAGTCACCTGCTTCCCCGGTGCTCGATCCCTTTCAGCAGCCGTCGGTTGTCTCCATGGCGCCAATCTTACTAAAGATGAGCAGTGATGGGCGGCGAGTGATCTTCTATACAATTTTGGGGAGGAACGGCTGGGATGAGGCAAGAGGAATTGCGGTCGCGAAAGATGGCACGATCATGACCGGTGGCAACACGCGATCGGGGAACTTTCCGCTCAAGAACGCCTTTCAATCCGACATCCGCGCGATCTTCGATAACGCTTTTGTGACGCGGCTTTCGGCCGACGGCCGTACGCTTTTGTATTCGAGCTATTTGGGCGGGACAAATCGGGAACAAATGAACCGCTTGACGCTGGATGACAGTGGCAACGCCTATTTTGTCGGCAATACGCAGAGCGTCGATTTCCCAACCGTGGGGGCGATCCAGAGCCGCTCGGGTGGCAGTGCAGACTGCTTTGTTTCGAAGGTTTCCCCGGAGGGGAAGCTGCTCTTTTCGACGTACTACGGTGGAGTGGGATTAGACGGATTTTGGGACGTAAAGTGGAGGTCGGATGACCGGACATTGATCCCAACTGGGGAGGCGAGAAGCCCGGATTTCCCGTTGAAGGATCCAATTCAGTCCACCTTCCACTCTCGTACCGCGTATGCGAATGGGGCGTTGGTGATGCTTGCCGACGACGGATCTACCGTCCGGTATGCGACGCTTTTTGGTGGTTCGGCTCCGTCCTATGCCAACCGGCTGGCGCTCGACGGACGAGGCCACATTTATCTGTGCGGATCCGTGGTTGGGCGTGGCTTTCCGCTGCGTAAATCGCTCTTCTCCGAATCGGTTGACCAGGAGATGGGCTTGCTGGCCGTGTTCGATCGAACGGGGAGGGAGATCCAGTATGCTACGGTGATTCCGGGATTCGGCCCAACCAATATAAGGCTCGGCGAAGACGATGGCATCTATCTTTCGGGGTGGGCTCGGTCGAGCGATTTTCCGGTGAAGGACTCGTTCCAGCCATTTCGCGGAGGCGGTGTCAGCGGCAGCGACGCGGCGCTGATGAAGCTCAGTCCGGACGGGAGCGCGTTGCTGTTCGCAACCATTTTGGGAGGAGGAAATGGGGAATGGGCGACCGGGCTCGTAGTTGCCCCGAACAAAGTAATTTACTCTTCGGGTCAAACTATCTCTTTGGATTTTCCGGTCAAAAACGCCTACCAGGCGGTTAGCGGCGGAAGCTCCGACGGTTTCTTATATCGCATTAGGGACGATTCGGTGTTACCGGCGGCCGCCGCGCCATTTACGGTTTCGCCGGGACAGTTGACGTTCCGATTTGTGCAAGGGGACACGGCGCCGTTAACAGCGCCGGTGACGATCGGCGGGCTGAATGGGCAGGTGTTTTCGGCGGTTTCCGTTGCCTGGCTGCGGGTTACGCCATCGAGCCTGGGAGTATCGGGAACACTAACAGTTAGCGTGGATGCTGGGGGCTTGGCGCCGGGGGTACATCAAGGCGCGGTGCGACTGACGCCGACGAGCGGGGAGGCGATGAGTATCGGCGTCAACCTGACGGTACTTGCCGTGGCGCCAACGCTATCTGGCGTGGCACCGGCGTTGGTGCCGGTTGGTACAGACGATACGGAAATCACACTGCGGGGGACCGGCTTCACGAATCGAACGACGGTACAGTTGCAGACGGTGCCGTGGGGGTTGACGCCGGTGCGATTTGTGGACTCAACAACGCTGCGGTTCACGCTGCCGAAGCCGTACTTTTCCGCGGAGTACAACCACTCGATCACGGTGCAGAATCCGGAGTCGGCGATTTCGAAACCGGTCTCGCTTGCAGTAGGCCGCCCGGCGCCGGCGATCGCCGCGAAAGGCATTGTAAGCGCGGCGAGTTATGCGGGGGATGTTATCTCACCGGGAGAGATGTTGACGATTTTCGGAGAGAACTTCGAACCGGGGATGCGGGTGAACTTCGATGGCCTGCTGGCGACACCGCTGTATGTGACGCCGCGGCAGTTAAGCGTCGTCGTGCCGGCGGGGTTGGCGGGGGCACGGGAGGCGAATGTCATTGTCGAGAAGGATTTTGACTGGCGGTCGGTTCCGGTGCGGATGGTAGTGTGGCCGGCGCGGCCGGGCCTGTTTACGGCCGATTCGTCGGGACGCGGGTTGGCGGCGGCGTTGAATGCAGACGGGACGCTGAACTCCGCGGCGAATCCGGCGGCGAAGGGGGCGATTGTGGTGCTGTGGGGAACGGGGGGTGGGGTGGAGTCGCTGCCGCAGAAAGTGTTTATGGACGGGATGGAGTGCGAGGTGCTGTATGCGGGCGGCAAGGATGGGTTGTGGCAGTTGAATGTGCGGGTGCCGGAGTTTGCGGTGAAAGGGGAAGTGGTGTGGCGCGCCGGGGAGCGGGAGAGCGGGGAGGGGGTGTTTGTTGCACTGCGGGATTGACTCAGTTTTCTTCCGGCACGAGGACAGCAAGGCCCTCGAGCGCAGCAACCTGGGCAAACGCTCGATCCGATGTGACGAACCAATCCAGGCCGGAATGGACCCGGCGGCGAAGCGCGGTGGCGAGATGAAGCGCATCCAGCGTGCGAAGACTATGCCGCGGAGCGTAATTCGCAAGCAGCCGGCTGGCCGTTTCGTAGTCCTGTCGAAGCATTGGCTGCACCACAAAATCACCGAGTGCGGCGCTCACCGTGACCTGACGAAGAAATACAGTGGCGCCTTCGGTGGACAGGTGGCCTGTTCGCTCTTTGATGCCGGCGACAGAAATCAGTTCCAGCAAGGCAAGCTTGCAGACAAAGACCAGACGCTCCGGTTCCCGGAAAATTCGATTGACCCGTGCACTTCCGGGCTCAGGGTGATAGAGCTTGGCGAGCGCGCTCGAATCGAAAAAATAGCGCAAGCGTTATCGGTCGCCTCGCGAGCGAATGATCTCTTCGGCGAACGAGCCAGGCACACTGCGAAGCAATTCCTGCGTTTCCTCAAGGACGGGGATTCGGTCCCAAGTCGCGACCTCGGCGCGGCACTCGGCAGTGTACTCATGGTCGACTTCATCGTCGAATCCTTCCAACGTAATGGTTACCCGCTCGTGTTCGGGGAGCGCGAGTGGCTCGACGGGACGGAGGACGCCCTGCTCATAGATGGCTTCAATGCGCGTCGTCATAGCTCAAGTTTAAGCGATTTTCCGGAGGGAGTTGGTCGAAGATGAATGTCGTAAAGCTGCCGCTGGCCGTTTCATTTCTCGCGATGGGGCTGTTCGCGCAGGAGGCGCAGGTGTCTGGACTGGTGCGGGACAGTTCCGAGGCGGTGATGGCGGATGTGCAGATCAGCATCGTAAACCAGGAGACGGGGCTGCGGCGCGGGACACGGACGAACCGGGCGGGGCTCTATGCCGTGGCAGGCATCAAGCCGGGGACGTACAAAGTGACGGCGCGGCAGCCGGGATTTCAGACGGTTACGCGGATGGATCTCAAGCTGAATGTGGCGCAGGCGGCGCGGGTGGATTTGTGCTGCCGATCTCCGTGGTGGGGGAGTCGGTGACGGTGTCGGACGGCAGCGCCGTGCTGGCGCGCGTCGACGCGACGGTGAGTACGGTGATCAACCGGCAGTTCGTGGAGAATCTGCCGATGAATGGGAGAAGTCTGCAATCGCTGATCGCGCTGACGCCGGGCGTGGTGATGACCAAAGCGACGTTTGGCGAACAGGGGCAGTTTTCGGTAAACGGACAGCGGGCGAACGCGAACTATTTCACGCTGGACGGGGTAAGCGCGAACATTGGCGTGAGCGCCGGGTTGACGTTGGTGCAATCGGCTTCGGGGTCGCTGCCGGGGCTGGGGGCGACGGGCGGGACGAATACGCTGGTTTCGGTGGAGGCGCTGGAGGAGTTTCGGGTGCAGACGTCGAGCTATCCGGCGGAGTATGGGCGGATGCCGGGTGCGCAGGTGACGATGCTGACGCGGAGCGGGACGAACCGGCTGCACGGGTCGCTGTTCGACTTTTTCCGGAATGATGTGCTGGACGCGAACGACTGGTTTGCGAACGCGGAGCGACTGCCGAAGCCGGCACTGCGGCAGAACGATTTTGGCGGGGTGCTGGGTGGGCCGATCCGGAAGGACCGGACCTTCTTCTTCGCGTCTTATGAGGGATTGAAGCTGCGGCAGCCGCAGGTGCAGGCGACGGATGTGCCGACGATGGATTCGCGGTCGCGGGCGGGGCGGTCGACCAAGAAGTTTTTGGACGCGTTTCCGTTGCCGAACCGGCCGGACGGACGGCTGGGGTTTGCCCAGTTTGTGGCGAGTTACACGGATAGTTCGGCGTTGCATGCGTCGAGCTTGCGGGTGGATCATTTGTTCGGCACGCGGGTGAGTGCATTTGGCCGTTACAACCATGCGCCTTCGAATACGGTGGCGCGGCTGCTTTCGCTGAACAATCCGACGACGACGGTGGCAAATACCGATACGCTGACGATGGGCGCGACGTGGGTGATCAGTCCGCGGCTGACGAACGAGTTGCGATTCAATCAGAGCTATACGACGGGGGAGAGCTTCAGCCGGTTGGACGATTTTGGCGGCGCGAGGCCGTTGGAGCCGGAGGAGTTTTTTCCGTCAACGGTGGATGTGGCGAATGCGTTCGGCAGGTACACGTTGAGCGGCGGCATTAATAGCGGCTGGTATTTGGGGAAGAATGTAGCCAATTCGCAGCGGCAGTGGAACGTGGTGGAGCATTTTTCGCTGGCGGCGGGCGCGCATCAGTGGAAGTTTGGGGTGGACGGGCGGGTGTTGGCGACGCGGAATAATCCTCGGGCGTACGACCAGTTTTTTACGTTTATCGGGACGTTTGGGGCGGTGTTCGGGCAGACGGCGCAGACGGCGATTGGGGCGCAGGAGGATATTTCGGTTCGGGTGCGGAACTGGTCGTCTTTCGCGCAGGATACGTGGAAGGTGAGTCCGCGGTTGACGTTGAGTTATGGCGTTCGGTGGGAGGTGAATCCGGCACCGAGGGGGTCGAAGCCGTTGTATACGTATCTGGTGCCGGAGGATCGGCGGCAAATCCAGCCGGCGCCGGCGGGGACGCCGCTTTACCGGACGGATTGGCGGGCTTTCACGCCGCGGTTGGGGGCCGTGTGGCAGTTGGATCCGGTGGCTGGCCGGGAGATGACGATTCGGGCGGGATGGGGGATGTTTCATGATTTGGAGGCGGGGATTAATGGTCAGGCGGCTGCGGGTTTTCCTTACTTTCGGCAGCGGATCTATGTGCAGGGCACTTCGTTTCCCTTGCCGGAGGAGTTGGCTAAGCCGCCGGAGTTTTCGTTGCGGCCGCCGATTGCGTCGATTTATGGAGCTGCGCGGGATCTGCGGTTGCCGGTGACTTATCAGTGGAATGTGACGGTGGAGCGGGCGCTGGGGCGTTCGCGGGTGGCTTTGGTTGGCTATGTCGGCGCGGCGGGGCGGAAGTTACTGCGGCAGGAGTATTGGGTAAATCCGAATGAGGATATTACTTACGCTTACTTACTGCGGAACCGGGCGTTTTCGGATTTTCATTCGTTGCAGGCGCAGGTGCAGCAGCGGTTGACGCGGGGCGTGCTGGGGCTGGTGTCGTATACGTGGGGGAAGTCGCTGGATACGAATTCGAATGACTCGGCGTCGAACTTGATCGCTTTGCAGATTGACCCGCGGCGGGACCGGGGGCCGTCGGACTTTGACATACGGCATACGTTGTCGGCGGCGTGGAGTTGGGAGTTGCCAGGGTGGGTGAAGGGATGGGGATTGGATGGAGTGGTGAGCTTGCGGACGGCGACGCCGGTGGATGGGACGTTTTATCGAGACCTGGGATTTGGGATTTATAACCTGCGGCCGGATGCGGTGGCCGGGCAGTCGTTGATGCTGGCGGACGCGAATGTCGCGGGGGGGCGGCGGTTCAATTACGACGCGTTCGAGATTCCACAGGAGTTTCCGGGGCGGCAGGGAACGCTCGGGAGAAATGTGTTGCGCGGGTTTGGGGTGGCGCAGATGAATGTAACGGTTCGGCGCGAGTTTCGGGTTTGGGAGGGGTTGAAGTTCCAGGTGCGGGCGGAGATGTTTAACGCGTTGAACCGGCCGGCGTTTGCGGATCCGGCGGGGGCGCTGTTGAGTCCGCAGTTTGGGTATTCGACGCGGATGTTGGGACGGAGTATGGGGCGGGGCGGGGTGAATGGCGGGGTGAATCCGCTGTATCAGATGGGCGGGCCACGGTCGGTGCAGTTGGCTTTGCGGTTGGTGTTTTGAGGTTGGGCTATTGGTTCGGGAGATGTTCAGGAGGCAGGTGCCGTGAAATGGCTGTTCTTGATATCCTACTCTGGTCACTTGACGGTATGGAAGGCACGCGATAGCGGATGGCGGAAGTTCGCAAGACACGACCGATTTCCTGGGTTAAGGCCGCACTCCGGGATTTCTCGAAGTTCCCAGAAGCGGCTCAGGCGATCTGGCGAAGCCGCTGCATCGGCTTGGATCTGGAATTCGAAATTACGTTGCCTTTTGAGGGCGGTGCTTACCGGGTTGTATACGCTGAGATATTGCGATGAAAGCCGAAAGCTTAGAAATTGTGCGCGGTAGCGGAAACGTTTTCCGCGACCTCGGCAAAGAGAACGCAGATGCTTTGCAGTTTAAGGGCATTCTTGCCGCCGAAATCATCAAGGCGCTCGACAGGGACCAACTCACGGTTCGGGCGGCGCATGATCGAACGGGGATCGCTGCCGCCGACTTCTCGCGGATTCGCAATGCGGACCTGGGGCGGTTTACAGTCGACCGGCTGATGTCTGTCCTCAACCGTCTCGGTTTGCGGATCGAAGTGAAAATTCGGGTTCGTAGGGTAGCGGTACCGGCTGTCGAGCTAAGCGAGTAAGGGCTTGACGACGTGGCCGTCTACGTCGGTCAGGCGGTAGTCGCGGCCGCTGTAGCGGTAGGTCAGCTTGGTGTGGTCCAGACCCATCAGGTGGAGGATCGTCGCTTGTAAGTCGTGGACGTGCACCTTGTTCTCCACCGCCTTGTAACCAAACTCGTCCGTCGCTCCGTAGGCGAAGCCTCCCTTGGCTCCTCCTCCCGCTAACAACGTCGTGAAACCGTGGACGTTGTGATCCCTTCCATTACCGACGCGCTCCAGGCCGCTGTTCTGGATCATCGGGGTTCGGCCGAACTCGCTCCCAATCACTACCAGCGTGTCTTCGAACATACCGCGGAGTTTTAAGTCCTCGAGCAAGGCGGCTATCGGGCCGTCGGCGGCGTTGGCTAGTTTCGAGTGGATCCGAATGTCGTCGTGGCTGTCCCAGGGTTGGAAGTTTCCGAAGTAGACTTGCACCATACGGACGCCTTTCTCCGCCATCCGCAAGGCCATCAGACAGCCTCGGCCAAACTCGTGGTCTCCGTAACGGGCTCGGACCTTTTCCGGCTCCTTGGTGATGTCGAAGATCTCTGGGGCCTCGGTCTGCATACGATAAGCAACCTCCATCGCGGCGATGCTGGCCTCCATCTGGGGCTCGTGGCCTAGCTGATGGAGATAGCCCTGGTTCAGGCGGTCTAGTAACGAGAGCTGGCGCTCCTGCTCGCTTGAAGTCAGCTTGGCGTTGCGGATGTTTTGGAGGATCTTTTCGGGATCGCTCTCCTTGGTTAGTAAGTGGGTGCCTTGATAGGTCGCGGGGAGGAACGCCGAATCCCATAGCTGGGGGCCGAGGACGGGGTAGCCGGGGCATAAGACCACAAAGCCGGGGAGGTTTTTGTTTTCGGTTCCCAGGCCGTACGTCAGCCACGAGCCCATCGACGGGCGGCCGGGGAGGTTGTGGCCGCAGTTCATCATCAACAATGACGGGCCGTGGTTTCCGTTGTCGGAATACATGGAACGGATGACGCAGAGGTCATCGGCGCGGCGGGCTAGTTTGGGAAAAATTTCGCTGATCTCCAGGCCGCTTTGGCCGTGCTTCGAGAACTTGAAGGGCGACTTCATCAGGTTGCCGGCGGCACGGTCCGTTTTCATCTTAGGGCCGGGCATGGGCTCGCCGTCGCGTTTATCCAGGACGGGCTTCGGGTCAAACGTGTCGACGTGGGACATTCCTCCGTTGAGGAAGAGGAAGATTACCCGTTTGGCTTTGGGGGTGAAGTGGGGGCCGGCGGCGGCAGATTCCGCCAGGCCGAGGAGGCCGAGGCTGCCGCCGATGCCACGCAATACGTCTCGTCTCAACATAGCTTAGTTCACCGCCGTGAATTCGCTGGAGGCCAGCAATACTTGCGCGTACTGGGCCCAGGAGCTGCTTTGTTTCAAGAAGACCAGGCCCATTTCCGTCTCGTCCGGGCGAGGGGCGCGGAGATAGAGACGCAGGTAGGCTTGGCGGATTTTTTCGCGGTCATCGCCTTGCAAGCGCTGGGCGAAGGCCTCGGCTTGTTTGGCGACGAAAGAGTTGTTGAGGAAGTATAAGCGCTGCAGGGGGCCGAGGGTCACGGTTCGCTTTTCGGTGGGGTTGTTGGGGTTAGGGAAGTCGAAGAGGGTGAGGCTGGGGTCTGGTTTGGTGCGGCCGACGTAGCCGTAGAGGGTGCGGCGGTGAAAATCGTCGGTGAGGGGCTGGGCGGGGCCGCCGGGGGCGAGGTCGAGATGGCCGGCGACTGAGAGGATTGCGTCGCGGAGGGACTCGGCGTCGAGGCGGGGGACGAAGTTGGCGCGCCAGAGGAGCTTGTTTTCGGGGTCCTTCTGGGCGTTGCTTTCGGATGGGGTGGAGCTTAGTTGGTAGGCGCTGGACAGGAGCAGGCGGCGGTGGAGGCGTTTGAGCGACCAACCGTCGGCGACGAATTCGGCGGCGAGGGCGTCGAGGAGGGCGGGATGGGTGGGGCGTTCGCCGAGTTGGCCGAAATTGGAGGCGCTGCGGACGATGCCGGAGCCGAAATGGCCCTGCCAGAGGCGGTTGACGATGACGCGGGCGGTGAGCGGGTGGTTGACGATGGCGTCGGCGAGTTCGAGGCGGCCGCTTCCGTGGGAGAACGGGCTGGGCTTGGAATCGGAGAGGGCGTGGAGGAAGTGGCGGGGGACCTCTTCGCCGAGGTTCTGGTCGTCGCCGCGGATGGCGACCTTCGTATTGCCGGGTTTGTCGGTGTCGGTGATGGTGTGGAGGAAGGGGTATTGGCTGGGGAGCGTTTCTTTGAGGTGCTTGAGGTCCTGCCGGAGGCGATCGTGTTCGGCCTTCCAGGCGGGGGCGAGCCAGCGGTCGATGTCCTTTTCGCCGAAGTAGTAGATGCCGCCTTTGAAGTCGAGGAAGTCCTTTTTATAGGGGTCGGAGGCGAGGTCTCGCCAGAGGTAGTACTCGAGGATGGGGAGGGATTCGAGGTTGGTCCATTGGCGGGTGGATTCGTCGCGGATGCCTTTGATGCCGCCGAGTTTGACGTAGTTGCGTTCCTCCATGCCGTGGCGGTCGGCGAAGACGCGGGTGACGAGGGTTTGGAAGGCGGCGTGGTCCTTGAGGGGGTCGAAGGGGTGGTCTTTGAGGGGGCCGGCGAGGTAGGCTTTCCAGCGGTTGAAGATTTCGGGGTCGAGGCCGTCGGGGGACTTGGCGGTGAGGTATTTCTCGGTTTGGCGGGCGAGGATTTCGGAGAGGTCGGCGGATTGGACCTGGACGAAGTGTTCGAGGGCGAATTTGGCGTCGTCGATGCGTTTTTGATGGTCCTTGTAGGCTTTGACGGCGGCTTCTTCAGCGAGGGGGACTTCGTGGGACTTGCTGCTTTTGAAGACGCCGAGGAGGGAGTAGTAGTCCTTGGTGGGGATGGGATCGTACTTATGATCGTGGCATTGAGCGCAGGCGACGGTGAGGCCGAGGAAGGTGCGGGTGGAGACGTCGAGTTGGTCGTTGGCGGAGATGCCGAGGGCTTGGAAGCCTAGGGCGGGGAGGAGCTTCGAGTTATTGGGGAGTTGGTCGGCGGCTAGTTGGGCGCGGACGAATTGGGGGTAGGGGAGATCGGTATTGAGGGCGTTGACGACCCAGTCGCGGTAGCGGAAGGCGTTGGGGTAGGGGGTATCGGAGCTGGCGCCGAGTTGGCCGTCGGAGTAGCGGGCGAGGTCGAGCCAGTGGCGGGCCCAACGTTCGCCGTATTGGGGGGCGGCGAGGAGGCGGTCGACGACGATGGAGAAGGCCTGGGGGGAGTTATCGGCGAGGAAGGCGGCGAGTTGTTCGGGGGTGGGCGGGAGGCCGGTGAGGTCGAAGGTGACGCGGCGGAGGAGGGTGCGTTTGTCGGCGGGGGAATTGGGGACGAGATTGGCTTGTTGGCGGGCGGTTTCGAGGTGTTGATCGATCGGGACGGGGGCGGATTTGGGCAGGGGTTGGAAGGCCCAGAAGGTGGGCATGGCGGCACCGTCGGTGATCCAGCGGGCGAGGTCGGCGACTTGGTCGGGGGGGAGTTGGCCGGCGGGCGGCATTTTGAGGCGCTCGTGGGTGCGGGCGACGGCTTGATAGAGGACGCTGGCTTCGGGGTGGCCGGGGACGACGGCGGCGCTGGCCAATTTAGCGATGGGATGGCAGCCTTGGCAATTTTTAATGAAGAGGGGGCGGATGCGTTGTTCGAAGAATTCGAGTTGCTCGGGCGTCCCGCCAGCAAAGGCGTAGGCGGGGAGGAGGGCGAAGAGGGCGACCGGGAGGCGCTTCATCATGGCGAAATTCTATCTGATAGACGCAATAATATCACCTCTGCGCGTGTTACCATCGAACGTGCTCGCCAGGGTTTTAGGTGTTATTCCGGCGCGCCTGGCTTCTACTCGGTTTCCAGGGAAACCACTCGTCCCTATAAACGGAAAGCCGATGTTGCAGCATGTGTTTGAACGGGCTTGCCTTTGCCGGACGTTGGATCAGGTGATTGTGGCGACCGACGACCGGCTGATTGCCGATGTGGCAAAGGGTTTCGGGGCGGTGGTGCAGATGACGTCGGCGTCGCACTTGTCCGGGACGGATCGGGTGGCCGAGGTGTCGGGGAACCATGAACACGAGATTGTCGTGAATATTCAGGGTGATGAGCCGATGATTGATCCGGGGGCGATTGATTTAGCGGTTCAGGGGCTGAAAGAGCATCCGAAGGCGCTGATGTCGACGTTGAAGCGGCCGATCGACCGGCTGGACGAGATCACAAATCCAAATGTCGTTAAAGTTGTAACGGATGGGGAGGGGATGGCTATCTACTTCTCCAGAAGTCCGATCCCATACAACCGGGGTGGGGCGGTGACCTACTACAAGCATATTGGGCTGTACGTTTATCAGCGTGAATTCCTGCTCGACTACTCGACCCTGCCGGTGGGGCCGCTGGAGCGGGCGGAACGGCTGGAGCAGTTGCGGGCTCTTGAGAATGGCTTTGCCATTCACGTGTCAGAAACGCAGTACGAATCCCTCGGGGTGGATACCCCGGAAGACCTTTCTCGCGTGCAGGCCCATTTGGGTTCGCTTTCTTAATTCGTTTTATTTCGCTATGGCCAAATATATTTTCGTGACGGGTGGTGTGGTGAGTTCGTTAGGCAAGGGGATCGCAGCTTCGTCGATCGGCTGCTTGCTGGAAAGTCGTGGGCTTCGTGTCACGCTGCAAAAGTTCGACCCTTATCTGAATGTGGATCCGGGGACGATGAGCCCGTTTCAGCATGGCGAAGTGTTTGTGACCGATGACGGGGCGGAGACGGACCTTGACCTGGGCCACTATGAGCGGTTTACACATGCTCCGCTGACGCAGGCGAACAATCTGACTTCGGGTCGGATCTACGAGACGATTATCAGCCGGGAGCGGCGGGGCGATTACCTGGGCCAGACGGTGCAGGTGATTCCGCATGTGACGAACGAGATCAAGGCGGGGATTGAACGGGTTTCGCACGATGTGGATGTCGTGATTGTGGAGATCGGCGGG
>Ga0163144_10020613_pt1 | contig 13167 bp, 12 predicted proteins | sample OliLak19BULKMAT1_FD_123175 | JGI IMG/M metagenome (GOLD analysis project Ga0163144, IMG submission 123175) | Freshwater microbial mat bacterial communities from Lake Vanda, McMurdo Dry Valleys, Antarctica - Oligotrophic Lake LV.19.BULKMAT1 | ecosystem: Environmental > Aquatic > Freshwater >... | reverse complement strand
TACCGGTTTGCCCGCGTACCGCAATGTCACGGTTGAGGCGACAGAAGAGGCGAAGGCTGAGCGTTACCCCAACCGCATCTTTGCCGACGACTCGTCGTTGACCGAGGCGGACCTGTCGTTCGTTGACTTTGACACTTTCTCGAGCGACGACTACACGCCGGGTACGTACAACTAGCAGCGACCCGATCCAACCCTCGACGGGGCTCGCATCGAATACGGTGCGGGCCCCGTCGTCGTGATGGGGCCGATGTTAACAGTGTGACCGGTGTGGACCACCCCCGAAAGCGGGACTATTCTCGCCTTCACGGCGTGTCGTAACGTTGCGCGTGGGGCAGTCCGTGCATTTGCCGACGACGGCGACGCGCATCCAGGGGGGAGGGCTTCTGTCATGGTTTCCGTAGCTGAGGTATTGATCATCCGCGGTCACATGCCGATCACGGCTCTCGACTCAGCCGACCTTCAGCGCGACGAAATTGTCGACCGATACGTGGCTGACGGCATCATCACGCCTGTCCAGGCTGCCTCGGCCCGAGCCGAAGTAGCAGGGCTCTCGTTCTTCGAGCTGTCTGAGTACCCCGTGGATCCCGCCGCCATCGCGCTCGTGCCCAGCGCTGTGTGCCGGCGCTACACAGTGCTTCCGATCCACGCGACCGCAACCAGTCTGACTCTGGCCATGGTTGATCCCGGCGACGTCTTGGCCATCGACGACATCCGCGCCATCACCAGGCTCTCTGTTGTTCCTGTCGTAGCCGAGCGGTCAGATCTGCTCTCTGCGATCAACCGATACCACCGCGCCGATGGCGAGCTCACCTCACTCTCGACCGAAATCGAAGACGACTCCACCACCGAGGTGGCGACCGCCGACTACAGCGAGATCCGCGATGACGACGCTCCGATCGTGCGCTTCGTGCACTTGCTCATCAGCCAGGCCATTCAAGACCGTGCCTCTGACATCCACATTGAGCCCAATGAGAAAGACTTCCGGGTCCGGTATCGCATCGACGGCGTTCTCCACGAGATGCAACGCGCGCCCAAAAACATCCAGAACGGCGTCATCTCGCGGCTGAAGATCATGGCCGACATCGATATTGCCGAGCGCCGAAAGCCGCAGGATGGCCGCCTGTCGGTGAACCAAGGTGGCCACAAGATCGACCTTCGCGTGGCGACCCTGCCGACCGTGTTCGGCGAGAAAGTCGTCATGCGCATCCTCGACAACTCGTCCACCACGCTGAGTCTTGAGGCACTCGACCTGCTCGAGGTCAACGCCGCGGTGTTCAAAGAGTCGTACACGAAGCCCTACGGCATGATCCTCGTCACGGGTCCGACCGGTTCGGGTAAGTCCACGACTCTCTACACGACGCTCAACTCTGTCTCACGCCCCGAAATCAACGTCATCACCGTCGAAGACCCGGTGGAATACCGCATCGAGGGCATCAACCAGGTGCAGGTGAACCCCAAAGCGGGGCTCACCTTCGCCAGCGCGCTGCGCAGCATCCTCCGATCCGACCCCGACGTCGTCCTCATCGGTGAGATTCGCGACCACGAAACGGCCCAGATCGCCATCGAAGCGTCGCTGACCGGCCACCTTGTGCTGTCAACCCTGCACACGAACGACGCGCCCAGCGCCATCACACGTCTCATTGAGATGGACATCGAGCCTTTCCTGGTCGGGTCAGCCCTCGACTGCGTCGTCGCGCAGCGCCTTGCTCGTCGGCTGTGCGAGCGTTGTAAGGGAGAGTTTCAGCCCGAGATTCACCAGTTGGTCGGGCTTCGTATCGGGTTTGATCCCGAACAACACGCCATTCCCACCCTGTTCCGGCCCATGGGCTGCCAGCACTGCTCGAACACCGGCTACCGGGGCCGCATCGGCATTCATGAGGTCATGCGGGTCACGGAAGGCATCGAGCGGTTGGCGGTGGCGCGTGCTTCCAGTGCCGAAATCGGCCGGCTAGCCGTGGAGCAGGGGATGCTCACGCTGCGTGCCGATGGCTGGATGAAGGTCGCTATGGGCAAAACGTCGATCGACGAGATTTTGCGGGTCGTCGCCTAGCGGCGGCGAAGCAGATGAGGGGGAAGGTACATGGCCGATAACGATTTTTCTCTGTTCCAGCCACGACAGGCGGAGGGATCAGTTCTCACGCCGCCGAGCGCGCCCTCAGCGCTGTCATCGTCTGGGCCAGCAATGAGCCCGCCGCTCGCGCAGCCGACTGCTCCCCCCTCGGGCGCGCCGTATACGGCCCCGCCACCCATGACCTTTGCGCCGCCGCAAATGGCGCCGCCGCAGATGGCGATCGCGCCGCTGACGCCTCCCGTCGCCGGGCCCGTCGCGACGCCCGTGTCTGTGCCTTCGGCGGTGCCCGCGTCTACGGCGGGGCCGGGGTCTGTGCCCGTTTCGGCGCACTTTGCCGGCGCCGGTCTCGGGAACGACCACGCCGGCGAGCGGGGCATGTCGCTCGGCCGACGCGCGGTGGCCCCTGACGGCGACGCCGATCTTCTGTGGTGCCTCGGCCAGGTCGTGGAGATGGGCGCGTCTGATCTTCACCTCGCCGTCAACGCCAACCCGCGCATCCGCCTGCACGGGGCGTTGGCCGAGCTGGCAGGTACCGTACCGTGGACCGACGAGAAAATGTCGTCAGCGCTACACAGTGTGATGAGCGCGCGCCAGCGCGAGATTTTCGACGAGCATCTCGAGCTCGATTTTGCGCTCACGCTGACCCACGAGAGCCGCTTTCGCGTCAACGTCTACCAGCAGCGCGGGTTCATGGGTGCGGCCTTCCGACTCATTCCCACCGAAATCAAGTCGCTCACCGAGCTGGGGGTGCCGAAGGCCGTTGAGCGGTTCGCAACGTTGCCTCGCGGACTGGTGCTCGTCACCGGGCCGACCGGCTCCGGAAAATCGACAACCCTCGCGGCGCTGATCGACCTCGTCAACCGCACTCGGGCAGATCACATTGTGACGGTCGAAGACCCGATCGAGTTCATGCACGAGAACCGCAAGTCTCTCGTGAACCAGCGAGAAATTGGTGAAGACTCCCACTCGTTCTCCGCGGCCTTGAAGCATGTTCTGCGACAAGACCCCGACGTCATCTTGATCGGCGAGCTTCGTGACCTCGAGACTGTCTCGACCGCACTCACCGCGGCCGAGACCGGTCACCTCGTGTTTGCCACTCTGCACACCCAGAGCGCGGGCCAGACGGTTGATCGCGTCATCGACGTCTTCCCCCCGCACCAGCAGGGCCAAGTGCGAGCGCAGCTCGCCGCAACTCTTCAAGGTGTTGTGTGTCAGACGCTTATTCCGCGCGCGACCGGCGGCGGACGCGTCGTGGCGACCGAGATTCTTGTGGCCAATCCGGCTATCGCGAACCTCATTCGTGAGGGCAAAACCTTCCAGATTCCATCAGCGCTGCAGGCCGGTCGCGAGACGGGCATGCACACTCTCGATCAGCACTTGGCCGAGCTCGTCAATCACGGCATCATCACGCACCAGAAGGCGATGGAGAAGGCACAGGATCTCGAAAGCCTGAACCAACTCATCCACCGCTCCGAGTCAATGCGCGACACCCGAAGCACAGAGGGGTTCTAGAAAAATGGCCGATACGAAGACGTACGCCTATGTCGCCCGTGATGCGCAGGGCAAAATCGTTAAGGGAAAGCTCGAGGCGTCGAACGAGTCGAACGTCGTACAACGGTTGCGCGGCATGGGTGTTTCGCCGGTCTCAATCGATGTGTCCACCGGCGGCACCGGGCTGCAACGCGAGATCGAGATTCCCGGATTCGGGCAACGGGTTCGATTGAAAGATCTTGCCGTGGCGAGTCGTCAGTTGGCGACCATGCTCGGGTCTGGCCTCTCGCTGCTGCGGGCGCTCTCCATCCTTGCTCAGCAGACCGAGAATAAGAAGCTCGGTGAGTTGCTCGGAAAAGTGCGAAACGACGTCGAGTCAGGCTCCTCGCTCTCAGCGTCACTGCAGAAGTATCCCCTGGTCTTTCCTCGGCTGATGATTCATCTCATCAAAGCAGGGGAGACGGGCGGCTTCTTGGATGGAGCTCTTGAGTCGATCGCGACAAACTTCGAGTCTGACGTGAAGCTGCGTCAGACGATCAAGTCGGCCCTCACCTACCCGGTCGCCGTTCTGGGCATGGCTGTGCTTGCTGTCATCGGCATGATGATCTTCATCGTTCCCGTCTTCAAGGGCATGTTCGAAGACTTTGACAGCGACCTGCCCGCACCAACCCAGTTCTTGGTCACCGCTAGCGAAAACATGTACTGGATCGTGCCGGTACTGCTGGTCGTCACGGTGACCACCGTGGTCTGGTGGCGCAAGAACAAGCATAAGGACGCGGTGCGATCGAGAATTGACCCGTTGATCTTGAAGATGCCCGTCTTCGGAGACCTGTTTCGCAAGGTCGCCATCGCGCGTTTCTCACGCAACTTCTCGACGATGATCGCCGCCGGTGTGCCCATTCTGCAGTCGCTCGCGATCGTGGGTGAAACCTCGGGCAACTGGGTGGTCGAAAACGCGCTGCGAAAGGTTCAAGAGTCGGTGCGTACGGGCAACTCGATCTCTGCTCCTTTGGCCAAAGAGCCGGTGTTTCCAGCCATGGTGACGCAAATGGTCGCGGTGGGCGAAGATGCCGGCTCGCTCGAAATCATGCTCGCCAAGGTGGCTGACTTCTACGAAGAAGAAGTGCAGTCAACGGCCGAATCCCTGACATCGCTGATCGAACCACTGATGATCGGTGTGATCGGTGCCGTCATCGGCGGCATGATCGTCGCCCTCTACATGCCCGTCTTCAGCATCTTTAACGAAATCAACTGACGCATCTTCGGAGTAGTTGACGGTCTGGGGGCCGTCTAGTCGGTGGGATCAGTGCATCCTGCCCCCCTTTAGGGGTGAGGAGCTCACGAAAACACCCCCGAAGACGGGATGCCGCGGTGCTTGATTTAGGGGGACGATCACTACTGGGGGGTCACCGCCGTGCGGGGCACCTGTCCATTCGATTCACTACGACAGGAAAGAGCTAGACATCATGTTCACGAAGATCAACACGGAAATCTCAGAGCGCCTCAGCGCTCGACGCGAAGGAGACAAGGGCTTCACGCTCGTCGAGCTCCTCGTCGTCGTCATCATCATCGGCATCCTGGCCGCGATTGCCATCCCGGTCTTCCTCAACCAGCGTGAGTCGGCGTGGCGCGCCTCGGTCGAGTCCGACCTGCGCAACGCTGCTCTCGCTATTGAGACCTACGCGGCCGAGAACAACGGTTCGCTCACTGCCCTCGCCGACGGCGACGTCGCGGATAACGCTGCGCTCGATGTCTCGATCTCGGGGGGCAACACGGTCATGTTGACGCTCGCGGGCAACGCGTACTCGCTCGAGGGCGACAACGATAACCTCGTGGGTTCGTCGCTCACGTACGACAGCCAAACGGGTGGTCTCGGCGATTGGGTTAACCCCTAACCTGACAGGCAGATTCTCTACCGTCAGGCGAGGCGGGATGCGCGACGTGCACCCGCCCCACCCGGCATTACCAGCACCAAAGGGGAGCGGCTTGGGGGAGCCGCTCCCCTCCACTGGCAACAACACCCATCACGACTGACCGAGGGGGGCATCTCGTGAAAAAGATCACCGAACGGCTCGGTCGCAACGATGCGGGCTTTACTCTGGTCGAGGTTCTGGTCACGATCGTCATCGTCGGCGTGCTCGGTCTCAGCGCCGCCTATCTGTCAATCCGTGGCACCCAGGCCAGTAGCTCGCAACAGCGAGCCAGTCTCGCCACGACTGTCGCGGTGCAGGCAATCGAAGATGTCATCTCCCGGCAATCGTCAGTCGAGATCGGAACGGGAGTTACCGGCCTGGTCGGCGGCCGCGATGCTGCCGACGTGGCGTCTGCTTGGGCGGCCTACAGCGGCAACGTCAACACGCAGAGCATGTACCCGCTGGCCGATCCAACGGCGGTAGAGGGCGACACCCCGCGTATTCCGATCTCGACCGTACGGGCTCTCAATAGCACCGATTACACGGTGGTGACCCTCATCGGATCCTGCTATCGCGCAAGCGCCAGCGGAGAGTGCACCCTGGTGGAGGGTCAGGACGACCGACCGGCGGTGACACCTACCGGACTGTTCGAAGCCATTCGAATCGCGGTCATCGTTGAGTGGTCGGCGGGGTCGAGTTGTGCCGACGTTCCGTGCTCCTACGAGCTTGTGACCATGATCGACATGAATGAAGACTTCGAGTGGATTACCAATGGTTGAGTCGCGTCAGAGTGAGCATGACCGCGGTTTCAGCCTGATCGAACTCGTTGTCGCCGTTTTCATCTTTAGCGTCGTCGCGGCGGTCTTTTTGACCTCAGCGATTGGAATGCTCCGCGCGGCGACCGACGCGGAATCTCGGTCGCGCACCGCGTCGTCTGTCATCATCATCACGCAACTCCTCGATCGGCAAGTTCGATACGCAGACTCGATCAACTTCCCCGGCACCGGTGCGAGTGGAGCGCGGTACATCGAGTTTCGCACCCCATCGTCGTCGAGCCTCAGCGGATTCACCGAGTGCACGCAATGGCGTTTTCTTCCCACCGAGGGGCGGATCGAATCCCGCAGCTGGCGCGATAGCGCGACCCCGACTTTGCCCGCCTTCGCGACACGCATGAGCGAGGTGATGGATCAAGGCGGGGTGAATTATCCGTTCCGGATGCTCCCGGTAAGCCCGTCTGGATCACTCGCCCAACGCTTGGAATTCACAATCGAGGCCGGGTCAGAGCGCACCGGCTCAGCAACGCAAGTCGCCTACGTCGCGCGCAACAGTTCCGTTCTGTCTCCGGGGAATCGTGATGCGAACAACGATGGGCAAAGTGACCCTCCGTTCGTATGTCGTCCTGCCGGGTCACGACCATGAAGGGCTCAATGATGTCCCCACTGTCTCTCAGAAACCGGGTTTCCGCGCGACTCTCCTCGAGACCTTTTGAGAGCGCCGGCGACCGAGGCGCTGCAATGGTGTTCGCCGTTCTCTTCATGCTTATGCTTGGGGGCATCGCCGTCCTGCTATTGGGTGTGATTATGGGGCAGGTCGCTCCATCCCTCAGTGCTCAGCAGACAACACGGGCGAGTTACTCGGCGCAAGCCGGTCTTCAGGTTGGCCTCGGTTCGATCAGGGAAGCGGTCAATGCCCCGGATGCCGCAGGAGTTGTCTACGGCAATCGTTTCGCTTTGCCGTGCTCTGTCGACGGATCAGCAGATGGTGCGGCCGGTCAGTTGCCGTTCGAGGTCGAACTGCGTTACTTCATTCTCGACCCCTCGAACCGCGACCAAGCGTGGCTTGACTTCAACGATCTTGCGTGTGCAGAGGGAGCCGGAGTAGCGGCACAGCCGCGCTACGCTCTCGTGGTCGCCGCGGGGGCCAGCGTCAATGAAGAGAATGAAACGTACAATCGCGAACGAACGATGGCCGCGATTTATGAGTTCAAAGTGACCAATATCAACATTCCGGGTGGCCGAATTCTCAACGGCGCCCGTACTCACTGCCTTCGCGCCGTCAGCGCGGCGAACAACTCTCGGCTCGCTTTTTTCCCGATCGCACAGTGCACGGATGACGCGCGCGAGCTGTGGATCTACGACACAGACTGGAAGCTCAAGCTCGCCAGCACAACGGTGCCGGCCAGTTCGCCACTGTGCATAACCGGCCCCGCGAATGCGCCATTGAACAGCACCCAGGATGCACGGTTGCGGGCGTGCCTTGCTGCGTCCGATCCAGCGCGTTGGAGTCAGCTGTGGAGCTGGGTTGGTGGAGAAAACTGGCGCGGCCAGCAACAGACCATCGGCAACGGCATCAGCAACTTCTGCCTCACACCGCCCACTACCGGCAACCTCACCGGGCAGTTCCTTGTCGCTCGCAGCAATGGGTGCGGAAGCAGCATGTCGCCCACTCCGGAGGTCGGAGCCGGTGCCGCGGGGTATTCTACTCAACAAATCGTCAATTTTAGGCAGTTTGGTCGGTGTGCTGACGTCACGAACGAGTCGATCACCTTCGCGCACATGATTGTGTACCCCTGCAAGCAGGATCCGACGGGAACGGGTAACGGGATTCTGTGGAACCACAAGTGGTCGTATCAGGAGCCGGCAGAACTTCTCGGCAGCCTCAGCGGCCAAGAAATTTCGGTTCTGAATCTGAATAGGCCGGCAGAACGTCGCTGCCTCACTACCCAGCCCAATACCTCGTCGAACAAATATGTCGTGTTCCAGACCTGTACCGGTGACTCGCGGCAGGAGTGGACGCGGGTTGCGCAGAGTGCAAGCTATGAAGACAGCTGGTTGTTCGTTGACACCTACGGGCGCTGTCTTTCTGCGGCCACCACAGACCTGTTCAACAGCCAGTTTGCCAAAATGACGACCGTCGTCTGCAATGGCACGACTGATCAAAAGTGGAACGCACCCCCGAACAGCACCACCTCAACGTTCGGTGGATACCGGGAGATCGCCAACTAGTTGGCTCACACTCATGGCAGAGATGAATGTTCTGACGACTCTCGTGGTGCTCACGGGCGTGTTCGGCATGCTCATCGGGTCGTTCCTCAACGTCGTGGTGCACCGCGTTCCGGCGGGAGTCTCGGTCGTCACACCCGCAAGCCGCTGCCCTGACTGCGATACGCCCATCGCTCCGAGAGACAACGTGCCGGTCGCCTCGTGGGTCGTACTAAAGGGTCGTTGTCGCCACTGCCGCACGCCGATCTCGGTGGTGTACCCGCTCGTCGAACTGGGCACCGGGGTCGTCTTTGCCGGCGTTGCCCTTCTCGCTCTGCCCGCGATTCTGCAGGCCAGTAGCGGGGGTGACGTTGTTGCGGCGGCAGCAAGAGCGCTTTCTCTCTTCTGGCTGGCTGGAGCGAGCATTGCGTTGACGGTCATCGATTTGCGAACTCATCGGCTACCGAACGTCATCGTGTATCCGACCGTGATCATTGCCGCCACGGCAGCCGCACTAGTGGCGATCGGTGAGGGCGACGTCGAGGTGTTCGCTCGCGCGCTGGCAAGCGGCGGCATCCTGTTCGGCGTTTACTTGCTTCTGGGCCTGCTGTGGCGTGGTGGCATGGGTCTTGGCGACATCAAGCTCGCCGCTGCGGTGGGAATCTACCTCGGCACCGTGGGCTGGGGCGCCCTGCTCGTGGGTGCCTTCGCCGCGTTTGTGCTCGGCGGAATTCTCAGTATTCTTCTTCTCGCAACGGGCGTGGTGAACCGCAAGTCGGGGATTCCTTTCGGCCCGTGGATGCTGGCGGGCGCGTGGGTCGGAATCATCGTCGGAGAGCAAGTCTTTGACGCGTACGTCTCATTCATGGGTTTGGGCTGAGCCGCGCATCGCGGCCCAGCAACAAGGGGGAAAACAGAATGGCCAACAATATTGTCGGTGTCGATATCGGCAGCGTGTCGCTTCGCGCGGTCGAAGTCTCGAACGCGGCCTCGCAGAAGCCACGAGTAGTCAAGTGTGGCGAGATCGCCCTTCCGCCGGGCGCTGTTCGACGGGGTGAGGTGATCGAGCCGAACACCGTCGCTACTGCGCTCAAGCGCTTGTGGTCGCAAGCAGGCTTCAGTTCGAAGAAGGTCGTGCTCGGAATCGGCAATCAACGCGTTCTGGCCCGAGACCTGTCGGTTCCCGCTATGCCGCTGGGGCAGATTCGCGAGTCGTTGCCTTTCCACGTGCAAGATCTCTTGCCGATGCCCGCTTCAGAAGCTGTGCTCGACTTCTATCCTCTCAGCGAGTCCGAAGGTGAAGGCGGCCGGGTCATTAACGGTCTGCTGATCGCTGCCGCTAAAGAGACGGTGCTCACGAACCTCTCGGCAGCCAGGATGGCCGGTCTCAAGCCCATCGGAGTTGATCTGATTCCCTTCGCGCTGACCCGACTGGTCTCCCGCACCGATCAAACGTCGGCGCCCATCTTTCTCATCGACATCGGCGAGAGCACGACGAGCTTCGTCTTCTCGGTGGCCGGAGTGCCTCAGTTTGTGCGCTTGATTGGGATGGGCGGCGGCGACGTCACCCGCGCAATTGCCGGCAGATTGACGATGGACGAAGGGTCAGCAGAGAAGGCAAAGCGGTCACTCGGCCTCGCGGCAGACCAGGTATCAGATACCGATCGTCCGATCGTCGAGATCATCTATGAGCTGACGAGCGAACTGGTCACGAGCATCCGCAACACCATCACCTACGTCGCGAACACGCACGGAGCCACCAACGTCGAGCGAATCGTGCTCAGTGGAAACGGCGCTCGGCTTGCGGGGCTGCCGCGTGCGCTGGCCGAGCACACGCGGATTCCGGTGACGATCGCGGATCCGTTTGACGCCATCGGCATGTCGGGATCGGTCAAGAAGATCGACCCGCGTGAGCGAAACAGCATGGCGGTCGCTCTCGGCCTGACGCTGGGGGTGGCAGCGTGAAACTCACGCAGAGGGGAGCCCAGACGGCGTTCGGGGGAATCCCCCGGGTCGACCTCCTGCCCCCGGAGGTCAAAGAAGGACAACGGGCGGTGCGCCGGCGAAGCTGGATGGCGGTCGGCGTGATCGCTGCACTGGGCCTGACTGCTGGCGCGTATGTGATCTCGCTTTCTGTGGCGACCTCGGCGCAAGCAGCCCTCGAACGCGAGCAGGGCAGATCGATCGAGCTTCTCGACGCGCAGGCCGAGTTCAGCGAGGTGCGCACAGTCACGCAGACCGCTGAGCTCATCACGGCAGCTCAGCAGGTCGGAGCACTCACCGAGATTCAGTGGCGACCGTTCATCGGGGCGGTTCAGGCCACTCTTCCGAGCGGCGTCACGATCGTGGAGTTCTCGATCAACTCGGCCAGCCCTACTCTGTCGCTACCACAACCGGAGTCTCCGCTCTTGGCAGCGCGTGCTGCCACGATCGTCTTCACCGCCGAGAGTCCTGACCTGCCGAACGTGAGGGCGTGGCTCGACAATTTGACCCAGATACTCGGGTACACGGATGCGACTCCGGGGGCGGTGCGGCTCAACGAAGACACCGGTTTCTACGAGGCGACCATCACGATGGGCGTGAGCGACCAGGCTCGCAGTGGCCGGTTCGCGCCGATCGACGATGCCGGGTCAGCTGACGCCAACGATCAAGAAGATCAGGAGGGCTGATCATGAACGTCACCAGATTGTGGGCCGTGATCTCTGCACTGCTTGTCGTGGTGGTCGGAGCCTTCGGGTACTTTGTCGGCATTCAGCCGCAACTCGATGCGGCGTCGAAAGCCGATCAGGCACGCAGTAGCGTCGAGGATCAGAATGCGATCTACGAGATCACTCTGACGAGGCTTCGAGCAGAGGCAGAGAACTTGCCCGAGTTGCAGGCCGCGCTCGCCGAAGCCCGCGTCTCGATCCCGGCGAAGGCGAACCTGTCGACGTTTCTGCAACAGCTCAGTGATCTTGCCAGTGCCGCCGGAGTCACCGTGGCCAGCGTGACCACGTCGGACGCACTGGGTTTCGTCGCTGCACCTGAGTTCATCGACGTGGTTCCGGGCGCAATCACCCAGGAGCAGTTCGTCGTGATCCCCGTGCAGCTGGAGGTCGTCGGGCCGCGCGCCAATGTGCTCGATTTTATCGAGCGGGTACAGACGGGTGGGCGACTGGTTCTCGTGACCGACCTGCGTCTCGACCGGGATGGTGATGATATCGAAATCGCCCGTGGCTCACTCACGGGGCTCATCTACGTGCTTCTCGAAGACCCGGTCGCCAGCGTGGACGACGCCGTCGACGACTCGCAAGAAGCGGCAGGGGGCAACTAGCCAGTTCTCAGGATGCTGGGCGCGGGTGGGCGCTGCTTGGTAGGGTGAGCCGCGAAACCTCGCGAGTAAGGATGGCGCCACCATGTCTAACCCACCCACCCCGAACGACTCGGACGCCGATTCACCATCAGTGCCCACTGAAGAATCGCCGTTAGCGTTGGCTAAGCCGGTGCCTGAATCTGGGCCTGAATCCGGGCCTGAATCGGTTGATTCGGCTGAGTCGAGTGCGGCCACTTCGACTGCGCCGCCTGTTGCCGTGGCGCCGAGCGCACCCACAGTCGTCTTTGTCACCGCACCGCAGCCGCCGAAGAAGCGCGGTGCCCGCGGTGTTGGCGCTCTGGTCGCCCTGCTCGGCGCTGGCCTCTTCGCGGCGGTGTATGCGCTGCTCGTTCTGCTCATTGCCTCGATCGGATCGCCCGCTGGTCTCGTCGAGGCCCTGCAGTATCTGGCGTCGGTGACCTTCTACCTTCCCGTCATCATCTTCTTCTTGTCGTACCTGCTTCTGATCGTCATCGTGAATCGCGGGGGATGGTGGGCGCACGTGTTGGGCGGCTTCATCGTTGCCGTCATCGTGTGGGTCGGCTTCGTCGGCTCGGCCATCATTGCTGCGGGAGCCTTCGGGACCGGCGGCGCTCTCGTCGGCGCGATCGTGCTGCAGCAGCTCACCAATCCGCTCGGGTTCGCCGCGGCCATAGCCGCTCGCGAGGTGCCGATCTGGGTCGGAGGTCTCGTCGCACGTCGCGGTCGCACCGCGCGCACCCGCAACGAAGCCGCGCGCACCTCATACGAGCAAGAGCTTGCTGACCACCGCGCGACGCTCAGCGCAAACACCGCCGTTTGACCGCATCCCGCCCGGGGTCTACCCTTAGGGGTGTGTGTGCTTTGGCACGCGTCTGTGCTGTGCCGTGAAGACGGCATGCGCGGCATCGCGCTGAGACACCTACATGAGGGTCCCTGGTGTTCCGACTGCCCTGGCAGGCGGACCCACACCCCCACGGCATGTCTGTCGGCCGCGAGCTCGCTTGCGGCAATCGACGGATTCGCGTGAGCCCGGCCGGGGCGCAATCTTCGGCTGGGGAAATCCAACCGCAACCGCTGTCACCGTGCAGCATTCACAAGGAGCACTTTTTGCCCACTATTCAGCAACTGGTCCGTAAGGGCCGCAGCCCTAAGGTCTCCAAGACCAAGGCGCCGGCCCTCAAGGCCAACCCCCAGCAGCGCGGCGTGTGCACGCGCGTTTACACGACCACGCCTAAGAAGCCGAACTCGGCTCTGCGCAAGGTCGCTCGCGTCAAGCTCAGCAACGGCACTGAGGTCACCGCCTACATTCCTGGCGAGGGCCACAACCTGCAAGAGCACTCGATGGTGCTCGTTCGCGGCGGTCGTGTGAAAGACCTG